>Ga0070683_100005797_pt1 | contig 10327 bp, 8 predicted proteins | sample KBSC713LmetaG_FD_64662 | JGI IMG/M metagenome (GOLD analysis project Ga0070683, IMG submission 64662) | Corn rhizosphere microbial communities from Kellogg Biological Station, Michigan, USA - KBS C7.1-3L metaG | ecosystem: Host-associated > Plants > Roots > Rhizosphere ... | reverse complement strand
CCGCCCGGTGGGGTTTTTCCAGCCCCGGCGACTTCAGCCGGGTTTTCCGTGCCGTGCACGGCATGCCGCCGGCGGAGTACCGCATGTTCGCACGGATTGCGAAGACCCCCGCACTCTAGCCCAACGACATCCGCTCCCCCACGCCCGATGCTTACCGTACGGCGGACCTGCCGCCGGCTAGCAGACAGGGGGATTTCGGGATGAGTACCACGGAGATCACCGAGCGGGCCAATACCTACTCGCTCGGGCACACGCCGCAAGAGTACGAGCGGCTGCGGACGCAGGCCCGGATATGGGAAGGCGCGACGACGCGGGTTCTCGATCAGGTTGGCGTGCGGCAGGGCGGCAGCTGCCTTGACGCCGGCTGCGGGCCGGGCGAGACGATGCGCATGCTGGCCGAGCGGGTCGGGCCGGACGGCCGGGTGCTCGGCATGGACGCGGACACCTCGATCGGCATCCTGGCGGTGGAGATGCTGCACCGCACGGGGAACCGGCAGTGCGCCTTCCACACCCACGACCTCACCGCTGCCGAGCCGGTCCCCGGCGCGCCGTTCGACCTCGTGTACGCGCGGCTGCTGCTGTTCCACGTGCCGCAGCGCGTGGCCGTGCTCGAGCGGCTGTGGGACGCGGTCGCGCCGGGCGGCCACCTGGTCGTCCAGGACTACGACCTGCGCACCGCCAGCGTGCTGCCGGACCTGGCCAGCTTCGCCGAGGTCGGCCGGGTCATCTTCGGCGCGTTCGGCGCCGCGGGCGCCGACATCAGCGTCGGCGCGCGGCTCTCCCGGCTCTTCGAGGAGGCCGGCGTCGGCGGGCCGGACGGCACCGACGTCACCGGTCGCATCGAGCCGCTCGGCACCGGGAGCGCCATGTTCGCGAGCGTCTTCCGCAGCCTGCTGCCGGTGGCGCTGGCCCACGGCATCACCACCGAGGAGGCGGCCGCGGCGACGCTGGCCGCGTTCGGCGACGACGCCGTCCGGTTCGCCGACAGCCCGATGACGTGGCCGCTGATGATCGGCGCCTGGAAGCGCAAGGAACTGGCATGACCCTCCTGATCCGGCCCTGGCGCGGTCCCGCCAGGGACCGCGCATCCGCCACGGACCGCGCATCCGCCAAGGGCCGCGCTCCGACCACGGACCGCACTCCCACCAGGGGCCGCGCGGGGGCCGCCGCGAGTACCGACCCACTTGACGTCCAGGCGATCAGGAGGCACTTCGCGTTCCCTGAGCACGGCCGGATCGTCACCAACAACGCGGCGAGCACCCAGCCGCCACGGGAACTGCTCGCGCTGCAAGCGTCGCTCGCGCCCGGGTACGAGAACGTGCACCGCGGGCAGTCTTCCGCCTCACGGCAGATGACCGCGCAGTTCGAAGCGTCCTACGACACGATCGCGGAGTTCATCGGCGCGCCGGGCCGCTCCAGCGTCGCGCTGTACAAGAACACCACGGAGGCCATCAACGCGGTCATGTACTCGCTGCTCACCGAGTTCCGGGACGGCGACAACGTGGTCACGACGACGATGGAGCACAACTCCAACTACGTCCCCTGGTACGCGATGTGCCGGGAGATACTGCCCCGGCTCGGGCGGCGGGTGCAGTACCGGCTGGCGCGGTTCGATCCGGAGACCGGCGAACTGGACCTCGCGCACCTGGCGTCGCTGATCGACGCGCGTACCAAGCTGGTCGGCTGCACCGGCGCGTCCAACTTCCTCGGCACGCGGAACCCGCTGGCCGCGGTCAAGGCGCTGGCCGACGCGAGCGGCTACTGCCAGCCGAACGGCGAGCGGCGTTCCTACCTGCTGGTCGACGCCGCCCAGCTGGTGCCGGGGTCGTTCGTTGACGTGCGGGCGCTCGACGTCGACTACCTGGCGTTCTCGTTCCACAAGCTGCTCGCCCCGTTCGGAATCGGCGTGCTGTACGGCAAGGAGCACCTGCTCGCCAGCTCGCTGCCGTTCCTGTACGGCGGCGACATGATCGCCGAAGGCCGCGTGTTCCCCTGGCAGGTCGACTACAACGCGCTGCCGTGGAAGTACGCCGCGGGCACGCCCAACATCCTCGGCGCGATCGTCTCCGCACAGGCCATCCGTGTCCTGCTTGACCTGGCGCTGTCCCCGGACCGCCCCGCCTACTTCGGCACCGCGCGGCCCCTCGGCCGCGCCGCCGTCCGGACCGCCATGGACCGGATCTCCTGCTGGAACCAGCAGCTGACGCACCGGGCGCTGGCCGGGCTCGGCGCCATCGGCGGCATCACGATCTACGGGCCGCGCGACGCGGCCAGGCGCACGTCGCTCGTCGCGTTCAACCTCGCGGACCGCGACCCGGTCAGAGTGGCCGAGGCGCTCAACGAGGCCGGAGTGGAGTCACGGGCGGGCTGCCACTGCGCGACGCTCGCCCACCACGCGCTCGGGCTGACCCCGCCCGCGAGCTGCCGCCTGAGCTTCTACCTGTACAACACCCCGGACGAGATCGACCGGGCCGTGGCCGCGGTGGCGGCCGTCGCCGCCGGACGACCCGCCCGCCAGCCCATCCGTCAGCCCGCCGCCCGTCCAGCCCCTGTGTCCTGGCCGAAGATCACGTCGGCGAAGTTGAGGTCAAGTTCCCGGTAGTGCGCCCGCATCAGGTCGGTGGCGGCGTCGGCGTCGCCGGCCGCGAGCGCCGTGAGCAGCTTCTCGTGCATCAGCCGGTAGGCCTCGGGCGGGAGGGTGTTCATCTGGCGCGCCATGATGACGTACCGCTCGGTCCTGATCGAGATGTCGTCCCGGTACTGGATCAGCACCTGGTTGTGCGACCCGCAGTAGACCATGCGGTGAAACGCCCGGTTGACGCCCAGCATGCCGCCCGCCGCCACGGGCAGCCCGGCGTCGCGCAGGTAGCGCAGCGCCTCCTGCTCGTCCTGGCTGGCGACCAGCTTCCGCGCCCGGCCGAGCTCGTCCGGCGTCATCTGCGCGGCGGCGAGCCGCGCGGCGAGCAGGTCGAGTTCCTGCCGGACCGCGACCAGCTCCGCCGCCTCCTCGCGGGTGAGCGGCGCGATGACCACGTCCCGGTGCGCGCTGCGAATGACCAGGTGATCGGACTCAAGCCGGCGGAGGGCCTCGCGCAGCGGGGTGATCGAGACGCCGAGGGACGCCGAGAGCTGCACGTAGTCGACCCGGCTGCCCGGCTCAAGCAGGCCGCTCAGGATCTGGTTGCGCATTTCCAGGTAGGCGCCGTCGGCCTTGGTCGCCGCGCCGCTGGTTGGATCGCCGTACGTCACGGTGGGTCCGGGTGTTCCTCGGTGGGGTGCGTGATCACTCTTGATCTCAGCTCATTACTTTATATTATAAAATCTCACCTTGCTACGAAGGGACTCGCCGGTGCAGACGAGCACAGATCGGATCCTGACCACGCACACCGGAAGCATCGCCAGGCCAGATGACCTGATCGAGCTGATGCGGGCCAAGGAGAACGGACGGCCCTACGACACCGACGCGTTCGAGGCCCAGGCGAAGGCGGCCGTCGAGGACTGCGTCCGCCGCCAGGTCGAGGCCGGGCTCGACGTCATCAACGACGGCGAGCAGCGCAAGAGCGGCTTCACCACGTACCTGACCGAGCGGCTGGCCGGATTCGACGCGGTCCCCTACGCGCCGGGCGAGACGGTCGCCCACTGGCGGGAAGTCGACGAGTTCCCCGAGTACTACGAGCGCTACTTCAAGATCGCGATGTACGGCGCCATGCTCAGCCCGCCCACCCGGCTGATCTGCCGCGGGCCGGTCAAGTACATCGGCCAGGAGGCGCTGGGCATCGACATCGCGAACCTGAAGTCGGCGCTCGAAGGGAAGCACTACACCGAGGTCTTCATGTCCGCGGCGCTGCCGACCGGGCTCGCCGGGCACGCCAACGAGTACTACTCCTCCTCCGAGGAGTACCTGACCGCGCTGGCCGACGCGTGCCACGAGGAATACCGCGCGATCATCGACGCCGGCCTCCTCATCCAGCTCGACGACCCGGCGGCGGCGAGCCTGTGGGGTCACGGGGACGCCGAGCCGGCCGAGCGGGACCGGCGCGTGGCGGAGACCGTCGAGCTGATCAACTACACGCTCCGCGACATCCCGCCGGAGAAGATCCGCTACCACACCTGCTACGGCATCAACCAGGGGCCGCACGTCTACGACCTGCGGCTGCGGGACTTCATCGAGCCGATGCTGCGGATCAACGCCCAGGCGTTCTCGTTCGAGGTCATGAACACCAGGCACATCCACGACTACCACGCCTTCGAGGACGTCAAGCTCCCCGAGGGCAAGGTGATCATTCCCGGCATGCTGAGCAACGGCGCGAACTGGGTCGAGCACCCCGAACTGATCGCCGAGCTCACCGTGAAGTACGCGGAACTCGTCGGCCGGGAGAACGTGATGATCGGCAACGACTGCGGCTTCGCCTCGCAGGCCGCCACCAAGGAGATCGACCCGAAGGTCGGCTGGGCCAAGTTCGCGGCGCTGGCCGAGGGCGCGCGGATCGCGTCGGAGCGGCTCTGGCGCAGCTGAGCCGGGTGATTGAACGCCCGTTATCCCGAACGGAAGCGGCTGACTCGGGAAGAGTAAGCCTGTGAACCCTCTTTTTCCTGACGTCACTATCACGCCGATCTGCTTGGGCAAACGCAGAAAAAAGAGAGTTCGCTCGTTCGGGATCCTCTCGTCCTTTGTCTTGGTGTCTGCCCGGAACCTTGTTATTTTCGTCCTTACATCAAGATTTCCCTGGTCAGAGGATCAAAAGAATAAAGTTCCGCGCGGTTAGGAGATTACAGTGCGCGTGATCATCGCGGGCGGCGGCACCGGCGGGCTTGCCACGGCGATCGCCTTGCGGAAGGTCGGCATCGAGCCGCTGGTGCTTGAGCAGGCGCCCGCGTTCACGGCCATCGGGGCGGGCCTCGGGCTCTACGCGAACGCCATGAAGGCGCTCACGTATCTCGGGGCCGACGCCTACTGGCGGGAGAACGTGGCGCGGATCGACGTCGCCGAGCAGCGCGGCCTCAACGACGACGAGCTCATCACTACCGGATCCCTCGATCCGCAGGCGGAGAAGTACGGCGAGCACTACTACTGCGGGCACCGCGCCGACCTGCTGAGCAGCCTGCTGGCGCCGCTGCCGCCCGAGTGCGTGCGGACCGGCAGCCGCGTGGTCGCGTTCGAGGAGACCGACCGCGACGTGCGCGTCGAGCTCGCGAACGGCGAAGAGGTGCGCGGCGACCTGCTCGTCGGCGCGGACGGCCTGCGCTCGGCGACCAGGACGCAGCTCATGGGCGAGCGGGAAGCCCGGTTCACCGGCGTCGTCGTCTGGCGCGGTCTCATCCCGCGGGACAAGGTGCCCGAGCGCTACGACGCGAAGATCATGTCCTGGTACGGGCCGCGCCGTCACGTGCTGCTGTACCCGCTGCGGCACGACCGGCACCCGGACAGCGTCTACAGCCTGAGCGCGTTCGTGCCCGCCACCGAGGTGCACCGCGAGTCGTGGACGGCCTCCGGCGACCTGGCCGACCTGCGCGCGTCGCTGGCGGACGCCTGCCCGGCGATGCAGGAACTGCTGGACCTGATGGACAGCTCGCTGATCACCGGGATCTACTTCCGCGACCCGCTGGAGACCTGGGGCTGCGGCCGCGTCGTGCTGCTCGGCGACGCCGCGCACCCGGCGCCGCCGAGCGCCGGCCAGGGCGCGGGCATGGCGCTTGAGGACGCGGTCATGCTCGCCGCTTGCCTGCGGCGGGCCGGGGCGGGGAACGAGCAGGCGGCGCTGCGGGAGTACGTGTCCCGGCGTAAGGCGCGCACCACCCGGATGCTCGAATCCTCCCGGGTTAACCTGCGCAACAGCCAGACCAGCGACCCGGACCAGGTCCGGGCGCGCAACGGCTACGTCCGCGGGCTGCGGCGGCTCAGCCCGATCGGCCCGCCCATGCAGGAATGGCTGCTCGCGCACGACCCGGTCGCCGCCGCGGACCAGTCTGCTGAAAAGTTCGCGCGGAACCTGGTCGTTCCTGGCAACCCGATGCGGCGGCCGGAGGCGCGGCGGGCCTTCGACCTGTGGCGCGCGGCGCTGACCGGCGAGCACCGCGCGGCGGGCTGGCTGGGCGAACGCGACGGCTACGCCGAGTTCGTGCGCGGCAAGCTCCGCCCCGATCGCGCGGGCGACCCGGCGGTCGCCGTCGGCTGCGACGGAACTCCCGCCCTGCGGGTCGGGACGCCGGCGCGGGCGGACGCACCGGTGGTGCTACACCTGCACGGGGGCGGCTACGTGATGGGCTCGGCGGAGCTGGCGGCGCCGCTCGCCGGGCGGCTGGCGGCGGCGGCCGGCGGCTGGGCGCTCGTCCCGGACTACCGGCTCGCGCCCGAGCATCCGTTCCCGGCGGCGCTTGACGACGCCCTGGCGGCCTACCGCTGGCTGGCCCGTGAGTACCCGCGGGCGCCGATCGTGGTCAGCGGCGAGTGCGCGGGCGGCGGCCTGGCGCTGAGCCTGGCGCTCGCGCTGCGCGACGCCGGCGATCCCGGTATCCGGATGCCCGCCGGGATCCATCTTGTCTCCCCCTTCTGCGACCTGGCGGTGTCGGCCGGGCAACTGGGCGACGCCGCCACCGATCCGTGGTTCAACCGCATCGCGCTGATCCAGTTGGCCGCGTGTTACATCCACGACACCGATCCCGCGCAGCCACTGGTGTCCCCGGCGCGGGCGGACCTGGCCGGCCTGCCGCCCTTGCTCGTCCAGGCGGCCGAGCCCGAGGCGCTATTCCCCGGCGCGCGGCGGCTGGCCGACCAGGCCCGCGCCGCGGGCGTGCCAGTCACGTTCAGCCCGGTCGCCGACAGCGTCCACTCGTTCGTGCTGTTCGATTTCCTGCCGGAGACCGACGCCGCACTGGCGGAGTTCGCCGCGTTCGCGCGGGCGGTGCGCGCGGGCTAACGGCGCTCACTAAGCGTGCGGCCGGGACGCGCCCGTTTCGTGTAATCCCCGGCGCGGGCGCGTCCCGCATGATGGCGGCATGACTTTCGAATCCTGGCGCGTCACCGAGCGGATCAACCGACCCGCGGACGAGGACGGCTCCGAGGTGGTGTTCACCGTGCGCCGCCGCGCCGGCCTGACCGACGACCAGTTCAAGGCGGACGGCGGCGCCGTAGCCGCCGATCGATCTGGCCCTGCGCAAGCGCATCCTCGAGGGGTGACGCACGTCGGCGGTCCCTCGGCGTGAAACACGATTGAAACGTAGCGGAAGCACCATTAACGAGGACGAAAAATTCCGGCGGCACGCAAGAAATCGACACTCGCGATCCTGTGATCAGCAAGACAAAGGAGACTCGGGTGAAGATTGACACTGGTTCCACCGCGTGGATGCTCGCGGCTACCGCGCTGGTCCTGCTGATGACCCCTGGCCTGGCCTTCTTCTACGGAGGAATGACCAGGGCGAAAAGCACCCTGAACATGATGATGATGTCGTGGATCGCCATCATCACCGTGACGCTCGCGTGGGTGCTTTACGGGGACTCGCTGTCATTTGGTAAGGGCAACGGATTCATCGGCGGGTTCGAGTACCTCGGCGAGCACGGGCTTGTGAACGACGCGTCCCGGGTGGCGGGGATTCCCGACCTCGTATTCTCCGCGTTCCAGCTCACGTTCGCCGTCATCACCGTCGCGCTGATCAGCGGGGCGGTCGCCGACCGGACGAAGTTTGGCGCCTGGGCGGTGTTCACCGTCTTGTGGGCGACGCTGGTGTACTTCCCCGTCGCGCACTGGGTGTGGGGCGGCGGCTGGCTCAGCAGCCTGGGGATCGAGGACTTCGCCGGCGGGACGGTCGTGCACGTCAACGCCGGCTCCGCGGGCCTCGCGCTCGCGCTCGTGCTCGGCAAACGGCGGGGCTTCGGCAAGGACCCGATGCGCCCGCACAACCTCCCCCTGGTGCTGCTCGGCGCGGGCCTGCTGTGGTTCGGCTGGTTCGGCTTCAACGCCGGCTCGGAGCTGGCCGCGGACGGAACCGCCGCCCTCGCGTTCATGAACACCCAGATCGCGACCGCGGCCGCGGCCGGCGGGTGGCTGCTCGTGGAGCGGTTCCGGGACGGCAAGCCCACCTCGCTCGGGGTCGCCTCCGGCGCCGTCGCCGGGCTGGTCGCGATCACGCCCGCCTGCGCGTTCATCGCCCCCTGGGCGGCGATCCTGCTCGGCCTGGCGGCCGGCGCGATCTGCTGCTGCGCGATCGGGCTGAAGCACCGGCTCGGCTATGACGACTCGCTCGACGTGGTGGGCGTCCACCTCGTCGGCGGCGCGTTCGGCGCGATCTCGCTTGGCTTCCTCGCCGCCTACCCGCTGCTCGACGGGCAGCGCAAGGGCCTGTTCTACGGCGGCGGGGTGACGCAGCTCGGGGTGCAGGCGCTCGGCCCGGTCGCGGTCGGCCTGTACTCGTTCACCGTCGCCTGGATCCTCGGCAAGATCATCGACAAGACGATGGGCTTCCGGGTCGCCGAGGAGGACGAGATCACCGGCGTCGACCTGACGGAGCACGCGGAGACCGCCTACGACTTCGGCACGATCCACACGATCCACATTCCTGGCATCACCGCCAAGGACGTGACCGCGAAGGACGGTGCCGTCAACGGTGCGTCCGCCAACGATGCCGCCGCAAAGGACACCGAGCCGGTCACCAGGGGGCACTGACTCGCAGGGGTCTCGCGCGGCACGGACGCCGCCGGCCGGTCCGGGGAGAAATTCCTGGCCGCCGGCGGCGTCTGCCGTTATGCCCGCCACCTGGGCGACGCGGCCCGCGCGGTCGTAGTGGATCGTTGGGAGGGCTGGGGGCCTCCTAACGATCCACTATCTACCGGAGACGGGGCTCTTCGACACTGGATGTCCGGGCCACGTGGCCGTCGGGGCGGATAAGCACGGAACGCACGTCGGTCCATTCCGGATAATCAGTGGCGAGTTCCGCGGTCACGACGGTTAGGCGGTCGGCGTCGGGCCAGTTGGCGCCCAGGCCGTCGGGGCGGCCGGCCGGGGCGGGCCCGAGGTTGAGGAGGATGAACTTGGCCGCGTGCAACAGCCCGTAAACCGTCGCCGCCGGGGCGCCGCGCAGGTCGAGGTCGGGGACCCGCGAGCCGGCGGACGGCCCGGTGGGCTGGCCCGCCGCCGGGTAGCGGACACCCAGGCCGGAGAGGCGGACGGCCAGGTCGCGGCCCAGGGACGGGTGCGCGGCCAGCATGGCGCCGAACCGGTTCCGCAGCGCGATGCCCTCCCGGCTGGGGTTGGCGATCAGCCCGCACTGCGCGAGCGAGTCGTCGATCACGTCGAGGCCGACGGGGTAGCGTTCGGCGTGGTAGCTGTCCAGCAAGCCGGGCGGCGCCCAGCCACGAACCTCCGCGGCCAGTTTCCATCCCAGGTTGGCGGCGTCCTGCAGCCCGAGGTTCAGGCCCTGTCCCCCGGCCGGGTAGTGGACGTGCGCCGCGTCACCGGCGAGCAGAACACGGCCCGCCCGGTAGCAGGCCGCCTGCCTGGCCGCGTTGCCCACCCGGCTCAACCACGCGTCGGGAGTCTCCCGCATGCCGAAGTCGGTTCCCGCTAGGCGCAGCGTGCTCGCCCGCAGGTCCGCGAACGTCACCGGGTTGTCGATCAGGTCGAACATGGTCGCGTGGTCGATGGTGGCCACCCGGTACCGGCCACCGCCGATCGCCACCAGGTAAAGCGACCCGCCCGGCTCGTTGAGGGTGAGCGCCGGGACCGGCGGCGGGTCGGTCAGCTCAACGTCGCCCAGGATCGTCCGCCAGGTGTCCGGAGATCCCGCGAAGGCGATCCCGGCGGCGGCGCGGATTACGCTCCCGGCGCCGTCGCAGCCCACCGCGTAAGCGGCTCGGAAGGTTGCCAGACCATCTGGCGTGCGCACGTCGAGGTCGACGCCGTCCGCGTCCTGCCGGACGCCGGTGACGGTGTGCTCTCTCAGATAAGGAACGCCCAGTTCGGCCAGGTGGTCCTCGAGCAGTTCCCCGGTGCGCCGTTGCGGCAGGAACAGCGTGTAGGGGTAGCGGGTGTCGAGGAACGAAAAGTCCAGCCGGCTCTTCAGCAGCGCGAAATGCGAGGAGGGCACCGGGGTGCCTTCGGCCAGCCATCGGTCCGCGATGCCGCGCATCGCGAACTGCTCAAGGGTGCGCGGGTAGATCTTGACATCCTCCCCCGCCTGAAGGCGGGGGATTCCAGCTCACGCTGAAAGGAGCGTCAGTTGAGGTTCGCGGGTCAAAGGCCGACCAGTGCCGTCGCCTCGCCGCGCTTTCACGGCGTGCCCCGCCGCGATGTTCCTGGCCGCGTTCACGTCAGCGTTGCAGGCGAACTTGCAG
>Ga0070683_100005796_pt1 | contig 10330 bp, 7 predicted proteins | sample KBSC713LmetaG_FD_64662 | JGI IMG/M metagenome (GOLD analysis project Ga0070683, IMG submission 64662) | Corn rhizosphere microbial communities from Kellogg Biological Station, Michigan, USA - KBS C7.1-3L metaG | ecosystem: Host-associated > Plants > Roots > Rhizosphere ... | reverse complement strand
CGATCGGGGCGCTGGAAGTAGTGCGTCGACGACCGCTGCGTGAGCGCGATGGCGTTCGCCGATCCGTTCACGTCGGAGCCCGCCAACGTGCCGCGCCAGCGATACTCGCGGTTGTGCCACGAGTGGCTCCAGTCCATGCCGAGCATGGTCGCGTTGTCCCGAAGCTGCGCGGTCATCACGGAGTCGCCACCCAGGCTGCGGATGGTAGACGTCGCGGCGAAGCCGATCGTCGTGGCCCCCTGCCGCAGATCCTTGCGCACGCGGCCCATGAAGTAGTTGGTGAACGGCTCGACGGCCTGCGTCCGCTCCGGCCCACCCGCCGATGGGATGTAGCGCGCCGTCTCCTTCCCGGTGACCGCATCGAGGAGGCCGACGGAATAGCCGCTGCTCGTGCGCCCGGTGATCTTCGCCGCGCCGAGGATCGTCGCGTCATCGGGCTCGTCGACGAAGCTCGCGCGATTGGCGACCCAGCCGTTGAGCTGCGGCGGCCGGCCGATGCGCCGCGAGTACATGCCGCCCAGCCCGGAGAAGTTGCTGCAGAACATGCAGCTCGCCCCGCCGAAGCTGAACGCGCTGCGGTTGGCGACGAAGAAGGGGCGCTTCTCGTCGTAGAAGGTCTCGTACGCCGACAGGTTGAGCGTGGCCGGATCGACCTCGACCTGACCGAAGTCGGGGTTGATCGTCGCGTCGAGTGTCAGGTTCGACGTCAGGTTGTACTTGATGTCTGCGCCGGCGTTCACCTTCGTCTCGCGGGAGCTGCGGTACGGGTCGCCAGGCTCGGCGTACTTGAACTGGCTGCTGGACACGATGTACGGGAGCAGCTCCGCCTGCCGACGGTTGCTCCGCACGGCGAGCCCTTCGATGTGCCCGTAGTATGCCGGCCCCGACGCCTGGTCGCGGCGCCGGTACGACCACATGTCCTGCTCGTTCAGCCGGTCGACGTAGCGCCACACCTGCAGCCCCCACGTCTGGTGCTCGTCGCGCGAGAAGCGGAGCTGCGAGTAGGGGATGCGCATCTCGGCGGTCCAGCCGTCGCTCGTGACGTGCGCCGCGCCCTCCCACACCGGATCCCACGACGGGTCCCCATTGAACTGGTCGCCGCGGACGCCGGCGGGATTGATCTCGAACCAGACCTCGTCGAGGTGGTTGTGGTAGGGATCGAGGAGGATCGCGATCTTGTCGGTGGTGAGCGAGTTGAAGGCGCCGTTGTTCCCGTTGCTCGGCAGGAGCTGATCGCGCCGCGCGAGGGGGGCGCGGATGCCGCTCGGACCCATCGGCTCGCTCATCTTCGCTCCGACGTAGAGCGCCTCATCGTCGTAGAGGATCCGGATCTCCGTCGGCAGGGTGGCCGGATTGCCCTCCCCGGGCCGCGTCTGCCGGAACTGCGTGATGGGCGTCGCGGTGCGCCAGGCGTCCTCATCGAGCTTCCCGTCGATCGCGATGGGTGAGGCGCGGAGCGCAGCCGTGGTAGAGGGAACGGGAGCGGCCTCGTGCGCAGCGGTGACCTTCTGGGTGGGAAGATTCTGCTGCGCCGCGAGGTCAGCGGAGATGAGCGCGCTGGCCGCGAGGATGGTGCTCGCGCGGCGCGCCGTGATGACGAAGTACATCAGGGGGTCTGGTGAGGGATCGACGACGGGCCAGGTACCGCCCGCTTCGTTTGGATGCCACTCCCCATACGTTGGTTTGAACGGGAGGATTCGTCGCGACCGCCGAATTCGCGGCCTCCACTTGTAGGTACTGCTCCGGACCCAATTGTGCCCTCGCTCACATTCAGGCCTCGGGTCGCATACTTTGAGGTAGGCCGACACCCACACGCTTCGACACGCGCTCGAGCCGTCCGTTCGTCCAGGTCGTACGTCGCACCTTGAATCCTTCGTCGATATCTCATCCCGCGAGCGCCGATACGAGCCGCTCCGTCGCACGTCCGACGGTGTCGGTCGTCATTCCCGCGCACGGCCGGATCGCGAAGCTGCAGCGATGCCTCGAGGCGCTCGCCGCGCAGACGCTGGCGCCCGACGCGTTCGAGGTGATCGTCTGCGACGACGGCAGCCCGGACCCGATCGCGCCGGCGCTCGACGGGTTTCACGAGCTGCTCACGCTCACCGTGGTGCGCCAGCCGCGTCGCGGTCCCGCCGCGGCGCGCAACGAGGGTGCGCGGCACGCGACCGGTTCCCTCCTCGTCTTCACCGACGACGACTGCTCCCCCGAGGAGGACTGGCTGGAGCACCTCGTGGCGAACATCGACCGCTACCCCGGCCATCTGATCGGCGGCTCGATCGTCAACCTGCTGCCCGACGACCCGTACGCGACGGCGACGCAGCTCGTGACGAGCTGCGTCTACGATTACTACGCTCGCCATCCGGAGAGCCGGCGACTTTATGCCACGGCCAACCTCGCTGTGCCCCGCAGCCGCTTCTGGCTGCTCGGCGGGTTCTCCGAGCAGTATCAGCGGGCCGCCGGCGAGGACTACGACTTCTGCGCGCGGTGGACCGAGGCCGGGTTCCCGAACCACTATGCGCCTGAAGCGACGGTGGGGCACTCGCACGGGCACTCGCTGTCCAGCTTCTGGCGCCAGCACTTTGGGTACGGACGCGCCCTGCTGCGCGTGCGACAGGGGATGGCGCGGCGTCGCGGCCGCGGCGTGATCGAGCTCGAGGCACCGAGCTTCTACCGCGAGATCCTCCTCTACCCATTCGAGCACGGGCCGGGCACGCCCATCTCCCGCGGCGTGGAGGCGCTGCTCGTGCTACTGTCGCAGCTGGCGACGGCCGTCGGCGCGGTGCGCGAGTGGCTCGCCCCGGACGAGGGGTGGCGTGGGCGCGCGAGAGGTGGGCGGGTCGACAGCCCCAGGACACCGAGCGCGGTGCCTTGACCGGCCGAGCGGAGTCACGGACCGAGCCCGCAACGGTATTCGAAGTCCGCTTCTCCGTCATCGTCCCCACGTACGATCGGCCGGAGCACATCGCGGCGTGCTTGGCGTCGCTGCGCCGACTCGAGCGGCCGGGCGGCACGATCGAGATCGTGATCGTCAACGACGGCGGGTCGGCGCTCCCCACCGGCACCTCGGACGACAGTGAGGGCTGCGTCGTCCGCGTGATCGAGCAGGCGAACGCCGGGCCGGCGATGGCGCGCAACACGGGCGCCATGATGGCGCGCGGCGAGCTGCTCGCCTTCACCGACGACGACTGTCGTGCCGAGCCGGGCTGGCTGACGGCGTTCGACGTGGCGCTGCGCGCGCAGCCCGACGCGCTCGCCGGCGGGCGCACGTTGAACGCGATCGACAGTCCGTTCGCGGAGGCGAGCCAGCTCCTCGCGGATTTCGTCGCGTCGTACTTCCACGGCGGCGTCAGCGGACGCTTCTTCACGTCGAACAACCTCGCCGTGTCGCGCGCGCAGTTCCTCGCGTCGGGGGCGTTCGACACGAGCTTCCCGTTCAGCGCGGGCGAGGATCGCGAGCTGTGCGACCGCTGGTCGGCGCAGGGGCGGCCCTCGGTGCGCGTGGAAGGCGCGGTCATCCGGCACGAGCACGCCCTCACGGCGCGGCGCTTCGTGCGCCAGCACTTCACCTATGGGCGCGGCGGCGCGGCGTTCCGGCGCAAGCGCGCGGCGACGGATCGTCCGGTCGCGGTCGAGCCGGGGTTCTACGCGAAGTCGCTCACGCACGCGTGGCGCCACTCGCCCGGCATGCGCGGGGCGCTGTACGTTGCGCTCACCATGCTCGCCCACGCCTCGTACGCGGCCGGACTGCTCTGGGAGTCGCGCCGTCTCCGCCAATCGTGATGGCTCCTTCCTCCGGCGCTTCGCACCTCCGGTCGGAGTTCCGCCTTTCAACCGTGATCGCTCCTCCCTTCGGCGCTCCGCACCTTCGGTCGGAGTTCCGCGGGTACGGCTACTTGATGGCTCCTTCCTCCGGCGCTTCGCACCTCCGGTCGGAGTTCCGCCTTTCTAGATCTCTCTGATGCGGGTCCTGCTGCTCACACCCATGCCGCCCTCGCCGCGCGGTCTGCAGGCGACGCCCGTGCTCCTGCACGGACTGCTCAGCGCGGTGCGCGAGCGGCACGAGGTCACGCTCGTGACGGTCGCGGGGCCGAGCCCGCAGGACATCGAAGCAGCAGAGGCGCTGCGAGCTTCGGGGCTCGAGGTGCACGCGATCCCGCGCGTCGAAGCGACGCGCGCGGCGCGCGCACGACGCTGGGCGCACCACACCGCACGCTGGGCGCTCGGCCGGCTCCCGATGCGCACGATCTGGTTCCACCGCCCCGAGGTGCAGCAGGCGATCGACCGCCTCGCCGCCGAGCGCGCGTTCGATCTCGTGCACGTCGAGGACAACGCGATGGGGGTCTATCGACTGCCGGCGGGCATCCCTACCTTGTTCGGCGAGCACGAGGTGCGCACGCCGCGCCCCGTTCGCTGGACCGCATGGCTGCACGACGAGGAGGGCGCGTACCGCGGATTGCTCGACGAGATCGACTGGCACCGGTGGGCGCACTATCAGCGGACGATCTGGCGCCGCTACGACCTGATCCAGGTGCTCACCGAGCGTGATGCGCGGACGATGGAGCGGATCGCCCCCGAGGTCACGGGCCGCGTGCGCATCAATCCATTCGCCGTCGAGATCCCGCCGCTCGCCGATCCGTCGCTCGAGGAGGATGGCACGATCGTGTTCACCGGTGGCTTCCTGCATTCGCCAAACGTGGAAGCCGCGCGCTGGCTCGCGGGGGAGATCATGACGCGCCTGCGCACGCTCCATCCCGGCGTACGGCTGCGCATCGTCGGCAACGATCCGCGCGGCGCGCTGCGCGGCCTCGCGGCGAGCGACGTGGAGATTGCGGGCTGGGTGCCCTCGATGCGCGACGCGCTCGCACGCGCGGCGGTGATCGTCGCGCCCCTCCGCACGGGAGGCGGGCAGCGCATGAAAGTCCTCGAGGCGATGGCGGCGGGGAAAGCGGTCGTCACCACGGCGCGCGGCACGGACGGCCTGCTGCCCCGCGACGGTGAGCCGCTCCCGCTCGTGATCGCCGAGACGGCCGATGCGATCGCGACGGAGACGGCGGCGCTGCTGCGCGATGCGCCACGCCGGCGCGCGCTGGGCGAACGCGCCCGCGCGCTCGTCTCGGCACAGCATGGCATCGAGGCGTACGCCGCTCGCACGGAGCGCGCGTACGCCGAGCTGACGACTCTCGCGCGCACGCCGAGGAGCGCATGACGGCGGCGGTGCCCATCCTGATGTATCACGAGGTCTCGGCGCGCCTCGATCCACGGTATCGCAAGTACACCCTCACGCCGCAGGAGCTCGAGCGCCAGCTCGACTGGCTGCGCGCGAACGACTACCGCACGGTGTCGATGGACGACGTGCTCGCGGCCTGGCGCGGGGCGCGCGCCCTGCCCGCGAAGCCGGTCGCGATCACCTTCGACGACGGGGGACGCGACTGCATCGAGCACGCGGTCCCCGCGCTCGCGATGCGCGGCTTCACCGCGACCTTCTACATCGTGGCGGGGGTCGTCGGCGCGCCGATGCGCTGGCTGAAGCAGGAGATCGGCTTCGAGCTCCAGGCGGCGGACTGGCCTGCGCTCTGGGCGGCCGAGCAGGCGGGGATGCACTGTGAAGCGCACTCCATCACGCATCCGCGACTCGGCACGGTGGATGCGACGACCTGCCGCGACGAGCTCGCGCGCGGACGCGCCATGCTCGAGGACGGGCTGGGGCACGCCGTGACGCATCTCGCGTATCCCTTCGGCTCGTTCACCGACGAGACGCGCGCGATCGCGCACGAGACGGGGTACGCGACGGCGTGCACGACGCAGGAAGCGATTGCCTCGCCGAGCGACGAGCTGCTGGCGCTCCCCCGGGTGCCCGTGCTCGGCACGGAGACGTTCGGGGAGTTCACCTACCGCGTGCGCACGGCACAGCGCGCGAGCGCGCTGCAGCTTCGCCTCGAGCGCGTCGGCGAACGGCTCGGGCTTGGCAGGCGGCCGCCGCGGGCGTGACGATGCCCCGGGTCAGCGTGGTGATCCCGACGTTCCGGCGGAAAGAGGCGCTGCTGCGCGCCCTCCGCTCGCTCGCGACGCAATCCATCGCGCCGGCGGAGTACGAGGTCGTCGTCGTCGTGGACGGCTCGGACGACGGGACGCTCGAGGCGGCCGAGTCGGCACCGCAGCCGTACGCGCTGCGGGTGCTCTGGCAGGGCAACCGCGGGCGCGCCGCGGCGTGCAACACCGGCGTCGCCGCCGCGCAGGGCGAGGTGGTCGTACTGCTGGACGACGACATGGAAGCGTCGCCGCGTCTGCTCGAAGAGCATCTGAAGGCACACATGGCGGGGCCGCGTCGCGCCGTCATCGGCGCCGCGCCGATCACGGTGAGCGCGAGCGCGCCCGCGCCGGCGGCGTACATCGCGCGCAAGTTCAACCGGCACCTCGAGCACCTCGCGCGGGCGGGGGGCCCGCTCGCGCTGCGCGACTTCTACAGCGGCAACTTCTCCATCCGCCGCGACGTGTTCGAGACGGTGCACGGCTTCGACGAGCGGTTCACGATCTACGGCAACGAGGACCTCGAGCTGTCGCTGCGCCTGCAGGCGGCCGGTGTGTCGATCGTGTACGCGCCGGAGGCGATCGCGCACCAGTCGTACGACAAGAGCTTCGCCGCCCTCGCGCGCGACAACGTGGCGAAGGGGCGCACCGCCGTGCTCCTCGCGCGGCTGCATCCCGCCGCGCGGCCGGAGCTGAAGCTCGCCACCTTCGGCCGCGAGCCGCTCCGCCGCCGGCTCGTCGTGAACGCGCTGCTCGCGACGACGCGCATCGCGCCACCGGTCCGCGCCCTCGTGGTCGGCGTCGTCGGCTTTCTCGGCGAGCACCGCATCCCGGGCGCGCAGTTCCTCTATCCCATCGCGCTCGACTACCTCTACCTGTGCGGCGCGCGCGACGCGGAGCGCGAGACTCCGGCGACGAGCGCCGCGGCCGCGTGAGCACTCCACCGCCGCGCACCGTGGTGCACTTCTCCGACAGCGCGGCGTTCGGGGGCACCGAGCGCGCGCTCCTGCAGCTGCTGGGCGGCCTCGATCGTGCACGCTGGCGTCCCGTGCTCTTCCACGCCGACGTGCCGGGCGCCCGACAGCTCGCCGACGAAGCGACCGCGCTCGGCGTGCCGACACGCGCGATCGCCGCCGCCGAGCGACCGACGGAAGGCGTCGCGTCGATCCCCGAGATCGTCGGTGCCCTGCGCCGCGAGCGCGCGACGGTGTTCCATGCGCATCAGACCTGGTCGCTCTCCTGCCGCTACGGGATCGTCGCCGCCGCACTGGCGCGCGTACCGGCGCGCGTCGCCTCGGCGCAGCTCTTCCTCGAGATGCCGAAGCTCGTCGGCATCGATGCGCAGCACGCGCTGCTCACCCGCTCCCTGCACCGGCACGTCGCCGTGTCGCGCTTCGTCGCGGGGCGTCTGCGCGACCGCTTCGGCGTCCCCGCCGAGCGCATCGTCGTGATCCCGAACGCCGTCGAGCCGCGAAGCGCCGTCGCGCCGGACGCGCGGCTCCGTGCCGAGATCGTCGGCGACGACCACACGCCGCTCGCGCTCACGGTGGCGCGGCTCGACGCGCAGAAGGGGATCACGCACCTGATCGACGCCGCGCCGATGGTGCCTGACGTGGTGTTCGCCATCGCGGGCGAGGGACCCGACCGCGCCGCGCTCGAGGCCCGCGCCGCCGAGCGCGGCGTGAGCTCGCGCATCCGGTTTCTCGGGCATCGGCGTGACGTGCCCGCGCTGTTGGCGAACGCCGATCTCTTCGTGCTGCCGTCGCTCTACGAGGGCTTTCCCCTCTCCGTGCTCGAAGCGATGGCCGCGGGAGTGCCCGTCGTCGCGACGGACATCGGGGGCACCAACGAGCTCGTGTCGAACGAGACTGGGTTTCCCGTCGCGCCGGCCGATCCGCGCGCCCTCGCGGAAGGTATCCGCACGCTGCTCGCCGACCGTGACGCGGCGGCGCGCCGCGCCGCGACGGCGCGCGCGCTCGTCCTCGACACGCACTCCGCCGCGGCGATGGTCGCGTCGATGAGCGCGCTCTACGACAGCCTGCTGGCCCAATGAGCGAGCGAGAGCGAGCCCCGCGCATCTCCGGTGCGACGCGCATCCTCGAGGCGCTCCCCGAGGCGAAGCGGAACCGCCTGCTCCGCCGCTCCGACTGGCGGTATCTGCTCCCCGACGCCGCGCCGGCGCTCGCCCTCTGCCTCGGCGGCACCGAGCTGTGGGCGTGCTGCGAGGTGATCGCGCGCGAGGTGCACGACGCGCCGAAGAAGGGAGTGCGCTACGATCTCGTCGTCGCCGAGAATCCGAGCCGCCGCGAGCTGCAGCGGATGGCCGCCGCGATGAGTCCGAGTGGGGCGTGCTACACGGAGTGGACGCACGTCGCGCCGCTCGGACCGGCGCGGCTCCGTGGACGCCTCGCCGCGGCGGGCTTTCGCAACGCGGCGACGTATCGTCCGTGGCCGTCGCTCAACCCCTGTCGCGCGTGGGTGCCGACGGAGGGAAGCGCGGCGCGGCATCATTGGAGCGGCGCGACCCGTTCGACCAGCGTGCGGCGGGAGAAGGCACGCGGGTTCGTCGGCGCGCTCCTCGCCCCGCTCGGTGCGCATCGCCGCCTCTGCGCGGTCGCACTCGGTCCGGAAGCGAAGCGCCTCCCCCAGCTCGTGAGCGTGGCGCGCGAGCGCGGCGCATGGCCGGACGAAGCGATGGATCCGGGCGGGCTGCTCCTCCTCACGCCGGGCGATCGCGTCGTCGGCAAGGTCGTCGCCCTCGCCTTCCACCGCGTCGACGCGCCGGCGCTCGCGATCAAGACGGCGCGCACGCGCGACAGCGGCCGAGGGCTGCACCGCGAAGCGGAGCTGCTCGAGGCAGTCGCCGCGCTGCACCCGCGCGGCATGGCCGGCGTGCCCCGCCTGCACTTCCTCGACGCCCTCCTTGGCCGCCCGATCCTCGGCGAGACGGCGCTCTCCGGCGTCCCGATCGCCGCGTCACTCACGCCAGCGAGGTACGAGCGCATCGCCGAGCGCGTCACCGACTGGCTCATCGCGCTGGCCGAGCCCGCGGCCGGGCAGTCGCCCGAGCCCACCTGGGATACGCTCGTGTCACCGGCGCTCGAGCGCTTCGCGGCGGAGTTCGGGCCGGTCCTCGACGCGTCGGAGCTCGCGCGCACGCGCGAGATCGTCGGCGGGCTCGGCGCGCTGCCCGTGGTTTGCGAGCAGCGCGATTTCTCACCGTGGAACGTCTTCGAGGGCTCGGGTGGGATCGTGGTGCTCGACTGGGAGTCCGGGGAACCGCGCGGCCTGCCCGCGCTGGATCTCGTCTACTTCGCGACGCATGCGGCGTACTACCTGGAGCGCGCCTGGGTCACCGGCCGATTCGTCGAGGCGCATCGCGCGGCCTGGTCGGAGAAGACGGCGCTCGGCCGCGTCAACCAGGCGTGCGTCGCCCGCTATCTCGCCCGCCTCGATCTCGACCCGGCGCTGCTCCGCCCGTTGCGCCTGTTCGCGTGGCTGTTGCACGCGCACTCCGACTTCGTCCATCTCCGCGCCGACGTCGGTGGCTCTCCGAACGAGGAGACGCTGCGCGGCAGCCGATTCTTCCGTCTCTTCCGCGCCGACCTCGAGGAGCTCGCCCGATGACATCCTGGCTCTCGCGACTGCGCCGCTGGCGTCGCCCGGCGACGTTCGCCGAGATGGAGACGGTGCCGTTGAGCAGCGAGTGGGGCTTCGACCGCGGAACGCCGATCGACCGGTACTACATCGAGCGCTTCCTCGAGCACCACGCCGGCGACATCCGCGGGCGCGTGCTGGAGGTGAAGAACTCCGACTACACGCGGCGGTTCGGGCGCGGCGTGACGCAGGCCGACGTGCTCGACATCAGCAAGGACAATCCGCTCGCCACGCTCGTCGCCGACCTCTCGCGGCCGAGCATGTTCCCGGAGGGGCGGTTCGACTGCTTCGTGCTGACGCAGACGATGCAGTTCATCTATGAGACCGGCGCTGTCGTGGACAGCGCCTTCCGGCTGCTCGCGCCCGGCGGCGTCCTGCTCGTCACCGTGCCCTGCCTGAGCCGCATCGCGCCGCGCTATGGACCGACGACCGAGTTCTGGCGCTTCACGGCGGCGTCGTGCGCGCGGCTGTTCGGCGACGTGTTCGGCGAGGGGAACGTGGAGGTGCACACGCATGGCAACGTGCTCGCCGCCACGGCGTTCCTCTATGGCGCGGCGCTCGAGGAGATCCCGCGCGAGAAGCTCGACGTGAACGATCCCTTCTTCCCGCTCATCGTCAGCGTGCGCGCGACGCGCGCCGCGACGGC
>Ga0070683_100005795_pt1 | contig 10332 bp, 5 predicted proteins | sample KBSC713LmetaG_FD_64662 | JGI IMG/M metagenome (GOLD analysis project Ga0070683, IMG submission 64662) | Corn rhizosphere microbial communities from Kellogg Biological Station, Michigan, USA - KBS C7.1-3L metaG | ecosystem: Host-associated > Plants > Roots > Rhizosphere ... | reverse complement strand
CGACCGAAGCCGCGCTCGCGCGCATCGCCGCCGCGGTCGATCAGCTCGACGTCGTCAGCGCCAATCTCGACGGCGTTCGCGAGCAGCTGCTCGGCCTCGCGTACCACGGCGGCCTGGTCCGCGAGAAGCAGGCCGACGGCACGCTCTCCGATCCGAACGTCAGCGGCGACGCGCCGCTCTGGCTGCGCGGCGGCGTCGCGCGACTCGCGCGCGCCCGGCTCGTCGACGCGTTCGGCCGCACGCTCGCGCTGCCGGTCGAGCGGCTGCGCGCACCCGAGCGTCTCGTCGTGGGCCCCGCGAACGCACTGCCGCCGGGCAACGTCGACCAGCCGCTGCCTGCAGTCGGCGACGCACTGCGTTTGCCGCCGCGGCTGACGTTGCCGGCGCGGTTGCTGTTCCGTCTCGTCGACCCGGCCGCGCGCGGCGACGACGCCGCCGAAGCGAATGTCGACCAGGTCGAGCCGGCGAAGATGACGAACCCGGTGTGTGGTTTCGTGCTGCCCGACCACATCGACGAAGCGCTCGAGTTCTTCGACGTCGCCGGCACGCCGCTCGGCCAGCTCTCGCACGAGCCGATCGGCGGTGGTGTCGTCTGGGAAGTCGCACCGGGCCGCAACGCGCCGGCCGACGCTGGTCCGCTCTTCGATCTCGCCGGCGCGACGACGCATCTCGGCCTGCTCGCCGCCGGCACGGTCGCCGCCGATGCGAAGGCGCGCCAGGGCGAAGCGGCGGACGCTGCGGCCGACTCCGAGTCGGCGCTCTCGGCACTGCTGCGCGCGATCGACACGACGATGTGGAGCGTCGACGCGCTGAGCGGCCTCGGCACCGAGCACATCGCCGGACTCGTCGGCCGCCCGATCGCGGTCGTGCGCGTTCGGCTGCGGCTCGATCTCGCATCGGAGCTCGGCCGCGACGCAGCGGCCGCGGCAGGCGAGCTCGCCGACCGCGCATTCACGGTGCGGATCGGCGAGATCACGCGCGCCGACGACGCCGTCCTCGGCTACTTCGTCGACGACGACTACGAGCACGTGCACGTCGTCGACAAGGTCGTCGCGCAACTCGCGCTCGACAGCGGTCGGCTGCGCGGCCAGCTCGCCGGAATCGACCACGCCGACGACGTGCCGGGGACGCGGCCGATCGACCACCCGTACGTCGTCGCCGAAGACGAATTGCAGTTGCGGTTCGGCCAGACGGTGATGTTGACGCTGCTCATGCATCCGGCAGGCAAGGCGAACGCGACGTGCGGCGTGTTGCCGAGAAAAGCGATCCAGCTCGCGCGCGACTGGGTCGCGCCGGGACTCGCGGTGATCGCGCCGTCGGCGCGCGTCGGCCCGGTGCTGATCGATCCCGCGCAAGTGCGGCTGCCGAAGATCTCGTCGTTCCCGAAGGACCAGCTGTTCACGCGCCGCGACACGCCGGCGACGTGGAAGGACGATCCGATCCTCGCAGCGACGCAGGAAGCGCTGCTGCCCGATCTGCCGCACGAAGTGCAGGAGGGCTACATCCGGATCGCGCCCGATGCGGCGGCGAAGACCGGGGGCTGACGTGGCGCGCATCCGGCCTCGCGGCGCAGCGGCGAAAGACCCGAGCAAGCGCGGCCGCGCGCTCGAGCGACAGCGATTCCTCGCTGCCAGGCGCGGACCGATCGACGCCGACGCGTTGCGCGAAGCGATCGCCGTGCGTCGCCGTCAGCAGGCCGAACAGGCGCCGCGCGCCGGCGAGCGCGCCGCCCCCGACACGACGCAGCAGCACCAGTGGCTGCCGATCGGACCGACCGTCGTGCTCGCCGGCCAGGCCGGCGGCCGACCGCGCGTCGCCGGCCGCGTCAGCGACGTCCAGGTGTCGAGCAACGGCCTGCGCGCGTATGCGGCGACCGCGAACGGCGGCGTCTGGTTCAGCGACGACGGCGGCGAGTCGTGGCGGCCGCTCGGCGGCTGGACGACGACCGGCGATCCGCCGCCGATCGACCGCGCCGCCGGCGTGCTCGCGTGCGGCTGCCTGCTCGTGCGCTTCGGCAACAGCGCCGCGACCGACGAGCTCTACGTCGGCACCGGCGAGCTGATGCCGAGCACCGGCAACACGCTCGGCGGCCAGAACTCGGGCGTTGGCGTTCTGCACGCGACCGGGCCGGCGACGAGCACGATCTTCGCCGCGCCGTGGACGATCGAGGGCAGCAACCTCGCGAACTCGGGCATCTTCCGTCTCGCCGACGATCCCGCCGACGCGACGACGCTCGTCGCGGCGACGTCGGCGGGCTTGTGGACACGCAGCGGCGGCCCGGCGGCGGCGTGGACGCAGGTCGGCGTCGCACCGTTCTCCGGCGCCGCCGGCGCCAAGCTCATCTGCACCGACGTCGCGTGGGTCGCCGGTGCGGGTGCGACGCCGACGCGGCTGTGGGTCGCGGTGCGCGACGACACCGCGGCTGGCGCGAATTCGGGTGTCTGGGTCAGCGCGAACGGACTCGCCGGCCCGTTCAACCAGATCGCGCTGCCGGCGCTCGCCGGCAATCCGGGACTGATGCCGAAAAGTCGCATCAGCCTCGCGTCGGCGCCTTCGGATCCGCGCGTGATGTACGCGCTCGGCGAAGCGAACCAGGTCTGGCGCTTCGACAACCTCAATCCGGTCGGCGTCGAGCGCATCCCGCCAAACCTGCTCGGCGGCCAGGACGCGTACAACCAGGCGATCGCGGTGCATCCGACGCGGCCCGAGCGGCTCTTCCTCGGCGGCGCGACCGAGTCCGCCGACGGCGAGTGGAGCGCCTCGCTCTACCTCGCGAGCGTCACCGCGCCGGCGGCGGGTCGCTGGCAGTACGGCTTCACGACGCTCGCCGTGGGAGCGAACCCGGCGAACGACGATGCATTCGTCGGCAACGGTGTCCACGCCGACGTCCACGCCGTCCGCTTCGTCACCGTCGGCACGCACACCGAGCTCTGGGTCGGCTGCGACGGCGGCGTCTTCCGCTCGCTGCGCGGCAACGACGACAACCGGCAGGTCAAGAACAGCTTCATCGCGCGCAACAACGGCATCGCTGCGCTCGAGTGCGGCTATGTCGCGACGCACCCTGCCGTCGACGGCCACGTCGTCTCGGGAACGCAGGACAACGGCACGCTCGAGCGCGTCGGCATGAACCTGTGGGGACGACCGTTCGGCGACGGCGACGGCGGCGGCGTTGCCTACGATCCCGCGGCACCCGACGGCTTCGTCGGCCAGGTGACGAACGCGACGTTCCGCGGCTCGAGCGCGGTCTTCACGCCACCGGCGATGCGAACGCCGACGCCGCCCGGCACGAACCCGCCGGCCGCCGAGGCGGACGAGGACAAGAACACCGAGTTCTACACGGGCATCGACGCGGTTCTCGTTCCCGCGGCGGCTCCCGCGGCGGCGACGAGCCGGATCGCATGGGGCAGTTGGCGCGTCTGGATGACGCAGGATTCGGGCGCAACGTGGCGCACGTTGCCGTCGCTCGCCGACCCGCTGAGCCTCGGGCCGCCGCCGGCGCAGGACAGCGTCACCGATCCGTGCGTGAAGACGGCAACCGGCCGACGCGACGTCAAGCGCGGCAAGGTGATGGCGGTGCGGTGGGCGACCCCGACGCGGCTCTACGTGCTCTGCAACCGCGACGTGCTCAAGTTCGAACTCGTCGTCGATGCCGCCGCGACCGGCGGACTGCGCGTCACGCCGACCGCACTCGCCAAGCAGGGCACGCACAAGAAGGAGGATCCTCAGGCGGCGACCGCGGTCGCATCGCCGGGGCAGCGCCTGCCCGAGATCGGCTTCTGGAGCGACATCGCGGCCCACGACCCGGCGCGCGGCCCGCACGGCTCGTTCTACGTCGCCAACACCGGCGATCCGGCGCGGGCGGACATGGACACCGTGTGGTGGTTCGACGGCACCGACCGCTGGCACGCGACGGGACTGCGCACCAACCCCGACGCGACCAAGCGCGTGCCGGCGCCGGCGTACGCGGTCGTCGTCGACAAGACCGACCGCAACACCGTCTACGTGGGCACGGCGGTCGGCGTCTGGCGCGGCGTCTTCGATCCCGGTGCGACGACGTGGAACTGGTTCTCGATGAACAACGGCCTGCCCGAAGCCGCGGTGCAGGACCTCGCGCTGCACGACGAGGCCGCGACCGGCCAGCGCGTGCTGCGCGCAGCGATCCAGGCGCGCGGCATCTGGGAGGTCGATCTCGCGCAGCCGATGCTCGGCGCGCGCACGATGCTGCGCGTCCACGCGTGGGACACGCGCCGGCAGAACCCGGCGTCGCTCACCGATCCCAGGCAGCCGATCCCGAATGCGCTGCTGTCGTGGCACGCGAGCCCTGACGTCCGCGTCCGGCCGCGGCGAGGCAGCAAGCCGCCGAATCCGACGGCGGCGTTTCCGTGGATCGGAGCCTCGCCCGATGCGTACGGGCTTTGGGTCTTCCAGACGGCGCTGCACGTGCGCGGCAGCGGCGACCCGCTCGTCAAGCCCGACGGCACGTGGACGCCGCTCTTCGACGCGCGCCTGCGCGCCGCCAACGGCAACTCGAACCGCATCACGCAGGCGCTGTGGAACACGATCGTCGGCTCGGGCGCCGCGTTCCCGGACGCGTACGCCGAGCCGTGGAACGGCAGCGAGCCGTCGGAGGCCGATCTCTTCGAGCTGATCGTCGACCGCGCGCCGCCGGGCGGATCTCCGGTGTCGCTCGCGATCGGCCGCGTCCACGCCAAGGTGGACGTCCAGGTGCACCACCGCAGCGGCGTCGCTGTCGACGCCAACCAGGTCAAGGTGACGCTGCTGCGCCGCGACGTCACCGGCACTGCCGATCCGGCGTGGGCGGCGCTCGCCACCGCGTGGACGGTGCCGGTGCAGACGCTGCTGCGGAGCGGCGGCGCGAATCCAGCGCTCGTCGACGGCTGGAGCTTTGCCGACACCGGCACGACGGTGCGCAGCCCGAGCGGACCGGTCGACGCGCGGCTGTCGCGCACCGTCACGTTCGACGTCGACTTCAGCGCCGCCGCGGCGGCGACGCGCGTGCTGCTCGTCGCCGTCGTCCACTCCGACGCCGACCCGGTGACGCTTGCCGGCGCGACGCTGCAGGCGGTCGTTCTCGGCAGCCGCTTCGTCGCGCTGCGCAGCGTCGAACTCGTCTGAGCGCGCGGCGCGCCGCGACGGCCCGCTGGCGTCAACGCCGCGCGTCTTGGCCGTCGCGCGCGGCGAGCGCACCCAGCACGGCTTCGACCGCTGCGCGGTGGCGCGCGACGACGGCGTCGGGCGCAACGCCGCGCGGGTCGACGACCAGCGGCTGCCACGTCTTTGCATCGACACCGGCGAGCGTCGCGTGGCGACGGATCGCCTCGACCGAGGGCTGCGCGAGCTTGCCGTTCGTGCCCTCGACGGTCGCCGCGTCGGCGCCGACGATCGTGCCGAACAGGAACAGCTCGCGATGGAGCGGGGTGAGGCTTGCCTCGACGCGCGCGCCGAGGCCGCTCTCGTCGCGCTCGAAGCGCTCTTGCAAGCGAACGAAGTCGGCGAGCGTGCGCGACGGCAGCGCCGCGACGGCCGCGTCCTCGATGCCGAGCCGCCGCGCCTCGACGCGCGCGGCGGCGACGTGCGCATCGCCGATCGCTTTCGCCCGCGCCTGCACCGCGGGATCGGACATCGCGAACGAGCCGACGAACTCGCTCGCCCAACCGAGCTCGTAGCCGAGCCGGAATGCGGCGCTGCGATGGCCAGGCGGCAGTACTCCGACGCGCCGCTGCGAGCGCGCCGCGAGCGCGTCGGCTTCACCGGCGAGGCGCGCGTCGACGCCTTCGCTGCGGGTCGCGGCAAGCAGCCTGTCGGCACCGGCGACGTCGAACAGTGCGAGCTCGACCCGCTCGAGCGCAACGAACGCGATCGCCGCCGCCGCCGAAAACGCGGCGACACGCCAGCCTTGGCGCCAGCGCGAGCGCGCGGCTTCGGCCGTCATCCCGCTCACCATCGCCACATGGCGACGATCATCGCGACCGCGACAATCGCGACAGCGACGGCGAGCGATGCTTGGCGCACGACGTCAATCGTAGCCGCGCAGGAGGCGATCGATGCTGGGTGGCGAGCTTTCGTTCCATTTCCTGAACGTGATGCTGATGACGGCGATCGTCGCGCCGCTCGTGCTCTGGCGCTACCGCAAGGCCGTGCTCGCCGGCATGCAGTCGCGCACCGGCGCGGCGCTGCCGCTCGCACCGCCGCGTGGAGCGCGAGCGCGCACGGTCGAGACAGGAGCGCCGTCGCTCGCCGCCAAGCTGGCGTGGGAACGGGACGTGCGGCGCCGCGTCTTCGTCGCGGTCGTCGGCGCGCTGTTCGTCCCAGCGCTCGTGCTCGCGGTGCATGCCGCGATCCTCGACGGCCTCGCGCTCACGCCGGCCAACCTCTGGCTGATCGCCGGGACTGCGCTGCTGATGGCAGTTCCCGTCGTCGGCGTGCTGAACGCGCTCGCCTTCCGGCGCACGATCGTGCTCGGCCTGACGACGCTCGCCACGTTCGCGGCAGCGCTCGTCGCAGTCTCGATGCTGCAGCGCGTCTTCGCCGGCAGATCGCCGACGCTCGACCAGTTCTCCAACGCCTTCGTCTTCTGCCAGTACGCAGCGTTCGCTCTCTGGCTGCCGCTCGTCCTCGCCGCCGCGCTCGGCGCCCGGCGCATTCGCGGCGTCGCGCCGTTCGTCTTCGCCGGGCTCCTCGTCTTCGCAGTCGCGCCGCTGCTCGGGGTGCGCGTCACGCAGGCGCTGGCCCGCATGCGCTGGAGCGCGGATTGGGTCCTCGCAGGCGGCATCCACCTCGGCGCGATCGTGCTCGCGCTGCCCGCAGGCGCGCTCGCCTGGTGGCGCCTCAGCGCGCTGGCGCGCGGCTACGACGCCAAGCGCTTCTCCGACGCCCAGCTGCTCGCCCACAGCTGGTGGCTGATGTTCGTCGCCGTCCACGCGGTCGAGCAGGTCGCGGTGCGTCCCGGCACCGGCGCGCTGCTGCAGATCGCGCTCGTCGACACCGTCGTCTACCTGCTCTTTCCGCTCCTCCTCTCGCCAGCGCTGCGCTGGGCCGAGCGCGGGCCGTCGCGACCACCGCCGCGGATGCTGCTGGTGCTGCGCGTCTTCGGCGATCGCGCGCGCACGGGCGCCCTCTTCGCGCGCATCGCGGCGCGCTGGCAGCGGTTCGGGCCGGTGACGACGATCGCGGCTCCCGATGCCGCCGCCGACACCGTCGACCCGGGCGACCTGCTGCGCTTCGCGACCGGCCGCATCGGCGAGTCGTTCGTGACGTCGAAGGAAGGTCTCGTGCAGCGACTCGCGACGATCGACGTCGAGCCCGACCGCGACGGCCGCTTTCGCGTCGACGAGTTCTGCTGCCACGACGACACCTGGCAGGCAACCGTCGTCGCGCTGATCGCGCGCGCCGACGCGGTCGTCATGGACTTGCGCGGCTTCAACGCGGCGCGGCGCGGCGCCGAGTTCGAGCTCGAGCAGCTCGCAGCGCGTGTCGCGCCCGAGCGCGTCGTTCTCGTCGTCGACGCGAGCACCGACCGCGCGCTCGTGGCGACCGCCGCCGGAGAAGCGGCGGCCCACATGACGGTCGTCGAAGTGCGGCGCGGCAACGAGCGGCAGACCGATGCTGCGTTCGCGGCCCTGCTCGCCGCGGCGGCGTGAACCCGCGCAGGGGACATCGGCGATGATCGCAAGCGATTTCCGCCCGAGAGGAGATGCCATGACGATGCCCGCCGACCTCGCCGACTGCAGCGCGCTGACGCTGCTCGCGCTCTACCGCAGCGGCGACGCGTCGCCGGTCGAGGCGACGAGTGCGGTGCTCGACCGCATCGCTCGCCTCAACCCGGTGCTCAACGCCTTCTGCCATCTCGCGCCCGAAGAGGCGCTCGCGTCGGCGCGCGCCAGCGAAGCTCGCTGGGCGCGGAAGGCGCCGTGCGGCGAGCTCGACGGCGTTCCGGTCTCGATCAAGGACCTCATCCTCACCGCGGGCTGGCCGACGCTGCGCGGCTCGCGCACCGTCGACGCCGCCGGGCCGTGGGACGTCGATGCGCCCGCGACCGCGCGGCTGCGCGAGGCCGGCGCGGTGCTGCTCGGCAAGACGACGACTCCCGAGTTCGGCTGCAAGGGCGAGACCAACTCCCCGCTCACCGGCATCACGCGCAATCCGTGGAACCCGGCGAAGACGCCGGGCGGATCGTCGGGCGGCACGGCGGCCGCGGTCGCAGCGGGAATGGGCCCGCTCTCGGTCGGCACCGACGGCGCCGGCAGCGTGCGCATTCCGGCGGCGTTCTGCGGCAACTTCGGACTGAAGCCGAGCTTCGGTCGCGTCCCCGCGTATCCGCTGTCGCCGATGGGGACGGTCGCGCACCTGGGCCCGCACACGATGAGCGTCGCCGACGCTGCGCTGATGATGAACGTGCTCAAGCGCCCCGACGCGCGCGACTGGACGTCGCTGCCGTTCGACGCGAGCGACTACACGGTCGGTCTCGCCGACGGCGTTCGCGGGTTGCGCATCGCGTTCTCGCCGACGCTCGGCTACGCCAAGGTCGACGCCGAAGTCGCCGCTGCGGTCGCGCGCGCAGTCGCCGACCTCGAGTCGCTCGGCGCGCACGTCGACGCCATCGACCCAGGCTTCGACGATCCGCTCGAGATCACGACCGGGCTCTGGTTCGCCGGCACGCACGCGATCTGGGCGAGCCTGACGCCCGCGCAGCAGGAGGTCAGCGATCCCGACTTTCGCGCCGAGGCCGAGCTCGGCGCGGCGTTCAGCGCGCTCGACGTCCACCGCCTGAACCTGCGCCGCGGTGCGCTCGGCGCGCACATGCGCCAGTTCATGGAACGCTACGAGCTGCTCGCGACGCCGGCCGTCGCGGTTCCGGCATTCGACGCGCGCCCCGCGGGGCATTCGCCAATGGAACCGAAGGCGATGCTCGGCTGGACGCCGTTCAGCTATCCGTTCAACCTGACGCAGCAGCCGGCGTGCACGATCCCCTGCGGGTTGACGAAGGAGGGCCTGCCGATCGGGCTGCAGCTCGTCGGCCCGATGTTCGGCGACGCGCTCGTCCTGCGTGGCGCGCGCGCCTACGAGACCGTGCGGCCGATCGCGCGGCCGCAACTCGTCGCGACGTCGCGGACGCGAACGGCGCACTAGCGATCAGGAACCCGAGCGGATCTCGGCCGGGAGCTCGCGCGCGAGAAAGTCGTACACCGTGCGCACCAGCACGTTGGCGCGGATCTCGCGATGCACCGCGAGCCAGCACGGCAGCGCGGCCGGCGCGAGCGCCGGCAGCACCGCGACGACGCCGGGCCAATGGCGCAGGTTGTAGCGCGCCACGAAGCCGATGCCTGCGCCTTCGGCGACGAGCCTGCCGTACGCGACCTGATCGTCGGTGCGCAGCGCGAAGTCGGCGCGTGCGAGCGTGACGCCGAAGCGCGCCGCGCCGCGGACGATGGTGTCGTCGCGGTCGTAGCCGATCAACCGGTGCGCGAACAGATCGTCGACGCTGCGCAGCGGCGGCGCCTTGGCGAGATACGAGCGATGCGCTGCGGCGACGATCTCGATGTCGCCGAGCTTCTTCGCGATCAGCGACGCCTGCGCCGGCCGCACCATGCGCACCGCGATGTCGGCCTCGCGGCGGAGCAGGTTCGTGAGCTCGTTCGAAGCGACGAGCTCGAGCTCGATCTGCGCGTGCGCGCGCTGCAGCCGCGCGAGCACCGCCGGCAGCAGCCAGGTCGCGGCGACCTGGCTCGTCGTCACGCGGACGACGCCGCGCGCCGGCGAGCGCGCGCCGGCGAGGCCGCGCGTCAGCGCCAGCGCGCCATCGGCCATCTGCCGCGCCGCGTCGGCGATCGCGAGCGCGGCGGCGGTCGGCGTGACGCCGCGGCCGGTGCGCTCGAAAAGCGGGGCGCCGAGCTCGGCCTCTAGCTCGGCGACGTGGCGGCTGAGCGTCGGCTGGGTCGCGCCGACGCGCTTCGCGGCGGCGGTGACGCTGCCCGCGTCGAGGACGGCGAGAAAGCTGCGGACCAAGCCCCAGTCGAAGCGATCGATCGACGGGTCAGGCATGCGCGAGTGTATGCCAGCCATGCAGGAATCGATGCATATGACCTCCGCTTGGCGATGCACACTGGCGCCGTCACGCAGCAACCAGGAACACTCGAATGACCTCCCGCACCCGCACCGTTCTCGTCCTCGGCGCCAACGGCCGCTTCGGCCTCGCCGCCGCACAGGCGTTCGCCGCCGCCGGCTGGCGCGTCGTCGCGCAGGTCCGCCGCGATCCGGCACAGACGATGCCGCCGTCGGCCGAGATCGTCCGGGCACCGCTCGCTGCGCTCG
>Ga0070683_100005793_pt1 | contig 10333 bp, 9 predicted proteins | sample KBSC713LmetaG_FD_64662 | JGI IMG/M metagenome (GOLD analysis project Ga0070683, IMG submission 64662) | Corn rhizosphere microbial communities from Kellogg Biological Station, Michigan, USA - KBS C7.1-3L metaG | ecosystem: Host-associated > Plants > Roots > Rhizosphere ... | reverse complement strand
GCGTTCAGCAGGTACCGGCCCTTCTGCGAGGCGCCGGTGAACGGGTCGGCACGCGAGTCGACAACGACGTAGAACCGCTGAAGCCGCGGGAACTGGACGCCTGCCGCGCCGACGTCGACGTTCGCGTCGTACGTGAGCGCGTTCACGTCGGTGGGGATCCCCGCATATCCCTGCACGTCGTTCTCGTCCTTCGAGCCGAGCACGAACGGATCGATCAGCGCACCCGGGCCGGACGCGAGGATGGAGACGCCGAGGTTGACGATCGGTTGGTCGACGTCGGTGTAGTAGAGGTGCTCGGAGCCGTTCTCGTTCATCGGCGCACCCGTGTAGTCCGGCGGTGGGCCGAACGGCTCGAGCGGGCAGCAGTACACGGAGACGCGGTTCGTCCCGGTCGCGGTGTCGCCGGTCTGCAGCTTCTTCAGCGGCACGGCAGCGACGTTGCCGAGCGCCGGCCGCTCGACGAGGAACGCATAGGGCACGCGGCGCTGCACCCCGTCGCCGCTCAGCACGACGAAGCCGTAGTTCTCGCCGAGCCCCGCGTTCTGCGCTGCGCGGACGACGACCGGAACGGCGACGTCGCCGCCCGGGGCGACCGCGACGGTGCCGGGCACGCCGACCGAGACGCCGCTCGTCTGCGACTGCGGTACGACGGACACGGTCCAGTTGCCGGCGCCGCCCCCCGCGTCGGTGACGGTCAGCAGCTGCGAGCTCTGCTGGGCGCCGGCCGTGACGTCGATCCTCTGGAAGGAGAGCGATTGCGGATCGGTGAACACCTTGGGGTCGTTCGCGCTCTCGACGTTCGTGAGCCCCGCACCCTCGAGGAGCACCGGCGCCTCCTGCGTGCCGGCGGTGTTGCCCCATGCCGGCCCCGCGGTCGACATCAGCGCCGACTTGACGTTCCAGGACGTCCAGCGCGGGTGCCGCTGGAGCAGGAGTGCCGCGGCGCCGGCGACGTGCGGCGTTGCCATGGAGGTGCCTGCGAAGACGGAGAAGGTCGAGCCGGTCGTGGCGGGCGGGGTCGACGAGAGGACGTCGAGCCCCGGAGCGGAGATGTCCGGCTTCAGGAAGCCGCCGAAGTCCGTCGGACCGGCGGAGGAGAAGCTCGTGATCACACCGCTCCGGCCGGTCGGGATCTCCTGGATCCCGCTCGAGACCCGGATCTGCGCCTGCCCCGCGTGTGCGTCGAGGTAGCCCCGCAGCTGCTGGCCGTCGAGGTCGGAGATCATCCCGGAGGGGATCGGCAGCGGAATCGGGATCGCATTCGCCTCGCCGAAGCGGTTGTCGACCAGGATCAGGCCCGTTGCGCCTGCGAGCCGGGCACGCGCCGCCTTCGACGCGAACGAGCAGATCCCGCGCGAAGCGAGGAGGATCCGGCCGGTCGCCGATCCCTTCGGGAGGGTGCCGAGGCCGGTGTTCGGCTCACGCGCCGGGCCGCACAAGTAGGGGTCGACCGCCTTGCCGTCCGTGCCCACGATCGTCGAGACATCGAGGATGGTCTGGTCGGCCGTCGACCACGCAGCGGGGAGCTTCGCCCCGCCCGCACCCTGGATCGGAATCGCGCCGAGCGACGGCGGTCCGCCGACGACGCCGAGCGCAGGGGCGAAGACATGCGAGTTCGAGGTCGCGGCGACAGAGATCGCATCCGGTGCGGTGCCGGGCGAGCCGGCGGTACCGAGGCCGAAGTCCTCGCGGTCGTTGCCGGCCGCGATCACCGGCACGACCCCGGCGAGGGCCGTGTTGTGCACCGCCTCGTACATCGCGTCGTTCGCCGGGTCGGTCTGCGGGCCGCCGCCCGAGAAGTTGATCACGTTCATCCCGTCGGCGACCGCCGCCTCGAACGCAGCGACGATCTCCGGCGTGTCCGCCTCGTGGCCGAGAGGCGTCGGGACGGTGAACACGCGGTAGTTGCCGATCCACGCCTTCGGCGCGACGCCCGAGAGGCCGGTCGTCGCGGGATGGTCCGGGCCTGCCGGCGCGTTCGTCCCCTCGTCGCCCGCGGCGATGCCCGACACGTGCGTCCCGTGCGGCTCGGTCGGGTCGAAGGCCTTGTTGCTCGCCTTGTCGCGGACCGGGCCGGGGAACACCTTCGCCACGATCACCTTCGGCGTCGTCAGCTTGGTGTCGCCCTTCGGGAAGCCGGGCGGGTAGCTGAACCCTGCAGGGTTGAGGAACGGGCTCGTCGAGTCGACGCCCGTGTCGACGACGCCGATCTTGATCCCCTCGCCCTTGTCGCCGGTCGCGGCCTCGAGGTCGGTCGCGTGGATCACCGACGGCCCGCGGTCCATCGTCGCCAGGTAGCTGAGGCTCGGGTAGATCTTGTTCACCGCGTTCACGCCGAGCAGCTTCGGGAGCGCGCGGGCCGGCAGCCGGACGGCGAAGCCGTCGAGGAGGATCGCGTAGTGCTCCTGCACCTGCGCGTCCGGGATCGCGGCGCGCACCTGCGCCGCCGCCGCCGACTGAAGGTGGGCGAGCTTCGCGAGGTAGGCCCTCGCCGAGGCGCTGTGCACGTCGAGCCGACGGGCGCTCGAGGCGGAGGAGAGGCTGCGGTCGGAGCTCCAGGCGGCGAGCGGCGGCGCGGAGAGACGGACGATCACGCGGGTCAGGCCGCGGGCGTGGGCGGCCGGGATGCGGATGTGCCCGGCCCGAACGCGCGGGAGCGAAGCCTCGCCCGCCTCGCGGCGAATCGGGGTGAGGGCCGCAGACGCCGACGCCGCCAGGACGAGCCCGAGTGCTGCAGTCAGCATCAGAGTGCGACGCAAGGTTCCGCAGCGTAGCCCAAGCAGGTTAGAGTCGCCGTCGATGTTCGCAGGGAAAAAGGCACTCGTCCTCGGGGTCGCCAACAAGCGGTCGATCGCCTGGGCGATCGCCAAGCGCCTGGCGGACGGCGGCGCCGAGCTCGCCTTCACTTTCCAGGGCGAGCGGATCGAGAAGTCGGTTCGCGACCTCGCCGGAACCGTGTCGAGCCCCCTCGTCACCGAGCTCGACGTCCGCGACGACGCCGCGGTCGAGCGGGTGTTCTCGGAGGTGGCTCGTGTGTTCGGCGGGAAGCTCGACATCCTGGTGCACTCGGTGGCGTTCGCGGCGGCCGAGGACCTCGAGGGCCGCTTCACCGATACGCCGCGCGACCGGTTCTGGATGGCGCTCGACGTCAGCGCGTACTCGCTCGTCGCAACCGCGCGCGCGGCCGAGCCCCTGATGGAGGCCGCGGGCGGAGGGTCGATCCTGACGATGACCTACCTCGGCGGCGAGCGCGCGGTGCCGCACTACAACGTGATGGGCGTCGCGAAAGCGACGCTCGACTCGTCGGTCAAGTACCTCGCCTGGGACCTCGGCGAGAAGAACATCCGTGTGAACGCCATCTCGGCCGGCCCGGTGCGCACGCTCGCTGCGCGCTCGATCGCCGGGTTCCCGACGATGGAGTCGATCGTCGAGGAGCGCTCGCCGTTGCATCGTCACGTCGACGCGGACGACGTCGGCGCGGCCGCCGAGTACCTGCTCGGCGACGGCGCCCGCAACGTGACCGGAACGACGCTCTACGTCGACTCCGGCTATCACGCGATGGGTATGTAGAGGACAGCGAGAGCGCTCGAGAGTCCTTTACTCCAACGGGTTCGGAGCGGCCTAGATACTCATTCCTCGTGCGTGATTGTCTCTCGACCCGGTGACGCAACCGCAGCCCTTTTCGACATCAGAAGCCCGCTGCTCGCAAGCGGTGTTGTCCCGGTGATGTCACGGCAGCGGGCAGCCGTTCATGAGCGCCGGGGCCCCGTCGATGTGATTCCGGTCGGCTCCATCTCGTTCGCCGACCCGAACTGGTGGTCCGTTGCGGCCGGATCGATCTGGACCGACGTCCCGAACATCAACGCCGTCGTTCGGATTGACCCAGGCACCGATCACTCGGCCTGCGTGGCGTCGCCTTCCCGATGTCAACCTGAGGGGTGCCAATCGAACAACACGCCCCGCAGAACTCCTGTGTCATCCACGACGAAGATGCGGGAAGTCGCTCAGCCACGGTTGCAGTACTCCTCGACCGTGCGGAGCAGCTCAGCGACGTCGACCGGCTTCGAGAGGTAGCCGTCGAACCCCGCTGCCAGGAACCGCTCGCGGTCGCCGTGCATCGCCTGGGCTGTCAGCGCGAGCACCGGGATCGATGCGGTGCGCTCGTCGTCGCGCAGCCGAGCGAGCGCTTCCACGCCGTCGATCCCCGGCAACTGGACGTCCATCAGCACGAGTGCTGGGGCTTGCGATACCGCGAGTTTGACAGCGTCATCGCCTGTGCTCGCCTCGACCGTGTCGTAGCCGGTTGCCTGCAGCACGTCACGAATGAGCTTCATGTTCTTGTCGTTGTCCTCGACGACGAGAACGCGCTCGCCCGCCACCGGTCAGGCCTCCTCGTTCGGCAGTGTGAAGACGAAGCGGCTGCCGTGGCCGGGCTCGCTCTCGACCCAGATGCGACCGCCGTGCAGTTCGACGAGGCGTTTCGAGAGTGCGAGGCCGAGACCCGTGCCTTCCCCATGTTGCACGCCGACGTCGGTCTGCTGGAACTCATCGAAGATTCGTTCCCGATCGGCGAACTCGACGCCGGGCCCGCTGTCAGTCACCGACACGTACACCTCGCCCTCTTCGTGTGCGGTCGTGACGGCAACGCTGCCACCCGTAGGCGTGAACTTGACCGCGTTCGAAAGGAGGTTGAAGACGACCTGGCGCAGCCTTCGCTCGTCGCCGCGGACAACGTCGACGTCTGGCGCGAGCTCCAGCGACACCTGGACATCGTTCTTGACGGCTCTCTCTCGCACCATCACGACGCCCCGCTCGAGCGTCTCCCGCAGCGAGAACGCTGCAACCTCGAGCTCGACCTGTCCGGCCTCGACCTTCGATAGGTCGAGCACATCGTTGATCAGCGAGAGCAGGTGGTTGCCGGACGAGAGGATGTCGTCGAGGTACTCGTCCTGCTTCTCGTTGATCTCGCCGAAGAGTCGCTGGCGCAGCACCTGCGAGAAGCCGATAATCGCGTTCAGCGGGGTGCGTAGCTCGTGCGACATGTTCGCGAGGAACTCGCTCTTGTGCCGGCTCGCCCCCTCCAACTCGCCGTAAACGCGTCGCAACTCGTCGTTCATCCGGTTCACGTTCGCAGCGAGCGATCCGAGCTCGTCCCGGCTCGGGACGTCGAGTCGCCCGGTGAAGTCGCCGGCTGTGATCTGCGCGAGCCGTGCCTCCGTCCGCCGGATCGGGCCGATCAGCGACCATGAAAGGAGGAGCCCGAGCCCGAGCGCGAGCACGACGCTTGCGGCGCTGACGCCGATGAAGAGGTTCCGCGAGGACGCGTACTCGCTGGCGTTGGTCTTCACCAGCGCCTGCGTCTCGGCCCGGGCCTTGAAGGAGAGATCCTGGGCGAGCACCTGCAGGTTGTCGCCCTTGACCCGCGCCGCGCCCACGTACGGTCGCGCCCTTTCGTACCCCGTGATCCCTGCCCTGTCGAGCTGCTGGACGTGTGTGAGCGCTCGTCTGATCGACGCGTAGTCCGACCGGATCCGCTGCAGCTCCCGTTCGTCCGCAGGCGGCGGGACGAAGCCGAAGAGCTGCTCGGTCGTCGCCAGTTCGATCTGGGAGAGCGTGTTGGCGACCTGGAGGTCGGCGAGCGTCCACTGCTGGCCGCCCTGGAGCTTCTTGCCGCCGGTGTAGAGGGTGATCGTCGGATCGCCCGCCGCGCGCACGCCGAGCGTCTGCTGTAGATCACCTGCGTGCGCCTCGAGCGCCTGGTAGGTGGCCGAGCGGAGCTGGAGGACGTCGAGGCGCTCGACCCGTGCGTTCGCCTGGCCGAGCACGCGGAGGCCGAGCACGGTCAGCACGACGAGCAGCGCCGCGATCGCGAGGAACGCGACGACGAGCTTCGTCCGCACGGTTGCGGGCGCGAGGGCGACGAGCCGGGCGAGACCGTCTCCCGACCGCCGGAGAGCCACCCGCCAACTGCGGGCGGGCGGCGCCTCGTGCACCTCCACGTGCGTCATGCGCTACGGACTGAGGACCGCGGTCGACCCGGCCGAGTTGGTGATCAACCACTCCCCGTTGACCTTCTGGAGCGTGTGGGTGACACCAGCTTTCGCGACGATCGTTGCGGTCTTCGGGTCGACGTAATGGCACTCGAAGTACATCGACGCCTTGTCGCCGTTCAGGTTGATCCGGATCTTGTAGGACGGCGTATCCGACTCCCAGTGGTGGCTCGGCATGAAGGCGCCGTTCTCCGTGGCGAACCAGTGCCGGATCTGGGCCTTTCCGACCAGGGTCTGCTGGTCGATGTTGAACACGGCGCCGGGCGCCCAGATCGACATCATCAGGTTCAGGTCGTGGCGAGAGGTCGCCCGGTGGAACTTCACCTCGATCTGGTCGATCTGGTAAAGGTCGGCGTCCCGTTGGGTCACCGCGTCGTTCGTCGAGGCCTTGGCCGCGCCGCCGCCTGTCTGCAGCCCCAGCGCCGCAGCGATCCCCACGAGCGCGAGCCCTGCGACAAGCGTGCGCTTCACTTCGTTCTCCTCTCGTTCGTCGCCACTTTCCTCGACGAGCGTGTCACGGAAGGGTCCGCGGCGCTAGGGGGCCAGCATCCCGGTCAGCAGTCGGTTAGCGCCCGGAAAAACGCCGAACCTCGTCCGGAAACTCCCGCACGTCGATCGGTTTTTCGAGGTAGCCGTCGAAGCCCGCCTCGAGGAACGAGCGTTCGCCCAGCGCGAGCGAGGTCATCGCGATCACGGGAATCGTCTGGGTCCGAGCGTCGGCTTTGAGCTGCCGCGCGACGTCGCCGCCGTCCATGTCCGGCAGGCGGATGTCCATCAGGATCACCGCCGGCTGCGCATCTCTCGCCTGTGCGAGCGCGTCGACGCCGCTGACCGCTTCGATCGTGCGCAACCCCGCGGCGCGAAGCACGTCGCGGGCCAGCCTCGCATTCTGTTGGTTGTCGTCGACGATCAGGACGAGCGGAGCCAGGCCTTCCGTCATAGCCTGGGTCGCGGAGCGGTCATATGCTGGTCGCAATGCCGATTCGCCTTGTTCTGGCCGAAGACCATTACCTCGTGCGCGAAGGTATCCGGCGCTTGCTCGACGCGCAGCCGGACATGGACGTCGCCGCCGCCTGCGGCGACCTCGATGCCTTGCTCGAAGCGGTCGAGGCGGAAAACCCGGACGTCGTCGTCACCGACATTCGCATGCCGCCCGGCGGCGTCGACGAGGGCATCCAGGCCGCTCTCCGTCTCCGCGAGACGAAACCGGAACTCGGCGTGGTCGTGCTCAGCACGTACGCGGAGCCGAGCTATGCGCTCGCGCTGCTCGAGAGCGGTAGCGCGGGCCGCGCCTATCTGCTGAAGGAACGCGTCGAGGACATCGAGCAACTTGCGGCGGCGATCCGCGCCGTCGCCGGAGGTGGCTCGGTGATCGACCCGAAGGTGGTTGAGGCGCTCGTGGCGGAGAAGGCGCGGGACGAGGAGTCGCCGCTCGCGCAGCTGACCCCACGCGAACGCGACGTCCTGCGAGAGATGGCGGAAGGGAAGAACAACGCTGGGATCGCGGGAGCGCTCGTGCTCACGGAACGGTCGGTCGAGAAGGTCATTCACTCGATCTTCCTCAAGCTCGGGCTGGCCTGGGAGCCCGCCGTGCACAAGCGGGTCAAGGCGGTGATCCTCTACCTGGCGGAAGGCGGCTAGTCACATCGTCAGAGGGAGGCTTCCCGAGACGCTCGTGCCGCGGCCGGGCACGGACTCGATCTCCAAACGCCCCCCGAGAGCGGCGACCCGGTCGCCGATTCGGCGCAGCCCGCCTTTCGATGGTTGACCCGTCACGAAGCCGCAACCGTCGTCGGCGATCTCGAAGACGAGCGCCCCCTCCTCGACGCCTATCGAAACCCTCGCCTTGGCGCCCGTGCCGGCGTGCAGGGCAGCGTTCCGGAGCGCCTCCAAGCAGCAGAAGTAGACGGTCGGCGCGAGCTCGGGCCGACCCTGCGGAAGCGCTTCCGCCTCGACGTGCGTCACGATGCCCGCGTCCGCTCCTGCGGATCGCAGCGCGACGACGAGTCCGGCCGCGTCGAGGAGCGGTGGGTAGAGCTCGGCCGCGAGTCGGCGCAGCCCCTCGAGCGCATCGCGCGCGTCGCGCCTGATCTCGTCGAGGAGCGCACGGGCGGCGGTTGTATCCGTCTCGCAGAGCCCGCCCGCCAGCTGAAGGTTGACCGCGATTGCGACGAGCTGCTGCTGCACGCCGTCGTGGAGTTGCCGCTCGAGCGCCCGCCGGTCCGCATCGGCGGCGACGACCAGGCGCGCGCGCGAAGCGTGGAGGTCCTCGATCTCGACGTGCAGACGCTCGATTGCTTCTCCATGCACCGGCCAGTTGTCCGTGATGGCCGGTCGCGCGTCAAGGGGCAGGCCCCCTCTTCGCCGACCTGCTGGCCCGTGACGAGACGCTGGCCGGCACGCTAGGCGGGCGCGCGGGCACCTCCTAGCGTCGGCTGCATCAAGGAATGCAACCACCAAGAGGAGGAGCTATGAAGGGACGGGTGTCTCAGCTGGCGGTCCTAGCCGCCACGATGGCGCTGCTTTCGCTTGCGGCCTTTGTCGGTATCACGAGGGCGTCGTCACCAGTCGGGGTGACTGCGACGCTGCTCGGACGTGGAACGTACGACAGCTTCAACGTCAGGTCCGATCCACAGGGGTCGATCGCCGATTTCCGGGCGCATTCCACGTCGCCGATCGACGTCGTCGTGCAGAAGCACGACTTCGCAGCGGGCGGGACCACGGGATGGCACCAGCACCCCGGCCCCGTGTTCATCACGGTCACGCAGGGACAGCTCACGTTCTACGAACGGAACGATCCCACCTGCACGCCGCACGTCTACTCGGCAGGGCAGGGATTCGTCGACACGGGCGACGGCCACATCGGGCGGAACGAGACCACCGCCCCCGCCTCGGACGTAACCGTTGCCATCGCGCCAGTCGGAGGCGCCTTCCGCACCGAGCTCGACGCCCCCGGCCCCTACTGCAACTTCTAGCGGTTTGGGACTGATCGACGAGTAGGTGCAACCGGCGTGGGGCGGGGGCGGTTAGCCGCCCCACGCCCCACGCCCGTCTGAGGCGCAGACGGCTCGTGTCACCGCTGCAGTTGAGGCGGCGCCCCACTGCGACCACAGGCCGCGACCCCCGGTCGTAGAGCACCGTGTAGGTGTTGCCGTCGTGATGGCGCGCGGCTTGCAACCGCAAGAAATCCCTGCTCAGATGCTAGTTGTAACCACGCGATGGGTATGTAGAGGGACCCAGGGTGGTCGCGGCCCGATCGAGGCGCCGGAGGTCAGGCAGCCTCATCGACCGACTCGAAGTTGCCGAATGATCACTGCGATGAACCCTGCGCGTGCATGGTGCCCTGCGCACGGCGCTTCACTCAAGGTTGCCCGGCCAGGTCACGGGAGGGAACAGCGCACTTGGGTCACGCACTCGTGCGCGGATTGACATCGGAGAAGCCCTGCTAGTTCTTGCTCGCTAGCTTCGGATGCGTCCCGGGCGGAGGGGACGGGCGTGGGTGCTGAGTTTCTCGAGGGCGCGGATGAGCGTCTTGATGTCGGTGTCGGCGAGGTGGCTGGAGAAGTGCTGTTCGATCCCGTGCCGGTGATGGCGGCGGGCCTGCTCCATCGTGGTGCGGCCCTCGTCGGTGAGGACGACGAGGATCGAGCGGCGGTCGTTCTCGGGGCGCAAACGCTGGACGAGACCGGCCTCCTCCATGCGGTCGACGACGCGGGTAAAGCCGCTCTTGCTGTAGAGGATTCGTTCAGCGAGCTCGTTCATGCGCAGGCCGTCGGGGGTCTCCTCGAGCTGGACGAGGGCGTCGTACCAGCGCATGGGGATTCCGGCGTCGCGCTCGAGCTCGGCGTCGAGGACATCGACGAGTGCCAGCGCGCTCTCGAAGTAGAGACGCCAGGCGCGCAGCCGCTCGGGGGAGGGGCTTGACAACGATGGTCCCTTCCGAGATAGTTTGCTGTGCAACTGTTCGCTCATAGACTGTTGCGAATGATAGCAGTTTCCGACCGGAAGGAGTGGTGAGATGACCGTCGTTTCCGCAGAGCGCGCCAAGGACGGCTACTTGCTTGGCAAGGACGAAGGGGAGGCGTACTGGCTGCTCGGGATGCTGCAGACGATCAAGATCGGCAGGGACGACACGGCCGGCCGGTACGGGCTGCTCGAGATCGTCGTGCCCGCCGGCGTGGGGTCGCCGTGGCACGTCCACCCCGAGGAGGACGAGTGGTTCTACGTCCTCGAGGGTGAGCTGACCTTCTGGGTTGCCGACACATCCCTCTCGCTGACGGCTG
>Ga0070683_100005792_pt1 | contig 10333 bp, 9 predicted proteins | sample KBSC713LmetaG_FD_64662 | JGI IMG/M metagenome (GOLD analysis project Ga0070683, IMG submission 64662) | Corn rhizosphere microbial communities from Kellogg Biological Station, Michigan, USA - KBS C7.1-3L metaG | ecosystem: Host-associated > Plants > Roots > Rhizosphere ... | reverse complement strand
TTCAGCAGCAGCGGCTCGTGGCCGCCGACGTTGTTGGCGATCAGCCAGATGACGAACCAGATGAAGGTCATGCGTCAAGCGTCGTCTTCAGCGCGTCGCGTTGCATCCGTGGAATGCCGCGCGAGAGCCGCGGGTGCGTACGGATGGCGCACGCGCGGCATCGCGCGACGCTCAATAGGTGAACGCGAGCGCCGCTGCGATCGAGCTCGACCGCCTGACCAAGCGCTACGGTGCCGCTCGCGGCATCGAAGACGTCACGCTGTCGGTCCAGACCGGCGAGGTGTTCGGCTTCCTCGGACCGAACGGCGCGGGGAAGACGACGACGATCCGGACGCTGCTGAACCTGCTGCACCCGACGAGCGGGGCGGCGCGCGTGTTCGGGCTCGACAGCCGCCGTGACGCCGCGGCGATCCATGCACGGCTCGGCAACCTCCCGGGCGACTTCGCGTACGACCCGCGCATGACCGGTCGCGACCTGCTCGTATTCCTCGCCGGTCTCCGCGGCCTGCGGGGCGTCGGGCGGGGCGAGGCGCTCGCCCGGCGCTTCCAGGCGGATCTCGATCGCCCGCTCGGCGAGCTCTCGCGCGGCAACCGCCAGAAGATCGGGCTCGTTCAGGCCGCCTTCCACGAGCCCGACCTGCTCGTGCTCGACGAGCCGACCGCCGGCCTCGACCCGCTGATGCAGGAGGAGTTCCTCGCGTTCGTCGCCGAGGAGCGCGAGCAGGGCCGCACCATCCTGCTCTCGTCGCATGACCTCGACGAGGTCGAGCGCGTCTGCGACCGGGTCGGCATCATCCGCGAAGGCCGGCTGATCGCGATCGAGAACGTCGCCGCGATCACCGCGCGCGCGTACCGCCACGTGACGATCCAGTTCGCGGAGCCCGTGGACGCCGAGGAGTTCTCAAGCCTTCCGGGCGTCAGCGAGCTCGAGCGCGCGAACGGCCGGATCAGTTTCCGCGCCGAGGGTGACCTCGACGCGGTGGTCAAGCAGGCCGCGCGGCACACCGTCACCGACATCGAGCTCAGCCATCCGACGCTCGAGGAGGTCTTTCTCACGTACTACGGCGCGGGTGAGGCGGCGTGCTCGCCGCGGTGATCCTGCGCGCGCTGCGCGACCAGCGTCGCGCGCCGCTCACCTGGGGCGGCGCCCTCGGCGCGATGAGCGCGCTGATGGCGCTCGTCTGGCCGTCGATCGAGGGATCGATGGAGCGGCTCATGAAGAGCTATCCCGAGCAGCTCAAGGAGGCGTTCAACATCACGGCGATCAACAGCGTCGAGACGTACGTCGACGCCGAGATGCTCAGCCTGATCCTCCCGCTGGCGCTCTCCTTCCTCGCCGTGCGGATCGTCACGCAGGCGCTGGCGGGCGCCGAGGAGCGCGGATACCTCGACGTCGTGCTGACCACGCCGGTCGCTCGGCGAACCCTGGTGGCGGGCACGTGGATCGCCGCGGCGGTGGTCATCGTCGCGGTGCTCGCGGTGATCGCCGTCATGACCCTGATCGCGGGCGCGGCGGTCGGTGCGCATCCGTCGGCGCTCGTGCTGGGCCGGGGGATGGCGAACGTGTGGCCGCTCGCGATGCTGTTCGCGGGCGTAGCGGCACTCGCCTGCGGACGGTTGCATCGGGCGGCGCCCGTCACCGCCCTCGCCACCGGGACGCTCGTTGCCATGTACGTGATCGACCGGGTCGGCAAGCTCGCGGACCCGGTCGCTCCGCTGCGCCGGGTCTCGGCGTTCCGCTACTACGGCTCGGCCGTGCGGGACGGGATCGACCCGCTCGCGTTCGCCGGTCTCGCGCTGGCCGGTGCGCTGCTCGCCGTCGCCGGCGCGTTCCTCCTGGAACGGCGAGACGTCCGATGAGCACGACGGCGCCGCGGACGGCGGCTGTGGCGTTCCGGCTTCCGCTCGCCGTGATCGCGGTCGCGGTGGTGGACCACGCGTTCGTCAGCCGCGAGCCCGGCACCGCGGTCAGCGAGCACCTCGCCAGCGGCCTTGTCCCCGCGTTCGCCGCGTTGGCGCTTGCCTGGGCGTATCCGCGCCTGCGGCCGGGCGCGCAGGCGGCCGCGGCGCTGACCTGCGGCGCGCTCGCGGTCGTCGCCGCCGCCGCTCGGCTTCCCGCACACAGCCTGACCTCGCTGGCCGCCGGCCTTGCCGGCGTCTGGCTGCTGGGCGAGGGCGCGCGGACCTTGTGGCGCAGCCGGCGGCCGGGTCGACGCATCGGGCCGCGGACGATCCGCGCGGTACTGGCCGCTGTCGCCGTGTACTTCGTCGTGCTTCCCGTGGCCTTCGCGATCCTCGCCACCCAGCGCGGCCGCACCATGCCGGCCTTCGCCGTGCTCGGGCCCGGTCAGCAGAACATCACGCTCACGACGGCGGACGGCGTACGGCTCGCGGGCTGGTACGTCCCAAGCCGCAACCGCGCCGCCGTGATCGCGTTTCCGGGCCGCCGGGAGCCGGTCGCGCACGCGCGCCTGCTCGCGCGTCACGGCTATGGCGTGTTGCTGCTCGATCGCCGTGGCGAGGGAGCGAGCAGTGGCGACATCAATCTCTACGGCTGGGACGGCGAGCCTGACCTGCGTGCCGCCGTCGCGTACCTGCGCGGTCGTCCGGATGTCGATGCCGGCCGGATCGGCGGCCTCGGGCTCTCGGTCGGCGGCGAGCTGATGCTGCAGGCCGCGGCGCACGATCGCGGGCTGCGAGCCGTCGTCTCCGAGGGTGCCGGCGTGCGCTCGTTCGCCGAGCATCGCCACACGCCCGGAGTCGGCGGCGTGCAGCAGTGGCTCTCGCCCTGGGCGGTGCAGACGGCGGCCCTCACCGTGCTCGGCGACGGCGGGCCGCCGCCCGATCTCGCGGCGCTCGTCAGCCGCATCGCGCCGCGGCCGGTCTTGCTCATCCGCGCGCTGCACGGCAACCCCGACGAGGCGCTCAATCGCGTGTACGCCGGACCGTCGGCATCGCTCTGGGAGCTCGATCGGGGAGGCCACACCGGCGCGCTCGCCGTCGCGCCGGCGGAGTACGAGCGGCGCGTCATCGGCTTCTTCGACGCCGCGTTGGCGGTTCCCTGACGGCGGAGCTCGCCTAGCGGGTTTCCACGGAGTCGTTCACGGCGCCCTACCGATGCGGCGCCGGCGCAACGGCGCGACCGTGGGGCTACCTCGAGAAAGGAGCCAGACATGAAGGGTCTCGTCTACCACGGGCCCGGCCAGCGGGTCTGGGAGACCGTGCCCGACCGCCGGATCGAGTCGCCGACGGACGCAATCGTCCGGATCGACACCTCGACGATCTGCGGCACCGACCTGCACATCCTGAAGGGAGACGTGCCCGAGGTGAAGCCCGGCACGATCCTCGGGCATGAAGCGGTCGGGACCGTCGTGGAGGTGGGCAGCGCGGTCACCACGGTCAGCGTCGGGGACCGTGTCCTCGTCTCCTGCATCACGTCGTGCGGTCGCTGCCGGTTCTGCAAGGACGGCCATCCCGGACAATGCACCGGCGGCGGAGGCTGGATCTTCGGCCATCTGATCGACGGCCTGCAGGCCGAGTACGCCCGCGTGCCGTTCGCCGACACCTCGGTGTACCGCGTGCCGGAAGGGCTGACCGACGAACAGGTGCTGTTCCTGGCCGACATCCTCCCGACCGCGCTCGAAGTGGGCGTGCTCAACGGTGGAGTCAAGCCGGGAGACACCGTGGCGATCGTCGGCGCCGGGCCAATCGGCCTCGCCACGATCCTCACCGCGCGGCTGTACACGCCGGCGCGGATCATCGCGATCGATCTCGCGGACGCGCGGCTCGCGCAGGCGCGCGAGTTCGGTGCCGACGTCACGATCAACAACGGCGTCGAGGACGCGCGCGCCCGGGTGATGGAGCTGACCGGGGGGCTTGGCGTCGACGTCGCGGTCGAGGCGGTCGGAGTGCCCGACACGTTCGAGCTCTGCGCCGAGCTCGTTCGGCCCGGCGGCCGGGTCGCGAACGTCGGCGTCCACGGCCACGCGGTGACGCTGCACCTCGAGACGCTGTGGATCCGCGATGTCACGATCACCACGGGGCTGGTCGACGCCGTCTCGACGCCGATGCTCCTGCGCCTGATCGAGGGCGGCCGGCTCGATCCCACGCCGTTCGCGACGCATCGCTTCGCGCTCGGCGACGTCGAGCGGGCGTATGACGTGTTCGCCGACGCGGCGAACACGAACGCGCTGAAGGTCGTGCTCATGGCCGAGCCGGTGGTCGCGCCGGCTCCGGGCCGCGAAGCCGCGGTCGCGATCGGCTGAGCGCCCTGCGGCTAGGCGGTGGGTGAAGCCCTCCGCCTAGCCGCTGCGCAGCGCAGCGTCGATCCCCCCGGGCGGGGTGTCAGACCTCGACGAGGCCGTGCTCGAGCGCGTAGCGGACGAGCTCCGCGCGGGACGTGCGGTGGATCTTCTGCTGGATGTGCGCGCGGTGCGTCTCGACGGTGCGCGTGGAGAGGAAGAGCTGCTGGGCGATCTCGGTGTTCGTGTGTCCGAGCGCGATCAGCCGCAGCACCTCGGTCTCCCGGTCGCTGAGATCATCCAGCGCTCCGGACGGCTGGGCAGGTTGGGCGGCGAGCCTGGCACCGAGCCGCGGGTTGAGGTAGTTCTCCCCCGTGGCGGCGAGCCGGATCGCCTGCAGCAGCTCCTCGTCCGCCGCCTCCTTGAGCACGAACCCGAGCGCACCCGTCTGCAGCGCCTGGCGCGCGAAGCCCGGGTCGTCTTGCATCGTGAGCACGACGATCGCGGTGTCGGGTGCGTCTTCGCGCAGGCGCGGGATCGCCTCGAGCCCCGACTCACCGTGCATGTTGAGATCCAACACGAGCACTGTCGGCCGGTGGGCGCGCGTGAGGCGCTCGGCGTCGGGCACGGTGCCCGCCTCGGCGATGACCTGCATCTCCGGATCGGCGTTGATCAGGAGCCGGAGGCCCTGGCGGACGATGGTGTGGTCGTCGGCGATGACGACGGTGGTCTTGTCGCGATCGGCGCGCTCAGCGCGGCTGGTCGACGATTCGGGGGATGCGCTGGTCACATCGAGAACGCTACGCGCGCCGCGCCCTCGATCGTCCGGGACACGCCGCCGTCCGTCTGCGTAGTTTCCCGCAGACCGTGGTCGAACAGCGGGTCCAGCGACCCGTCGGCGCCGTGCGGGACGATCAGGACCGGGCACGCCGCGGTGCGCACGATCTTGCCGGAGACGCCGCCGAGCAGGACCGACTTCATGGGCCCGTAGCCGCGCGACCCGATCACGAGCAGATCGGCCACTTCGGATTCGAGTGCGAGCTGGTGGGCGGGATCGCCGTGCAGGAACGCAGGCTCGGCCCACACGTCCTTCGGCAACGCCGCGACGGTGCGTTCGAGCTCCTTGCGCGCCGCCTCCTCGGCGGCCGGCATCAGGCGCACGTAGCCCGGCGCGGAGAGCATCGTCGGGGGGACGGGCCAGTCGGGTGAGAAGACGCGAATGACGCGCAGCGTCGCGCCGGCGGCACGCGCGACGAGCAAGCTGGCCGAGAGCGCGCGGGCGCCCTCGGACGACCCGTCATAGGCGACCGAGACGCGCCGCAGCTCGACGTGGGGGCGGAGCCGATAGCCGAGCGGCGCGAGGGCGACGGGGCAGGGCGCGCCCTGCAGCAGCCGCTGCGCGGTGCTGCCCGGCTGCAGGCGGGTGTGGCTCCCCGCATGGCTCGAGCCGACGACGATCAGCGAGGCATGCTGCTCGTGGGCGACGCGCTCGAGCGCGCGAGCGGGCGACAGGTCGGCGACCGCGAGGCGGCGCACGCGCGCATCGTTGGTCAGCGGTTCGCACAGCTTCTCGAGCGTCTTGTCGGCCAGCTCCTGCAGCACAGGACGCATCGCAAGGTTGAAGTGCGCCTCGGGGTCGTCGTCGTACGGGAAGGCGCAGACCGCCAGCACCTCGGCGCCGGCGAGGTCGGCGAGAGCGCGAGCGAGGGCGATCGCGTCTTCGGAGCGGGGCGAGTCGTCGACTCCGACGACGATGGTGGCAGTCATGAGCGCCACGCTAGGCGGGTCGCAGCGCCGCCGCATCCGTCGTGAGCCGCGCCGTTGCTGCGGGAATTCACGGACGTGGAATCGCCCTCGGCAAGTCAGGATGCGACGGCATGCACGACTGGCACGCGAGCTCGCGCACGGACGCGCTCACCGCACTGCGCTCCAGCCGCGAAGGGTTGACCGCCGAGGAGGCGAGCGCGCGGCTCGCGCGCGACGGGCTCAACCGGCTCCCGTCCGCCGCCGGACCGTCGGCTGCGACGCTGCTGCTCGACCAGGTGCGAACGCCGCTGATCGGCGCGCTCGTGCTGGCGGGACTGCTGGCACTCGCCCTCGGGGAGATCGAGGACGGGATCGTGGTGCTCGCGGTCGTCGTGCTGAACGCGCTGATCGGCTTCGCGCAGGAGTACCGAGCGGGGCGTGCGATCGCGGCGCTCGCCGAGTTGGTCGCCGAGCCCGCGCGCGTGCGCCGCGACGGCGCCTGGATCGAGGTGCCGGCCGAGCACGTGGTGCCGGGGGACATCCTCGACGTCGCCCAGGGCGACCGCGTGGCGGCCGACCTGCGGCTGCTCGAGGCCGCGTCGCTGCGCGCCGAGGAGGCGGCGCTGACGGGCGAGTCCGAGCCGGTCGCGAAGCGCGTCGACGTCGTCCCGGCGGATGCTCCGCTGGCCGAGCGCAGCGACCTCCTGTACGCGGGCACCGTCGTCGCCGCCGGCAGCGGCCGCGGCGTCGCGGTGGCGACCGGCGCACGCACGGAGCTGGGCCGGATCTCGACGCTGCTCGGTGAGGTCGAGCCGCTGCAGACGCCGCTCACGCGCGACCTCGATCGCTTCGGCCGCACGATCACCGGAGCGATCGGCGCCACCGCGGTCCTGCTCGCCGCAGTCGCGATCCTGCGCGGCTTCACTGTCGCCGACGCCGCGATGGCCGGCATCAGCCTCGCCGTCGCTGCCGTGCCCGAAGGCCTGCCCGCCGTCGTGACCATCGCGCTCGCCGTCGCGGTCCGCCGCATGGCCCGGCGGCGAGCGATCGTGCGACACCTGCCGGCGGTGGAGACGCTCGGAGCCGCGACCGTCGTCGCCTCCGACAAGACCGGGACGCTCACCCGCAACCGCATGCGCGTCGAGGCGCTATGGACGCCGGACGGAGACCCGGCCGAGCTGGCGCTCGCGGTGGTGCTCTGCAACGACGCGCATCCCGGCGTCGGCGATCCGACCGAGACCGCCCTGCTCGAGGTGGCCGGGCTCGACGTCGCCGGTGTTCGCGCCTCGCACCCGCGCACCGGCGTGCTGCCCTTCGACGCCGCGCACAAGCTGATGTCGACGCTCCACGGCTCGACCGTCTACGTGAAGGGCGCGCCCGAGGCGGTGCTGCCGCGCTGCCGCGACGACGCCGGAGCCGCGGCGGAGGTCGAGCGCCAGACCGGCCGTGGCCGCCGCGTGCTCGTATTCGCCGCGCGTGACGGCGCGGAGTCGGCTCAGCAGCTCGACGATCTGCGATTGCTCGGCGTCGCGGCGCTTGCCGACCCGCCGCGCGAGGGGGCGCGGGAGGCGATCGCGGCATGCCATGCCGCCGGCGTGCGCGTGAAGATGGTCACCGGCGACCACCCGCGCACCGCGGCGGCAATCGGCGCCGAGCTCGGGATCGCGCCCGAGGATGTCCACGCTCGCGTGGCGCCGGAGGACAAGCTCGCGCTCGTGCGCGAGCTGCAGGCGGCCGGCGAGGTGGTCGCGGTGACGGGCGACGGCGTCAACGACGCGCCCGCGCTGCGCCAGGCCGACATCGGCGTCGCGATGGGACGGGGCGGGACCGCGGCGGCCAAGGAAGCCGCCGACATGGTGCTCGCCGACGACGACATCTCGACGCTGCGCGCGGCGATCGAGGAGGGCCGGCGGGCGTACGACAACCTCGTCAAGGCGCTCGCGTTCGTGCTGCCGACGAGCATCGGCCAGGCGCTGATCGTCGCCGTCGCGACCCTCTTCTTTGCCGCCGGCGAGCTGCCGGTGACGCCGGTGCAGATCCTCTGGATCAACCTGATCGTGGCGACCGCGCTCGCGCTGCCGCTCGCCTTCGAGGCGCCCGAGCCCGATGTCATGACGCGTGCGCCGCGCACGCCCGGCACGCCGCTGCTCGACCGCCCGTTGCTCGTGCGCACGGTGCTCGTCTCGGCGACGCTCACCGCCGTCGCGCTCGGCCTGTTCTCACTCGCGCGGGAGAACGACCTCTCGCTGGCCGCGGCGCAGACCACCGCGGTGACCGGAGCGGTTCTGCTGCAGGCCTTCTATCTGCTCGCGTGCCGCTCGCTCACGAGGTCCAACCGCGAGCTCGGCCGCTGGAGCAACCCTTCGGTGTATGCCGGCATCGCGATCGTCCTCGCGCTGCAGGCGCTGTACGTGTTCGCGCCGTTCATGCAGGCCGTGTTCGGCTCGGCCGCGCTGGACCCGCGCGAGCTCATCTGGGCGGCCGTCGCCGCCGTCGTGATCCTGCCGGTCGCCGGCCTCGAGGAGCGCCGGCGCAGGCGCTGACTACTCGCGCTCGCCGAGCCCGTACCTGGCGACGACGCGCGTGCCGAGATACGCGAACAACGCGAGCACCACCGCCGACGGGATCGTCGTCGTGTTCATCCCGGTGTTGGCGAACACCATGTCCGGCCCGAACAGGGAGTCGAGCAGGACGGCGACCCACATCACGCTGATCGCCAGTGACGCCCACACCTCGCGCGGGAGCAGCTCCGACAGGCGCCGGCGCCGTTCGGGACGCGCGGCCGTTTCGTGTGGGACCGATGTCATGGTCACCACCTCCTTGGTCCCATCGTCGCGCGCGAGCGGATGCCGCGCATCGGTGGCGACGTGCGGCTTGGCGTCGGAAATCCCGCAGCGGGCGGCGGGAGACCACGGATCTGCGGTGGCGCGCCGCATGGGCGCGCCACCGGATCGCGCTAGGCGCCGGCCACGACCGCGGTCTCGTGGTCCGGCGCGGCGTGAGCGTGCTCCATCCGGAACACGAGCCGCGGTGCCGGGGAGGTGCCGTCGAGCACCTCGGTGATCGCCGTGTTGACGTCGTCGAGGTTGCGCTCGGCGTACTCGAGCTTCGTGAGCCCGCGCCGGTGCAGCTCGAAGACCTCCTCGAGGTCGTGGCGCGTGCCGACGATCGAGCCGGCGACCTCGAGCCCGCCGAGGACGGTCTCGAAGATCGGCAGCTTCATCTCGTTCTGCGCCGGCAGCCCGACGCAGACGAGCTTGCCGCCGCGGGCCAGCGACCGGAAGGCCTGCTCGAACGCGGTCGGGAAGACGGCGGTGACGATCGCGGCGTCCGCGCCGCCGAGCTTCTGGATCGCCGCGACCGGGTCTTCCTGGGTGGGGTTGACGATGTGCTCGGCACCGACCTTCAGCGCGCTGACGAGCCGCGCCTGGTTGACATCGACGGCGACGACCGACGCCCCGGTGATGCGCGCGTACTGCACGGCCAGATGGCCGAGGCCGCCGGTGCCGAAGACGGCGACGAGGTCCGACGAGCGCGCTCCGGAGACCTTGACGGCCTTGTACGTCGTCACGCCCGCGCAGGTCAGAGGCGAGGCGTCGGCGGGGTCGACGCCGTCGGGGACGCGCACCACGTGGCGCGCGTAGCCGAGCGCGTACTCGGCGAAGCCGCCGTTGAGGGCGTACCCCATGTTGAGCTGGTTCGGGCACAGCGTCTCGCGTCCGCTGTTGCAGTAGCGGCACACGCCGCAGGCGTAGCCGAGCCAGGGCAGCGCGACGCGCACGCCGGGCTCGAGCCCGTACATCTCGCCGGCGCCGAGGCGCTCGACGATGCCGACCCCCTCATGCCCGGGGATGAACGGCGGCGACGGCTTGACCGGCCACTCGCCGCGAGCGGCGTGGATGTCGGTGTGGCACAGACCGCAGGTCTCGACGCGGACGAGCACCTGGCCAGGTCCGGGCTGTGGGATCGGCAGGTCCTCAAGCGCGAGTGGGCGGTCGAAGCTGCGGACGACGGCGGCTCTCATGGCAATACCTCCGGTTCGGGGACGACAAGCACGGGAAGGGCGGCGGCGTGGACGAGGCCGGAGGCGACCGAGCCGAGCACCGTGGCGGTCACCGCACCACGCCCGCGGGTTCCGACGAGCACGGCCACGGCGCCGGTCTCGCGCGCGCCCTGCAGCAGGGCGTGCCAATCGCCGCCGCGCGCCTCAGCAGCACGTGGCTGCGCGTGGAGCCCGAGCTCGCGGGCCGCTTCCGCGCCGCGCTCGGCGGTGTCCTCGGCGACGCCGCGGAAGACCTCGTCGAGGCCCTCCGCATAGTCGTGGAGCAGCGTCACCGGCGAGTCGC
>Ga0070683_100005790_pt1 | contig 10335 bp, 7 predicted proteins | sample KBSC713LmetaG_FD_64662 | JGI IMG/M metagenome (GOLD analysis project Ga0070683, IMG submission 64662) | Corn rhizosphere microbial communities from Kellogg Biological Station, Michigan, USA - KBS C7.1-3L metaG | ecosystem: Host-associated > Plants > Roots > Rhizosphere ... | reverse complement strand
GCGCTTGGTCGCACCCATCACCGACGTGGGATTCACCGCCTTGTCGGTCGACACGAGCACGAACTTCTCGACCTTCGCCGCGACTGCCGCGCGCGCGAGCACCCAGGTGCCGTAGGCGTTGTTGCGCACGGCCTGCCAGCAGTTCATCTCCTCCATCAGCGGCACGTGCTTGTACGCCGCTGCGTGGAAGATCACGTCGGGCTTCTCGCGCGACAACGTCTCCTCGACGATCGACGCGTGCTTGACGTCGCCGACGATCGACACCACGCCGAGCTGCGGGAACGCATCGACGAGCGCGGTCCTGATCTCGTAGAGCGCCGCCTCCGAAATGTCGAACAGCACGAGTCGCGCCGGGCGAAAGCGCGCGATCTGGCGGCAAAGCTCGGCACCGATCGACCCGCCAGCGCCGGTCACGATCACCACGCGGTTGCCGAGCCATTCGGCGATGCCGGCGTTGTCGAGCACGACGGGGTCGCGGCCGAGCAGATCGTCGATCTCGACCGTGCGCACCATCGTGAGCGGCGTGCGGCCCGAGATCAGATCCTCGTACGACGGCACCGTCAACGCCTCGACATGCGCGGCGGCGCAAAGCTCGGCAACGCGCCGGCGCACGGCGTGGTTCGCCGACGGCAGCGCGATGATCACCTTGCGCACGTCGTACTTGCGCGTCCACAGCCCGAGCTCGGCGATCGACCCCAGCACCGTGACGTTGCGCAGCAGCCGCCCATGCTTGGTCGTGTCGTCGTCGAGCAGGCCCACGACGCGCCACTGGCGGCTGCGCGCCATCTCCTGCGTCAGCCGCGCACCCGCCTCGCCGGCGCCGACGACGATCACCGGCTCGCCGAGGGCTGCGAACGGACTGTAGAACCGGTGCTCCTTCCACAGCCGGAACGCGAAGCGCGAACCGGCCATCAGGAAGATCAGCACGATCGGGTAGAAGAACAGCACGCTGCGCGGCACGATCGTCGTCAGCCGCAGCATCACGAGCACCACCGGAATGACGATCGCGCCGAGGCCCGCCGCGAGCACGATGCGCTGCAGGTCGGAGAGGCTTGCAAAGCGCCACAGTCCGCGATAGAGCCCGAGCGACAGGAAGATCGCGGCCTGCAGCGGCAGGATCCACGCGAGCGTCGACCACATGTCGGACAGGAACGGCTCGCGCAGCTCGAGGTTGAAGCGCAGCCAGTAGATGCCGCCCCAGGCGATGGCGGCCATGCAGACGTCGTGGACGAAAGCGAGCGTGGCGCGCCAGTTGAGCCGGTAGGTCATCGGGGCGAGGGGATGCCGGTCTTCTTGCGCCAATGATAATCAATCGCCGCGAACACCATGAGCACCACAACGCAGGAAAGCGCAAGGGCCCACCAGCCCGCCGCCGCGGCCGAAGCGCCACGGCAGACGATCGCGGTGAATGCCGTGCCGGCCATCAGCAGCGCGTAGACGGCCAGCGTACCGCGATGACCGGCGCCGAGCTGGGCGAGGCGCTGGTAGTAGTGCGCGCGGTGCCCCTCCCACAGCCGCTCGCGTCGCGCGGCCCGGCGCAGCAGCGTGAGCGTCGCGTCGGCGATGAACGGCAGGAACACGAGCAGCGGAAACCATGCCGCCCACCAGTGCTGCAACACGCCCGCCGCGCCGAACGCCGCGGCGAGGTAACCGAGCGGCACCGCGCCAACGTCGCCGAGGAACATGGTCGCCCGCGGGCGGTTCACGGCGAGAAAAGGCACGATCGCGGCACAGAGGGCGAGGAATGCGGACGCCGAACGCGCAGCAGCACCGTCGGCCGATGGCCCGGTGAGCGCTGCGGCGGCGTAGGCGGCGAAACCGATGACTCCCATCGTACCCGCGAGTCCGTCGGTGCCGTCCATGAAGTTGTACAGATTCGACGACCAGGCGATGGCGAGCGCGATGCCTGCCCCGGCGAACAGCGCGTGCGCGAGATCGATGCCGGGCGCTGCCGACCACGGCAGCACGAGCGAGGCGCTGACCCAGAGCGCACTCAAACCATGCACCGAAAGCCGGGCGGCGACGCCCAGCTCCTTCGCGTCGTCCCATCCCGAGACGACGACGAGCGCGAGCATGGGCGGGAGCCAGCCGGCGACCCCGCCGGGGAAGGCAGGCGCGAAAAGCAGTGCAGCGGGCAGGAAACCGAGCCAGATCGCGTACCCCCCGGCGCGCGGGATCGGCCGCGCATGCAGCGACCGCGCATTGGGAACGGCGCGGGGCAGCAGAGCGGCCGCGCGCCGCAGCAGCCCGATGCCCGCGGCGGCGAGCGTGAACGCGAGCAGCGGCGCGGTGATCAGGTCTTGCGCCATCGACTACGCCAAAGCCGCATCGGCCGGCCTCGTTTTGCGTCGGGAAGCAGGTTTGGAAACAGGGAACGCGCCCCGCAGGCCCCGGAAGGGCCCGAGTAATCTTTCGAAAAACGGCCGTCCGGTGGGCGAAAGCGCGGGAAACGTCGCGCCGCCATGCGTTTCCCCTTGCCGATCATCATTTTAGCGCAGGAACGTCAGCGAACGCCTGCACCCCGGCCGCGACCGCGCGTGTTGCTTCAGCACAACAGCGCGGAAGAGCCTTCGAGGCTTCCGTAGCCTTGCCTTGCCAATGCTTTCCCGCGTTTGGCACAATGGGTCGCAACTTCTCGAAAGAGTTGAGAAGGTTCCTGATGGCAGGCGCAAAAGGCGGTTTCCTTGCCAAATTTTTCCGATAGAGGAGAGACTCAATGAAAAAGAAGCTCGTTGCTGTCGCCGTCGCGGGCGTCCTCGCTGCTCCGCTGGCTGCGCAAGCGCAGACTGCGAACGTGACGCTGTACGGCCGGCTCAACGTCGACCTCGAGTTCGTCAACGGTCGTCAACCGGACGGGAACAACCCGACGGTGAGCCGGTTGAGCTCGAACTCGTCGCGGTTCGGCATTCGCGGCACCGAGGCACTCGGTGGTGGCCTGTCCGCCATCTTCCAGATCGAATCGAGCATCAACGGCGACACGAACAGCGGCAACCTCGGCGGTCGCGAAACGTTCGTCGGCTTCCAGGGACCCTGGGGCACGTTCAAGATGGGCCACTTCCTGATGCCCCTCGACGACATGCACCCGATCTTCGGTAACGTGCCCACCTACACGACCTCGATCCTGTCGACGGCCGACATCTGGGCGCAGGGCACGCTGTCGAAGGCCGATGGCGGCTTCGACGCGCGCCTCGGCAACTCGCTGCGCTACGACTCGCCGTCATTCAGCGGCCTGACGTTCAGCGGCCAGATCGCGCTGCGCGACGGCTCGGGCGCAACGGGCGCCAACACCGGTGATCACGCGTCGGAACTGCGTCATGCGTACAGCTGGGGTGGCAACGCGATCTACAACAACGGCCCGATCCAGGTCGGCATCGCTGCGGAAGGCAACCAGAAGGTTCGCGGCCAGGACCTGAACGATTACGACCTCACGGTGACCGGCGGCTACAACTTCGGCATTATCCGTGCTGCGCTGCTGTATGAGCGCCTCAAGTACGACACGCCGAGCGGCGACCTGAAGCGCGACATGTGGGGCATCAGCGGCACGATCCCCATGGGTCCGGGCACGTGGTACGCGTTCTACGGTCATGCCGGCAACGGCAAGGGCAGCGCCGACGACGGCACGCGCGTCGGCGGTCTGGCCAAGGGATCCGATACGTCCACCAACCAGTGGGAGCTGAGCTACACGTATCCGTTCAGCAAGCGCACGCAGGTTTACGCCGGTTACGTCAAGCTCGACAACGACCGCAACGCGTCGTACACGTTCAACATCAACGCGTACCCGATCGCGGTCGGCGGCAAGCCGGGTGGCTTCGTGCTCGGCATGATCCACCTGTTCTAACGTACTTCGCATCAACGGCAACGGGCGCCCGCGGGCGCCCGTTGTTTTTGCACCGCCGCGGTGCGGCGCGCGGGAGCGCCGGTGGCAAGTCGCGGTCCAACTCATCCGCACTCGCGCGTCAATGACACCTCGCTCGCCATGCTCGATTCACTGATCCTCGGTTTCGATCGCGCGCTTCGCACGCTGTCCGGCACGGCCACGGCCGCCCGTCCGATTCCCGGCGCGAACCTCCCCGATACGCCGCTCGAGCCGCACGAGCGCCGGCATGCGGCCGGACTGATGCGCGTCAACCATACCGGCGAGGTGTGCGCACAAGCGCTCTATTCGGCACAGGCGCTGGTGGCGCGCGATCCCGAGGTCCGGGCGCGCTTCGATCGCGCGGCGCGCGAGGAAGAGGACCACCTTGCGTGGACGCAGGCTCGGCTCGCCGAGATGAACGACCGGCCGTCGCTGCTCAATGCGCTCTGGTACGCGGGCTCGTTCGCCATCGGGGTCGCGGCCGGATTCACTGGCGATCGCGGCAATCTCGGCTTCGTCGTCGAAACCGAGCGCCAGGTCGAGGAGCACCTCACGTCGCATATCGACCGCCTTCCGGCGAGCGACGCGAAAAGCCGCGCAATCGTCGAGCAGATGCGCGACGACGAGGCCCGTCATGCCGCAATGGCACTCGATGCCGGCGGGATGCCGCTGCCGTATCCGGTGCGTCGCGCAATGCAGGCCGCGGCCGACGTGATGCGCGCGGTCGCCTACAGAATCTGAAGGCGCGTCGCAGCGCGCCGGCCATCGGCACTCGCGCGGCTCAGCCGCCGGCGCGCTTCCTGGCCGATTTCCAGTCGCGCAGCGCCGCGAGGCGCGCGTCGCGCAATGCCGCAGCGATTGCATCGCCGGGGTTCGCTCGGCTGCCGGCGGCCGCGCGCGCGATCGCATCGCGTGCGATCGCCGCGGCGTCGACACCGCGCACGACGGCAAGTGCCTCGTGCAACAGCGCGGTCCGCCTGCGGCCGTTGGTTTGCGGCGTCCTGTGCGCCGCGATGTGCGCCGCGGCCGCCGCCGCCAGCGTGTCGAGCCGTTCCGCCCGGCGCAGCGCGTCGGCCGCGAGCAGGAGGTCGAGCAATGCCGCGGGCGTCAGCGTCTCCGCCGCCGCGATGGCGCGGTGCCAGCGCACGGCGAGCCGCGCCGCGTCGCGGCATTCGAGCGGCGCGCGCAGCCGCTGCGACAGCGCCTGTGCGCGTGCCACTCCCGTCCGCGCGTCGACTCGATCGCCGCCGGCACGATCGAGCTCCTGCGTCAGCACCGCGTAGCGCGCCGGCAGCGACATCGCGCGTTGGGCTGCCCAGTCGAGTGCGCGCGCCGTGAAGGCGCCGGCATCATCGTGCGCGGGATCGCCGGCGAGCGGGATCGCGTAGAGCGCGTCGATCTCGGGGAGCACGGCCGCAAGCGCGCCGCAGGCACGAAGTGCGTCGAGCATCCGCGACGGATGCGCTTCGCAGAGCCCGCGCGACAGCTCCTGCCAGACGCGCTCGGGCGCGAGCGTCTCGAGCTCGCCGCCCTCGACGATCGCGCGCATCAGCGCGAGCGTGTCGTCGGCAATGCGAAAGCCGAAGCGTGCCGCGAAGCGCGCAACGCGAAGCACGCGCAGCGGGTCTTCGGCGAATGCGCCCGACACATGGCGCAACACGCCCGCATGCAGATCCGCCTCACCGCCGTACGGATCGATCAGGCGTCCGTCGGGTGCGCGCGCCATCGCGTTGATCGTGAGATCGCGCCGGCGCAAGTCCTCCTCGAGCGTGACGTCGGGCGTGGCGAAGAACTGGAACCCGCGATAGCCGCGTCCCTGCTTGCGCTCGGTGCGCGCGAGCGCGTACTCGTCGCGCGTCTCCGGATGCAGGAACACCGGGAAATCCTTGCCGACGGGAAGGAATCCGGATGCGAGCATGATCTCGGGAGTTGCGCCGACGACGACGAAGTCGCTGTCGTTCACCGGCCGGCCGAGCAGCTCGTCGCGCACGGAGCCGCCGACGCGATAGATGCGCACCGGCTGCGGCAACGGCCGCGTCATCGACCGCTGCTGGCGCGGAACGTGTCGAAGCGACTGCGAAGTGCGACGGGCGCCAGGTATTCGGGTGCGATCGCCTCGACCGGCGCGGGGGTGATGCCGAATTCGGGCGGAAACGGCCCTTCGCACACGCTGTCGTGCTGCATCGACGCAAGATTGTCGCGCGTAAGCAGCGGACCCGGCAGCCATTCCATCACGCGCGCCTGCATCTGCGCGACGCCGGGTCCGAGCGCCACGATGGGGCGTGGGTGGCCGGACGTTTCCGCGACGTAGCTCACGAGCTCCTGCAGCGTATAGGCCTTCGGCCCGCACAGCGAATAGCGCCGGCCCACCGTTGCATCGTCGACGAGCGCACGCGAAAAGCATTCGGCGACGTCGCCGACGAACACGGGCTGGAAGCGCGCGTTGGCGCACGCGAGCGGAATGACGGGAAACGCGTTGGCAAGCCGCGCGAAAAGGCTCAGGAACGTGTCGCCGCGGCCGAAGATGACGGACGGACGGAAGATCGTCCACGCAAGGCCCGACTCGGCGACGAGCGCTTCGCCCGCGGCCTTCGAGCGCAGGTAGCGGCTCGCCGCGTCGGGCGCCGCAGCGAGCGCGCTCATGTGCAGGATGCGCGAGGCACCGGCCTTGCGACAGGCGTCGACCAGCATCCGCGGAAATTCGACGTGCACACGCTCGAATGTTTCACGGCCGCGCTCGTGCAGCACGCCGACGAGGTTGACCACTGCGCTCGCGCCATGCGTCCAGCGCGCGAGCACCGCCGCATCGAACGGATCGGCCTCGACCACACGCACCGTCGGAAGCAGCAGGAGCTCGCGCGCGCGCTCGCGTGCTCGCGTAAGCACGACGACGTCGTGGCCCGCGGCCGACAGCTTCGCGACCACGTGCCTGCCGACGAAGCCCGCGCCGCCGGCGACCAGAACGCGCTGCGTCATGGCTCGGAATCGGCGACGCTGTCGAGCTCGCGCGGCGTGACGACACCGAGCCGCTGCGTCAGCGGGACGTACGGACGATCGAGTGCGCGCGAGTAGAGCATCGTGTTCGCCAGAACCCGCTTCACGTAATCGCGCGTCTCGTCGAACGGAATCGTCTCGACCCAGATCGCGCCTTCCAGCGGCGCGGCGGCGGGCCGCCAGGCCTGCGCACGCGATGGTCCCGCATTGTAGGCCGCGGCCGCCAGCGCCGGCAGCCCGCCGAGCCGGTCGAGCCAATGCTTGAAGTAGAACGCGCCGAACTGCGTGTTGAGCTCGACATCGGCGATGCGCGACGCCGAGTAGTCGCTGACCGCGAGCTTCCTCGCGACCCAGCGCGCGGTACCGGGCATCAACTGCATCAATCCGACGGCGCCCGCCGACGACACGATGTCGGCGACGAAGCGCGATTCCTGTCGCGCGATCCCGTACAGCAACTCCTCGTCGATGCCCTGCTCACGCGCCGCCGCGGCGAACTGCGCGCGGTACGGCGTGAGGTAGCGCATTGCGATATCGATGCGCGACGACGTGCGCTCGGCGGTGAAGATCGCCCGATCGTAGAGCGCCGTGCGGCGTGCGAACTCGGCGGCGAGCAGCAGTCCGTCGTCATCGAGCCCGCGGATGGCGTGACTCCATTCACGCAGCGATTCGAGCCGCAGGTCGAAGCGCGCGAGCAATACCGCACGCTTGACGTCGTCGCGCGCGCCGAAGCCCGCGAGCGCCGCTTCGGAAACGGGTGCCGGCGCGACGCCGAATGCGGCAATGTGGGCGGGACCGCGGCCCAGCGCATCGGCCGCGAGCAGGCCGTAGTAATCGAAGCGATCGGCGAGGACCGCGAAGAGCGCCTTGGCCTCGTCGTCGTGGCCCTGCGCGGCAAGCGCGCGCGCCCGCCAGTAGCGCCATACCGCTTCGTCCTGCTCGGCCGGCGGAAGTGCGGCGATGCCCGCCTGCACGTCACCCCACGCACGCACTCGCAACGCCGCGCGGATGCGCGCTACCTGCTGCTCGGGCGTGAGCGTGACGTCCTTCACTTCGCTGAACCAGCGATTGGCCGATGCATCGAGCTGGCGAGCCGCATACCACGCGATGCGCAGGTCGCCGTAGCCGCGATCGGATGCCGGCAGGCGAGCGCGCCACGCGAGCCAGCCTTCGCGCGCGCCGGCGGCGTCCTTGCGCGCGGCGCGATCCAGCGCATAGAGCGCGAGCTCGCGGCCGGACGGCGACTTCCAGTCGAACTTGCCGGCTCGCACCGCGCGGAGCGGATTGCGGTCGATCGCGGCGAATTCGCGTTCGCGGATGCGCTCCTTGCCCGGAAGATCGTCGGCGATCTTCTGCGCGAGACGCGTATTGCCCTTCGCGACCGCGAGGCGCAAGCGCGCCATGCGATCGGCGAGCGTGATGTCGCCGCGGGCGACGAGCGCCGCGAAGAGCGGATCGCAGGCATCGGGCGTCGATGCGCCGGTAAACCAGAGCGGCTTCGCCGCGGCCAGCGCGTCGGCACCGTCGCGCCGGGCGCGATACTGGATTGCGTAGCACACGAGCTCGGTATCGTCGGTGGATGCCGCGACGTAGTTCGCGCCGAAGCGGTCCCAGTCGCCGCGCTTGCCGAGCGACTTCAGCCAGTCGATGCGCAACCGATCGGCGAGCGGCCCGTCGGGATAGCGCGTGAGGAACGCCTGCACCGTATCGGCCGAGGCGTCGTCGAGGCGCGACCTGATCTGCCAGTAGGTGACGTAGCGCTCGAGCGGGTGGCCGGCAACCGCCGGCGCGAGCATGTCGAGCCGGCGCCAGTCGCCGCGCTCGAACGCCGCCTTCGCCGCGAGGAAATCGGCATCCGATTGCGCGCTCGCCTGCGTTGCGACGAGCACGGCGATCGCCGCGAGCGCATTGCGCGCGCAGCGGTTGAACGTAGCGTTGCACATCCTTTTCATGCGCCGATTGTCGCTTATGCGACTCCCCGCATTCAATCGAAACCTGCGCAATCGCGATGGCCGGCGCGGGCCGGCGCACGAACGGTGCAACAGTCGCGCGAAATCGACGCGCCGCCGCGCGCGGGCTAGAATTCGCGCTCCGCGAAATTCGGCCCGCGCCGGGAGCACGAATGGCACAGCGCAAGGCGGCCCCGCAGATCGGGCTCGTGATGGGCAGCGACAGCGACTGGGACGTGATGAAGCATGCTGCACGCGAGCTCGACGCTTTCGCGGTTGCCTACGAGGCGCGCGTGCTGTCCGCACACCGGATGGCCGACGAGATGTTCGAGTACGCCGAGGACGCGGCACCGCGCGGGCTGCGCGCGATCATCGCCGGCGCCGGCGGAGCCGCGCACCTGCCCGGCATGCTGGCCGCGAAGACGCTCGTGCCGGTGCTCGGCGTGCCGGTGCCCTCGCGCTATCTGCGCGGCGAAGATTCGCTGCTGTCGATCGTGCAGATGCCCACCGGCATTCCCGTCGCGACGTTCGCGATCGGCGAAGCGGGTGCGGCGAATGCCGCGCTCTTCGCGGTGGCGATGCTCGCGGCCGGTGATCCTGCGCTGATGCGCAAGCTCACGGCATTCAGGCTGAAGCAGACGGCGGCCGCACGCGCGATGCGCGTTCCACCGGCCTGAGCGTCGGCAAGCACGCGATGCATGCCGCGCCCCCAGCACCGGCTGCCGTGCCGCCCGGTGCATGGCTCGGACTGCTCGGCGGCGGCCAGCTCGGCCGCATGTTCTGCATGGCCGCGCAGAGCCTCGGCTACAAGGTGGCGGTGCTCGACCCGGGTAGCGAAAGTCCCGCCGGCAGCGTTGCCGACCGGCATATCGTCGCCGATTACCTCGACGCGCAGGCACTCGCGACGATGCGTGAGCTGTGCCGCGGCGCGACGACCGAATTCGAGAACGTTCCGGCCGCGGCGCTCGAGTTCCTGTCGCGCGACCTGCGTGTCACGCCGAGCGCGGCGAGCGTGGCAATCGCGCAGGACCGGATCAGCGAAAAGACGTTCATCTCGGGCCACGGCTTCCCGGTCGCGCCGTTCACCATCCTGCGCGAGGCCTCCGACGTGTCGCGCGTCGATGCCGCTCTGCTGCCCGGGATCGTCAAGAGCGCACGCTTCGGTTACGACGGCAAGGGGCAGATCCGCGTGCGTACGCACGACGACGTCGCCAACGCATTCGCCGCGATGGACGGGAAGGCGTGCGTGCTCGAGCGGATGATCGACCTCGACGGCGAGCTGTCGGTGATCGTCGCGCGCAACGACGATGGCGACGTCGCAACATGGCCGGTGGCGCAGAATCACCATCGCAACGGCATCCTCGACGTATCGATCGTGCCCGCCCGCATCGCGGCCGAGGTCGCGCGCGAGGCGCGGGCGATCGCGACCGCGCTCGCCGCGGCACTCGATTATCGCGGCGTGCTGTGCGTCGAGCTTTTCATCGCACGCGGCGACGGTCTCCTCGTCAACGAGATCGCGCCGCGGCCGCACAACAGCGG
>Ga0070683_100005786_pt1 | contig 10338 bp, 14 predicted proteins | sample KBSC713LmetaG_FD_64662 | JGI IMG/M metagenome (GOLD analysis project Ga0070683, IMG submission 64662) | Corn rhizosphere microbial communities from Kellogg Biological Station, Michigan, USA - KBS C7.1-3L metaG | ecosystem: Host-associated > Plants > Roots > Rhizosphere ... | reverse complement strand
CAGTAAATACGATGTTTGTTTACAGAAGTCTATGCTCTCGAGTAAGATTTATTAAACAGATATTTTTTAATGAAGAACGAAAATTTTTTCGTTCAAAAATCCTGTCCTTGCACCTGATTCTATTTATTTAAATCCGTATTCATTTCCAAAAGTTGTTGTGATTTGTGATGCAGGAATTCCAATCGTGAATAGTTGATGGAGTAAAAAACATTTTTGCCGATCCTCTTGGCATTTACCATTCCAGTGTTTCTTAAAATGGCAAGGTGATTTGATGTTATCGGTTGTTCAAGACTTAATTCTGTATACAGTTGTGTCACTGTCATCTGCCCTTTTTTGTGAATAAGATCCAGAATTTCCTGGCGAAGTTCGCTATTGACACCGCTAAATATTTTCAGTCCTTTTTTAATAGCAATAGTTTCAAGCTGCAGTTCTAAACTGTCGTTTGCATTCATATGATGATGTAAGTTGGTTTGATAGTTACTAAGGTATACTTCCAAACTGCAGAGAATAAACCGGGAGAGATTAGTAACCAGAGTTCTTTGTTTCATTTTATAAAATGAAACATGTTAGTAGCATATGAACATGATTTGAAAGTTCTGATTTAAAAAATTAGATTATATAATAGCATTTGAAGGAAAAAATTTTACTTTTTTTCATTAAATGAGTCGATCTGAACCACTCAGTAAAAACTCTTAGCGGGTTTTAATTAATTCATCTAACTTAGCCGTAATTCTGGTACGTTAAATATTCAATTGTTACCGTTATCTGTTAAGCTGTGCCGATTGCTTTGCTTCCAATACCTTTAAATTTCCACAGCACCCTAAGCCTGTCGACGAAACAAAAAATTGAATCTCATTGAACAAGAGGACCTATGTGTTTGTTAATACATGTGTGGCATTGTGAACATTAACTCTTCAGTACTCTAAAGAAATCACTATTTAAGAAAGGTAGTTTTAACTGTTAATAACAGATGGCTTGTACGTGTCTTTATTAAAAATCATAATTACAAGCTATGAGTGCAAATGGCCAAATAAAAGATGAACTGGTAACTCAACAATTGCTTGCAATTCTCAATTACGGAGAAATTATGCATTCCCCTGTCCTATCCAGGTTTCTTTCCTTTGTGGTTGAGAAAAAGCTTTTTGGAAGAGAAGATGAGATTAAGGAATATACAATAGGCGTAAAAGGACTTGGTAAGCCAAGCGATTTCAATCCTCAACTGGATGCTTCTGTCCGTATTCATGCAGGACGACTAAGAAAAGTTCTTCAACAATATTATACCGGGCCTGGAAAAAATGATACGGTACTCATTGATATTCCCAAAGGGAGCTATGTTCCGGTTTTTGAAGATCGTGATGCCACCAATGGCAATACCACCCCAATACCTGGTCACGCAACACAAACAATTGAAACCTTACCATTACCCTCGGTTAATGGACAAAGAAAACCAATAATTGCTGTATTGCCTTTTCACAACCTCAGTTCCGACAATTCTAAAGATTATTTTGTAACAGGAATTGGTGAACAATTAAGTACAGACCTGGCAAGGTTTCAAAATATATCAGTCATTTCATACTATTCAACCTATAATTATGATTCAGCATTAATAGACCTCCAGGAAATGAAAAAAACGGTTAACATTGATTATGTATTGACCGGAAGTTTCCGTTTTATTAATGAGTTAGCCCGTCTGAATGTGCAATTGATTCTTCCTGAAAATGGCCATATTGTTTTCACAGAAACGTATTCGCGTCACCTCACTCCTGAAAATATTTTTGATATACAGGAGGAAATCACCGGTGAAATCTTAAATATTATTGCTGACGACAATGGCATTATTATTATGAGTAAGGCACATGCCTCACCATTTACCAAAACAAAAAACCTAAGCGTACAGGAGGCGATTTATAAATATTTCGATTATACATCTGACTACAACTACGAAAAATTTGACTGTACAGTTGAATCACTTGAACATGCTGTGGCGGCTGAACCACATAATGGATTGGCCAGCGCCTTGCTCGCAAGCCTGTATATGTTTAATTATTCTACAAAAAGAGAGACAGATGAATGCTTGCTTCAAAAAGGATTTGAACTGGCCCAGGCAGCTGTAAGGTCAGACCCTCAATGCCAGCATGCACAAAAAGCATTGGCCTGGGGATTATTGCTATATGACCAAAAAGAAAAAAGTTGCGAGGTTATAGAACGCTGTATTAAGCTCAACCCAAAAGCCTGCACCATTACTTCATTAATGGCCCTCGCCTACATTGCACTCGGTGAATATGTTGACGGTTTTAAATGGTTGCTTCAAAGCATCCATCTCAATCCTGCTGCACATACAAGTGCAAAATTTGGATTCTGTTTGTATTATTTTCATACAGGTGACTACGATGAAAGTTTTAAGTGGATGGAAAGGTTAGACACTGTAAAAAATCCTTTGTTTATATTGGTCCGATTGTCGCTCCAGGGGAAAATCAATAAGAAAAAAGTTGAAATAACTGACAACATCCTGGAACTGCAGGATGACGCTTTAGGCATCATCAATCGAATGATAATGGACCCTGCACTTCGGCTTGATATTGCAGATGGATGTAAAATAGCGGGACTCAAGTTGCAATAAACTGACGCCATTGAGTTTGTGGGCTTTGTTCTCCTATAATTTGCCTTCATCGACTCTTAAAAACCTCAGGCTCACCTCGGGTGGCACTCCCAGCTTCAAATAGAATTTTGTAAAGTTGTAATGAGAGAATTTCATTTTCTTTTGTAAGGAATCCGCCTTTTGCAGGGCTCTTACAATAAGGGCCAGCATTTCCTTATTTTCATTTTTTTTGAGAATCGCTTCGATTGTCGCTTCATCAACATCTTTCTTCTTCGCAAAAATTACTGTTGCACCTGCCGGAATTCCGGCCTGCAAAACCATTTCCTCCATGTTGAATCCTATTAAATCAATCAAAGGAGCCAGTTGAGCTATTTTGTCCAGTACAATGCTGCTCCGATCTTCACTATTGTCCTTTGTTTCCTTTAATCTCCTGTTTATGGACGCAGATGCATTGATCAGTCCTGATTTGATATCCGACAGATTCATTGAATTTTTTTTAGTCCTGGTTATGTATGATCAAGATGAAGCAGCACACCTGTTCGTGTACAATTAATGATTTCAAAATTTCGATGTGGCACGGATAAGCAATTCAGTGGGAACATGGAAGATTATCGTAAAGCAATACCCGGTAAGGAATGAAAGTGGATATGAATCTTTTATATTTTTATTTAAACGAGTTTAATAGCCAATTACCTATGTACACACCTCAGGCTCAGGTCAGGTCACTATTCCATAATATCATCAAAATAAACATGCTGCCATTCCTTAGCCTTAATGCCAAATAAGGCAGTGAGAATTCCAATTAAAAAAGCGTAGATGACCACAACCCAAAGAATAGAAAATATGTCTCCACGCAAACTAGTGAGGAGATAGACTCCAGCCATAATAGAAAGGGTTCCGCTTAAAAAAAGTCCAAATTCATGGTGCGTCTCCCTATTTAATCGCCAGGCCAGCACCAATGTAGCAAGGCCAACGATTAACCACGTAACTGCAATGATGATCATTAAACCCACCGGTGTCAGTTCCGGGTAACCTATTGAAACAACCCCACCTAACATATACAGGATACCCATAAAAAATATTGTCCGCCAATCATCATACATGTTTTTGTATTGTACAGCCGTTATAATGTGTAATGAACCCTGTATAATCGAGGGAATTCCAAATAAGTAAACAAGGGTGGAAAAGTCCACCAGGGGCCAGACGCAAATAGCAATTCCGCCTGCAATTTTTACAAACCCCGACAACAAAAACATGGGAGAGGTTTTTCCTAATAAATACTTCATGGCGTTTTATTTGAGATGATATAACTACAGTCTATTCAGTTAAAATGAGGTATGAAACCGGGAACACCTTGGATAGGTAAAAATCGCCAATCCAATGCCCTTTTACATATTTATTCGACCCGAAAGCGGACAGAATTATAAGAGTTGGCGATATCTTTTTTTTGATTTACTGGCAGGCTTTAAACGTACGCCTGTTTTGATGGTTTCCAAAAATTGATGCAATAAAACAGCGCTAATTTTCAATTATTATAATACTGTGCACGTCGCATAAAAAGTTTTTTCGATTAGAAGGCAAAATGGCCACAAAAGGTTGTCTAAGCTAAATAGAATGAACCTTGTCTCGGACCGCGACCTCTTTATCATAAATGAGTTTAAAAAAGCGCTGCGCAAATTCGCCGGTGAAACGGTATTGAACCTGGACGAAAAATTTACTCATAAGTTTGACTTTTTTATGCAGGCTCATGAGGTGATAATCGATAATGTAGGTAACCGCATTCCACCGAACCGCTGGTCCTATTACCGAATAGGACTCGTAAAAAAAGGAACAGCAGATTACGTAGTTGGAATTTATAAATTCCAGGCAAAAAAAAATACCCTGGTTATTATTCCACCAAGGGTCATCAATACAAGCTTATGGCATCCGGAAAGCGAAGGCTACCTGATTTTATTCAACCTCGATTTCTTTTTACAGAACCAATTACCACATAAGTACATTGATAATAAAAGAATACTGCAGCCTTCAATACAACCCTACCTTGAACTTACAGATGATCAGGCCGATAAGATTGAGTCGGTTTTTAAAACAATCGTAAAAGAAAAACAGGATGATGATCCCCATCACAAAGAGTTAATAGCCATAAAAATTATTGAACTACTTGTACGATGTGAAAGGCTTTATTCAAGTGTTCAGGATTTCAATCACAATAAAATCAGTTTAAACATCACTAAAAAATTTGCTGACCTTGTTGAGATGAATTTTGCAAAGGACCGAACAGTTACTTTTTATGCGCAAAAATTACACATCCATCCAAACTACCTGAACGCATTAATTAAGTCGCATACCGGCTTTACAGCAAAAGAGTCTATTCAAAACAGGATCCTCCTCGAAACAAAATACCTGCTTCATACCACCGATCTGTCAATTAAGGAAATTTCCAACGAAATGGGCTTTGATGATCCTACCTACTTCAATGTTTTCTTTAAGCGCTTCGAAAACATTTCGCCGGCAAGCTACAGGGCCTCATTTGTTTGAAAATCGATATTCATTCTTTGATTTGCAAAATGATTCCTGCTCCTATGCATGGGAATTTTGTATGTCCATTTAGCATACAAAAAACCTGAGATGAAACCACTTACGATTTTAATAGCAGATGATCACAAACTTGTGAGGGAAGCCTGGGCTTTAATTCTTAACAGCAATGAACGATTTCAAGTAATTGCAGAATGTCCAAATGCAGAATCGGCCATCATGCAGGTTAAAGAATTACGACCTGACGTGGTCATCATGGACATTAATATGCCCGGCATGAACGGAATTGAAGCTGTTCCCTTTATCCGGAAATTTTCTCCTATCTCCAAAATATTGGGTGTTTCCTGTTACACCTTTCCTGACATTGCCAGGAAAATGATCATCGCAGGTGCATCTGGCTACGTTACCAAGAATTCGTCACGGCAGGAAATGTTTGACGCTATCGTGGAAATAATGGAAGGGAAAAAATACTTGTGCAAAGAAATTAAAACATTAATCGAAGAAAGGTTGAATGGCGGCGACGACCCTAAAGTTCGGTTAAGCGCACTGTCGGTAAGGGAGATCGAAATTATTTCCGCCGTTAGAAAAGGATTAACATCAAGGGAAATTGCTGAAGAATTTAAGTTGGCCGTAAAAACAGTAGAAATTCATCGTTATAAGATTCTAAAAAAACTCAAGTTGAACAATACTGCGGAACTGGTTGATTTTTTCAACAGGCACCAATCAGAGTTTTAATTTTTTAAAAGGGTCAATGCTATATACCTCCTCAGCTTCTTCCATCTCGCAGTATTGGTGTTCTAATCCATCAATCATCAGTTTAAACTTTTGCAGCGTAAGCTCCTCCTCTAAACCTTTCATGTACTTTTCTTCAACGGAGGAAGCCAGGGTACAGGCAAAGGAAACTTCATAAAAACAATACCCTTAGTAATCACAAAATCTGTAGTATGACAAATTATTCCGAAAATGAAGATTTAGAAATTTTGTTGAAACAATACAATAATCAAATTGACCTGCTTAAAGAAAAACTTCTTAATGGGGTTAGTTGGGACCAGTTGGTTGACGACCGAACGAAAATAACAGAACTGGCTGTCTCCGTTCGCAAATCGTTTACCCATAACACAATTAATATGTCTTAACTATTGAAGGGATTCCTTTGATAAAACGGTTTGGGCTTGCCACAAAGTTTTAAAGGCAGGTAGTTCGGTAACTATACATTGTTTTTTTCTAAGTCCTTACCAGGTTGGCTGGTATTGCGGCTTTTACCTGTTCTCCGACTGTGGTTCTCTTTTGTTAAGACCAGCATGGGCAAATGATTCCTTTTTACCCAATATTCTTGCTCATTAAGTTCCACAAAAAATTTCTGTCTTTGGCTAACAGCAATTTTGGTATCTGATTTTTAGCTCATGTAAATTAATTTTTTAGTGTAAGGGATTGAGCACAACTATATGCTTAGTAGCACAAATAAAATCTTTACTATGAAGAGAAATAATTTGCCCATTGATTAAAGCCAACAGTAAACGGTACATGAATTGTAACCAGAACAATAACAATTTATAAAATGATTAGATCGGTTGTACTTGCAGAAGATAGCCTGGAGCATTGCTTTTTTTTCAGAAAATGTCTTATGGAGGTAGCGCCTGAAATTCAGTTTACAAACGTTTTTGATGGCGAAAAATTGATGGCCCTGTTAGAACGCTACCAACCGGACCTCCTTTTTCTCGATCTTTCCATGCCTTGCAAAAATGGCATTCAATGTATACAGGAAATCAGGGAAAATAAATCCCTGAATTCAATGCCCATTATTGTGTTTAGCATCAACTCAAAAAACCATTCTATTCAAACGGCCTATGAACTCGGTGCTAATCTTTACATAATAAAACCCGGGGAATATACTGATTTGGTCATGTGCCTTCAAAAGGTCTTATCTATGGATTGGAAACAACCGAAAACCATAACAAAACGGCAAACCACCAACAATAAATACCAGGCATACGACTACGCCAATTAACGATTGCCCTTTAATTTAAAGACAACTGAATTTGAATCCAGTGGGCTCTCAAAAGAGTACGGATTAATCCTACCCCGCAACACGTTGACGACTGTGTTGCAAAGTGAAGAGTTGATACTGCAACTCCTTTAATTCCTTATAAATTTTTAGACGTTCCTGGCTTGGCCTGTTCAAAGACATGGCTATTTCCAGGTCCACAATTTTGGCTTTGATGGCCTTTTTGAGTTCCTCGGGTGTCATGGTGTTATTCGGTTTAAACGGTATTAAAAACACAAAGCAAAATTGAGGCCCGACATGTGTGGAAGTACAATAAACCTTCCAGGTTTATTTTTACGCCGGATTAGCAATGTAAAAAGAGAAGCCTTAGGCAGTTGATTCTGACTGATACCTCAGCCAAAAGATTAGTCGATGTTCTTAATGTATTCCATTGGGCTGTATTTATGCGCCCTGCAGTAATTGAGGTATGTTTCAAGATTTAAATCCCGATCCTTTTTTATATCGTAAGGCTTGTTCCAGTTGTCGGAAAAATATTCCATGTGGGCCTTTAGGTATTGCTGGAACCCGTCGGCGTAGTTTTTTTTGTACTTTGTCCTATGCAGTTGCAATTCATTTATTGAATCCTGCGCAAATTTTGTTTCAGTAGCTATGTTATGCCGGGTGATACGAGTTTGTAGAATTTGCTTTTCTTGTGGGGATAAATCTTCATTTTTACAGGATAACAGCATCATAGTAAGTAGCACTAAGCAGTTCTTCATCGGCTCCAATATAATAGCAATATTGCGAAACTCCACGGATGAGCTTAAGCCTTGTTTCAGAAGAAATGAAACTCAGGAAAGGACTGCCTTCAACATGGCACCATAAACTTCTTTTGCAATGTCTATTTGGTCTTCACTCACGGCGCCTATAATAGTTTGTTCAAATGAATCTGCTTCAGCGTTTGAAATTTGTTCTCTCACAATAAAGTCTGCCATCGATTGAACATCCGGGAAAATTAATACCACTTCTTTCATGACTAGCTTTTAATCTTATAAAATTAAATACCGGGGTTTGTTTATTAATGGTTCAGTTAATGCAATCTTATCAATTGATATACCAACATTATACTTTCCTAACTGCAGTCATATACTGAAACCTCTAAGCTCAGGCGTAGATGTTTTAAATATTGTAGGTTTGTATCATTAAATCAAATCACCATGAGTGAAAATGCAACGGATGATAATAGACACTCAAACTTAAAAATTGATTATGTAACGCTGGTAACCATGTTCGTTCAAATAAAGGCTTTCAACGAGGTTATACTGAAAAACCAGGCTGCCATTCTTGCCAAACTCAATAACCAGGACCAGAACGAACTATACAAAACCTTTAAAGACACCATTAATAAAGAAGTTGTTGATGCGTTAACTGTGTTACAATAACAGGTTATATTTTATTGAGTCGCCGTCAAGCTTCAAAAAAATTAAAAAGGGTCAAAAGCTGGTTCCTTTGGCGGTTGAAAAAATATCCAACATATTTCCGACTCGAACCTCCATTGAAGTTTGCTTCAAAAAAACACTTAGCAATGATTAGTTACTGCCCTGTATAGTGGCACGATAGCTTTTCTCAATTCACGTTAAACCCATATTCCACCACTTCATTACAAAAAACATTTTCAGAAATTGCCTCCAAAATAGGCCGTTGAGTAAAATTGTAAAAGGAAGAAAAATTTAAATTGTCACTCATCAGAAATTCAAGTGACAAGATGGAAGAAAGAATCCTGATAAATTCCCGCTGGCTACACGGTTTTGTTATAAATCCTTTTGCGCCCAAGATCCTGGTCAGCTGGATGCTACTTCGCTTAGTCGAACCGGAAAAAATGATAACTGGAACATTACTAAGGTGTTTGAATTTTTTTAATCGGGCTAAAAATTCCTGGCCACTCATTTTGGGAAAATCAAGGTTGAGGAAAATGATATCCGGCGTTATCTTTTTAGAAATCAGCGTATGCAATGCATCTTTTGCCTCGGTAAACGTCCAGTAGTTTGGAGTAGTCGTCACCTCCTGCAACGCATCGTAAAAAAAATCATGAGCATTGGCGTCTTTGTCTATGTGAACTATATTACTAAACATGATGTTTTCCATAAAAAAGTTTTGAGGTTTACATTTCATTGGGCAAGAATTCTAATGTTTTGTTTTATTCGTTACTTATGCCTTTCCAAATTTCTACCGGGCAATTTCCTGTTAGTTGATTGATGGTTTGTTCACCACATTTCAGTTTCACCTGAAGGTCCCTTGTGCTGTATAAAACTTTTTTTGAGTTGTTGTTGATCTCGACAAAGATCGACGGACTTTTATCCAGCAATGTTTGGAGAGGAACACTACTTTCGAAAAACAGGCATAACAATGATGGTGTTGTAGCGAAATAAACAATGCCTTCAGGCTGAATGCTTGTTGCAGAAACAAACATGTTTCCCTTACGATCCTCCAACAGTGTCAACTGGATTTCTGTATTGTTGATCAAAACTTTTACAGTGTTAAGATTTTCCTTTTCAGCAACTATCATAGTTTTATTTTACAGCAAAACTATCTCGGTGCTAAAGGAATCATTGAGTCATTTGACGCAAAATTGGTCAGTAGGTTTTTTTGCGAATGCGGGTTAAAGTTTCACGACTCATTCCAAGATACGATGCGAGGTGAGTGAGCGGAATGCGTTGTAAATAATGTGCTTTGTTTTCAAGCAGGAAATGATATCGTTGTTCCGGTGTCATTATTTTAAAACTGTTGGAATGTTGTGATTCCCTAAAAAATAAATCCTGGAAAAACCGAAATAAAAAAACAGAAAAAGCAGGTTCACTTTGCAAAACAGGCACCGCTTCTTTTTTACTCGCAATGTAAACCACGGTGTCTTCCATAGCAACGAGGTAAAATTTTGCAGGTTCTTCTTTACGAAAACTTTCAAAATCGCATGCAAAATCATCTTCAAAATAAAAACTAAGATTCACTTCCCTACCTTCTTCAAGACTAAAGCTTCGAAGGCAACCAGTAAGAATAAAATAAAACTGGCGACATACCTGCCCTTCTTTTAAAAGCACCTCTCCTTTGCTTACACGTTTTTCTTGCATTAAATTTTTCCAAAGTGAAAATTCAATATCCGTAAGAGGGGTAAATGATTCCAGTTTCTTTCGAAATCTTGATAACGCAATGGATTGATCAGGTT
>Ga0070683_100005784_pt1 | contig 10339 bp, 9 predicted proteins | sample KBSC713LmetaG_FD_64662 | JGI IMG/M metagenome (GOLD analysis project Ga0070683, IMG submission 64662) | Corn rhizosphere microbial communities from Kellogg Biological Station, Michigan, USA - KBS C7.1-3L metaG | ecosystem: Host-associated > Plants > Roots > Rhizosphere ... | reverse complement strand
CCTCGGCCAGGTCACCCGGACCCAGTTTGGCGGCTCAACCAGCGCAGCGCGCGAAGCTCGTCAGTCGAAAGAGCTCGGCGCGCGTCCTGTTGGTCGTCATCGTCCGAAGAGGTGAGAGAATGCCGCGCTAGCGCGCGGAGGGAATCGCGGCGATCAGGTCGATCTCGACGAGAACGCCACGCGGAAGTGCGGAGACCTGAACGGTCGAACGAGCCGGACGGGCATCTCCCATGACACCGGCGTACACCTCGTTCATCCGCGGGAAATCGCGCATGTCGGTGAGGAACACCGTCGTCTTGACGACGTCCGTCCATTCGGCGCCGGCAGCGCCGAGGACCGCGGCGAGATTGCGGAACACCTGCTCCGTCTGCGCGACGATGTCGCCCGCGACGATCTGTCCCGACGCGGGATCGAGCGGGATCTGACCGGCGGTGAAGAGGAGACCGTTGGCGATCACGGCCTGCGAATACGGCCCGATGGCCGCGGGTGCCTTGTCGGTGTGCAGCGACTTGATCGGCACGTCACCTCTCGAGGATGAATGTGCTTTGAAGGCAGCGCTACTCCGGGCGGAGTCTATCTCGGGGACGGCGCTACGCCAACCGGAAGAGCCGACGGGCATTGGCGGCCGTGAGCGCGCCGAGCGCCGCGCCGTCGACGCCACGCGCCGCGGCGACGCGCGCCGCGGTGAACGGCACCCACGCGGGCTCGTTGCGCCGGCCGCGGTGCGGCACGGGGGCGAGATACGGCGCGTCCGATTCCACGAGCAGCCGATCATCCGGTACGAGGCGCAGCAGTGCATCGTCCGTCCACTTCCTGAACGTGACGATCCCGCTGAACGACACGTACCAGCCGACCGACAGCGCGTCCTCGGCGAGGGAGACGCTGCCGGTATAGCAGTGGAGCACGCCGATCACGCCGGACCGTCCCGCCTCGAGCACCATGTCGCGCGTGTCCTCTTCCGCTTCGCGCGTATGCACGACGACCGGGCGCTGCAGCTCATTCGCGAGCGACAGCTGCGCGGCGAACGCGGCGCGCTGCCGATCACGCGGCGAGTGATCGTAGTGATAGTCCAGGCCGCACTCGCCGATCGCCACGGCGCCGAGCTCGACCTCTTCCCTGATGCCGGCGAGCGCTCGCGCCGACTCGAAGTCGGCGGCGTCGTGCGGGTGCACGCCGGCGGTGTGAAAGCAGAAGCCGGGGTGCGCTTCGGCCAGTGCGCGCGCCCGCCGCGCGGCGTCGAGCGATTCACCGATGCACACGAGCGCCGACGCGCCCGTCTGCCGGGCACGCTCGACGATCGATTCGCGATCGGCGTCGAACGCCTGATCGGCGAGATGGACGTGGCTATCGATGAATTCCATCACGGAAGCACGAACCGCCGCGAAGCGCGGCGGTTCGAGAAAGCGGTGAGCGTAGTCCGCGCGTCAGCGCGCACCGACCGGGGTACGCGGCGAGGTCGGGCGATTCGGCGCCGCCTTGGCGCTCGGGCTGGAGCCCGCCTTCCCTCCGATATTGCGTGGCCAGCGACGCTCGATCCAGAGCAGCACCGGACCAGCGATGTAGATGGAGCTGAACGTACCGGTCACGATACCGAACAGCATGATCCACGAGAACGGGCGGATCACCTCGCCGGCGAACAGCAGCAACGAGAGCGTCGCGGCGGCCACCGTCACGTGGGTCAGGATCGAGCGCGGCAGCGTCTCATTGATCGAGCGATTCAGCACGTCGTAGAGCGGCTCGGGTCGCGCCTTCTTCAGGTTCTCACGGACACGATCGAAGATGATGATCGTATCGTTGAGCGAGTACCCGATGACGGTGAGCAGCGCCGCGACGACGGTGAGGGACACCTCGAGGCGCATGATCGCCAGGAACGCGAGCGTGCTGAGGAGATCGTGCGCCGTGGCGATGACCGCGGCGACGCCGAAGCGCCACTCGAAGCGGAAGGCCAGATAGATCAGCGTGATGCCGAGCGAGATGACGATCGCGATCATCGCGTTGCGACTGAGCTCGTCACCGACGCGCGGGCCGACGATCTCCGTCCGCGCGATGTGCACGTTGGCCTTGCCGTACTTCTGCTCGAGCGCCGTCTGGATCTCGGAGGCGGTGTTCTCGACCTTCCCACCGGCCGTCTGATGACCGGCCGCACGAATCGTGAACGACGTGTCGCTGCCGAACTGCTGGATCTCCGCGCCCTGGAAGCCCGCCGCGTCGATCGTACTGCGCAGATCGCCGACGTTGGGGGCCTTCGCGAACTCGGCCTGCACGAGCGTGCCGCCGGTGAACTCGATGCTCCGATTCAGGCCGTGATGCACGCCGAGGAAGATCAGCCCCGTGGCGATGAACGCCACGGTGACGCCGATGGCGATGCGCCACGGCTTGATGAAGTCGTACTTGGTGTCGTGAAGGATGCGCAGCATGGCGGCCCCTAGATGCTCAGCGTCTGGGCGCCGCGCGAGCGGTTGAGCCACAGAAGGAAGAAGGTGCGTACGACGAAGATCGAGGTGACCATCGACGCGACGATGCCCGCGATGAGCGTCACGGCGAAGCCCTTCACCGGTCCGGTCCCGAACTGGTACAGCACCATCGCGGTGAGGATCGTCGAGACGTTGGAGTCGATGATGGCGCTCATGGCGTGACGGAAGCCTTCGTCGATCGCGGTACGCACGGTCTTGCCGCGGTCGAGCTCTTCACGAATGCGCTCGAAGATCAGCACGTTGGCATCGACCGCGATACCGATCGAGAGCACGAATCCCGCCAGGCCGGGCAGCGTGAGCACGGCGTCGAAGCCGGCAAGCACGGCCAACGTGTAGAGCACGTACAGCGCCAGACCACCGACCGCGAGCACACCCGCGAAGCGGTAGTACCCGAGCATGATCACGACGACGAGCGCGATGGCGATCGCACCGGCGGTGAACGCCTTGTGGATCGAGTCCTGGCCGAGGCTCGGACCGATGTTGCGGACTTCGGCGACGCGAAGGGGGACGGGCAGCGCGCCGGCCTTGAGCACCAGCGCGAGATCCTGTGCCGCCTGCAGATCCTTGCCGCCCATCGTGATCTGGCCGCGTGTACCGATCGCGCTGTTGATGACCGGCGGCGCACCCATGACGACCTTGTCGAGCACGATCGCCATGTAATCGCGCACGTGCTTCGCCGTCTCGCGCTGGAAGCGGCGACCGCCCTCGTTGCTCAGCGTGAACTCGACGATCGTTCCCTCGAGCGGGCTCTGGTTCGGCTTGGCATCGGTGAGATACTCACCGGTGATGATCGGCCGCTCATCGACGAGATAGAGAGACCGGTAGACCTTGTTGCCGATGACGGTCGAGTCGCTGCCGAAGCGCACGACCTTGCCCGGCGGCAACGCGGCCGTGGCCGCCGGCGACTCGAAGAAGTTCTTGAGCGCATCGTAGTTCGCGCGCTCGAAGAGGAACTGGCCGGGCATCTGCCCGCCCAGGATCAGCTTGGAGATCGGACCGCCCGCGCCGAGCGTGGCGCTGTCCGCCTTCGCCGTGTCCTTCTTGGCGCTGTCGGACTTGGCCGCCGCGCCCTTGGCCGCGGTATCGGTGCCGGTCGTGAGGAGGCCGCCCAGCGGCGCGCTCGCGCTCGGCGACGTCGTCGCAGCAGCGGAAGCGACCGCTCCGCCGAAGCCCTTCTCCCGCGCAAGGGCGTCGAGGCGAGGAAGCGCCTTCTCGAAGGCGCCCGTCTTGTCGGTGATCTGGAACTCGAGGAAGGCCTGATCCTGCGCGATCTTGATCGCGCGCTCCCGATCGTCCACGCCGGGGATGTCGACGTTGATGCGATCGTTGCCGGCCTTCTGGATGACCGTCTCCGACACGCCGAGCCCCTCGATGCGCGTGCGCACGACCTTCAGCGCGCGATCGATCGCCTCGGGCTTGTTGGCGACGACGCCCTTGGAGTCATCCACCTCGAGCGCGAGGTGCATCCCACCCTGCAGGTCCAGGCCCCTCCGCAACGGCACGCGGTAGGTGGTGGTGTCGAAGAAGGTGCCGTCGGCGCGGCGCTGGCGGACCTTGACGTTCCGTGGGTAGAGCGCCCAGACGGAAGCGAGGACGAGCACGCCGATGATGGCGAGACGCCACTTCAGGTTGGACATGCGACTACGAGGTGGAAGGAGGTACGTGCGTGGAGCCATTGAAGTTACCCGACTCGGCCGGTGCCGTCAACGCACGCCGAGCGGCGTCCGCGTCGAGTCGGAGCTGTGCGACGAGCGCATCGGGTCCGGAAAAGCGCATGGTATCGCGGAGCCGTGCGACGAATGCCACGTCGACGCGATCACCATAGAAGTCTCCGTCGGCATCGAAGAGATGCGCTTCGATGCGACGGCGCTCGTCCCCGAACGTCGGACGCCCGCCAAGGTTCATCATACCATCGAATCGTCCGCGCGATCCCTCGACCCGCACCGCGTACACGCCGTCGGGGGGGAGCAGCTTCCGTGAATCGGGGACGTCGACGTTGAGCGTCGGGAAGCCGAGCAGTCGCCCCCGCGCATCGCCGGCGACGACCGTCCCGCTCACCGAATAGGGCCGACCGAGGAGCGCGCGTGCCCGCTCGAGCTCGCCCGCCGCGAGGGCGCGGCGCGCGAGGGTGCTGCTCACCGGCTCTCCATCGGTGGTCAGGACCGGGGCCACGGCGTCCACCACGAAGCCGCGCGCTTCGCCGAGAGAGCGGAGCAGCGTGATGTCGCCCTTGCGCCCGCGCCCGAAGCCGTGGTCGTGACCGATGAGCAGCTCGGCCATCCGGAAGCGTCCGAGGAGGATGGCGTCCACGAACTCCGCGGCCGGAAGCTGCGCGAGCTCCGGGGTGAAGGGGACGATCGCCACCCAGTCGAGTGCGGTCCTGGCGAGAAGGGTCAACTTCTCGTCGCACGTCGTGAGCAATCCGGGGGCTGCCGACGGGTTGATGATCTCGAGGGGGTGCGGCTCGAAGGTCACGAGCAGGCTGGCCCGGCCAGCGGCGCGAGCGCGCGTGACGAGCCGCGAGATCACGTCGCGGTGCCCGCAGTGCACGCCGTCGAAGGTCCCGACGGTCACGACGGTGGCACCCACCTCGGCTGGAAGCTCCGCCTCTCCGCCCCGTCCGACGATGCGCACGCTCACCCGACCTTGTGCATGACGACGCGCGGCTGCCAGGTCGCACCGACGCCCTCGGCGAACGCGATCAGTGCCCCGCTCCGCTCGTCGACGAGGGCGGCGTGCGCCGCGACGTCGGTTCGAGCGATGGCAATGCCGCGCAGCAGGCGCTCGGCATCCTCCGCGCCGACACGCACGTGCGGGATGGATGGCAGCGCATCGAGCGCGGGACGCAGACGCGCGCGGCCGGCGCGCAGCGTCTCCACGTCGACGGCATCAGCGACGTAGAACGGCCCGCTGCGGATGCGTCGCAGCGCCGCGAGGTGCGCCGCACTTCCGGTCAATCGGCCCAGATCGCGCGCGAGCGCGCGGATGTAGGTGCCGCCCCCACAGGAGATGACGGCTCGGAGCGTATCCCCGTCGCGCACGACGCCTCGCCACTCGAATACGTCCACCCGGACCGGCGCGAGCGCGAGCGCGACGCCAGCACGTGCGGCCTGGTACGCGCGCCGGCCCGCGACCCGCTTGGCGGAAAAGGCGGGTGGCACCTGCTCCAGCGAACCGGTGAGCTGGGCGATGGCGTCGGCGAGGGCGGCGTCACTGGGCGGCGGAGCCTCGGCCACGACGGCCCCGTGCAGGTCGTCGGTGTCGGTCTCGCGGCCGAGCGCGATGGTGGCCTCGTACTCCTTGGGGACGCCGTCGAGGTGCGGGAGCAGCCGCGTCGCCCGTCCGAGCAGGAGCACGAGCAAGCCGGTCGCGAAAGGATCGAGCGTACCCGCGTGGCCGATGCGCGACTCGCCGAACGCGCGCCGCGCGGCGAGCACGACGTCGTGCGACGTCATCCCGGCCGGCTTGTCGACCAGCAACAACCCGTCAGTCGTCTCGCCCCTCATCCTTTGCCGGGGCGGGTGTATCAGCCGCCTGGTCGGGAAGATCGCGTCGCACCTGGGCGAGCAATTGCTCGATGTGCGCGGCGTGCGCGATGCTCTCGTCGTTGCGGAACTCGATCTCGGGAGCGGCACGGAGGCGGAGGGCGCGACCGACGCGTCCCCGCAGGTGTGCGGCGACGCCGTTGAGTCCTTCGAAGGTCGCGGCGCGCTGCGCTTCCGACCCCAGCACGCTGACGAAGACCTTCGCGTGGCGCAGATCGCGCGTCACCTCGACGGCCGTCACGGTGACGAGGCCAAGGATACGCGGATCCTTGACGTCGTTGGCGAGAAAGGTGGCGATCTCCTCACGCATCGCAGCGGCGACGCGATCGGAGCGATGATGGTCAGGAGACACGGGTCACCAGGATCGGAGGAGGCGACGTGCCGGGCACGCGAGGTGCCCGGCCGAACGCAAGCCGCTCTCAGCTCTGCGGCGCCGACTCGAGCGTCCGCGCGACTTCTTCCGTGCGGTAGCACTCGATCCGGTCGCCCACCTTGATGTCGTTGAAGTTCTCGATGCCGATACCGCACTCGAAGCCTTCGCGGACCTCGCGGACGTCGTCCTTGAACCGGCGCAGCGAGGCGATCGTACCCTCGAACACCTCCACTGCGTCGCGTATGACGCGCACGCGAGCATCGCGGCGAATGATCCCCGAGCGCACGGCGCAGCCGGCGATGAGCCCGATCTTCGGCACCTTGAAGGTCTCGAGCACCTCCGCCTCGCCGAGGACGACCTCGCGCTCTTCCGGACGAAGCATGCCCTCCAGCGCGGCACGGACGTCGGCGACGGCTTCGTAGATGATGCGGTACAGCTTGATGTCGACGTTCTCGCGCTCGGCGGCCGCGCGTGCGTTGTTGTCCGGCCGGACGTGGAAGCCGATGATGATCGCCCCCGACGCACGCGCGAGGAGGATGTCGCTCTCCGTGATGGCGCCGACGCCGCGGTGCACGACTTCGACCTTGACCTCGCTCGTGCCGAGCTGACTGAGCGCATCGGCGAGTGCTTCCGCCGGACCGCCCTGGTCCGCCTTGATGAGGATGCGCAGCGCCCGGGCTTCGCCGGTCGTCGACTGCGCCATGAAATCCTCGAGCGTGACGCCGCGTGTCGAGCGACGGCTCTTCGCCTCGCGGTCGAGCCGCTCGCGGCGCTGGGCCACTTCGCGTGCCGCCGTGGCGTCTTCGACGACGAGCAGCTGATCGCCCGCCATCGGCACGCCGGCCATGCCGAGCACCTGCACCGGGATCGCCGGGCCGGCGGACTTCACCGTCTTGCCACGCTCGTCGAGCATGGCGCGGACGCGGCCCGAGAACATGCCGACGATGAAGTCGTCGCCGACTTTCAGCGTTCCGCTCTGGACGAGCACCGTCGCGACGGGACCCTTGCCCGGATCGAGCTGGGCCTCGATGACCGTGCCCGTGGCGCGCTTGTCCGGATTCGACTTGAGGTCGAGCAGCTCGGCCTGGAGGAGCACCTGGTCGAGCAGCTCGCCGATATTGGTGCCCTTCTTGGCCGAGATCTCCGTGCTGAGCACCGTGCCGCCGAACTCCTCGAGCACGACGCCGTGCTGCAGGAGGTCCTGCTTCACGCGCATCGGATTGGCCTGCGGGAGATCGATCTTGTTGATCGCGACGATCATCGGCACACCGGCGTTCTTGGCATGCGAGATCGCCTCGATCGTCTGCGGCATGACGGCATCGTCGGCCGCGACGACGAGGATCACCTCGTCGGTGACCTGTGCGCCGCGCGCGCGCATGGCGGTGAACGCCTCGTGGCCCGGTGTGTCGAGGAAGGTGATCATCTTCCCGCTGGGCAACTCGACGTGGTACGCACCGATGTGCTGCGTGATGCCGCCGGCCTCGCCCGCGACGACGTTCGCCTTGCGGATGTAGTCGAGCAGCGACGTCTTGCCATGGTCGACGTGACCCATGATGGTGACGACCGGTGGCCGCGGCTGCAGGTCCTCCGGTTCGTCCGCGACCGCGCTGCCGACTTCCTCGGCCTGATACTCGTCCTCACGCACTGCCTGGAAGCCGAACTCGCCCGCGATCAGCTCGATCTGATCGAAGTCGAGGCGCTGATTGACGGTGATCATGAGCCCGAGGTTCTTGAAGGCGAAGCCGACGATCTCCGTCGGCGAGACCTTCAGGATCTGAGCGAGCTCACTGACCGTGATGAACTCGTTGACGCGGACCAGCTTCTTCTCACGCTCGACCTCGGCCGCGCGCATCGCCTCGGCTTCCTCGCGCATGCCGCGGCGATCGATGCGGCCGCCCCGCGAGGGAGCACCGCGCATCGAGGCCATCGTCTTCGCGATGTTCGCATCCACCGCGTCCTGATCGACCGCGCCACGCTTCCCCTTCTTGCGGGCATTGCGACCCTGCGCGCCCCCTGCACCGGCGCCGGCGCCGGTCGTGGGCGGGCCACCGGCGCCTGGACGGCGGTCCGGGGTACGCGTCGCGCCGCCGAAGCCACCCGGCGATGCGGACGCCACGGGACGCGGCGGGAATGGCGAGCCCGCGGTGACGGGACGCGGGCGCGGCGCGCCCGGTGTGATGGGACGGGGCCGTGGGCGCTCGGGCGCGGCGGGCGGCGCCGGCGGCGCGGCGGCACGTGGTGCAGCCGGACGCGGCGCTTCGGTAACGGCCGATGCCGTCGCTTCGGCGGGCTCACCCTCCGCAGCGGCGGCGCGTTCCTGCTCGCGTGCCTGTGCCTCCGCCTGGGCGGCGGCTGCGGCGGCAGCAGCCGCTGCGGCGGCCTGCGCGGCGCGGGCGCGCTCGGCTTCCTGACGCTCGGCCTGCAGGCGTTCGGCCTCGGCGCGCTCGGCGGCGGCGGCTTCCGCGGCCTGCTGGGCGAGCGCGTCGGCCGCGGCCTGCTCGGCGGCGACTTCCGCCGCGGCGGCGGCGACATCGGCGGCCTTGCGGCGGCGGCGGATCTGCGAGCCGTCGGTCCCTTCGGCTGCGGCGGTGGGCGCCGGCTCGGCCGCCACGGTCGCGGCGGTCGCACCACCCCGCCGCCGACGTGCCGGTGCGGGCGGAGCCGCCTGCCGCTCGGCGCGAACGCGCTTCTCCCGCTCCCACCGGGCGCGCACGCGCGCGACCTGGTCGTCGGTCAGCGGGCTCAAATGGCTGCGCACGGGAACATCCATCTGACGAAGTAAGCCCATCACCTCGTCGGCGGAGATCCCGAACTCGCCGGCCATGTCATGTACGCGAAGCTTGCTCACACCAACCTCCTATGGGGCCCTCACCGCACCCGACTCCACCAGCGCGCGAACTCCCTTCGCGAGCTGTCGATCGACGATGCCGACGACCGCCGCGGACTCACGTCCCACTGCGGCGCCGAGCTCGGTGGCGCTGGGTACCTCTACGAATCTAACCCGCCTGGCATTCAGCAGCGGGACCACCTTCTCGAGACTATGACGCGACGCGTCGGAGGCGACGACCGCGTACGCCACCTTGTTCTTCTTGACGTTCTCCCGCACCTGCTCCACGCCGACGATCGCGCCGCGTGCCCGCACGCCGAGACCGACGAGGCGAAACAAGCGGCCACGGGCCGCGGCGTCCAGCGTCACTCGGTGGCGCCGCGATTGGCCGACTGCACCTCACCGTCGGTCGCCGTGTCCTCCGTCGTCAGCTCGTCGAGCAGGGCGATGATCCGATCCGCCTCCTCGGGCGCGATGCCGGCGAGGCGCAGGAAATCCTCACGCTCCAGATCGATGATGTCGTTCAGCGTGCGGTAGCCGGCCTCGTTGAGCACGGCCACCGTCGCTGGATGCATCCCGGCCAGCTCGGTGAGCGGGACGTCCGCGGCCTCGTCGCCCTCGCGCTCGCCGGGGAGAGGCGCGAAGAGCTGCTCGCCGCCGCCCTTCTCCAGCCACTCGCGGCTCGAGTAGAGGTCGATCTTCCAGCCCGTCAGCTCCGAGGCGAGGCGCACGTTCTGGCCGTTCCGGCCGATCGCCAGCGACAGCTGATCCTCGTCGACGACGGCCTGGATCGTCTTGCTCACGCCATCGCTGAACACGCGCGCCACCTTCGCCGGCGCGAGCGCCAGCTTGGCGAAGCGCTCCGGATCGGACGACCAGGGGACGATGTCGATGCGCTCCCCGCCAAGCTCGTTGACGACCGTCTGCACGCGTGAGCCCTTGAGGCCGACGCACGCGCCGACCGGATCGATGCTGTCGTCGCGCGAGAAGACGGCGATCTTGGTCCGGCTGCCGACTTCGCGCGCCGTCGCCCGGATCTCGACGATGTTCTGCTGGATCTCGGGGACCTCGAGCTTGAACAGCGCCTTGACGAAGAGACCGTCGGCGCGGCTCAGGATGA
>Ga0070683_100005782_pt1 | contig 10340 bp, 2 predicted proteins | sample KBSC713LmetaG_FD_64662 | JGI IMG/M metagenome (GOLD analysis project Ga0070683, IMG submission 64662) | Corn rhizosphere microbial communities from Kellogg Biological Station, Michigan, USA - KBS C7.1-3L metaG | ecosystem: Host-associated > Plants > Roots > Rhizosphere ... | reverse complement strand
TCTCAACAACGACATCATCGTCGCCGAGAGGCACCTGACCGGCACGCTCGGTTGCCTCGTCAAGACGCGCGACACGAACAAGATCGCCGCGCTCACCTGCCACCACGTCCTCATCGATACGGATCGGACCGGCGAGCTGATCGCCGACCACGGCGAGAAGAACTTCCTCCTGGTGCCCGGGTTCGGGCAGGCCGGCCAGAATCGGCGCGTCGCGACCGGCGACTTCCAGCTGATCGTCAACGCCAAGGGCCGCTCGATCCTCCAGCACAAGCCGGAGGGCGCGAGCGCGTTCAAGGACGTCTTCTCCAACACGGCGGCGGACGACGAGCCGCGCGGGAGCCGCAGCGACAACTACCGCGTCGGTCACCCGACGGCGGGCAACTCGTGCTGCTGCAAGGATGTCATCGGCCGCTTTTACAAATCGGCGTACACCCGTCAGATCGACGCCGGGATCGTGCTGCTCCGCGAGCCGGCCACCGAGTTCTTTCTCGCGCCGCTGTTCCTGTTCCCGGCGGCGGACGTGTCGGACTATCGCAGCGAGCTGCTCGGCGCGTCCGGTGACGAGAACAGTCCCACCTCCGTCACGGGCACCGCGGACATTTCGCTCGCGGATCTCCAGAAGCAGGGGACGGACGGGAAGTGGCGCCTCGACGGGGTGGTGACGAAGTACGGCGTCCGCTCGAAGTTCACCACCGGGGTGATCCGGGCGATCGAGTACACGGAAACGGAGGACGTCGACGGGTCCGGGAACCCGGCCCCCGATCTGCTCTTCTACATCTTTCCTTACGACCCCGCGACGAAGCAGGTGGTCGGCGATTCGATGTGCCGTCAGGGCGATTCGGGATCGGTCGCGGTCAGGAACAACAAGATTGTCGGCGTCCTGGGCAGGGGCGCGATCGACAGCGTCACCGGGACGGGCCTGCGGACCCACGGCGTTCCGATCAAGACCGTGTCCGATCGCCTCAACATCGACGTGCTGGTCTCCGACGGGGTGACGCACACGGTCCCGGCCGGGAACTTCGCGGGCCAGCCGGGGCTGGCGCCTCAGCTGCAGCAGCGAGCGGCCACCGTCGCGACGACGATGCGGCGGATCGTTCCGGAGATCCGCGTGCTGATCAGCGACGATCGCCAGTCGATGGTCGCCTGGCACCGCGGGCAGGGGCCGACGCTCGCGCGCAACCTGTTCTGGGCGACCAGCGATCCGACCTGGCGCATCCCGGAGCGTTTCAAGGACGCGCCCGCCGTCGATTGCATCGACGGGATCGTCGAGGTGCTCGCGAAGCGGGGCACGAACGCGCTCAAGCGGGATCTGGAGCAGCTGCGACCGCTGCTGCGGCAACTCCCGGGGCTGACCATGACGGAGTTCGTCGACGTCTTGGGGGCGCACCCGTGGCCGTGATCTTCCTCAGCCTCGAGGGCGTCGCGGTCGCGGCGGGACGCAGCCTGGGCCGGCTTGCGATCAACCTCGATCCCGACAACGCTGTCGGCTTCTTCAACCGGACGTCGGGGCTGCGCCTGCCGGACGACTTCCTGACGAGCAACCCGTCGCTGGGCGGCGCGGTCTCCGCCGCCTTCGGCTCGGCCGGGTCGCTCGACGGCCTGGCCGACGCGGTCACCGCCGCCAGCGGGGACGGCGCCGTCATCGCGGCGGGTGCGACGCTGCTCGGGCGCATCACGCAGCTCCTCAATCAGCTCGGGGACATCGGGACCCAGCTCGGCGCCGTGCCCGTGCCCGCGGGCGTGCCCACGACCCGCCTGCGCCAGTTCGGACAGGAGTTCGGCACGTTCGTGCCCCGCTACGCGATCATCGAGTTCTTTCAGAGCCGCATCGCCGGCCTCGGCCCGACGCTCAGCTTCCTGGGTCTGGTGGACGACGTCGCGGTCCCGCCCGCCCCGGCCGATCAGGTCGACGGCTACATGCGCAAGGAGCTGCACCCCGAGAGGCTGCGACCGCTGATCAGCACGCCGGGGGCGTTCCTCGAGACGTTGCTGGGGTGGGGCGCGCCGGGGCTGTCGTTTCAGCCCGGGCAGCCGCTGTTCGACCGGCTCGATCGGACGCTGAAGTCGCTGGGGTTCCCGCTGATCCGCGTCGACGACGCAGGTTCGTTGAGCCTGGTCTCCCAGAAGCTGACCCTGAGCGCCAGCGCCGCCGGGTCGGGCAGCCTGTCTGCGACGCTGGGGATCTCCGTCCCGAGCGGGATCGACGTGAGCGGGACGCTGAAGCCCGGCCTCGACATCCACCTGGGCGCCCAGGGGGCGGTCCCGCTCGGAACGACGGTCGTGGTGACGCCGCCCGCGACGCTCACCGTGACGCCGGCGAGCGGGCAGTTCCAGACATCCCTCTCGGCCGACCTTCGCTTCACCCCCACATCGGGCAGCTCCTTCCGGCTGATCGGCGCCGCGGGGGGCAGCGGCATCGAGGCAGCGGCCGCTCTGTTCGGGTTCGGGGTCGAGCTCAAGTGGGACGGCGGCGCGGGCAGGGCGGTGGGCGAGCTCTTCGCCACCGCCAGCCTGGACGGCGGCAAGGTCGTGATCGATCTGTCGGCCGGCGATGCGTTTCTCGCCGCCGTCACCGGCGGCAAGCCGATTCAGGGGCGCGTCGATCTGGGCGCCCGGTATTCGGCGGGCGGGGGCCTGGTCCTCACCGGGGGAGGTCTGCAGGTCGTCATCCCGGTGCACGCCACCTTCGCCGGCGTGCGCATCGACAGCCTGGCGGTGTCCTTTCCGTTCGACAAACCGGGGACGGGGCTGCCGATCACCTTCACCGTGTCGCTGGGCGCCAGCCTGGGCCCGTTCGACCTTTCGATCAGCGACGTCGGCCTCAACACCGAGTTGAGCTTCCCGCAGACGAACGGCCAGCTCGTCGACTTCGACGCGAGCTTCAAGGGCCCGACCGGCGTCGGTGTCGCCGTCAACGCGGGTGCGATCACGGGCGGCGGCTTCCTCTCCATCGACACCGATCGCGGGCGCTACGCGGGCGTGCTGGAGCTCAAGGTCTACGGCATCGCGGTCAAGGCGTTCGGCCTCATCGAGACCAAGCGCCCCGACGGCAGCCAGGGCTTCTCGTTCGTCATGGTCATCTCGGCCGAGTTCATGCCGATCCAGCTCGGCTTCGGTTTCACGCTGCTCGGGGTCGGGGGCATCGTCGCGATCAACCGGACTCTCAACGACGACGCGCTCCGGGGCGCGCTGCGGGACGGGTCGCTCGACAACCTGCTGTTCCCGGCCGATCCGGCCCGCGACGCGCCGACGATCATCCAGAACCTCGCCAGCGTCTTCCCCGCCGCGGTCTCGCACTTCATCTTCGGGCCCACCGGCAAGCTCGGTTGGGGCACGCCGACGCTGGTGCACGGGGATCTCGGCGTCGTGCTCGAGCTGCCGGGCCCGCGACTCGCGGTGCTCGGCGTGGTCCGTACCTCACTCCCCAGTGAGGACTTCGCGCTCGTCCGCCTGCAGCTCGCGATCGCCGGGATCCTCGACTTCCCGGCGCGCAAGTTCTCTCTCGACGCCAGCCTCTACGACTCTTACGTCGGCTCGTTCGGCGTCTACGGCGACATGGCGTTCCGGCTCGACTTCGGCGGCTCGCCGAACTTCGTGCTCGCGATCGGCGGCTTCAACCCGAGCTACAAGGCCCCTCCCGGTTTCCCGGCGCTCAATCGGGTGACCATCGATCTCGGCGTCAACGGCAACCCCAGCCTCTCCGCCTACGGCTATCTGGCGCTCACTCCCAACACCGCCCAGGTCGGCGCCGGCATCGATCTGCACGCGCACGGCGGCGGCATCCACCTCGATGGACACGTCGGCTTCGACGCGCTGTTCGTCTTCTCGCCGTTCTCGTTCACCGCCAGCATCGACGCGGGCGTCAGCGTCAGCTTCCACGGGGTCGGATTCGGGATCCATCTTCACGGCAACCTCAGCGGCCCTTCGCCCTGGCACATCGACGGCGAGGTCTGCGTCAGCGTGCTGTGGTGGGACGCTTGCCTCGGCATCGGCCTGACGTTCGGCGAGTCGAGGCGCGCCGAGCTTCCCCCGGTCGATCCCTGGTTCGGGCCGCAGCCGTTCGATCCGCAGCGGCCGGTGCTGGGCCTGCAGGCCGCCATCCAGGACGCGCACAACTGGACCTCTCCCGCGACGCCGGGCGCGCAGACGGTCGTGTCGCTCGCGCAGCGCCCGAACGGCGTGCCGACCGCCATCGATCCGGTGGGCGCCGCGACCCTGCGCCAGAAGGTCGTCCCGCTGAACCAGAAGATCACCAAGTTCGGCGAGTTCAGCCCGGTCGGACACGACACCTTCAACGTCGAGACGGTCCTCATCGGCGGCGTCCCGCAGAGCAACGTCATCCCGGTGCCCGACGACTTCGTCCCGTCGCACTTCCGGAGCATGAGCTCGGCGGAGCGGCTTTCGTCCAAGCCCTACGACACCATGATCGCGGGGTTCTCGGTCGACCCGCACCTGGCGAAGGTCGGCACCATCGGTGAGAAGAACGTCGAATACGAGACCGTGCTGCTCGACAGCCAGCGCGTATCGGTGCCGCAGCCGAACTACGCGCTGACGCGGCGGCACCTGCTCGGCATGCTCACGCGCAGCGCGGCGGCCCTCGGCGGCAGCCGCAGCAGCGGGATCGAGCGCTATGTGAGCGCGACCGCGGCGATCAAGGTGACGCTCGGGCCCGAGCAGTTCGCGGTCGCGGACGCGTGCACGCTGGCTCCCAACACCGCGCTCACGGGAGGCGGGTTCGTCACCCAGATCGCCGCCGCCCTCGCCATCGAAGCGCAGGTGGCCGCCAACCCCGGGACCGGCGGCCAGTTCGCGGTCGTCCCCAAGTTCGAGCTGTTCATATGATCCGCCGCGCTGCAGAGCAGGAGACGCGTCATGGCCAATGAGGAGCTGGGGACACTCTCTTTCGCCTCGTTCGTGCGGCGCGGCCTCGCCGCCGGCTTGACCACCCCGGACGCCGCGAGCGCGGGGGCTCCCCAAAACAAGGTCGCGGTGCACATCGACTTCGACGCCGGCGACATCTCGGCGGACGTGTCGCTGTCGCCGGTGGAGCCTGGGGACGTCGTCGGCCTCGACCCGCGGGTGATCGTGCGCGCCCGCCCCAAACCGGACGACAACGACGCCGAGTACCAGCACTTCGCGCTGATCGAGCTGGACCAGGCCGATCTGCCCTGGCGCTACACGCCCGCCGCCGCGGCCGGCGATCGGTTGCGGCCCTGGCTGGCGCTGGTGGTCGTGAAGGAATCCGAGGCCGGGATCTCTCCGCCCACCGGCTTGCAGAAGCTGCCCGTGCTGACGGTCAAGGACGTCGGCTCGCTGCCCGACGCGACCCAGGCCTGGGCGTGGGCCCACACCCAGCTCGAGGGCACCGGCCTCAACCCGAGCAGCGTCGCGACGAAGATTGAGGGTCAACCCGGCCTGTTCGTCGCGCGCCTGATCTCGCCGCGAATCCTGGAAGCGAGCACCCCCTACATCGCCGCGCTGGTGCCGACCTTCGAGCGCGGGCGGAAGATCGGCCTCGGCCTGGATCCCGGGTTCGATGCCGGGGCGGCCTTCACCGACGCCTTCACGCCCGCCTGGTCTGCCCAGTCGTCGGCCGACTGGCCGCTTCCCGTCTACTACAGCTGGCGGTTTCAAACCGGAACGGTCGGCAGCTTCGAGCAGCTCGCCCGATTGATCGTTCCCAAGACGGTCCCGGCCAGCGTGGGACGGCGGGACATGGATGTTCACGCGCCGGGCCTGAATCTGCCCGATCCGGCCACGACGCCGCTGGGGGTGGAGGGCGCGCTGCAATCGGTCCAGGCGTCGGACGCCGGTCCGACGCCGTGGCCGGCCACCGAGCAACAAGCCTGGGTCACCGCGCTGAAGCAGTTCATCAACACGCCGATCCTGGACGGAACCCGGGTGGTGGCGCCGCCGCTTTACGCGCAGTGGTACGCGGCCGAGAGCGAGGTGAACGCCGCCCGTCCGGCCGGGACGAACCCGCCCTGGTTCTTCGACCTCAACACCGACCCGCGCGCGCGCGTCGGAGGCGCGCTCGGCACGACGGTCATCCAGCGCGAGCAGCAGGCCCTCTTGCGCGGGGGATGGACGCAGGTGGGCGACCTGCCCGACATCAACAACCAGCTGCGCATCCTGCAGCTCGGCCGGGAGGCGTGGATTCGAATCTACGAGCGCCACCTGGTGTCGGGCTCGTTGCTCTGGTTCTTCACGAGCACCGCCAAGCTGCACGCCCGCGTCCAGTGCGGGACCCGCAGCGTCTGCGACCGATTCGACACCAGCATCGTCGGGAACGACCTGCTGGACCCGCAGTGGCGGCGCTGGACTTCGATGTGGGGCTGGCTGGGACGGCGCCAGCGCCGGCCGTTCATCCCGCTCGCGAATCCCGACATCATGACCCGCATCAACAACGGGCAGCGGCCCGCGCCCGAACCCGGCGTGCCCGACGGCACCTTCACCCAGGGCACCGTGCTCGGCAAGCTCTGTCCCGGAGGTCTGCCCGACGGGATCCTGATCCAGATCATCACCCTCGGCCCGCAGGTGCTGCTGTTCTGGGGCCTGCTGCTCGGCTGGATCGCGCGCGAGCTGCTCGTCTCGCAGAAGGGCGACTGCTGGTGGCTGGCCGTCAAGCTGCTGCGCTTCGCGATCTCGCTCGTCCGCTGCGCGAACAGCGAGACCGACACCCGGCGCCGCATCGCCTGGTGCGAAGGAACGATGACGCCGATCGACGTGACCTCGGCGCCGCCCGCGCCGGGCTTCACGATATCGACGACGGTTCCGTCGCCGATTCCATCACCGCCGCGGCCCGGCGGGCCCGGCACCACGGACAGCGCGGGCGCGGCCGGGTTCCGGTCCGCGATCGCGGTCTTCGTCGCCAAGCCGAACATCCCGGTCGCTCCCTTGCCGCCCGCGATGGACCTCTCCACCTGCCGCGTGTCGCTGACGGCGGGCCTCGACCCTCGGATCACGGTGGGCGCGAGCATCCTGAGCCGCCTCGCGATCGACGCGTCGGTCACCTGGAAGCCGGAGGATCCGCTGGAGCCGCTGTTCGCGCCCCCCGCCTACGAGCAGCCGATGTATCGCCCGCTCGCCGACGTGTCCAAGGATTGGATCCTGCCGGGTCTCGATCAGGTTCCGCGCGACACCGCCGGCCTGGTGCTGACCAATCAGCGGTTCGTCGAGGCCTACATGGCCGGGCTGAACCACGAGATGACGCGCGAGCTGCTCTGGAACGAGTTCCCGACCGACCAGCGGGGGACGTACTTCCGGCAGTTCTGGGATCAAGCCGGTCACGTGCCGCCCGCCGGGTCGCCGATTCCTCCCGATCAGCTGCGCGACGTCAAGCTGCTGGCCGAGTGGGGGAAGACCGCCCCGCTCGGCGGCAACAGCGCGCGGCGGCCGCTTCCGAACGGCAGCACCCAGCACCTCGTGCTCCTGGTGCGCGCGCAGCTCATCAAGCGCTATCCCAACCTCATCGTCTACGCCTCGGAGGCGAAGCCGAGCGCGCAGGGGGTCGGCTTGACCGGCAACGAATCGCACCCCGTCTTCTACGGCTTGTTGAACCCGGACGTCGCCTTCTACGGCTTCGAGCTGACGAAGGAGCAGGTGCGGGGAGATCCCGGCTGGTTCTTCATCTTGCAAGAGCAGCCCGGTGAGCCGCGCTTTCAGGACGTCAGCAACGCCACCACGTTCTCGGCGCTGGGCGGCTACTCGGGCTCGAGCCAGGTGGCGGTCGCGACCTACCAGGTGCCGTTTCGACTCGGCATCCACGGATCGATGATGTTGCCGCCGGGGTGAGGAGAGGACTTTCGCATGCCAGCACCAACGGACCGAACCCCAGTGCAGACGGCGCGCGCGGCGCTGGACGACCAGCGTCGTCAGCTCATCGACGCCTTGCTGGCGGCCGAGGAAGCCGGCCTGGCGTTCGACGACGTCAAGCGCGGCGCCGCATCGGGGACAGCCGCGTACCAGGCCGCGCAGACCGCGAAGAACAACGCCGACACCACGCTCGCCAACGTGCGGGCGGGCGAGCAATCGGCGAAGGCGTCGTTGCAGACGGCGCTGTCGAACTGGTTGTCGAACGTGACGCCGGAAGATGATCTGAACCGGCTCGAGGCGACCGCTCCCATCGTCCTGTTCCCGGTCCGCATCGAGACCCGGTTCGAGCCCACCGTCCTGCGGGTCCGCATATATCCCGACGAGATCTTCCTCAACCGGCACGAGAAGGCGCTGACGCGCGACGAGTACGCCGCCGGAAAGAAGTACTACCAGGATCTGAATACCCTCGGGAACGAGCCCGTGCGCTGGCGTGAGATCATCGGGCAGTTCGGCGTCGAGCGATCGGCGTACATCCTGCGGATCATGCTGCCGACGTTCGGAGGACCGGGCGGGACCTCTTCGCTCACGGAGTCGAGCTCGAGCTGCGGCGGCACGATCACGGGCGCGCTGAACGAGTCGCTCACCTTTCCCACCGACATCCAGTTTCGTTCAGGCACCTGGACGCGCCCCGCCGAGGCCGTGCTGCCCGACCGCTGGGTCGTGACGACGATCCGGGCCGGCGCGCGGCGGCGCTTCATCCTGCCCGCGATCCTCGAGCCGCTGGCGATCACCTTTGATCCGAACGTGCCGGCGTCCAAGCAGAATCAGATCTCGCGCAACGCGAGCTACAGCATCGACGACGACATTCGCTGGACGGTCGATTTCCAGCGCGCCCTGCAGGTCGGCATGGCCTGCGAGATCCCGCTGTCGGCCGCGGAGGCCGCTCCCGTCACGGGCGGCTTCGATCGGCTCTACGTCGTCGGCGTGAAGTCGTCGATGACGGCGCTCGACACGTCGCGCGCGATGGAGGAGCTGCTCGACGCGCACCACTACACCCGGGGCCTAGCGATCGTGCGCCAGGGGACGCCGACCAACAACACCAAGGACAGCCCGACGCCGTTCCCGCCGGCCGACGAGGGCGGGGCGCGCAGCTTCGAGATCGAACGCCGGCGCGCGCCGCTCGACCGCAAGCGCGCTCACCACTGCCTGTTGCCCGACACCGACGGCTACGCCCTCACGCGCCAGCTCGGCGTCCCGAGCGGCGTCGCCGCGAACATCGACCGCGGTTACGAACACGAGATCGCCCGCTCGTTCGCGATGGGGCGGGTGATCTGGCCGGCGACCTACGGCTACTTCCTGCGCTTTCTGATGGCGCCCGTGGTCAAACCGGCCGACGAGGACAAGGCGCGAAGCTACTTCGCCAGCTACGTCAGCGGCCGCGGCCCGGCGCCGGCGTTCCGGGTCGGCGCGGTGCCCTACGGCGTCCTTCCGATCACGTCGATCGCCCGCTGGCAGTCCAAGCCGCTCGGCACCGCCGACGAGCAGACGGTGGAGAACGCGATCATCGATCCGCTGCGGCGGCTGCTTCCGATCTGGGCCGATCAGACCGCGCGCGTCCCGCAGCTCACGCCCGACTCCCTCACGCCGGACGTGGATCTGGTCCGGGTGCTCACCACCTTGCCGAGCCCCAACGAGGTGCGCGACCGCGGTGCGACCGAGGAGCTCGTCTACTACAACATCTTCGGCCTCAACGGCTGGAACTGGGCCCCGTTCCACGACCTCATGGTCCAGCTGACCCGCGATCTGTTCACCCGCCTCGGACATCCCGAGTGGCAGCCGCGCATCGGGCAGCTCGCCTTCAACGAACAGGCGAACCGCCTCGATCTCCCGTTCATCCCGCCGCCCGCCCGCGAGGACGCGCCGCTGGGCCCCGAGTTCATCAACGGCTACTTCAGCGCGACGCTGCATCAGCTGATCACCCGCTCGGTCCCCAACAACGCGGTGGTCCCCAACATGTTCGAGCTCGTCCTGAACCGCGCGACGCTGCTCGAATACGCGCGCGTCGCCGGGACCATCCTAACCTCGTTCGTCTGGAACGAGTTTCCGTTGTGGGGGATCTCCGGGCTGCCGGCGACGATGACGATCGGCCAGCTGTTTGCGACGGTGGGGGAGCCCGCCCGCGATCAAGCGACGGAGTTCCGGAACGCGCTCGCGCGCTTGATCGGCACGCCCAGCGCCGATGTGGAACGCCTGTTCACCGAATCGCTGGATCTGGCGTCCCGCCGCATCGACGCCTGGGCGACGGCGTTCGCGAACCGCCGCATCCAGAAGATGCGTGACGCCCAGCAGTCGAGCCAGCTCGCCCCGGTCGGCGACTTCATGGGCGGCTACGGCTGGCTCGAAAACCTGCGTCCGATCGCGCGCCAGACCACGACGGCGGCCAACGGCATCACCGCCGAGCTTCAACCGGGGAACGGCGGTTACATCCACGCGCCCTCGTCCAGCCACGCCGCCGCCGCCGCGAT
>Ga0070683_100005778_pt1 | contig 10343 bp, 5 predicted proteins | sample KBSC713LmetaG_FD_64662 | JGI IMG/M metagenome (GOLD analysis project Ga0070683, IMG submission 64662) | Corn rhizosphere microbial communities from Kellogg Biological Station, Michigan, USA - KBS C7.1-3L metaG | ecosystem: Host-associated > Plants > Roots > Rhizosphere ... | reverse complement strand
GTCGGTGCCGTAGCCGCCGTGGTGCGTGTTCCACTCCACGACGCGCAGCTGCGCCGACGACGAGACCGCCGGGGCCGTCACGGTGAGGGGCAGGAACACCATCGAGTCGAAGTCGAACCCGTTCGACACGGTGCTCCACGGCACGAGCACGAGGACGTAGCTGCCCGGCGGCAGCGACGCCGCGATGCCGAAGCCGGCGTCGGCGTAGCGGGCGCCGTAGGCGGCGCCGACGTCAGGACGGGACGCGCGTGACATCGCGCCGGCGAAGATCGGCGCGCCACCGTTGACCGGGTAGGCCCAGGCGTGAATCGTGTTGACGCCGGTGTCGTTTCTGGCACTCAGGTCGAGGGCCCAGCCGCCGACGAGGAACGGCGAACGGACGGTGGCGTTCTTGGCCGGCGTGTCGATCCAGATATAGGGAGCCGCGGCGGCCGCGCGGGCCGTGATGAGCAGCAGAGCGGCGAGTACTGCCGCGCGAACAGTCGTCTTGTACACTGGTATCCCTCCGAGAGATCACCCAACCGCAGACGTGTTGTGGTCACGCGCGTAAGGGCAAACCTGCGACCAGCCGCCAAACGGGCCGAATCGCTAGAGAAACGGCACAGCGCACAGAAATCAGACTCAGCGGTGACTTGGGAGGACAACTCAACCGTTTGTAGGAGTTACACAGCTCGGCTGTGAAGTGCGCGCCATATCGTGTGTAGCGCCCTTATCGACGAGTACGGAAAGCGATCACCACCCCACTGATGAGCCGCCGTGACGAACGGATGGCGTTCGGTGGTGTAGTGACACGCGACGGTGACGGCGATCGCGGCGCGTCATTTGCAGAGCTGCCCCGTGTGTCGCGTCTGAAAATTGCCATCGTGGCGCCGTCGATGGGGATTCTCGGCGGGCAGGCGGTGCAGGCGTCGCGGCTGTTGCGATCGTGGCGCGACGATCCGGACATCGACGCCTGGCTCGTGCCGATCAATCCCGTCCCGCCGGGACCGCTGGCGGCGTTGACGCGCGTCAAATACCTGCGCACCGTCGTCACGCAGCTGTGCTACTGGCCGCTCCTGCTCCGCGACCTGCGTCGCGCCGACGTCGTCCACGTCTTCTCGGCGTCGTACTCCTCGTTCCTGCTGGCACCGCTGCCCGCCGTGCTCGTCGCCCGGTTGCTCGGCAAACCGGTCGTCATGAACTACCGCAGCGGCGAGGCGCCCGACCACCTGCGCCGGTCCGCCATTGCGCGATCGACCTTGCGCAGCGTCGACGGCAACGCCGTGCCGTCGCGCTTCCTGCACGACGTGTTCGCGAGCTTCGGGATCCGGTCGCAGGTGATTCCCAACATCGTCGACGTGGAGCGCTTCCGCTTCCGGCGGCGCGAACGGCTCCGTCCGCACGTCCTGTCGACGCGTAACTTCGAGCCGCTCTACAACCTGTCGTGCACCCTGCGCGCGTTCAGGATCGTGCAGGACCGCGAGCCCGAGGCGCGGTTGACGCTCGTCGGCGGCGGCTCGCAGGAGCCGGCGCTGCGCCGTCTCGCCGAGTCGCTGGCGCTGCGCAACGTGACGTTCGTGGGCCGCGTGCCCCCCGACGAGATCTGGCGCTACTACGCCGACGCCGACATCTATCTGCAGACGCCGGACATCGACAACATGCCGACGTCGGTGCTGGAGGCGTACGCCAGCGGCTGCCCCGTCGTCGCGACGACGGCCGGCGGCGTCCCGGCGATCCTGACCGACGGGGTCAACGGGCTGCTGGTGCCCTGCGACGATCACCAGGCGGCGGCGGACGCGATCCTGCGCCTGCTCGAGGATCCGGCGCTGGCCCGGCGCATCGCGGATGCCGCCGTCGACGGGTGCACCCGCTACCAGTGGTCCTCGGTGCGCGCGCAGTGGGTCGATCTCTACCGCGGCCTCGCCGATGGCAGGCTCGCCGCGGCCGCTACCCCGGCATGAACCCGCGCGCGCTTCTCACCCGCGTGGCCGCGATGGATCGCGGCGAGCTGCGCTTCCGCGTCGAGTGTGAAGCGCGCAAGGCCGCCGCACACGCGCGGTTTCGTCTGGCGCGTCCGCGCTGGAAGCGTGCAACGCTCGTTCGCGTGCTCGACGGATCGGCGGGACCGCTCGTCGCCGAGGCGCGCGATGCGGCGGCGCGCGGCGATTTTCTCGCCGCCCACCGCGCGCTCGATCGGCATTTCGCGTCGCGTCCCCGCCGCTGGCCGGTTGCCGCCACCGCCCGCGCCCCGCTCGTCGACGCGCTTCGCCGGCGCTTCCCTTCCGCCGCGCTGGAAGCGCGCGAGCGCGCCGACCGCATCGTCGACGGACGCTTCGATCTGCTCGGGTACCGCGACCTCGCGCTCGGCAACCCGCCCGACTGGCACGCCGACGCGGTCAATCGCCGGCGCGCCCCGCGCGGCTACTGGACGACGGTGCCGTTTCTGAGCCCGGCTGCCGGCGATCACAAGGTGATCTGGGAGGTCAACCGCCACCAGCACTTCCTGCTGCTGGGAGCGGCGTGGTGGCTGACCGCGCTGCCGCGGTTCCGCGACACCTTCGTCGCGCACGTCGAGGACTGGCTGCACACGAACCCGCCGCTCGACGGCATCAACTGGGCCAGCATGCTCGAGCTCGCGTTCCGCGCCTTGTCGTGGACGTGGGCGATCGAGTTCTTCTGCGGTCGCGCGGACGACGACGACACGCCGTGGCTGGTCGACCTGCTCGTCGCGCTCGACCGCCATCTGGCGCACATCGAACACAACCTGTCGACGTACTTCAGCCCCAACACGCACATCACGGGCGAGGCGCTGGCGTTGTATGCCGTCTCGCGAGCGATGCCGGAGCTCGGGGCGAGCCGCACGCGCGCCGAGCACGGACGCGCCATCCTGCTGCACGAGTCCACGGCGCAGGTGCTGCCCGACGGCGGCCACGCCGAGCGTTCCAGCCACTACCACCGCTATTCGACGGACTTCTATCTGCTGGCGTACCAGATTGCGATGCTGACGGCGGACACGTCCGCCGTGGACGGCCTGGCGCACGCGGCGCGCGCCCAGGCGGACTATCTGCGGACCATTGTCGATGACTGCGGGCGGCTGCCCCACATCGGCGACGAAGACGGCGGACAACTCTTCCGCTTCGGAGATGCCGCGCCGGCCGATGCCGGCCCGTCGCTCGCCGCCGCCGCGAGTCTGCTCGAACATCCCGCGCTCGCGGTCGGTCCCGCCGCACCGGAGGCGTACTGGATCCTCGGCGGCGCGCCGTTCGCCGGATCGAGCCCGGCCACGCCGTGGCCGTCACGCGTGCTCGCCGACAGCGGCTACGTCGTCCTGCGCGGCGCCGACGGCGGACAGCTGACCCTCGACGCGGGAGCGCACGGGTTCCTCAACGGAGGACACGCGCACGCGGACGCGCTGTCGGTGCTGTTGAGCGTGCAGGGCCTGCCGCTGCTCGTCGATCCCGGCACCGCCACCTACACGATGGATCCGGCGGCGCGGGATCGGTTCCGCGCCCCTGACATGCACAACACGGTGACGGTGGACGGCCGCTCGTTCGCCGAGCCGCGCGGGCCGTTTCACTGGCGCCACACCACGGACGCGCGCCTGCTGGCGGCGCGCATCGACGGCGATGCCCCGTTCGCGGTGGCGATGCACACCGGCTACGGCTTCCCGCTCGTCCGCGCCGTCGTGCTGGTGCCCGGGACGGGATGGCTGATCGTGGACTACGGCACGCCGCCGCGGCCGGTGCGCGCCGACGCCTGGTGGCATCTCCATCCCTCGTGGTCGGCGGCCGCGACCACGGGCGGGTTCCTGCTCACGCATGCCTCGGGCGCGCGCGTCGGCCTGGCGACGACGGCGGAGGACTGCGCGGTGGCGGTCGCCCCCTACTCGCCGGATTACGGCCGCGTGGAGACGGCGCCCGTGCTGCGCGCGAGCACGACCGGCAGCCGCGAGCGCCTGGTCCTGGCGACGCTCGTGCCGGCGGCGCGCAATGCGCCGTTCCCGGGCATCGCGCTTGCCGCCACCCGGGCTGCCGCCGGGCGCTGGACCACGCTCCGCTTTGCGATCAGCAGCGAACGCCAGATGCACGCGGAGCTGACGCTGCCCGATGCGCCGGAAGCCCAGCCGCGGCCGCAGGACTGGCCTCAGCCGTGCATTCAGGAGGCGCACGCTCTATGTGTGGAATAGCCGGATTCGTCGACGTCGATCGCAACGCCCGCGAGGATCTCAACCTCGTCCATCGCATGTGCGAGGTCATACGCCATCGGGGCCCCGACGACGAAGGGATCCGCGTCGAGCCGGGCGTCGCGCTCGGCATGCGCCGGCTGAGCATCATCGATCTGGCCGGCGGCCATCAGCCGATCCACAACGAGAGCGAGTCGATCTGGGTCGTCTTCAACGGCGAGATCTACAACTATCGCGAGCTGCGCGAGGCGCTCGAAGCGCACGGCCACCGCTTCTACACGTCGAGCGACACCGAAACGATCGTCCACGCCTACGAGCAGTGGGGCGAAGACGCCTTTGCGCGGCTGCGCGGCATGTTCGGCATCGCGCTGTGGGATCGCGGCACGCGGACGCTGCTGCTGGCGCGCGACCGCGCCGGCCAGAAGCCGCTGCACTACGCCGAGCGCGGCGGCCGGCTGTATTTCGCCAGCGAAATCAAGTCGCTGCTCGCCGCGGGAGCGGTCGAGCCGCGCCTCGACGTCGGCGCGCTGGATCACTTCCTGGCCTTTCTCTACACCCCTCGCGATCGGTCGATCTTCCAGGGCGTGCACAAGCTGCCGCCGGGGCACTACCTCAAGTGGCGCGACGGCCGCGTCGAGGTGCGGCAGTACTGGCAGGTGGCCGCCGAGGAGAGCTTCGCCGGCACTGAAGCGGAGGCGGTCGAGGCGCTGGGCGGCGTGCTCGCCGACGCGGTCCGCTCGCACATGGTCAGCGACGTGCCGCTCGGCGCCTTTCTCTCCGGCGGCGTCGATTCGTCGGCCGTGGTCGGCATGATGGCGCGGGCGGCCGGAGGGAGCGGACAGCCCGTCAAGACGTTCTCGATCGGCTTCGACGATCCCGAGTTCGACGAGCTCGAGCACGCGCGCACGGTGGCGCGCCACTTCGGCACCGACCATCACGAGTTCGTCGTCCGTCCGGACGGCCTGACGATCCTCGACGCGCTCATCTCGCATTTCGACGAGCCGTTCGCCGACTCGTCGGCGATCCCGACGTGGTACGTCTCGGAGATCGCGCGGCGCCACGTCACCGTGGTCCTGTCGGGCGACGGCGGCGACGAGCTGTTCGGCGGCTACGACCGCTACCTGCCGCACCCGCGCGTCGCGCAGTTCGATCGCCTGCCGCTGCCCGGCGCCCGCGCCGCCGCGGCGCTGGCCTGGCCGCTCCTGCCGCACGGCCTCAAGGGCAAGAACTTCCTGCGCCACGTCGCCAAGGACGCGGAAGGACGCTACCTCGATTCGATCACGTTCTTCCACGCCGACGAGCGCGCCGCGCTCTACGCGCCCGAGGTCCGCGCGGCGGCGCGCCTCGACGCCGAGCAGGCGCTGGCGCGTCATTTCGCCCGGTTCTCGGCGCTGGCGCACGACAGCCGGATGATGCGCTTCGACTTCGAGACCTACCTGCCGGAGGACGTGCTGACCAAGGTCGATCGGATGAGCATGGCGCACTCGATCGAGTCGCGGGTGCCGCTGCTCGACAACCGCGTCATCGATTTCGCCGCCACGCTGCCGGCACGCTTCAAGATCAAGGACGGCCGCCGCAAGCACATCCTCAAGGAAACGCTGCGCACCATGCTCCCCGACTCGATCCTGTCGCGCCGCAAGCAGGGGTTCGGCATCCCCCTCGGCACGTGGTTCCGCGGCGGCCTGACGGGCCTCTTCTCGGAGGTCCTCGACGCGCCGCGCACACGTCAGCGCGGCTATTTCGAGCCCGGGTTCGTCGGCCGCCTGCTGCGCGAGCACCTCGCCGGCGAGCGCGATCACACCCTGCGGCTGTGGCAGCTCCTCGTCTTCGAGCTGTGGCACCGGCAGTATCTCGACGCCCCGGTAAGCTCGCCGGCTGCCCACGTGGGGTAGCCGGCTTCCCATTTATCCCGCGTTTCACCCGCCGCCGGCGTGGCACCTCGCTTGCTCAGGTGGCAAACGGTCGAGAACAGTGAAACGCGCCACCCCAACTCCGGTAGCCATCTTCATCACCAGCTTTCATCCCGGCGGCACCGAGCGTCAGATGAGTGAGCTCATCCGTCGCATCGATCGGGCTCGCTTCACGGTGCGGGTCGCCTGTTTCCATCGCGAAGGCGCGTGGCTGCGGCGCGTCGAAGAGGTCGCCGAGGTCACGGAGTTTCCGATTCGCGGTCTGGCCCGGCCCACCACCCTGGCGCAGGCCGCCGCGTTCGCGCGCTGGTGCCGGCGGCATCGCATCGAGGCGGTGCAGGCGTGTGATCTCTACGCCAACGTCTTCGCGCTGCCCGCCGCGGCGATGGCGGGCGTCCCCGCGCGCATCGGCAGCCGGCGCGAGCTCAACCCCGACAAGACGCCGGCGCAGATCGCGCTGCAGCGCCAGGCGTATCGCTGCGCGCACGCCATCGTGGCCAACTCGTCGGCGGCGCGGCAGCAGCTCGTCGGCGAAGGCGTCCCCGTCGATCGCATTCACGTGATCGCGAACGGCGTGACGGTCGACGCCGCAGCGCCGGCCAGGGACGCGCGCGTCGTGCGCACGATCGTCACGGTGGCGAACCTGAGGCGCGAGAAGGCGCACGAGGTCCTGCTGCAGGCGGCGGCGCGTCTGACACCGAAGTACCCGTCGCTGCGATTCGTGATCGCCGGCGACGGGCCCCGGGCCGCGGAGCTGCGGGCCATGGCCGAGGGGCTCGGCCTCGCCGACCGCGTCGATTTCCTCGGCCACGTCGAAGACGTGCCGGCGGTCCTCGCCGGCGCCGACGCGTTCGTGCTGCCCTCGCTGAGCGAAGCGTTCCCAAACGCGGCGATCGAAGCGATGGCGGCCGGCCTTCCCGTCGTCGCCAGCGCCGTCGGCGGGCTGCTCGATCTGATCGACAGCGGACGGACGGGACTGCTGACGCCCGCGGGCGATGCCGGCGCACTGGCGACCGCGATCGAACAGCTCGTCGCGGACCCGGCGCGCGCGGCGCGCCTCGGCGCCAGCGCGCGGGCCGACGTCATCGAACGCTTCTCGTTCGCGCGCATGGTGCGCGCCTTCGAGGACCTTTACCTGATGCAGCCCGGAGCGGCGGCGGCGGAACCATGTGCGGCATAACCGGACGATTCAACTACGACCCGCTCCGTCCCGTCGATCGCGGCGTGCTGGAGGCGATGACCGACGCGGTGGCGCATCGCGGCCCTGACGCCGCCGGCTACCACGTCGCCCCTGGCATCGGCCTCGGCCACCGCCGCCTCAGCATCATCGATCTCGCCACCGGCGACCAGCCGCTGTGCAACGAGAACGGCAGCGTGTGGACGGTCTTCAACGGCGAGATCTACAACTTCGCGGAGGTCCGCGCCGAGCTCGCTGCCCGCGGCCATCGCTTCAAGACCAGTTCCGACACCGAGATCATCGTCCACGGCTACGAAGAATGGGGCGAGCGCGCCGTCGAGCGGTTCCGCGGCATGTTCGCGTATGCCGTCTGGGACGCGACGAAGCGGCGGCTCGTGCTGGCGCGCGATCGCGTCGGCGTCAAGCCGCTCTACTACGCCGAGCTGCCGGGACGCGGCGTGGTGTTCGGGTCCGAGCTGAAATCGCTGCTCGAGGACCCCGACGTGCCGCGCGAGTGGCGTCCCGACGCCATCGACGCCTATCTCACGCTGCTCTACATTCCGGCCCCGGCCACCATCTACAAGGGCGTGCACAAGCTCGAGCCGGGGCACGTACTGGTCGCCGACAACGGGACGGTCCGCGTCTCGCGCTACTGGGATCTCCGGTTCACCGGTGACGGCGACGCGGCGCGGGAGGACGAGTACCTCGAGCAGCTCGACGCACTGCTCGCCGAGTCGGTCGCGCTGCGGCAGATCGCCGACGTCCCGCTCGGCGCCTTCCTGTCGGGAGGGATCGACTCGAGCGCGGTCGCGGCCTACATGGTGCAAACCAGCTCGCGCCCGCCGGTCACGATCTCCGTCGGCTTCGATCACGCCGCCTACGACGAGCTGGCGCACGCGCGCCGCGTCGCCGAGCATCTGGGCTGCGAGTTCCATCCGCGCACCGTCACGCCCGACATCGTGTCGCTGCTGCCCAGGCTGGCCTGGCACTTCGACGAGCCGTTCGCCGACTCCTCCGCGGTGCCGACCTACTACGTGTCCAAGGCCGCGCGCGAGCTGGTCACCGTCGCGCTCTCAGGCGACGGCGGCGACGAGTTGTGGGCCGGCTACACGCGCCACCGCGTCGAGCGCTGGGAACAGCGCGCGCGGACGGCGCTCGGCCCGGCGAGCGCGGCGGCCGGTGCGTTGGGCCGCGCGCTGCCGCTGTCGGTGAAAGGCGCCCGCGCCCTCCGGCATCTCGCCGCCCGTCCGGCGCAGGCCTACGCGTTGAAGCACGCCTACGGCATGTTCGAGCCGGACGCCAAGAACCGGCTCTACTCCGAGGGCTTCGCCGGCGCGGTGCGCCACAGCGATCCGTTCGCGCGGTTCCGCGAGATCTACGATCGCTGCCGTTCGCTCGATCCGATCGATCGCGGCCTCTACGTCGACGTGCACACCTACATGGTCGACGATATCCTCACCAAGGTCGACCGCATGAGCATGGCGGTCTCCCTCGAAGCGCGCGACCCGCTGCTCGATCACCGGCTGCTGGAGTTCGCGGCCACGGTACCGGCGTCGCTGAAGATCAAGGACGGCCGCGGCAAGTACCTGCTGCGCAAGGTGCTGCAGCGCCGCATCCCGGCCGACATCCTCGAGCGCGGCAAGCACGGCTTCGAGGCGCCCATCGGCGAGTGGCTGCGCGGGCCGCTCGCGCCGATGGCCGATTCCCTCCTGACCGACGGCCGCCTGCGCGACCGCGGCATCTTCGACGGCCGCGAGGTCGCTCGGCTGTGGACCGAACACAGGTCGGGCCGCGCCGATCATCGTCACCGGCTCTGGCAGCTCCTGATGCTCGAGCTGTGGTTCCGGCAGTTCCCCGATCGCAGCAACGTCCAGGCGCCCGCCGCGCGGGCACGCTATGCGGAGGCCATCTAACCATGTGCGGCATCGCCGGCATCGTCGCCGCCGACCACCTTCACGCCGACGAACGTGTCCGGCTGACGTCGATGCGCGACGTCATCACCCATCGCGGCCCCGACGAGGCCGGCACCCATTGTGACGAGTTCGCCGGCCTCGCCCACCGCCGCCTGAGCATCGTCGATCTCGCCGCCGGACAGCAGCCGCTCTCCAACGAGGACGGGTCCGTGTGGGTCGTCTTCAACGGCGAGATCTACAACCACGCCGAGATCCGCCCCGAGCTCGAAGCGTTCGGCCACGTCTATCGCACGCGCTGCGACACCGAGACGATCGTGCACGCCTACGAGCAGTGGGGCGACAGCTGCGTCGAGCGGTTCCGCGGCATGTTCGCCTTCGCCATCTGGGACGCGCCGCGGCGGCGGCTGCTGCTGGCCCGCGACCGCATGGGCATCAAGCCGCTCTACTGGACCGTCGTCCACGGACGGCTGCTCTTCGGATCCGAGATCAAGGCGATTCTCGCCAGCGGGCTGGTCCGCGCCCAGGCCAACGAACGGGCGATTCCCGAGCTGCTGGGCACGCGCTACGTCTCGGGCACGGAAACCCTGTTCAGCGGCATCCACCGCCTGCTGCCCGGCCACATCCTGATCTTCCAGAACGGCGTGCCGACGACGCGGCAGTGGTGGGACATTCCCGCCGGCAAGCGGCGGCCCGAGGACGACCGGATGACCGACGCCGATGCGGTGGCGGGCTTCCGCGCGCGCCTGGAAGATGCGGTGCGCACGCGGCTGATGGCCGACGTCCCGCTCGGCATGTTCCTCTCGGGCGGGCTCGACAGCAGCGCCATCGCCGCGCTGATGGCCGGCATGATCGATCGGCCCCTCGAGACCTTCTCGGTCGCGTTCAAGCAGCGGGCGTTCAGCGAGCTCGGGTACGCGCGGCAGGTGGCGCGCGCCATCCACGCCAACCCGCACGAGATCGTCATCGACAAGGACGACTTCTTCACCGCGCTGCCGCGGCTCGTGTGGCACGAGGACGAGCCGATCGCCCACCCGTCGAGCGTGCCGCTGTACTTCGTGTCGCGGCTGGCCGCCGAACGCGTCAAGGTGGTGCTCACGGGAGAGGGCAGCGACGAGACTCTCGCCGGCTATGGACGCTACCGGACGACGATCTACAACCTTGCGCTCGGCCAGACGTGGGAG
>Ga0070683_100005776_pt1 | contig 10344 bp, 6 predicted proteins | sample KBSC713LmetaG_FD_64662 | JGI IMG/M metagenome (GOLD analysis project Ga0070683, IMG submission 64662) | Corn rhizosphere microbial communities from Kellogg Biological Station, Michigan, USA - KBS C7.1-3L metaG | ecosystem: Host-associated > Plants > Roots > Rhizosphere ... | reverse complement strand
GGGCACCGGCAGTTGCCTGCGTCCGGGATAGTAGAGGTAATAACTGTGGTGGCCGGGTGACCAGTCGACGAGCAAAGGCACCAACCGGCCGGCTGCAATGTGTCCGGCGACATAGGACTCGATCGTGTAGCCGATACCGACTCCGTCCAACGCCGCGCGCACGACGAGGTCCATGCTGTTGACCGTCAAGGTGCCCGCTACCGACATCTCGTACTGACTCTTGCCCTTGGCGAACTCCCAGGGCATGTACTGGTTGTCCTTGCGGAAACCGATGCAATTGTGCCGCTGCAGGTCCGATGGAATTTTCGGCGCCGGGTGATATTGCAGGTACTCCGGCGAGGCTATCGCAATGAGACGGGATGGCTCCGTCACACGCACCATCTGCATATCGCGCGCCACGCGCCGTCCGACACGGACACCTGCATCGAAACGGCCGCTCACGATATCGGCGTCGGTGTCATCCACCGTAATGTCGAGTGCGATCGCCGGGTACGCCGCTAAAAAGCCTCTGATCACCGGCGCCAGTACGATCCGCGCGGCCACGCTCGTCACACTCAGCCGGAGTGTCCCCGTGGGCGTATCGCGAAACTCGTTCAGATCCTCCACTGCCGCACCCAACTCGGTGATGGCCGGACGGATGCGCTGCAGTAGCTTCTCGCCGGCATCGGTCAGAGAAACGCTACGCGTGGTGCGGTTCAGGAGCCGCATGCCGAGGCGCTCCTCCAGAGAGCGGATGGTCTGGCTGATGGTGGACGCGGCAATCCCCAGATGGGCCGCGGCGCGGGCAAAATTCGTCCGCTCAGCAACGGCGAGAAAGGCATTTAATTCAGCGAATTGCGTGCGATCCATAATGTGAGACATTATGCGTCTGGATAAAATAATCTATTCACATTGTCCGGTATTCCAAAGGCTGCGGCAAACCGCTATACCATCAGGCTGCCCCCACTCTCTTCCGGACTCCTCATGGCGCAATCGGCCCAGGCGGCCGCCCCTCCCGTACCCAACACCTGGATGGCCCGGCACCGTCGCTCGATGCTCATCGCCGGCCCGGCAATCGTGATCGTGGCGGGAATCGTTTTTTACCTGCTGGGGGGACGTTACGTCTCGACGGACGATGCCTATATCCAGGCGGCTCGCGTTCAGATCAGTTGCAACGTATCGGGCCGAGTAAGCGAGGTCGACGTACACGACAACCAGCCGGTGCACGATGGCGATATCCTGTTCCGGATTGACCCACGCCCCTTCCAGATTGCCATCCAGGACGCGGAGGCGCACCTCGCCGGCGCGAAGCTCAGGGTGCAGGCGTTGGAAGCCGCGTACCGCCAGCGCCAGGCGGACGAGAGCGCGGCGCGCAACACGATTGCCTACCGCCAGGATGACTTCAACCGCAAGAAAAAGCTGGCGGCCGATGGGATCACATCCCAGGCCCAACTCGACCAGGCAGCCCACGAGCTCGACGTAGCCCGCCAGGGCCTCATCGCCGCTACCCAGCAGACCGCCAGCGCGCTCGCCGAGCTCGGCGGCGACACCTCCGCGTCTATCGAGAGCCGTCCGGCCGTGCGAGAGGCCCAGGCCGCGCTCGACCGCGCCAAACTCAACTATTCCTACACGACCGTGCGCGCGCCGCTCGACGGCGTCGTCACGAAAGTCGAGCAGCTGCAGGTCGGCGATTACATCAACGCGGTGGTTCCCCTTTTCGCATTGGTGTCACGGCAGGACATGTGGATCGAGGCCAACTTCAAGGAGACGGAACTGGCCTACATGCGTCCAGGAGAGCGAGCGACATTCACTGTCGACGCTTTTCCCGGTGTCGAGTTTACCGGAAAGGTACAGAGCACCAGTCCCGGCACGGGCGCGAGCTTCTCGTTGTTACCCCCCGAGAACTCCTCCGGTAACTGGGTAAAGGTGGTGCAACGTCTTCCCGTGAGGCTCTCCATCGATCGAGGGCCCACCGATCTGCCGCTCGCTGCGGGCATGAGCGTGGTCGCCGAGGTGGATACACGACATCACCGCTCGCTCGCCTTCTGGAAGTAATGATGTCGGAGCCAGAGCGCGCATGGGTTCCCGTCCCAAACAAGGGCCTGATCACTATCTCGGTCATGCTTGCAACCATCATGCAGGCGCTCGACACGACGATCGCAAACGTGGCGCTGCCGCGCGTGCAGGGCACTCTTTCCGCGACCCAGGACGAAATGGGTTGGGTGTTGACCTCCTACATCGTGGCGGCCGCCATCACGATTCCGCTCACCGGCTGGCTCGCGAGCGAGCTCGGGCGCCGCAAGGTCTTCCTGACCTCGATTGTCCTGTTCACGATTGCCTCGGTGTTATGCGGGTTGGCCACGACACTGCCGCAGATCGTACTGTTCCGCCTCCTCCAAGGTGTAGGCGGCGCTGCGCTGGTGCCGCTGTCCCAGGCCGTGCTGTTCGACATCAACCCGCCGAAGGAATTCGGGCGCGCCATGTCCATCTGGGGCATCGGTGTCACGTTGGGCCCCATTCTCGGGCCGGCGCTCGGCGGCTGGCTGACCGAGAACTACAGCTGGCGCTGGGTGTTCTTCATCAATCTGCCGGTCGGCGTGCTGGCCTACCTCGGCCTCCTGGCCACCATGCCAGAGAGCCGCAACGCCAGGTCATCGCGCTTCGACTTCTTTGGCTTCACCACGCTCAGCGTCGGCGTCGGGTGCGTGCAGCTGCTGCTCGACCGTGGTCAGACGAAAGACTGGTTCTCATCGCCGGAGATCGTCATGGAGGCCGTCATCGGCGGCCTCGCTTTCTACCTGTTCATCGTCCATATGTTCAGCAGTCGCCAGCCCTTTTTGAACCCCGCGCTGTTCAAGGATCGCAACTTCGTCGCCTCGAACGTATTCATTCTCATGATCGGGGTGGTGTTGTTCGCGACCCTGGCGTTGCTTCCCCCCATGCTGCAGAACCAGATGCAGTACCCCGTGATCCTCACCGGCCTCGTCACCATGCCCCGCGGCATCGGTACGTTGCTCGGCATGATCCTGGTCGGACGCCTCATCAAACACTTCGACCCGCGATGGGTGATGGCGCTCGGGCTGGCCTTCACAGCCTACGCCTTGTGGCAGATGACACAGTTTTCGCTGGAAATGGGCTCATGGCCCGTCATCTTCTCCGGAATCATCCAGGGGGCCGGCGTCGGCCTCGTCTATGTGCCTCTGTCCATGGTGGCTTTCATCACCCTTCCGAGCCAACTCCGCAACGAAGGCACGTCATTCTTCAACCTGCTGCGCAACCTCGGCAGCTCCGTGGGAATCTCCGTTGTCATGTTTCTGCTGGTTCAGAACACACAACGCGTGCATGCCTCGTTATCCGAGCACATTACCCCTTTCAACATCGCCTCCAATCCCGCAGCCGCGGGCTTCGACTTCGGCAGCACGAGTGGACTGCTGGCCGTGAACGGTTTGATCACCAACCAGGCCGCCATGATCGCGTATCTCGACGATTTCAAGCTCATGATGGTGCTCACGATCCTGACCATCCCGTTCCTGTTCATGATCCGTAATGTGAAGGCCGCGGCGAGCAGTACACCGGTGGTGGCCGAATGAGTCGTCTCGCGCCCTCGATCTGCGCCGGCGCATGCCTCGTGCTGCAGTCAGCATGTACGGTGGGTCCCAACTTCGAGGCGCCGCAGCCGCCCGACGTCCACAGCTATGCGGCCCCGGGCGATGTGCCACTGCCCGCCGACCTGCGGGTCCGCGTTGGAGCCCGGATCGAAGGCGACTGGTGGGGCCAGTTCCATTCAGCAGCGCTCGACAGCCTCATCAGGGAGGCCCTCGAGAACAACCAGGATATCGCAGCCGCCCGGGCGCGAGTCGCGCAGGCACAGGAAGAAGTCAACGCGGCACGGGCCACCTTGTTTCCGTCGGTGACTTTCGGCACGACGGCGGGCCGGCAGAAGTACGGCAAGGCCCTGTTTGGCCCGCTCGATTTCGTGATTCCCCCGTTTACCTATTACACGGTGGGCCCGGCCGTCAGTGCACCACTCGACCTGTTCGGTGCGGACAAACGAGCGCTCGAGGAGCGCGGCGCCTACAATGACTACCAGAAGGACCAGCTCAGCGCCGCGTATCTCTCCCTGACAGCAAACATCGCAACCCAGGCTCTGACTGCGGCCGCCGCCCTGGCCCAGCTCGACGTGGTCCAGGACATCATCGCCAACGACCAGCGCAATGTCGACCTCGTGCAGACCGCTCTCAATGACGGCCTCGCCACCCGGACCCAGCTACTCACGGCTCAAACTCAGCTGGCCACGGACAAGACGCTGTTGCCGCCGCTGCGGCAGGAGGAAAGCAACGCTCGGCATGCATTGGCCATCCTTCTCGGCAAACAGCCCTCGCAATGGAATCCTCCGCCCCTGGCGCTGAACGACTTCACGCTGCCGCCCGAAATTCCCGCAGGCGTTCCGGCGGAGCTGGTCCATCGGCGGCCCGATATTCTCGCCGCGGAAGCGCAGTTGCATGCAGCGAGCGCGGCTATCGGCGTGGCGACGGCAGGCCTCTATCCCAACATCACGCTGACCGGTACCCTGACGCAACAGGCGCTGACCCCGGGCGGCCTGTTCCAAGGTGCGGCCGCGGCCTGGAGCATCGCGGCCAACCTCACGGCTCCCCTCTACGACGCAGGCAAGTTACGCGCCGGGCAGCGCGCCGCGGTCAATGGTTATCAGGCCGCGCTCGCCGATTATCGGCAGGTGATCCTCCGCTCCTTCGGCGAAGTCGCCGATGGACTGCAGGCGCTTTCCAACGATGATGAGCAATTCAACTCACAGGCGGAGGCGGCCCGGACAGCGGCGAGTGCGCGCGACCTGGTCAGGCGCAGCTTCGCGGTCGGCAATTCCGGCATCCTCGATGTACTCGATGCCGAGCGCGCGACGGCCCAGGCCCAACTGGGACTTTCGCGCGCCAAAGCCCAACGACTGATGGATACCGCCCGGCTTTACATAGCTCTTGGGGGTACGCCGCTTCCCTCCTCGGGAACTCCTAATGTAGCCGCTGCTACTCCGTGATCCCTCTTCCCCGAGGCAGCGCCCCATGTTATCTAGTCACGCCCCGCGGGTGACCGCGGGGTGCACAAAGGGGGTTTACGACGTGAAGAAGCAGGTTCTTGCGTGTCTGGTCACGCTTGCCGCCGCTGGCAGTGCCTGGGGGCAATCGCAGCTTGACACGGTGAAGGTTACCGGGGGCGCCGTCCAGGGCGTGCCCAATGGCAACGTCGTCTCCTTCAAAGGGATTCCATTCGCCGCTCCCCCGACCGGAGAAAATCGCTGGCGCGCGCCGCAGCCCGTGAGAAACTGGCAGGGAGTCAGGCACGCCGGGGGCTTCGCACCCGGTTGCATGCAGGATCCATCAATGGCCGCGATGTTCGGCGCGCCGCCCGCGTTGAGCGAGGACTGTCTCTATCTGAACGTCTGGACGCCGGCGCACACACCGAATGAAAGGCTGCCCGTCATGGTTTGGATCTACGGCGGCGCGTTCTCCGCAGGCATGACGAGCATTCCGCTCTATGACGGGACGCACCTGGCGCAAAGAGGAGTCGTGCTGGTCAGCATCGCCTACCGCGTTGGTCCGTTCGGGTTCCTGGCGACTCCGCAGTTGGCAAGGGAGGGCAGAGGCTCCGGCAATTACGGCCTGCTGGACATGATCGCAGCTCTGCAATGGGTGAAGAAGAACATCGACGGCTTCGGCGGCGATGCCTCACGCGTGACGATTTTTGGCGAATCCGCCGGGGGCATTGCAGTGAGCATGCTGTGCGCATCGCCGCAGGCAAAAGGCCTCTTTCAACGCGCCATCTCCGAAAGCGGCGGAAACTTCCAGCCGCCCAAGTACGCCAACGAGGGCGGCCAGAACGGCATGCCGCTCAAACTAGCCGAAAAACAAGGTGAGCAGTTCCTCAAGGATCTCGGCACGACCGATGTCACCGCCGCGCGCACGCTCAGCGCCGCAACGATTCAACGGGCAGCCGGCCCCTCGTTGTCGGCCAGGTTCTGGCCCGTGTTTGACGGCTATGTGCTGCCGGGCGATCAGTACGAGCTTTATGAGCTCGGCCGGTTCAATGACACACCCGTCCTGATCGGCACCAACTCCGACGAAGGCGCGCTGTTTGCTCGCCCCGGAGTCACCGTCGCCTCGTTTACCTCGCTGGTGCACGACGGCTATGACCAGAAGGCCAATGTCATTCTCGCGGCGTACCCGGCCGGCAGCGACACCCAGGCGGGCGTCAGCAGCAAGAATCTCTTTCGTGATACGGCCTTCGCCTGGCCAACCTGGGCCTGGGCACGGCTGCAATCCCGAGTCGGCAAGAATCCGGCCTATGTTTACTACTTCGACCATCGCACGGCGGTGTCGCCGGACGGGGCGACACACGGCGCCGAGATGCCCTACGTCTTCGGCAACCTGGATCCCCGCCAGGGCACACCGACGGCTGCGGAAGCGACGCTGTCGGACCGCATGATGGGTTACTGGGTAAACTTCGCCAAGGCTGGCGATCCGAACGGAGCCGGGCTGCCCACCTGGCCGGCGTTCACCGAAAACGCCCAGCAGGTGATGTACATCGACGGAACGCTGGCGCCCAAGCCGCTGCCGAACGCGGACCAACTGCAGGCGTTGAATGACTACTACGTCTGGCGGCGCTCCGAGGCGCAGAAGAGGTAGGCAAACGCCGCTCCTAACACTCAAGACACACGAGCAGATGCGTGCGGCGTTGCGAGCCGGCGCATCCGCGATCGAGTGCTCGTTGGACCTCGACCGGTCCACCACCTCAATTGCAATCTCAACAGACGGCTGGAGTTACTCCGAGGGGCGCTTCCCCTGGCTCCCGAGCTGTAAGGATCGGACGATCTATTTTTGGGACGGCGCCGCGTTCCAGCCGGCGGCCCGGTTTACGGGCTCGCTGATCAAACTCGTGCCCACTGAATGGGGGCCGCCGACTTTCGAGATCGATGGCATCAAGATGTTGCCCACCGCGAAAGTCTCGCCGTACGCCGACGCCGAGCACAAAGTCGAGTGGATCCAACCGCGGGGCAAGCGAATCCTGGATACCTGCGGGGGCCTCGGTTACTTCGCTGCCTGGTGCCTGCAGGGTTGCGCTGCCGAAGTGGTCTCGTTCGAGAAGAATCCCGAGGTCCTGTGGCTGCGCAGCCTCAATCCCTGGTCCCCTGGTCCGAGCGCGGTGCTACATCTGACCCGGGGTGATGTGGCGCAGGAGATCAGGACTCTGACGGATGACTCGATGGATGCAATCCTGCACGATCCGCCGCGCTTCGGCATCGCGGGCGAGTTGTACTCGCAGCGCTTTTATGACCACCTGGCCCGGGTGTTGAAACGCAAGGGCCGGTTGTTTCACTACACCGGAACGCCCAATAAACTCACGAGCGGCCGCGATGTGCCCGCAGAGGTAGCTACACGCCTCAGGCGCGCCGGCTTCAGGACGGAGATTCACGGCGACGGCGTGCGCGCCACCAGGATGTGACTGTCACTGGGAGCCCGTCAGGCTCCGGCCCGTTCGAAGTTTCCCGAGCGGACCTTCACGAGCGCCTTGGAGGAATCGAAGGTGACGCCGATCGGGTCCCCGCCGCGCGCGACGATATCCATCTGCTGCTCCAGCAGGCGCCTCTGCATCATGATCCCGCGGTCGCTGGTGACGAGGTGCTCCTCGGAATGCAGCGAGATCGGCCCCTGCCCGGCCTGCGCCTCGAAGTCTCCGGGGAAGCGCTGGTGCTCTTCCTCCGTCATCTCGCCCCAGCTCTTGCCGTTGATCTGGATGCCGAAACGCGGCGATTCCTGCGGCACCTTCATCACCATGGCCTGGATGTAGTGCGAGTCATCCACTGGCACGACCCACGACACCCCCGACGACTGGCCGATCCGGAAGTGGATGTCCGGTACGCTCATGATGTTCGGCATGAGCCAGCTCGAAATGCGGTCGATCACCTTGCCGTCCTCGAGCTCTCGCACGGCCGAGTAGCACACGCCGTGGTCGGCGTAGAAGAACTCCACTTTCGGCATGAGGGCGTGGGTTTTGTGGAACTGGATGCCGCTGAATGTCGAATGCAACACCTGCACGTGGAACGGATCCATCACGTTGTCGTTCATGTGCAGCCAGCTGTACGGCACCACGCGGAGCGACCCATCGCCGGTGGAACCGAAGCCGCCGACACTCACCCACATCTTTTCTCCCGGCGCGATGTTCTCGAGATTGTCATACATCGGCAGAAAGGGCCGTTTCTCCGGAGGACCGAGATAGGCGAATACCAGGCCATAGCGCTCCTCGACCGGATACCACGGCTGGCGCGCGTTGTCGCGATGACGGCCGCCGTCGGGCTCACACGGCTGATCCAGGCAACGACCCTGCGTATCAAACAACCAACCGTGATAGCAACAGCGAATTCCGTCGGCCTCGACACGCCCATAGTAAAGGGATGTCCCCCGGTGCATGCAGCGCGGATAGAGCAGCCCGGGGCGTCCGCTACGGTCGCGGAACAACACCAGATCCTCGCCCAGGATTCTGACTTTACGGGGCAGATCGCGCAGCTCGCCGGAGGCGGCAATCGGATGCCAGTAGCGGCGCATCAGCTCGCCGCAGGCCGTGCCGGGTCCGACTTCGACCAGCGTCTTGTTGAAATGCGGCGGCGGTCTGCCGTAGGCGCTACCGTCGCGTGATGCGGTAACCGGTCGTTCGCTCATTCAGGAATCCCTCGAGCCAAAGCACCTTCGGCTCCATTCTCCATCAGCCTGCCCCAACCCTCCTGAAATTTCGGTAATGCCACCGCGTGATGGAGTCAAGCTAGACTGAGTCTCCAACTTGTGGGAGGAGCCCCGAAATGACCCGAGTCGAGCTGAAAGCGGTGATCACTATCGCAGTCGCATGGATGCTCGCTACGCCGCTGATGGCAGCGCAAGCTGCGCCGAATCCGCCCGACACCTCGGCCCCGGTCGCGGAAAAGGCCGAGGGTCATCCGTTCGAGCCCTTCAAACCGGAGTCGGTCGCGAGCTCGGGAACGGTCACTGTCGACGGCCATGCGATCTCGTACCAGGCGATCGCCGGCACACTGGTCGTACACCCCAAAGGATGGGATGACGTACCCCACGACCCCAACCGGGACAAACCGGGTACGGCTGGGGACGGCGCCGGGGGCGGCGGCAATCCGACGGCCGAAGCCTCGATGTTCTATGTCGCCTATTTTCAAAACGGAGTTGGCAAAAGCGGTGTCGGCAAAAACGGCGGCGGCGCCCGTCCCCTGACCTTCATCTACAACGGTGGGCCCGGGTCGGCCTCATTCTGGTTGCACATGGGCGCTTTCGGCCCGCGGCGGGTTGTGACTTCCAGCGATGCTCATACTCCGGCGGCGCCCTACACCCTGGTCAACAACGGCTCGAGCCTTCTCGATGCCTCCGACCTGGTGTTCATCGACGCACCGGGCACGGGATTCAGTCGTATTGCCGGAAAAGACAAGGAGAAAGCGTTCTATGGCGTGGATCCGGACGCTTACGCGTTCGCGGAGTTCATTACCCAGTTTCTCTCGAAGTACGGCCGCTGGAATTCACCGAAGTACCTGTTCGGTGAGAGCTACGGCACGCCGCGCTCGGCCGTGCTCATCAACCAGCTCGAATCCGACCGCTCCATCGACTTCAACGGCGTGATCCTGCTATCGCAGATTCTCAGCTTCGACCTGAGTCCCGATCGCCCCACCGGCAATCCCGGCATCGATCTTCCCTACCAGACGGTGTTGCCCACCTATGCGGCAACCGCCTGGTACCACCACAAGCTGCCGGCGGAACACAACAACCTGGAGTCCTTTCTGACGGAGGTGGAGCAGTTCGCCATGGGCGACTACGCTCGCGCGCTCGCGGCGGGCTCCGAGCTGAGCGCAACTGACAGAGCCGCGATCGCGGAAAAACTCCATCAGTACACGGGGCTGCCGGTTGACTACATCACCAAGGCCGACCTGCGTATCGACGGCGGGGAGTTCCGCCAGAACCTGCAGGCCAATGTCGGCAACACCACTGGCCGGCTCGACACGCGCTTCTCCGGACCCGACATCGACCCCTTGAGCCAGCGGGCGCAATACGATCCGCAGGCGGCGGCTCTGAGCTCGGCGTTCGTTGCCGCGTTCAACGACTACGTGCGGGGCGAGCTGCACTATGGCGGCGAGCGGCTCTTCAAGCCCAGCGCCCGGTTGTTCGAGACCTGGAATTTCCGGCACGACGCCCCGGGGCAACAGACCACATCCAGGCAAGGCACCAACGTCTTGCCGGACCTCGCCAACGCCATGAAGCTGAACCCCGGGCTCAAAGTGCAGTTGAACGCGGGGTATTTCGACCT
>Ga0070683_100005775_pt1 | contig 10345 bp, 7 predicted proteins | sample KBSC713LmetaG_FD_64662 | JGI IMG/M metagenome (GOLD analysis project Ga0070683, IMG submission 64662) | Corn rhizosphere microbial communities from Kellogg Biological Station, Michigan, USA - KBS C7.1-3L metaG | ecosystem: Host-associated > Plants > Roots > Rhizosphere ... | reverse complement strand
CGTCGCACGCGTATGTCGCACGGCTCGAGCGGGCGCAGGCGCGCGCCGTCGCCGACCTGCGGACGGCGATTCCCCAGGCACACGTCGGCCGGCGCTTCCAGGTCGTCCTCGACGCGCTCACCGTCTCGCTTCCCGCAGCGCGCCTGCCCGCGCTCCTCCGCCGGCCGTGGGCGGCGCACGTCTATCCGAGCGTGCAGTACCGGCTCGCGACAGACCGCTCGCCCTCGGTGATCGGCGCCGACACCCTGCACGCGACGACGGGCGCGGACGGCGCCGGGATGAAGATCGCGGTCGTCGACGACGGCATCGACCAGACGAATCCCTTCTTCGACCCCGCCGGGTTCGCGTACCCGCCGGGCTTCCCGAAGGGCACCGCCTCGGCGACGACGCCGAAGGTGATCGTCGCGCGCTCGTTCCCGGGCCCCGGCTCGGGCAACCCGGGTCTTCTCCCCGTCGATCCGGCGTCCTCGTTCCACGGCACGCACGTTGCCGGCATCGCGGCCGGCGACGCCGGCACGACCGCTCCGGCCGGCGCCGACCATCCGCGGGTCGGCGGGCTGAGCGGCGTCGCCCCGCGGGCCTGGCTCGGCAACTACCGCGTCTTCACGGTCCCGACCCCGATCGGCCACGTCGCGAACACGCCGGAGATCGTGGCGGCGTTCGAAGCCGCCGTGAAGGACGGCATGGACGTGATCAACTTCTCCGGCGGCGGCGCCGAGGTGGAGCCGGCGAACGACGCTCTCGTCGCCGCGGTCCACGCCGTCGCCGCCGCCGGCGTCGTGCCGGTGATCGCGGCGGGCAACGACCGCGACGACTTCGGCGTCGGCTCGGTCGGCTCCCCCGGGACGGCGCCGGACGCGATCTCCGTCGCCGCGGTGTCGAACACGCACGTCTTCGCGCCGGCGCTCGACGTCACCGCGCCGGACGGCCCACACGGCATCCCGTTCATCGGCGCGAACGGCGACCGGACGCCCGTCGACTGGGGGAATCGGGACCAGACGCTGGTCGACGTGGCGAGGCTCGCCGAGCCGCATCTCTGCACGACGCGATCCCCGCTGCCGAAGGGCTCGCTGGCAGGAGCGATCGCGCTCGTGCAGCGCGGCGTCTGCCCCTTCGTGGAGAAAGCGGAGCGTGTGCAGGCGGCGGGAGCGATCGGAATCGTGTTCGCCGACAACCGGCAAGGCGAGGCGAACGCGATCCCCACCCGGCTGCCCATCCCGGGCGGCATGGTCTCGAACCTGGACGGGACGCGGCTGGCGGCGTTCGCCGACGCGCACGGCGGCCGGACGACGATCCGCGTCGGGCGCGAGCCGCTCGAGCTCGAGACCGGGCGCAGCGGCGTGATCACGAGCTTCTCGTCGGCCGGTCCGACGGCCTTCCGCCACGACCTCGAGCCGGACGTCTCCGCACCCGGCGGACAGGTGCTCTCGTCGACGCTGCCCCGCATCGACCCCTCGCGCTTCGCGGTCTTCGACGGCACGTCGATGGCCACCCCGCACGTCTCCGCCGCCGCCGCGCTCCTGCTCGAGCTGCATCCGTCCTGGACGCCCGCGCAGGTGAAGTCGGCGCTCGTCTCGACGGCAGGCCCGGCCTGGGCCGACACCGCGCGGACGAAGGAGGCAGCCGTGCCGCTCGAGGGCGGCGGGCTCGTCTCGCTGCCGGCGGCGGCCGACCCGCAGGTCTTCGCGGAGCCGTCGTCGCTCTCGTTCGAGGACGTCGCTCCGGGGGCCGCACGGACGCTGCTCGTCCACGTCGCGGACGCCGGCGACGGCGCGGGCACGTGGACCGTGTCCGTCGAGCCGCAGGCGGGGACGGGAGCAACGGTCGACGCCGGCGGGCTCGTCGTGCTCCCGCCGGGCGGCGCGGTCGACCTCGCGGTGACCGCGAAGGCAGCGGCCGACGCGGCGAACGGCGATAACTACGGCTTCGTCGTCCTGCGCAACGGGAGCGTCACGCGGCGCATCCCGTACCTTCTGCTCGTCGACCGGCCCGCGCTCGCGGACGCGGCAGTTCGTCCGCTCGCGCGCGAGCAGTCGGGCACGACCGCCCCGGGCACGAGTCGCGTCACGGCCTACCGCTATCCCGCCGCGCCGTTCGGCAACCCGCCCGACCAGCCGGCGATGGACGAGCGGGGAGCCGAGGTCGTCTACTCGACGACGCTGACGGGCAAGCTCGTGAATGCCGGCGTCTCGATCCGCGACCGTCTGACCGGCGCGCGGATCGACCCGTGGTACCTCGGACGGAAGGACGAGAGCACGGTGCAGGGCTTCGCCGGCACGCCGGTCGACGTGAACGAGCTGACCTACGACTACCTGGACGCGATCGGCGCCGCGGGCGTCGAGTTCCCGACGCCGGGGACGTACTACGTCTCGGTCGACTCGCCGGCCCCCGGCTGGCGCTACACGCTCCGTTCATGGGTGAACGACGTGACGCCGCCGACGCTTCGCCTCCTGACGACGCGCGTGTCCGCCGGAAGGCCGACGCTCGTCTTCCAATCGACCGATACGCAGTCCGGCGTCGATCCCGACTCGTTGACGCTCGGCGTCGGCGGCGCGCTCCTCTCGGTCGGCCACTACGAGGGCGAGACCGGGCTCGCCGTGTTCCCGCTGCCGCTCGGCGTGTCGGCGCTGCACGCCGGGACGGTGCGCGTGCGCATGATCTCCTCCGACTACCAGGAGACGAAGAACGTGGACGCGGGCGGTAGCTCGATCATGCCGAACACGCGGACAGCGTCCGCGTCCGTGCGCGTCGTGGCGGGAGCAACCGTCGAGTGGCTCCTCCCCCTGACGGGAACGTGCGCCGCCGCGCCTGCACAACTCGAGGTCGCCGCGGGCGCGCCGGGCGGCGTCGCCGAGGTGCGGTTCGCGGTCGACGGCCGCCGCGTCGGGCTCGACCGGCGCCCGAGCGGCGGGCTGTGGTCGACCACGACACGCCTGCGCCGCGGCAGGCACGTCCTCGTCGCCACCGCGGTCGACCGCCACGGCCGCACGGCCACGAGCCGCCGCAGCGTCCGGACGTGCAGCGGATAGCGGTCGTCACCGGGGCCTCGTCCGGGATCGGCGCGGAGATCGCCCGCGCGCTCGCGCGCAGGGACTGGCACTGCGTCCTCCTCGCCCGCCGAGAGGAACGCCTGCGTGCGCTGGCGGACGAGCTCGGCGCCGAGTACACGGTCTGCGACGTCACCGACCGCGCCGCGGTGGAGCGTGTCGCCGCCGCCCATCCGGTGGTGAACCTGCTCGTGAACAACGCGGGCGTCCCGGCGCGCGCGAACTTCCTCGAGGGCGACCCCGAGCAGATCGAGGCGGCGCTGCGAACGAACTATCTCGGCGGGATCTGGTGCCTGCGCGCGTTCCTGCCCGCACTCGAGGCGGCGGGCCGATCCGACGTCGTGAACGTCGTCTCGGTCGCGGGCACCGTCGCGCTCCCGCGCTCCGGGCCGTACGCGGCGTCGAAGCACGCGCAGCTCGCATTCTCGCGCGCGACGGCCGCGCAGCTGCGAGGCCGCGGTATCCGCGTGCACACGGTGAAGCCCGGCTTCGTCGAGACCGAGGGCTTTCCGCAGTCCTGGCTCCCCGCCGTCGCCCGGAGGCTCGTCGTCGGCCCGGAGCGCATCGCGGAGCACGTGGTGGCCTCGCTCGAGCACGGCCGCGGCGAGACGACCGTGCCGGGGTACTACGCGGTCGCGTCCGTCGCGCAGGCGCTGCTTCCGAACGTCCTGGCGCATGTACTCGGCGGCGGTAGGCGCGTACAATCGCGGCGATGAGCCTGAACACCGTCGAGGTGGTCGAGGTCGCGGAGTTCCGGGAATCCCTGCGGCGTTTCCTGCGCCAGTCGGAGCGGGTCGCCCGGCGAGCGGGCCTGACCCCCCAGCGCCATCTGCTCCTCCTCATGATCAAGGGCGCCCGCGACGGGAGCGAGCAGTCGACGGTGACCGAGCTGTCCGAGCGGCTGCAGCTCGCGCAGAGCACGGTCACGGAGCTGGTCAGCCGCGCGGAAGAGGTCGGCCTGGTCGCGCGCGAGCAGTCGCAGTCCGACGCGCGGGTCGCGCACCTGCGTCTGACCGACGAGGGCGAGCGCCGGCTGGCGGACTCGTTCACCGGGCTGGCCGACGAGCGCGAGCAGCTCCGGGCCGCGTTCGCCAGCCTCGACTGATTACTTCCGGGCCACGACCTCGCAGCTCGTGTCGAGCACGTCGACGAGGTCGGCGACGACGCGGTCGTTGCCGGGGCCGCAGTCGACGATGTCCCGCTCGCCGTCGGCGACGTCGATCGTGTCCGAGCCCGCGCCGCCGTAGACCTTGTCGGCGCCGGAGCCGGCCGTGATCACGTCGTTGCCGGCGCCGCCGTAGAGCCGGTCGTCGCCCGCGCCGCCGAGGATCGTGTCGTTCCCGCCCCGGCCGAAGATCGTGTCGTCGTGGCCGCCGCCGGCGAGGTAGTGACCCTGGTCGTTGTCGACGATGTGCCGTCCCTTGACGTGCGGCGGCGTCGCGGCGACGGCGTCCGTCGGATCGGAGAGCTCGGTCATCTTCCCGAACTGGTTGGAGGCGAAGACGAACAGGCGCAGCGTGTAGCCGACGTCGACGGTGGTCGGGTAGTAGACGATCTTCGTCGCGCCGCGGATCGCATGGCACGCGGCACCGGTCGCGTCGCAGCGGTACCACCGGAACGTCGTGGCGATCGGCGCGTCGCCGACGAACGTCCCCACGGAAGCGGTCAGCTGACGCCCGGGAAGCGCAGTCCCCGTGATCGACGCCGCGACGCCGACGCTCGGCGCGAAGTGCGGCTTGTCCACGATCGGGAAGGTGTGGTTCGTGATCGCCGTGTCCGAGCCTGCGAAGTTCTTCCCGGTGATCCAGACGCGGAGCGAGAAGCCGATGTCCGCGACGATGGGCGTGTACGTGGTCGAGGTCGCACCGGGGATCGCCACGCAGGACGAGAGGTCGCCGACGGGATTGCAGCGCCGCCACTCGTAGGTGAAGGTGATCGGCTTCGAGCCCGCCCAGGTTCCCGCGGTCAGGCTCAGCTGCTGGTCGACCTCGTTCGTGCCCCCCGGGGTGATCTGCGGCGTCGCGGTGTTCTTCACGGCGAGCGCCTGCACGGTGTCGCTGACCTCCGAGTTCTGCGTCGCCGCCCCCTGCGAGTTCGTGGCGGTCACCGCCACGCGGAGACGCTTGCCGAAGTCGTCCTGGGTCGGGGTGTAGAAGCTCGACGTCGCGCCGGAGATGTCGAAGCACGCACCGTTCACCGGGTCGTCGGCGTTGCAGCGCTTCCACTGGTACGTGTAGGTGATCGGGAAGGAGCCCGTCCACGTGCCGATGCTCGCGGTCAGGAAGTGGCCGACGAGCGGCGCGTCGTCGCCCGAGGTCAGGTTGATCCTCGGATAGGCCGTGTTCACCGGCGGGCCGCTGGTGACCGGCGGCGGAGTCGAGGAGGCCTCCAGCGGCTGCCAGTCCGGGTCGGTGGCGCCGCTCGTGTTGGGCACGGCCGTGACGGTGCCGTTCGGCTCCGCGACCATCGTCTTGAGCTGGCCGCCGTCCACGAAGGCGATCTCGGTGCCGTCGGGGGCGTAGGCGGGATCGGTGCCCGCGCGGTTCAGCGCGGTCGGCGTGCCGCCGCTGGACGAGATCGCCTGGAGGTTCCCGCTGCCGTCCGAATAGACGATGGTCAGGGCGCTCGGCGACCAGCTCGGGCTGCGCTCGTCGCCCGAGGAGCTCGTCAGCTGCTTCGCGGTGAGCGTGGCGACGTCGAGCGTCCAGATGTCGTACCCCGTGGCGCCGTCGTTCCGGGCGAACGCGATCTCGTCCCCGCCCGGCGACCACGAGGGATCGGCGTCGGCGTGCCCGCTGTTCGTCAGGTGGGTTTCGCCCCCACCGCCGCCTGCGAGGCTCGACCAGAGATCCCCGGCCTTCGCGTAGGCGACCCGCGTCCCGTCGTCGGAGAAGGTCGGCTGCGTCGACGTGGAGCCTGCGCCGAGCGAGTGCGCGTTCGTCCCGTCGTCGTCCGCGACCATCACGCCGTTCGTCGGATCGACGTAGGCGATCTGGCTCCCGTCCGACGACCAGGAGGGATCCGTCCCGGTCGAGATCAGCGTCGTCTTGCCGGAGCCGTCGGACTGGATCGTGCAGACGCTCGTTCCGCACGTGTAGGCGATCACGCCGTTGTCGTCGGGGAAGGTCCCCGCGCCGGCGCCGGACAGCAGAACGAGCGCCGCGAGGGCGGCCAGGACAAGGAGGGCAAGGCGCACCGGTAGGTTGTAACGCTCGAAAGGCATATTTACTAGGCCCGGAGGAGATACCAGCCGACCTCGGCCTCGAAGGTCTTCGTGCCGTGCGGGGCGAGCCGCTCGGCCCGTTCCCGTTCCTCCCCCCGGCAGGCTGCCAGATCGAGATAGGCGGCGACGGCACGAACCTCCGCATCGTGCCGTGCCCGGACGGCCTCGAGGCCGTTTCGGACGAACAGGCCGCGCAGCTCCTCGTCGGTGAGCAGCCGGGCGTGCTCCGGATCGCGCGCCCGCTCGAAGGCCTCGACCGCCGCGGCCTGGGCCGCGTCGGCGGGCGCGAGCTGGTCGACGACGAGCAGCGTCCCGCCCGGGCGCACGACCCGCGCCAGCTCGGCGACGACGAGCTCGGGGCGGCGGACGTGGTGGAGCGTGCGCATGGTCCCGACGAGATCGAAGCCGGCGTCGGGAAACGGCAATGTGGTCGCGTCCGCCTCCACGAAGGTGGCATTCGCGGGTGCGCGCTCGCGCGCCCGCGCGAGCAGCTCCGGCTCGACGTCGACGCCCGTCACCTCGGCGACCAGCGGCGCGAGCGCGAGGGCGAGCGCGCCCGCGCCCGTGCCGACGTCGAGCGCGCGCTCGTCGCCGCGCGGCTCGACGAAGCTCCGCACGCGCTCGCTCAGCTCGGCGGCCCGCGCGTCCTGACGCGCGGCCACGAGGTCGGCGGTGCGCGCGAACCTGTTCATGACACCACGACACGGCGCGCGCGCGTCGAGGCGCTGTTGATGCCGGTCGCGAGCTCGTAGGTGATCGTCCCGGCGACCCGCGCATGCTCCTCCGCGAGCAGGCCGCGCCCGATCAGGACGACCGGCGTGCCGACCGGGAGCTCCCGATCGAGCTCCAGGGCGAAGGCGTCCATCGAGACCGTTCCGACCACGCGTCGCAGCTCGCCGGCTACGCGCACCTGCGTCCCCGTCAGGTCGCGCCGGAAGCCGTCCGCGTACCCGACGGGGACGATCCCGATCCACGTGTCGCGCTCGGCGATGAACCGGCGTCCGTAGCCGGTGCTGTGACCCTGGCGCAACAGGCGCACCTGCGCGAGCTGCGACGTCCACGACAGCACCGGCTCGAGCCCGTCCTCGCCGGGGTCGGTGCCGAACGGCGAGAGCCCGTAGAGCGCGATCCCGCAGCGCGCTGCGTCGAAGCGGGCGCTCGGGTAACGGAGCGCGCCCGCGCTGTTCGCGAGGTGCCGCGTCAGGTGCGAGTACGCCGCGGTCGCATTGCGGAAGCGCTCGATCTGCCATTCGGCGTATGCCGCGTCGCTGTCGGCGGTGGCGAGGTGGCTCATCAGGCCGACCACCTCCACCGGCGGCTCGGGCAGCTCGGCCAGCCCCCAGCGGCCCATGCCGGTCTCGAGCTTCAGATGGACGGCGACGCCGGGCGGGATCTCGCCGTCGGACACGACGAGCTCGAGCCGGGCCTCGCGCGCCTGCCCGGCTTCGCGGTTCGTGGCCGGCCCCATCACGACGATGCGCGCCGTCGTGTGCTCCCGCCGCAACGCGAGACCCTCCGGCACCGTCGCGACGCAGAGCGCCGTGGCGCCGGCGCCGAGCGCGGCGCCTGCGACGTCCGCGGCACCGTGCCCGTACGCGTTCGCCTTCACGACGGCCCAGAGCTCGGCGCCGCCGAGGGCGCGCAGGAGCGTGGCGCAGTTGCGCCGGACCGCGGCGAGGTCGATGGTGATCTCCGAGCGGTACATCAGCGGAGCGCGCGCGGGAGGGCGTCGACGAGGTCGCTCGCGACGAGGCCGGCGCGCTGCGGCGCCTCGACCGAGGCGCGCTGCTGGGCGAGCGCGGCCGCGACGGCCGCCAGCTGCGGCTCGAGCCCCTTGGCGAGGAACGTCCCGACGATGCCGGTGAGCACGTCGCCGGTGCCGGCAGTGGCGAGCGACGGGAGACCGGATGCGGCGACGAGAACGCCGCAGCCGGGTGCGGCGACGAGCGTGTCCGCGCCCTTGAGCAGGATGACGCAGCGGAAGCGATCCGCGGCCGCCTGCACGCACGCGAGCCGGTGCGGCGCGACCGTCGTGCCGAGCAGCCGGCCGAGCTCGCCCTCGTGCGGCGTCAGCACCCGCGGGGCCGGCCAGTCGGCCGGCTCGAGCTCGTAGAGCGCGTCGGCGTCCACGACCACCGGCAGGTCCAGCTCCGCGAGCAGCCGGCGCACGAGCGTGCGGGCGCCGCCGTCGCGGCCGAGCCCCGGGCCGAGCGCCACTGCTCCGGCCTTGGCCGCCAGCTCCAGCACCGCGTCGGCCGCCTCGTCGCCGAGCCCGTCCGGCAGCGGCCGCTTCACAGCCTCGACGAGGCGCTGCTCCAGCACGGGCAGGACCGACTCGCGGGCCGCCACGGTCACGTATCCCGCGTCGGCGCGCATCGCGGCGGCGGCGCTCAACGAGGGCGCTCCCGTCATCCCCGGCGAGCCGCCGACGACGACGACGTGGCCGGAGGTGTACTTGGTGCCGCCCTCGCGGCGCCGCGGCACGCTGCGGAGGAGGTCCGGGAGCGCGAGGCGGTGCCGTGTCGGCCCGGGGTCGAGCCCGATGTCGGCGACGTGCACGCGCCCCGCATGGAATCGCCCGGGCGCGACGACGACGCCGACCTTGCGGCCGTGGAACGTGACCGTCGCGTCCGCCCGGACGGCGGTTCCCGGCACTTCTCCGGTGGACGCGTCGACGCCGGAGGGGATGTCGATCGAGACCACCCGGGCCGGGTGTGCGTTGATCGCCTCGATCAGCGCCGCGGCCTCCCTGCGCGGCTCGCCGACGAACCCGGTGCCGAACAGTGCGTCCACGATCACCTCGGGGTCGCCGAGGCCGGTCTCGCCGGCCTTCGCGTCGACGATGCGCACCTGCTTGCCCTTCGCCTCCAGCTGGCTCGCCGCGATCCGCCCGTCGCCGCCGTTCGCGCCGCCGCCGCAGACGACGGTCCACCGCGAGGCACCGTGCATCTCCTGCGAGGCCGCCTCGGCCGCGAGCGCGCCCGCGTGCTCCATCAGCTCACGAACGTCGTGACCCGCCTCGGCGGCCCGCATCTCCGCGGCGGTGTACAGCGACTCGAAGTCAGGCATCGACTATGCAGACTGCTTGCGCCAGTTCCCGCGAGTGCGTCATCGAGAGGTCGATCGAGGAGACACCCTTCGTGGCGGCGAGCGCGGCGAGGCGGCCCGACAGCGTCACCGACGGCTTCGGCCGGCCGGCGATCTCGATCTCCTTCCACGCGAACGCGCGGGCGACGCCGAAGCCGAGCGCCTTCCCCACCGCCTCCTTGCCGGCGAAGCGGCCGGCGTAGCTCTCGGCGGGGTTGCGCCGCGAGTCGCAGTACGCGCGCTCGGCGTCGGTGAAGCAGCGCTCGCGGAACGACGGGTAGCGCTCCAGCGACCGCGCGATGCGGTCGATCTCGATCAGGTCGGTCCCGACCTTCGTCACAGGTGCTCCTCGATCCATTCGGGCAGGTGGCCGATCGACGACACGATCCCGTCGGGCTTCGTGCGCGAGCGCTCGACCGGGTCGGGGCGGAACTTGCCCGTCCGGACGAGCACCGTGTGCATGCCGAGGCCTTTCGCGCCCGCGATGTCGCTCTCCAGGTCGTCGCCGACCATCCATGTGAGCTCGGGGTCGGCGTCGAGCGCCTCGCAGGCCGCGGCGAAGTAGGCCGCGCTCGGCTTGCCGAGCACGATCGCCTCGACCTGCGCTGCGTACTCGAGCCCGGCGACGAACGCGCCCGAATCCATCATCGGGCCGTGCTTCGTCTGCCACCAGCGGTTCCGGTGCAGGCAGTACAGCTCCGCACCCATCTCGAGCTCGGCGAACGCGCGCGCGAGGTTCATGTACGAGAAGACGAGATTCGTCTCGGGCGTCTCGTCGGCGCCGCCGATCAGCACCGCCTCGGCGCCCTCGCCGACGAGCTCCAGCCCCTCGAGGTCGTGGACGAGTGCGTGCATCGTCAGCGCGAGCACCCGCTTCCCGCGCAGCACGCCCACTGCCGCGCTCGCCGCGGTCTGCACCTCGTCGTCGTCCACCTCGATGCCCTGGGAGCGGAGCAGGTCGGCGAGCTGTGTCCGCGAGCGGATCGTC
>Ga0070683_100005774_pt1 | contig 10345 bp, 11 predicted proteins | sample KBSC713LmetaG_FD_64662 | JGI IMG/M metagenome (GOLD analysis project Ga0070683, IMG submission 64662) | Corn rhizosphere microbial communities from Kellogg Biological Station, Michigan, USA - KBS C7.1-3L metaG | ecosystem: Host-associated > Plants > Roots > Rhizosphere ... | reverse complement strand
TGGCCGCGCGCGTAGAACGTGCGCGATACCTGCGCGCCGCCGAACGAACGATTGGCGAGCAGTCCGCCGTACTCGCGCGCGAACGGCACGCCCTGCGCCACGCACTGATCGATGATGTTGACGCTGATCTCGGCGAGGCGATACACGTTGCCTTCGCGCGACCGGAAGTCGCCGCCCTTGATCGTGTCGTAAAACAGCCGGTAGATGCTGTCGCCGTCGTTCCGGTAATTCTTGGCGGCGTTGATGCCGCCCTGCGCGGCGATGCTATGCGCGCGACGCGGCGAGTCCTGAAAACAAAAGCACTTGACGTTGTATCCGAGCTCGCTGAGCGTGGCCGCGGCGGCGCCACCCGCGAGCCCGGAGCCCACGACGATCGCCGTGTATTTCCGCTTGTTGGCGGGATTCACCAGCTTCATCTCGAAGCGGTGCTTGTCCCATTTCTTCTCGAGCGGCCCGGAGGGAACCTTCGCCTTCAGTTCCATGGATTATCGGATGATGCCGGCGATGACGCCGAGCGGAATGCTCGTGAACCCAATCCACAACAGAATCGCCAGACCGAGCGCGATGCGCCGCTGCAGCGGGTGCGCCGACGACTTCGCGTAGCCGAGCGTTCGGATCGAGCTCCACGCGCCGTGATAGAGGTGCAAACCCAACGCGATCATGGCGACGACGTAGAACGCCGCCACCCACCAGACGTGAAAGCTGGCGATGATATTCCCATAGATGTCGCGGTGACCCTGACTGTCGGTCATGCCGCGCCATCCGCCGGGATCGATGATCTCGTTGGTGAAATGCAGCAGGTGGACGACGATGAAGACCAACAGCAGCACGCCGCCCCACTTCATCGTCCGCGACGCCAGCGTCGCAACCTGCGGCTCCTTGTGCTCGTAGCCAATCGGCCGCGCGGCGCGCGAGCGCATGGTGAGCTGATAGGCCATCAACACGTGCAGCACCACGGCAACGATGAGCACGATGCGGATGAGCCACGTCACCTCGGCGAGCGGTCCGTGCAGCAGCGCGCCGTAGCTATTGATCTTGTCTTGGCTGACGAACACCTGGAGGTTGCCGGCCAGGTGCAAAATCAGGTAGCCGATGCCGATCAGCCCCGTGACCGCCATGATGATCTTCTTGCCAATCGTCGACCGATAGAACGCGACGAGAAACATTGCGCCGCGGCGCTAGAGCTTCACGGCCCGCATCGGCTCGCGAACGGCGTCGGCACTCTTCGCCAGCGCGGCGCGCTCGTCGGCGGTGAGCTCGACCTCGATGATCTTCTCGAGCCCGTTGCGACCGAGCTTGCACGGCACCCCAAGAAAGAGCCCTTTCATTCCATACTCGCCATCGAGCCACGCGGCACACGGCAAGATGCGACGTTGGTTGTTCACGATCGCCTCGGCCATCTGCACCGCTCCGGCCGACGGCGCGTAGTACGCCGAGCCGGTCTTGAGATGCTTGACGATCTCCGCGCCGCCGTTGCGCGTACGATCGACGATGGCGTCGAGCTTGGCGCGTTCCATGAGCTGCGTGACCGGAATGCCGCTCACGCTCGTGTACGAGATGAGCGGAACCATCGTGTCGCCGTGACCGCCGAGCACCATGGCCTGGATGTCGCGCACGGAGACGTCGAGCGCCTCGGCGAGAAATCCGCGGTAGCGCGCCGTGTCGAGCACGCCCGCCATGCCGAGCACGCGTTCGCGCGGGAAGCCGGTGACTTCCTTGGCGACGTAGCACATGACGTCGAGCGGATTGGAGACGACGATCACGATCGCGTTGGGCGACGTCTTCTTGACCTGCTCGGAGACCTGCTTGACGATGCCGGCGTTGGTGTTGAGCAAATCATCACGCGACATGCCCGGCTTGCGGGCGATGCCGGCGGTGATGATGACGATGTCGGAGCCGGCGGTCTCGTCGTAACCGTTCGTGCCGACGATGCGCGAATCGAAACCTTCGATCGGCGCCGACTGCCATTGATCGAGCCCTTTGCCTTGAGGAATGCCCTCGACGACGTCGACCAGGACCACCGTGTTCGCCAATTCTTTCTCGGCGACGCGCTGCGCGGTCGTCGCGCCAACGTTCCCCGCGCCGACGACCGTGATTTTGTTGACCATGAGAATTTCGCTGTGAGGTGAGTACGAAGCGAAACCTAGCGGAGAGGGCTCGCGCGTTCCACCGCTCTTATCCGCCGACTTGCGACAACGCGCGAAGCCCGCCAATGCGCATCTGCAGCAACTCGTGCTCCTTCGGCTTGTTGGCCAGCGCCTCACGGAACAACGGCTCCAGCTTCTCTCCCGCTCGGAGGGGCGTGCGCAGGTCGACTTCGTGATCGCCGAACAAACAGGTGCGAAGGCGGCCCGTTGCGGTGAGTCGAACGCGGTTGCACGACGCGCAGTAGGTGTGCGTCATAGGTGTGATGAGCCCGACCGTTCCCGCGGCGCCTGGCCACTGGTAGTACGCGGCCGGTCCATTGCCGCGCGGCGGTCCGGCGTTCGGAGCGATTGGAGAGATTGCGTTGAGCCGTGCGAGAATCTCATCGCTCGGCACCACATGCTCCCATGTCAGTGCGCGCATGTCGCCCACCGGCATCAGCTCGATGAATCGCACGTGCCACGGATGCTCGAGCGTGAGGCGCGCGAGATCTTCGATCTCGTCGTCGTTGATGCCGCGCATCACGACCATGTTGATCTTGATCGGGCCGAGGCCGGCGTCCTGCGCCGCTTGCAGCGCGCGGATGGGATCGAAGCCCAAGTTGCGACGCGCGATGTGCGCGATGCGCTCTGGACGCAGACTGTCGACGCTCATGTTGATGCGGTCGAGTCCCACGTCGCGCAACAGTGGCGCGAGCTCGGGAAGTCTGACGCCATTCGTCGACAACGCGATGTCGGTGATCTCGGGAACAGCGCGCAGCATCCGAATCAACTCGTGGAGCTGCGGCCGGATCGTCGGCTCACCGCCGGTGATTCGCAGTCGTCTCAACCCGAGCGGCGCGAGCTGGCCCACGACTTGGACGATCTCCTCGTAAGACAGAATCTCTGATTTCGGAAGCCACTGGAGTCCTTCTTCCGGCATGCAGTACAGGCAGCGGAAGTTGCACCGATCCGTGACCGAGATGCGGAGATACTCGATGCTGCGGCCGAACTGATCGCGCAACGCGGGCTGCATGGAGATCGGTTCAGTGCTCATCGGACCGGCTCCGCGACTTTCTGTCCGGCTGCTCCCACCCATTCTCGCGTGCCGTCCACGTAGAGCTCGAGCTTCCAAATCGGAACGCGTCGCTTGAGCTGCTCGATCACGTAGCGCGACGCGTCGTATGCGGCTCCGCGTCGCGCATGTGCAACGGCGATCGCGACGCTCGCGTCTCCGATCGCCAGCTCGCCCAACCGATGGACGACGACGATGTCGTCGGTGCCGAATTGTTCGCTCGCCTCGCGAATGATGTCGGCCATCTCACGCTCGGCCATTGGCCGGTACGCGCTGTACTCGATGCCGGTGACCGCGCGATTGTCGTTCACGTTCCGAACGGTCCCGATGAACAGCAGCGTCGCTCCATTCGCGGTGTGCGCGACTTCGGCGACGAGCGCGGCGGAATCGATCGGACCGTCCGTCAACGCGGAGCGCATCAGCCGCCGGCCACCGGTGGAATGATCGCGACCTCGTCACCCGACGCGAGCACTTGGCCGCGCTGCGCGTACCGCTCGTTGACCGCCACCAACGGCTCCGGCGGCAATCGGTCGGCGCCCGGCATGTCGCGAATGCGACCGAGGACATCACTCACGGTCGAGCCGCTCGTCAAGTCGAGCTCCAGTTGATTGGTCCCGAGCGTGTCGGCGTATGAGGCGAAGAGCAGGACGGTGACGGTCATCGGCGCAACCGGGAGTGACGAGAGATGCTACGTGTAGAATAGCGACGTGGGAAGACAAAAACGGCCCGATGCGTGGGCATCGGGCCGCGAATGGTTGGCGTGTCGTTCGGTGAGATCACCGAGGTCACGCCTCAGTCATTTCCTCCACGTCATCCTCCAGCTCGCCAATGTCCACGCCGGCGACCATGGCGCGAAGCTCTTTGGACGGCTTGAAGACTGGAACCGGTCGCGCAGAAACTTCGACTGGCGAGCCCGTCCGTGGATTTCGCGCCATCCGCGTTTTGCGGTGACGGATCTTGAACGTACCGAAGCCGCGCACTTCGATGTTCTTTTGGCCCTGGAGGGCCTCTTTTATCGACTCCAAGAAGGCGTCGACAACGCGAGCGCAGTCTTTCTTGGAAATCATCGGCCCAGCGGTGCGGGAAATCTGGGCAGTGACTCTCTCGACCAGGTCAGCTTTGGTCATTCGAATTGCCTCGTGTCAGGCGCCGGAGGGGCCGGGGATGCTCACCGAACTTAGCGCCGTTAACTGTTGTGTGTCAAGAGCTTGGGCCACTTGCACCGGGCCGCGAACGGACCCTGTCGAGGAATTCGTCGAACGCCGGGCGGGCATCGTGCGGACCGGGCGCGGCCTCAGGATGGTACTGCACCGCGAAGATGGATTTCTCGCGATGACGCAGGCCTTCGACCGTTCCGTCGTTCAAATTCACGTGCGTCACCTCGAGCTCCGGCGCGCCCGGGATCTCGTCTTCACTGCCCTCGACGGCGAAGCCGTGATTTTGCGTCGTGATCAGCACGCGTCCCGTCGAGAGTTCTTTAACCGGATGATTACCGCCGCGATGACCGTAGGACATTTTCATCGTGCGCGCACCGTAGGTGAGTCCCAAGATCTGATGTCCCAGGCAGATACCGAAAATCGGTACGCCGCGATCTGCAATCGCGCGCACCGTGCTGGGTGCATAGTCCACCGCAGCCGGATCGCCGGGACCATTCGACAAGAACACACCGCTCGGCTCGAGCGCAAGCGCTTCGTCTGCCGACGTTTGCGCGGGCACCACCGTGACTCGACAATCATGTTCGGCAAACAAGCGCAGGATGTTGCGCTTGATTCCGTAGTCGTACGCGACGATGTGATGCGTCGCGTTCGGATTTCCCCACGAGTAGCGCTCGCGCGTCGTGACGCGTGACGCGAGATCGAGCCCTTCCATGGACGGACACGCGTCGAGCGCCGCGAGCGCTTCGCGATCGGGCTCCGTTCCCGCCGCGACCACGCCGCGCATGACGCCCACGGTTCTCAGATGTCGAGTGAGGCGTCGCGTATCAACTTCTTCGAGCGCGGGCACTTGCCCCGCGTCGAGCCACGAGAGGAGATCGCCCTCGGCGCGCCAATTCGAGAAGTTGCGCGACAGCTCGCGAACGATGATCGCGGCAACTTGCGGTCGCGCGGACTCGGGATCGGACGTGTTCACGCCGTAGTTCCCGACCATGGGCGCCGTCATCACCACGGTCTGTCCGCGGAAGGAGGGATCGGTGAACACCTCCTGATAGCCTGTCATGTTCGTCGTGAACACGACCTCGGCCACTGTCGGTTCGGTGCGACCGAGAAGACTTCCGCGAAACAGGGTCCCATCCTCGAGGAGGAGGAACCCTGGTTGGCCTCGGCGAGCAGTCACGAATGCGCGCGCGTTATGGCTTCTTGGTTGCTGGCGGCGCCTTGCCCGCCGGCGCTTGCGTGTTCGTCGCAGGTGCTTTCGTTCCGGTCGCCGGCGCGGTCGTCGTAGCCGGCGCAGCGTTGGTTGGCGCAGGCGAGAGCGGAATTGCCGGATTGGCCGCGGCCGGATTCGGCGCGGCGTTCGCCGGAGCGGTTACCGGCGCCGGTGTCTGGAAGGTCTGGTCGAGCACCGACTGCGGTGTGCGGCTTCGCGTCGAAGCCAGCGCCAGCAAGAAGGAAAGTCCCAGGAAGAGACCGCCGCACCACCAGCTCGCCTTGGTGAGAAGGTTTCCAGCTTGACGCGCGCCCATGAAGGAGCTGGCCGAGCTACTCACGCCGCCGAACGACGCGGCCATGCCTCCGCCCTGTCCCGCCTGCATGAGCACGGCGATGATCAGGATGAGACTATCGAGAATCAGAAGAAACAGCAGGATGTTGTACAGCATTCGGGCAGGCTCGGTGGGGCGTGATGTAAGCCTTAAATATCACTAGACTTAGCGCGTTGCGTCAAGTGTCGCAGATCGCCGCCCACCCCTGCACGTCGAGGCTCGCGCCGCCCACCAGCAGCCCGTCGACGCCCGGCGATGTGAGAAGCGCCTTCGCATTCGCGCCGCTCACGCTGCCGCCGTAAAGAATCGGCACCTCGGCGGCCCGCGCCCCGAGCTTGGCGTCGAGCCGCGATCGAATCGCCGCGTGCACGGCCGACGCATCCGCCGGACTCGCCGTCTTTCCGGTACCGATCGCCCACACCGGCTCGTACGCGATGGCCATCGAGGCGACTGACTCCGGTGTCAGCTCCGACAAGCCGGCATCGAGCTGGCGCAGCACCACATCATTCGTTGTTCCCGCCTCACGTTCGGCGAGCAGCTCGCCTACGCACAGCAACGGCGTGATGCCGCTCCGCACCGCGGCCGCACATTTCTTCGCCGTCGCGGCGTCGGTCTCTCCGAATACGTGCCGGCGTTCCGAGTGCCCGACCAACACGTATCGCGCGCCGGCGTCCTTCGCCATTGGCGCCGAGTTTTCGCCGGTGAACGCTCCCTTGTCTTCGGTCCAGATATTCTGAACGCCCACGCCAAGGTCGGTGCGTGAGCCGAGCGCGTGAACGACGGTCGCGAGTGACAGCGCCGGCGGAAAGAAGATCACCGTGCGATCGTTGCGCGGCGTCCACCGAGCCGTGAACGCGGCAATGAACGCGCGCGCATCCGTGGGGCCGTTGTTCATCTTCCAGTTCGCCGCCAATACGGGACGGCGCATCAGGCTTTGTCGTCGAGGGCCGCGACCCCGGGCAGCACCTTGCCCTCGAGGAATTCGAGCGACGCGCCGCCGCCGGTGGACACGTGACTCATTGCGTCTTCGAGCCCCAAGTCCGCGACAGCCGCGGCCGAGTCTCCGCCGCCGACGATCGTCGTGGCGCCGGACGTCGTCGCACGCGCCATGGCGTCCGCCACGGCGCGCGTTCCAGCGTCGAAGGGTTTCGTCTCGAACACGCCCATCGGTCCATTCCAAATGACGGTCATTGCGCCGGCAATCGCCTCGGCGAACTGCGACGCGGATGCCGGACCAATGTCGAACATCGCTTCATTCGACGGAATCGCGTCGCGAGCCACGGCGTGCGCGCTCTGCGGCGCCTCGAGCGACGACGCGACCATGGCGTCAACCGGTAGAAGTAACTTCTTGCTTCCGCGCGCGAGCAAATCCTTCGCCATGTCGACGCGATCACTCTCGACGAGCGACTTCCCCGTTTCGAGTCCCATCGCCTTGAAGAACGTGCAGGCCATCGCGCCGCCGATGATCAACCGATCGACCTTTGGCAACAGTTGCTCGATAACGTCGATCTTGCCGGAGATCTTGGCGCCGCCCAACACGGCAACGAACGGCCGACGAGGGTTCTCTAACGCAGCGCCCAGGTAGTCGAGCTCCTTCTGCATGAGGAGCCCGGCCACGGCGGGCTTGAGGCAATGCGCCACGCCTTCGGTCGACGCGTGCGCGCGGTGCGCGGAGCCGAATGCATCATTCACGAACAGATCGCCCAGCTCGGCCAGTCCGCGGGCGAGGCGTTCTTCGTTCTTCTCTTCCCCGCCGAGAAAGCGCGTGTTCTCGAGCAGAATCACGTGGGCTTGTGGATCGTGCGAGGCTTTGATCGCTTCGTCGGTGTCGGTGCTCTCGACGAAGATGATGTGCTGTTTCGGCATCAGCTCACCGAGGCGACGCGCGACCGGACCCAGAGAATATTTGGGCTCCGGCTTGCCCTTCGGCCGGCCGAGGTGGGAGAGCAGCACCACGCGCGCGCCGCGATCGACGAGGGTTTGAATGGTCGGGAGCGCGGCGCGAATCCGCGTGTCGTCGCTCACGCGCCCGGCGTCCAGCGGCACGTTGAAGTCCACGCGCACAAGCGCGCGCTTTCCGCGGACCTCGGCGTCGGTCAGATCGCGAATCGTTCTCTTTTGCATCGTGCGCGCGTCTAGAGCCGAGCGCCGATGTACCGCAGCAGGTCGACGCAGCGCGACGCGTAGCCCCACTCGTTGTCGTACCAGCCCGAGACTTTGATCAGCAGGCCGTCCACCACGTTCGTGCTCTTGGCGTCGATGATGCACGAGTGCGCGTTGCCAATGAAGTCCGACGACACGAGCTCTTCGTTGGTGTACTGAAGGATGCCGCTCATCGGGCCGTCGGCCGCCGCCTTGAACGCCGCATTCACTTGGTCTACCGTCACGGGCTTGTCGACGACGACGGCGAGATCGGTGAGCGATACGTCGGGCGTGGGGACGCGGATCGAGATGCCATCGATCTTGCCTTTGAGCTCGGGCATGACGAGCGACGTGGCCTTCGCGGCGCCGGTCGTGGTCGGAATGATCGACAACGCCGCCGCGCGCGCGCGGCGCAGATCCTTGTGCGGCAAGTCGAGAACGTTCTGATCGTTGGTGTAGCTGTGGATCGTCACCATGGAGCCGCGCACGAAGCCGAAGTTGTCTTTGACCACTTTGACCATCGGCACGAGGCAGTTCGTGGTGCACGACGCGTTCGACACGATGGTGTGCTTGGCGGAATCGTACTTCGTCTCGTTCACGCCCATCACGATCGTGAGATCCTCGCCTTTGGCGGGCGCGGAGATGATGACCTTCTTCGCGCCGGCGTCGATGTGCTTGCGCGCGCCGTCGGCACTCGTGAATCGTCCGGTGGACTCGAGCACCATGTCGACGCCCAGGTCGCGCCACTTGAGATTGGCCGGATCTTTTTCGGCGAAGACTTTGATTTCGGTGCCGTCGACCATGATCGATCCGGTGCCGGCTTCGACGTCGCCTTGATAGGTACGATGGACCGAATCGTACTTGAACAGGTGCGCGAGCGTTTTGGTGTCCGTGAGATCGTTTACCGCCACGATCTCGATGTCCGCCACGTTCTGGAGTCTCGCGGCGCGAAGGACCTGACGTCCGATCCGTCCGAAGCCGTTGATGCCGACGCGAATTGCCATCCGTTCTCTCCTCAGGGTTGCCATCGGTCGCCGAGTGCGGGCGCCCGGCCGAATGTCACAAAACTAACAATGCGTGCACCGCCATCGCAGAGCGCGGCAGCACACGCGTTCAATGTAGCGGCGGTGGTCACGACGTCATCGACGACGACGACGTGCGCGCCGCGGAGCACGCTTCGCGCCGATGCGGGCGCACGAAACGCGCTCGAAACGTTGCGGAGACGGTCCCCTGGTGTCAACCGCGTCTGCGTCTCGGTATGTCGCACGCGTGTCAGGACTTCTCCCCACACCGGTATTGCCCATCGATGCGACAACTCCCGCGCGAGCTGGGCGGTTTGATTGTAGCCTCGCTCACGCTGCCGCTTCGCGGACAGCGGCACCGGCACGAGCGCCCGGCGTTCGTCGATCACATCGGGCGGCCAGTCGAGCCGCGACATGCGGGCCGCCATTTCCCGGCCCACGCGATACCAGCCTTGATACTTGAGCGCGTGCACGATCCCGAGTCCGACGCCGCCCGACGCCCAGCACACGCTCCGCGCCGCGCGCACGTATGGAGGCAGCAGCTCGCACCAGCGACAGTTCTGCCCGTAGGTCGGATGGCCGCATCGATCGCATCGCGGTGCCGGAAGGAGCGGCAGACGAGCCCAGCATCGTCCGCAGATCATCTCGCGCTCGCCGCGATCGAGCAGGCTTTCGCACACGACGCAGCAGCGCGGGAGAAAGAGATCGGCAAGCGCTGCGCCCGCGGTCTTCACGTGCACGCCACGACCGTTGAGTGCGCGATCGATCAGGGTACGCGGAGACTCTCCCACATCACCGACCGATCTGGCGCGAACCCGAACCACCGCTCGAACGCCAACGCGCCTTGCTCGATGAGCATGGCCAGCCCGTCGCATGCGCGATGACCGCGCGCCTTGACCGCACGCGTCCACGCAGTCTCGCCTGGACGATAGACCAAATCGATGACCGCGGCGCCAGGCGCGATGAGGCCCGGGTCGATCGGGAACGAATCGTCGCGAAGTCCAATCGAAGTGGCATTCACGACAATCTGCGCGCCGGCAATGACACCAATGTCATCGACTGGTTGCGCGAATGCACCAAATCGTTCACACAAAAGCCGCGCGCGCTCGGGCGTTCGATTGAACACGTGAGCGGAACATCCGGGCCACGCCTCCACGGCCGCCAACACGGCCGCCGCGGCACCGCCCGCGCCAACGACTCCGACCGTCGCATCGCGCGGCGCGGCGCCGAGCAGCGACACGACCGCCGCGTCGAATCCGCCGACGTCGCTGTTGTCGCCGGC
>Ga0070683_100005773_pt1 | contig 10346 bp, 7 predicted proteins | sample KBSC713LmetaG_FD_64662 | JGI IMG/M metagenome (GOLD analysis project Ga0070683, IMG submission 64662) | Corn rhizosphere microbial communities from Kellogg Biological Station, Michigan, USA - KBS C7.1-3L metaG | ecosystem: Host-associated > Plants > Roots > Rhizosphere ... | reverse complement strand
GCCCGGAGTCTGGAATGTCTGAGACAGACTGGAATTACGTCTTTGATGTGGTGGTGATCGGGTCCGGGGCCGGCGGCCTTTCCGCGGCTGTGGTTGCTGCGGATGGCGGTGCAAAGGCGCTCGTGATAGAGAAGGACGAGCGCTTCGGTGGTACTTCGGCTACCTCGGGCGGAGTCGTCTGGATTCCTAATAATGGTCTGAACAAGGCCCTGGCGCGAGCCGATAATGTTGAGGATGCAGCGCAGTATATGCGCGAGGTAGCGGGAGCCGAAGTTCCTGCAGACTTGCTGAACGCTTTCCTCGATCGGGGCCCCAGGATGGTCCAGTATATGGTCGAGCGAACCGACGTGCAGTTCAATCCGGTTCCATATCCGGATTATCAGGCCGAATTGCCCGGCGGGCGATCTGACGGTCGTTCCTTGATCTGCGATCCTTTTGATGGATCGCTGCTTGAAGATCCGATCGAGACGATGCACGGCTCACACCGTCAGACCCTTATATTCGGCAAGATTCCGTTGAATCTCGTTGAGCTTGTTGTAGTTGGAAGCCGTGGTCCCGGCTGGCGTAGGGTCGTAGCCGGCGCGATCATTCGCTATTTTGGAGACTTCCGCCAGCGCCTCCGGTCAGGGCAATCGCGATATCTGACCGGAGGCGCTGGCTTGGTTGGCCGGCTCAAATACTCGTTGGAAAAGCGGGGCGTGCCCGTCTGGAGGAGCACTCCGATGACGGGGCTCATTCAGGATGAGGACGGACAGGTGGTCGGTGTTCGCGCCCGTAAGGACGGTCGGGACATTACGATCAGGGCAACAGGCGGGGTCGTGATAGCTTCCGGCGGCTTCGAACACAGCGCAGAGTTGCGCGCCAAATATCAGCCAAAATCGCCAGATCCGAAGTGGAGTATCGCGTCTCCGGCAAATACTGGTGACGGTCTCGTGGCGGCAACCCAATTGGGTGCAAAAACGGAGCGGCTTGATTCAGCTTGGCGCGTGCCGAGCTTTTCCGTCGAAGGTGAGGATCGTGCGCGGGGCGTCTTTTTTGAACGCGCCCTTCCAGGTTCTATCGCGGTCAACCAGTCCGGCCAACGCTTCACCAATGAATCTACGGACTATAATCTCTTTGGCCAGGCAATGCTGGAGAATGACCGTACCGACGCGGGAACCATACCCACATTCATACTATTCGACAGTCGTTTCATGCGGCGACATCCGATGGGGACGTCTATTCCCGGTATTCCACACTGGATGCTGCCCAAGTCGCACCGAAAGATTTTCTTCAAGGCGGCGACGATTGAACAACTGGCGGGCAAGATCGGAGTTCCGCCACAGGCTCTTGTCGAGACTGTCAAGCGCTTCAATGAGAATGCCCGTCTGGGCAAGGATCCGGACTTTCATCGTGGGGAGCGCGTGTACGATCGGTTCTTCAGCGATGCATCGGTGAAGCCTGACCCCAATCTTCACCCTCTGGAAAGCGCTCCATTTTATGCACTGGCAGTCTACCCAGGTGACATCGGCACAAACGGCGGACTGGTGATCGATCGTTACGCGCGTGTATTGGACGAGCAGGATCGACCCATTCCGGGACTGTACGCTGCGGGGAACGTGACTGCCTCGGTTACTGGATATGGATATCCCGGTGGCGGCGCTACCATCGGCCCGGCAATGACGTTTGGATATGTCGCGGCACAGCACATCACGCGATCCAATAGTGTCGCGAACGATCAGGTTTCTGAAGCTCGCTCACGTCGATCTGAATTCAAAAAAGGAGAAATTATGACTATTGCCATTACGGGCGCAACCGGACTGCTGGGCAGTCTTACAATTTCAGCCCTCAAGCGTCGAGGCGGTGCAGAAAAGATTGTTGCGCTTGTGCGCGATCCCTCGAAAGTCAACGACTCCGAGATAGAAACCCGCATTTTCGATTATAATCGCCCCGAAACCCTGGAACCGGCGCTGGCTGGCGTGGACACCTTGATCTTCATCTCGTCGAGCGAGGTGGGTCAGCGCGTCCCGCAACATCTCGCGGTTGTAGCAGCGGCCAAGGCAGCAGGTGTTCACCGTATCGTCTATACGAGCATGATCCATGCCGATCAGTCGTCTATCTCTCTGGCAGCAGAACATCTTCCTACGGAAGAGGCCATCAAAGCGTCTGGCTTGCGCTACACGATCATGCGTAACGCTTGGTATAACGAAAATTACCTCGAGACCGTGCGCGGGGCCACGCAGCATGGCGTCATCATTGGCAGCTATGGGGAAGGCAGGATATCGGCTGCATCTCGCGCGGACTATGCACAAGCTCTTGCCGTTGTCGCCACCACGGATTCCCATGACGGCCAAACTTACGAGCTCGCCGGAGATGAGGGATTCACAATGCCCGAGCTTGCACAAGAGGTCTCTAAACAGACTGGACGCGAAATCCCTTACCAGAACCTTCCCGAAAGCGACTACGCTGGAGCCCTCGCCAAGGCCGGAGTGCCAAATGATTTCGCCCAGTTCATCGCAAACATGGAAGTCTGCGGCTCCAAGGGCGATCTGGTCGATGATAGCAAACAACTCTCCAAGCTGATCGGTCGACCAACAACCCCGATCTCGTCCACGGTGGCCGAAGCCCTCAAGTAAGCATCGCCAACGTCCATTCACAAGCAGAGCGAGGCGCCATCCCGACCCTCAATCGTCAGACATGGCGCCTCTCTCTTTGTTTCACGTGGCATATTGGTCTTTACCCAGGCTTTCTTGACGAGACAAACCATTCGGGGTCGGTCGGGTCCGTAACTTCTTTTGGAACAGCCCTTTCAGCGTCAGACACAGCTCAATCGCCGGTCGGAAAAGCGCAGCGGACGGCCGCGCGGCACCGAAAACCAATTCATCCGCGGATCAAACCACACTTCCAGCGAACCTCGCTGCTTCAGCGCGGCGTTATACTCCGGCAGTTGGTCATGCGATATTGTGGGGGGCGTCGGTTTGGGCATCCCGCCCACCTATGACAAACAATTCCCTTTGTGAATCCATCACCTTAGTTATGCAACAAAGACCCATCTGCATCGCCGCAACCATCTTCTTCTGGATCAATCAATCAGTCCTGATCTTAGAGTCGATCTGATTGAGGTTGAATCGCGAGAGGGATTCCCGCTGGGCTAATTTTGTGATTCAAGCTGCTGGCTGGGCAGGAGGCCAGCAGCGATGGCACGAGCCTATTCCGAGGATTTGCGAGAGCGGTTTTGCCGAGCGTTGGATCGCGGGATGTCCGCGCGCGGTGCGGCCCGCCAGTTTGAGGTGAGCGCGAGTACCGGGGTGAAGTGGGCTCAGCAATGGCGAGCGACGGGAGACCTGTCGGCGAAGGCGATGGGCGGTCACAGGCCGGTGGTTCTGGCAGGTCAACGGGACTGGCTGCTGGCGCGGCTGGAACGCGAGTGCGATCCGACGCTGGCCGATCTGGTGGCAGCGCTGCGGGAAGAACGTGGCATCGAGGTTTGCCGCGATACGCTGTGGCGGTTTCTCAAGCGCTGCGGCAAGTCATTCAAAAAAAGACGCTCTTTGCTAAGGAGCAGGACCAGCCGGACGTCGTCCGCCGCCGCGCCCGCTGGTTCTGGCTCCAGCGCCGGACAGACCCTGCAATCGTCAGGCGCATGGTCTTCATCGACGAGACCTGGGCCAAGACCAACATGACCCGCACCCATGGCTGGGGCGAAAGAGGCCGGCCGCTCCTCGACAAGGTGCCGACGGGCACTGGAAGACGCTGACCTTCATTGCCGCCCTCAGGCACAACGGCATTGTCGCACCCTGCGTGATCGACGGACCGATCAATGGCGAGAGCTTCGCTGCCTGGGTCGAGCAGTTCCTAACCCCGGAGCTGAAGCCGGGCAGCATCGTCGTCATCGACAACCTCGGCAGCCACAAAGGAAGCCGCGTGCGAAAGCTCCTGAGGGCGGCCGGCATCAAGCTCTTCTTCCTGCCGCCCTACTCGCCCGACCTCAACCCGATCGAGCAAGTCTTCTCCAAGCTCAAGCGATTGCTCCGCAAGGCCAACGAGCGGACCGTCGAAGCCACCTGGCGCCGCCTCGGCTCCCTGCTCTCGACAACTTCACTCCACACGAATGCGAAAACTACATCCGCAACGCCGGCTATGCGTAAACTTAAATCAGTCCTGATCTTAGCGAGTGCAGCGCTTGGCATGGCAGTAGCTGTTTTGTCTTGCTGTTTATGCTGGTTGGACTTGGTCAGTTCTTTCAAGGCGTGTACGAGCGCTGCTCCTCCGGCCCCTTGCAAGCTTGAAACTGGGATGCGAGCTGATCAACCAGCCAATTGGTTGCTTTCCCTAAAGGCTGATTTCTCTTACAAATGGCAAATATAGGGATTGGGTCTCGAGGATGAGCTGCAGGATCGTCGACGTTCACCTTGACGAGTTCGCCGCGCGCGACCGGGTGGGCAACCAGATGCTCGGGCAGATTTGCCCAGCCGATGCCTGCCTTGGTCGCCTCGATGCGTTGTTCTTGATCGACAAACCGCATTAGTCGCGGACTTACTACGGCGCAGGTTGAGCCTGACGGATTGTGGAGGTCAGTCAAGACCAGCTGGACATGCTCTGAAAGATTTCCGTTCGTCACGGTCCGCGTTTCTCGGGCGAGCGGGTGTTGAGGCGAAACGAATACCTGCAATTGCATTGACATCATGTAACGCATGTCAAATTCCTGCGTGCTGGGAGCAAGCAGCATGCCGATGCCAAGATCTGCTGAGCCGCCATGGACGCGGCGCTCGGCCGACCATATGCCCTCCCGATAGACCGTTACGGCAACACTTGGAAACTGCTGTGCCAGCGCCTGGAGCGACACCGCGACGACTTTTGCGGGGACGAAGCAGTCAACCGCCAGCGAGAGCTCGGCCTCCAGACCGGCATGGATCGCTCGCGCGGTATTTTCGAAAACAGCGGACTGAGCCACCACATGTTCTGCGATTCGCGCCAGGACACGGCCCGCGCTTGTCAGTTGCGGCATACGCGAAGAGCGATCGAAAAGGATGATACCTTGCGCTCGCTCGAGAGCCTGAATGGACTGGCTGATAGCAGACTGCACCCGGCCCAGTTGCTGAGCTGCAGCAGAAAAACTGCCTGACTTTTCAACGCTTACCAGCACTTTAAGCTGGTCCAGCGACACTGATCCAAGATTCATTTCAGCTCTCCTATTTTATCATAGCGCCTGCACCGGCACTTTGGATCGTCGCGCGTCGTGCGTGCGAGCCTGCGTACTCGGACAGGGGGCCCCGCAAGCCATTTTTCTTACGATCCGCTGATCCATGCGACGCTCCTAGGCTATCGTCGTAGCTGATAGGATCAATCAAAATTTCTCGTTTTCTAAATCTCCTCTGATCATCCACGGTTCGGTGGCAAAAAGCGTTGGCTTCGTAGCATTAGCCGTCTGTGCGGGACTGGCCAGAGTACGAAAGGCCGCCTGGACCGCCGGAGAGAATCATGAAGGCTATTCCGTCGAACGATCTCATTCATATTGGTGTCGTGGTAAAGAATGCGCGCCATAGCGCGGGCGAGTTTTCCAGGATGTACGGCATATCCAAGTGGGCCGTAGTTGATTGGCGCTCAGATCGGCTGACTGGAACCACCACGCATGGATTCGTATCAGATCAGAGCTTCCTGACGGCAACCGGACACGTCGATACCGATAACGGTCCCGTCACCTTCCAGCTGATTGAGCCCCGGGGCGGCTGGACTACTTACACGGAGTTTCTGATTGAACGCGGCGAGGGTATCCATAATGTATGCACGGGACGCGTCAGTCAGCAGCAGTTCGATGAGCTGACCACATGGCTCGAAAGCGAAGGCATTGGCCTGGCGCAGACGACAACGCTCGATGGTCAGCAGACTTCCGCATGCCTGGACACGCGTGAGGCGCTCGGTGGTTTCTATGTGCAGCTGATAATAGGAGACTCAGCTCCGGGCCAGCCTGATGAGGTGTGGGATCTGTCTGCGGAAGCCAACGAGCGGTCAGCTGCTCTACCGTACAATACGTTCGCCCCACATCTCGGGTTGGTGGTTCGTAACTTGATGGAGCGGGTCAAGAACTGGAAGCGCCTCTTTGGCGTGGATCATTGGACCTTTACCAACTGGCACACTGCTCCAGGTTCTCTGGAAGGCCCCACCTATATGGGACAGCCTGTAGATCATGCATATTTTACGACGGTGGTCAGCTTAAACTCTCGTCTGAACTTCGAAATCATACAGCCGACCAGTGGCCCTACTCACTACAAGGAAAACTACATGAACCTTGTTGGGGAGGGAATTCATCATATGAACACCACGTTCCTGTCCGATGAAGGTGAGTGGCTGAAAGTAAAAGATCGTCTAAAAGAGCTTGGGGCACCGGTTGTGATGAGCGGAGGTCTCGCCAATGATCTGGCGAAGTTTTACTATCTCGATACGAAAGAGCGTCTCGGCTACGTATCCGAGGTGGTTCACCCTGCAAGTGGCTGGGACCAGGGCTTGTCGGTAATCGAGATTGCCATGGAAGCCGATCTTTCAAAGCCAGCCTAAGCTATAATTTGAAGACCAAGGTTTTTTCAATATGACCCTAACGAACCCGGTGTCATCTTACATTGACACCCAGCGCGGACTGATACGAGGCGAAATCTTTCACGATCGTGAAATATATGAGCTTGAGTTGGAGCGCGTCTTTGCCCGGTCATGGGTTTTTATCGCTCATGAAACAATGCTGCCGACGACCGGAAGCTTCATCCAGAATTATGTTGGTGAAGATCCGATACTGGTCGTCAGGCAGCAGGACGGCAGCATCCGTGCGTTCCTGAACCAATGCCAGCATCGCGGAATGCGCCTGTGTCGTGCAGATCTCGGCCAAACCAAGAACTTCATGTGCTCGTTTCACGGCTGGAACTACAATCTCGCGGGAAAGCTGATCAATGTCCCCCACGGAGAGGCAACATTCGCGCCGGAAGATCTGGCTGATGTGAAGCTTCGCGAGATGCGTGTTACGAACTACAAGGGTTTCATCTTCGGCAATTGGGATGAAAACGCGCCCAATTTCGAAGAGTATATGGGGGACTTTGCCTGGTATTTTGACTCATATATCGACAGGTACCCAGGGGGTATGGAAGTCGTCGGCACGCATAAGTGGGTTCTGCCGTGCAATTGGAAATTCAATGCAGAGCAGCCGACTTCCGACATGTATCACGGCGAAACGTCGCATATGTCGGCCTTTGAGGTCATGCTTCCGCGAAAACCCGACGGCCGCCTGCAGGATTGGGCCGAGCAGCAGGTCGAGATCCTGGCGGACGCCAAGGGCGGTCAGTTCAGTTCGCCCTACGGGCATGGCGCCGGATGGTTCGATGTTGGAGTGCCGGTGTTGGACAAAACGATTTTCGATTGGAAAAAGCGCACTTCGGGTGAAGTGGCCAAAAGATTAGGTGAGAACCGCGTCTACATTCCGGGCCACGCCAATCTCTTTCCAAACTTCATGATGCTGGGAGCCAATACGTTCCGAGTGACCCATCCGCGTGGTCCCAATGAGATGGAGATCTGGTCATGGTCGATGGCGCCGGTGGCCGCTCCGCCGGAGGTGAAGGATGCGATCCGGGTTGACCTTCTGCGTACGTTCAGCGGGGCGGGCATGCTCGAGCAGGACGATGCTGTCAATTGGGAGGAGGAACAGGCCGTTCTCCGCGGCTTTATGGCACGTTCCGAACATTTGAAGTATCGCCAATTGATGAATAAGGCCAGATATGATCATAATGGCTATCCGGGAAAGACGGTGCCCCACGTATACTCGGAGCAGGCTGCTCGAGACATGTATCTGCACTATTCGGATTTGATGTCCGGCGCACCGTGGCCCGAACTGGTCAAGCTGAAGGCCGAACGCGTAGAGCAGGAGCGGCAAGCCTGTGGGAAGAATAATTTTCTAAACCCGGCGGAAGCCTGAAATGAAAACAGACGCTCATTTCTTCTCGGCTTACCGCCGGCCGCAATCGCGGCTTGCGTCTGCGGCGGACTGCTACCAAGTCAGTCAGTTTCTTTTTGCGGAAGCAGACCTTCTGGATAGTTGGCTATTCGACGAATGGCTTCAGTTGCTGTCCCCGGATATACGGTATTGGTCGCCGGCGCGAGAGAACAGGCTGATGAAGGACTTGGAGAAGGAGGTGTCTCCTGCAGGTGGTTCTGCCCATTTCGAGGAAAACTTCGAAATGCTTCGTCAGCGCGTCGCGCGCATTGACACGAACAAGGCGTGGGCCGAAACTCCTCCGTCACGCTCGCGTCATTTGATATCGAACATCCGTGTCTTTCATGATGCTGCCGGACGTGCGGACATCTACGAAGCCGACTGTTGCTTCCAGGTTTACCGGTCAAGTGGGGAAAGATCTCAGGATTCCGTTTTCGGCCGCCGTATTGACATCGTGCAACGGGACCCCGGAGAGCATGGATTTAAGCTCCTGGAAAGAACCGTGGTGTTCGACATGGCCACCATCCTCGTAAAGAATCTCAGCCTCATATATTGAGGTCAGGTATTTCATCGATATTCCAGCGTCAGGAACTTGACATATGGCTGAAATAAGTAACCTGGGATACATGGTTTTAGGAGTTGGCAATCTTTGTGAATGGAAAAGATTCGCCGTCGATGTGATTGGAATGGCGCTGGGTGAGGAGGATACTTCTTCGACCTTGACATTACGTGCAGACGAATATGCGCAACGAATAATGCTGGAGCATGGCGCGCTTGACGACATCATAGCCGCAGGCTGGGAGTTCGACACTGAACATGATCTTCTGAGCTATGTGGAGCAGCTTCGCGCGAAGGGGGTTGATGTCAGCGAGGGGGGCGTGGAGCTCGCGCGTCGTCGGAAAGTCAAGCGGCTCTTCAATTGTACCGATCCTGTCGGGTATCAACATGAATTCTACTACGGTCCCGAGATAGTCAAGGGCCATAACGTCCCTCGTTCCAGCATATTGAAGGGCGGTTTCAAAACGGGCCGGCTGGGTGTCGGCCACATTGTCACCGCTTCACGGGATCATGCACAGGCGACTCACTTCTATCTGGACCAGATGGGCCTCAAGCTCACCGACATAATAGAAAATGAGATCAAAGGGATGAATCTGGAGGTCCTTTTCTTCCATACCGTCACGGGACGGCATCATTCGCTTGCCACGGCCGCGGTGGATTTTGGCGGCAAGATGCTCAATCACATCATGCTCGAGGTCAACGACATGAATGATGTCGGGTTGACCTACGAAAGATGTCTGCGCGCGCAATACCCTGTCGTGATGCACCTGGGCCATCATCCGAACGACGACATGTTTTCCTTTTACGTGCAGACACCCTCCGGCTTCGATCTTGAATTCGGATACGGCGGACTAGTGATCGACGACAGTACATGGTCGGTCCGGCGTTACAGGGAGTTCAGCGATTGGGGGCATTCGAGAACGTCCCCCGGCGCCTCGGCATGACCAACTATCCAGATCCCCGGCTGCACTATCGGCACAATGAACTGCGCCTGCAACACCCTGCGCGCGCCATCGCTTCTTGAGGAGAGTGATCGCTAGAATGGAATATCTACTGTGCAATATCTCTGACATCGCAGAAGGCGAAATGCTTCAATAGGCTAGACTGGAGTGAGTGAAATGGATCTTCAAAGCAAATTCGTAAACGTGGATGGCGGTCGCATCGCCTATATAGATGTTGGCGAAGGCAAGCCCCTGCTTCTGTTGCAAGGAGGTGGGCCGGGGGCCAGCGGTCTGAGCAATTACCGTCGTAACATTGATGAACTCTCGATGAGCCGTCGAGTGATCGTCCCTGACCTGCCCGGCTATGGCGAGAGCGAAGACAAGCTCGGCTTCGAGGAGATGTACAAGGCCCTCGGTAAATTCCTCGTCCACTTCATGGATGCACTGGGACTTGAAAAAGTCGATTGTGTCGGAAACTCGCTGGGCGGCATGACAACGATGGGTGGGGTCATCAGAGCTCCGGAACGATTCAATAAGCTCGTGTTGATGGGCCCGGGCGGCTTCACGCCGGCCTTTACGCCCATGCCAACCGAGGGGATGCGGCGCATGCACGTCTGCTTCACCGAAGGCGCGACGCCGGAGAGGATGCGAGCGGTTATCGAATGCCTCGTCCATGATCCATCGTTTATCACTGACGAACTGCTCAACGAGCGCGTTGCTTCAGCATCGCGCCCGGGACGGTTTCAACCCTTCGCGCGTCCGTTTGGCGAGATGTGGCGTGAAGATCTGCGTAGCCTGAAGCATGAGATCCTGCTGATGTGGGGCCGCGACGATCGCGTCGTGCCGTTGGACATGGCGCCCGGACTGCTCCAGAGCCTTCCCAATGCGGAGCTGTA
>Ga0070683_100005771_pt1 | contig 10347 bp, 11 predicted proteins | sample KBSC713LmetaG_FD_64662 | JGI IMG/M metagenome (GOLD analysis project Ga0070683, IMG submission 64662) | Corn rhizosphere microbial communities from Kellogg Biological Station, Michigan, USA - KBS C7.1-3L metaG | ecosystem: Host-associated > Plants > Roots > Rhizosphere ... | reverse complement strand
GACGAAGCGTCTCCGCCTCGACGAACGGCGTGTCGCCGTAGAGGATCAGGACCGGTCCGTCGTAGCCGGAGAGCGCGTCCGCCGCCTGCTGGACAGCGTGGCCGGTCCCGAGTTGCTTGGCCTGATGAGCGACGATGACGTCCCTGCCGTTTAGCGCCTGTTCGACCTGGTCGCGGCCTTTCCCCACGACGACGATCCGCTTGTCGGCGCCGAGCGCATCGACGCGGTCGAGCAGGTGGAGGAGCAAGGGCCGGCTGGCGATCGGGTGAAGCACCTTGTGCGTGTCCGATCGCATGCGGGTGCCCTGCCCCGCGGCAAGGATGACAACGGCGAAGCGGCGCTGGTCGCTCATCGGCTGGAGCAATGGCATGGCGATTTCGCAAGCGCCAGTGCCCTCCGGACATGAAAAGGGCGGCTCCCGCAGCCGGGAACCGCCCCTTTTCGGATCGGCTAGGCCAGAAGGCTAGAAGACGTTCTGATAATATTCGTTGCCGACGAAGCCCATCTTCTGGACGTGCGCCTTCTTGGTGATCGCGAGCACTTCGTCGACCAGCTCATAACGCGCGGTCGCGTCGGGCTGGAGGTGAAGCTCGGGGATCGGGTTCATTTGCTGAGTGACTTCGAGATATTGGCGAAGCTGCTCCTCCGTGATCGGCGTGCCGTTCCAGGTGATCGCGCCGGCGGCGGTGATTCCCACGGTGTTCTTGAGCGGCTGGATCGGCGGCGGCGGCTGGTTCGGCTGGTTGACGGGCAGGTCCAGCTTCACCGCGTGCGTTTGCGGCGGGATCGTGATGATCAGCATGATCAGGAGCACCAGCATGACGTCGATAAGCGGCGTCGTGTTGATGTCGAGCATCGGTTCGCCCGAGTCGTTCGCGCCAGTGGTTTGCATCGACATGGCGAATTGCTCCTAAAGCCGCGGGACCGGGCCTGCGCCCGGCTGCGAGATGAAGCCGACGCGCTGGAATCCGGCTTCCTGCATCGTCAGGATCGTCGCACCAATGCACTTGTACTGCGTGTTGATGTCGCCGCGGATATGCGCCTCGGGCATATTGTCTTCGTTGATGTTCTGGACGCCGCCGACGGCCTTGATCTGGTCCTCGAGCTTGTGGACGGCCATGTCGAGCAGCTCTTTCTGGCTGACTTTCTTGAGCGCCCAATAGACTTCGCAGGTACCCCCGGCGCCGTTGCGCACGGTCAGCGAAACATTCTCCGGCTTGGTGATCGTCGGTTCGTAGCGCACCTTGGGCAAGGTGACCGGAATTCGGTGATTCACCACCGGGATGGTGATGAGGAAGACGATCAGGAGCACGAGCATCACGTCGGTCAGCGGGACCACGTTGATGTCCGACATCGCTTCGTCGTCGTCTTCTAATACTTGTCCTGCCATACGGCTGGGTTCTTTCCTAACTGCAACGGGCGCGGAGGCCCGGCCGCGGAGCCGGGCCTCCCCGCCGGATTACTTCGCGCCGGTGGGCGTGCGAACCGGCTCGCTGCCCGACGCCGGAGCCGTGCGCGTCGTGGCCGGCTTTGTCGTCGTCGTCGTCGTCCCGAACCGCGGCTTCACCGACCCCGCCGACATGATGTAGCCGTGGATGTCGTTGGTGAAAGCGGCAAGGTCCTCCATGATCGACTTGTTGCGTCGGATAAGCCAGTTGTAGGCAAGCACCGCCGGAACCGCGACGACCAGGCCGAGCGCGGTCATGATGAGCGCTTCACCGACCGGGCCGGCGACCGTGTTGATCGACGCGTCGCCCGACGAACCGATCTTGATCAGCGCGCGGTAGATGCCGACGACGGTGCCGAACAGACCGATGAACGGAGCCGTCGAACCGACGGTCGCGAGGAAGGCGAGGCCTTCGCCGAGACGGGCGCCGATCGCGCCCTGGCTGCGCGCCAGGCTGTTCGCCATCCAGTCGTGCTGGTCGATCGGGTCGGTCAGCTTGCTGTGCTGGTCCTGCGCCATCAGCGCGTCGTCGACGATCGCGCGATAGGCGCTCTTGGAATCGAGCTTGGTGGCGGCCTCGCGAAGGTTCGGCGAGTTCCAGAAGCTCGCCCGGACCTTGCGGCCCTGGCTGATGATCTTCTGCTGCTGCATCAACTTGGTGAAGAGGATGTAGAACGAGAAGATCGACATGATGACGAGGATCGTGAACACCGAAATGGTGATGATTCCGCCCTGCTGGAGAGCGGGACCGATGCCATATTGTGCGCCCTGTGCTGGTGCTGCTTGCATGCTTAACTTTCCTTCTGAAAATCTGGCGAAAAAGCCTGGTTCCTAATCAACCCTCGAGCTGCCACCGGATCGGCGGCGTCGTGATCGTATCCGTCGTTGCATTGCCGTTGCTGTCGCGGGCCGGCGTGAACTTCGCCCGGCGGCGAAGAATGTTGCAGGTCGCGGCATCGAGCGAGCTGTTCCCCGTCGAGCGGATCAGGTTGCACGAGACAACGCGGCCGTCCGTGCCGATGGTCAGCTCCGCCTGAGCCGTGCCTTCGGCGCCGGCCGAGGCTGCCGCCGCGGGATAGTCGTCAGCGGTGAACAGCGTCCGCAAGTCGCCCTTTGCGCTCTGCGCCGAGACCGTCTTGTGCGGCGGCGGTGGCGGGGCCGGAGGCGCAGGGACGACGGGCGGGATGTATACCGGTGGCGGCGTAGCCGTCACGGTGGTGATCGTCGGCGGCGGCGGCGTGTTGACCTGGACCAGCGGCGGCGGAGTCATCGGCGGCGGCGGCACCTTGGGCATGTCTTTCGGCGGTGGCGGCGGCTGCTGCGGTGGCGGCGGCTGCTGCTCCACGTCGATGACTTTGAGGTTTTCGGCGGCCTTCTTGACGACGTCGTAGGCAAGGCCCGTAACGATCGCATACAAAAGCGACCCTACGACCGCGACCGTCAGGAAAATGGACAGCGCTGGATTGCCGCTCAGCTGTTTGCGTTGGGCGTAGGACATTTAAGCCGCACTTCTCCTCGACACGCCGTGGTGACCCACGGTCAGGACCGGGCGTTGGACGCGCGCCCTGCCACTAAATGGAACCGCCGAAGTGACAACATGTCATCGGCGACAAGCGCGCCTCCTTATCGTCGGCTCAAAGGCCGCGCAACGGATTTTGTTCCACAGCCGGAAGGCGTGAAACCGACCTTGCGGCAACGCATTGCTCATCTGTCCGGCCATAGTCCGCTAAACGACGCAATTTCAACGCCGACGCCGTGCGCGTCCGGATAGATGTCAGGTTTCGAAGTGCGGACCCGGAGAGCGAGCACGCCGCGGAATGCTGCAAGCCGCTCGAAAACCGCATGGGCGAGCGTCTCCTGGAGGTTGAAACGGCGCGACGCGGCGATCTCCCGCACTTGGGAGCGGAGGAAATCGTAGTTCCATGCATGCTGCGGATCGTCATCAGCCGGGAGCGTTGCGTCTTCCAGCCAGATTTCGACCGAGACCAGCAGCCGCTGCGGGGCGCCGACCTCGAACTCGTGAAAGCCGATGTCCAGCGTGACCTCGAGCGATTCGAGCAGAATCCGCGCCGAGCGGACGCGCAGCGTGTCGGGGACCAGCCCCTCGAGCCGCTCGCTCATGCGTCCCCCAGGAACTGGACGTCGCGGTCGAGCCCGAGGAAGCGCTGCGCCGAATCGATCATCAGTACCTGTCCGGTGACGCAGCGGGCGCCGGCGAGATAGCGGATCGCACCGATCACATCGGCGGGCTCGACGCCGCGGCGGAGCGGGTTGTCGGCGTGCATCGCTCTGAAATTCTCCTCGCTCTGGCCGGCCGAACGAAGCATCAGCCCCGGGGCGATGCCGTTGACGCGCACCCCCCGCGGCGCAAGCGCACGCGCGGCAAGTTCGGTCAAGCCGGCGAGCGCCTGCTTCGACAGCGTATAGCTGAGGAAATCGGGGTTGGGCGCAGCGAGCTTGGAATCGAGCAGGTTGACGACCGACGAGTCCTCGCTTTGGTCCTGGTCTCTGGCAAAGCGGTCGATCAGCAGTGCCGGTGCACGGACGTTCACCGCCATGTGCGCCGAAAATCCGGCCGGATCGAACTCGCCGAACCCGTCCCAGGCGAAGCGCGCGGCATTGTTCACCAGCAGCCGGACAGGCGGCAGTCCCTCGGCGGCGGCGAAAATCCGGTCGGCGCAGTCGGGCCGCTCCAGATCCGCAACGACGCTGGCCGCGCCTGGCGGCACCTCATCGTCCTCGTGGTGGACATGGCAGAGCACCTGCCAGCCGTCCGCGATCAGCGCCGCCGCAATTTCGCGGCCGACCCGCTTTCCGGCCCCCGTGACGATGGCGGTTCGCTGCTTGTCCACAGCGCGTCATTGCGAGTAGCCGAGCGACGAAGCAATGCAGTTTCGCCGCTGGATTGCTTCGCTGCGCTCGCAATGACAGTGCAACGCAGTGCCCGAACGCCGTCCGCCCATCGACCTTCAAGGAGTCAGCCTCGCCGAGCTCCAGAAGCTGCTCGAGGAGCGAACGCTGCCGCCGGTCGAACAATGGAATCCGGAGCGGTGCGGCGATTCCGGGATGCGCATCGCTCGCGACGGCACCTGGTTCCACGACGGCCAGCCGATCCGCCGCCCCGCGATGGTGCGCCTGTTCTCGACCGTGCTCCGGCGCGAGCCGGACGGTCGCCATGTCCTCGTCACGCCCGCGGAGAAGCTCGAGATCGAGGTCGAGAGGACTCCTTTTCGAGCGGTCGAGATGCGCAGCGAAGGCGAAGGCCAAAAGCGGCGGATCGCCTTTCTCCTCGACAGCGGCGATGCCGTCCTCCTCGGTCGCGACCATCCCCTCGCTGTCGTCGGCACCGATGATGGGCTTTCACCGCGCGTGGTCGTTCGCCACGGACTCGAAGCCGAGCTCACCCGGCCGGTCTATTACGAACTTGCGGAACTCGCCCTCACCGAGGGCGCCGAACCGGCGGGCGTCTGGAGCGGCGGCGTCTTTTTCCCGCTGGACAGCACAGAATGAGCCAGCTCGCGCAGCGCCTTCGCGCGGCTTTATCCTGCCCGTCGGCCGAGCCGCCGCTCGAAGGCGATTATCCCGAGCTGCGCGCTCATGCCTCGAAAGAGGCCGCCGTGCTGATCGCCGTCACCGATCGTGACGAACCGGGCGTCCTCCTCACCGTCAGGCGCGAGCATCTTCGCACCCACGCAGGCCAGATCTCCTTTCCCGGAGGCCGCGTCGAGCCGGGCGAGGACCCAATTGCCGCGGCCCTTCGCGAAGCGCATGAGGAAATCCTTCTGAACCCTTCCGCCGTCGATCTCGTCGGCGCGGTCGAGCCCTATCGCACCGTCACGGGCTATGTGATCACGCCGGTGCTCGGCGTCGCTCCGCCGGACCTGCCGCTCCAGCCGCACGAGCACGAGGTCTCGGAGCTGTTCGAAGCACCCTTGTCCTACCTCCTCGATCCCGCCAACCAGCGCCGGAGAAGCGCGCTGTTCGAGGGACGTGAGCGTTACTATTACGAGATCGACTGGAACGGGCGCAGGATCTGGGGGGCAACCGCGGCGATGATCGTCAATCTTTCGCGCAGGCTTCAATGGCGCTGACCATCGACGCCGGCAAATGGCGCAACCGTCGCGGGATGGAACGTCTGCTCGACGCGCTCGGCGCGGATGAAGGGCTGACGCGCTATGTCGGCGGCGCGGTTCGCGACGATCTCCTCGATCTGCCGGTCAGCGACGTCGACCTAGCCACCCGGCTCGAGCCGCAACAGGTCGTCGAGCGCCTGAAAGCAGCGCGGATCAAGGCGGTGCCGACCGGGATCGATCACGGCACCGTCACCGCGGTGAGCGACGGTCATCCCTACGAGGTCACCACGCTCCGCCGCGACCTCGCGACCGACGGCCGGCGCGCAACCGTCGCATTCACCTCGGACTGGGAGGAAGACGCCGCGCGTCGCGATTTCACCATCAACGCACTCTCCGCCGACCCGCGGACCGGCAAAGTCTATGACTATTTCGGCGGCCTGGACGACCTGCTTGCGAGGCATGTCCGGTTCATCGGCGACCCCCTGAAGCGAATCGCCGAGGACCACCTTAGGATCCTCCGCTACTTCCGCTTCCACGCACGCTTCGGCGTCGGGGAGGCCGACCCTGCGGCTCTGGAGGCCTGCGTCGCGCGCGCCAACGACCTGATGGCGCTGTCGCGTGAGCGGATCGCCGACGAGCTTCTGAAGCTGCTGACGCTCGACCGTCCGTCGGCGACGCTTCATATTATGGTCGAGCGCGGAGTCTTGAAACCCGTGCTCCCGGAAATCAGCGCCGAAGGAGTAGCCGAGCTCGAAGCTTTGATCTCAGCCGAGAAAGCGGCGGCGATTGCGCCGGACGCGCTTCGGCGGCTCGCTGCGCTGCTTCCTCGTGACCCGAAAGTTGCAGAAGGCGTCGGTGCGCGGCTGAAGCTGTCGAACAAGGCGCGAAAGCGGCTCGCCTGCAGCGCCGGTCACGACCTTGGTTCTTCGTCAGAAGCGCTTGCCTATCGCCTCGGGACCGAGTGTGCGGTTGACCGCCTGCTGCTCGCCGGCCGCCCTGCCGATGCGGCGCACGTCCGGCATTGGCGAGCGCCGAAGCTCCCTGTCCGCGGCGGCGAACTGATCGCGCGCGGCCTTGTCGAAGGCCCGATCGTCGCCCGCACCTTGAGGGCGATCGAAGACCGGTGGATCGAGGCGGGTTTCCCGCAGGGCGAGCTTCTTGAAGCAATCGTCGCCGACGCGCTCGCTTCAGCGCTGCGCTAGCTCGAGATCCGGCTCGCTCGGCGAACCTTCTCCACCGCTCCCGGCCGAAGCTTCTCGCCGCGCGTCTGGCTCGTGCGGACCTTCAGCAAATCCTGCCGTGAGAGGATCCCGACCACCTGCCGCGTCTGCGGATCGATGATCGGCACCCGGCCCGTCCCCGCTTCGACCATCATGTCGGCGACCTCACCGCACGGCGTCTTGGGATAGGCGACCAGGGTCGAAGCATCGGACAGCACGTCCGCGAGCTCCCCGTCGAGGCCCCGCTGGCGCTCCTGCTTCCAGCGCAGAGCGTCGGTCCTCGAAACAAGTCCGATCAGCCGCCCACGGTCGTCCACCACCGGGTACGAGCGGTGCAAAGCCTCGTCGCTGAAGAAGGCGACCGCGTCGGTGAGGCTCATGCTGCCCGGCAGCGTCTTCGGGTCCCGAGTCATCACCTCTTCCGCGAGGAGGAACTCGAGTGCATCGACCGTATATTCGCGAAGGATGTGGCGCCCGCGCCTCGCAATCTTCTCGGTCAGGATCGAACGCTTCATGATCAGCACGCTGACCGCATAGGCCGCGCTTCCCGCGGCGATCGTCTCCGGCAAGGCCGACAAATGGTTGGTGAGCTCGGCGGCGAACAATGCGCCGGTCATCGGCGCGCGCATCACCCCGCTCATGATCCCAGCCATTCCTACCATTGCCCAGAATCCTGGGTCTCCGGGCAGATACTGGCCGATGAGGAAGCCGGCGCAGCCGCCGAGGATCAGCAGCGGCGCGAGGATTCCTCCCGACGTCCCCGATCCCAGCGCGACCAGCCACACGACCGCCTTGACGACGAGCAGCAGCAGGACCGCCTTTACGACCAGGTGGCCATTCACCAGCGCCTGGATGCTGTCGTAGCCGGCTCCGAGCACTCGAAGGTCGAACAGGCCGCCGATCGCGACGACGACGGCGCCGATCGCCGGCCACCACATCCAGTGCAGCGGGAGGCGGTGGAAACCGTCCTCGATCCGATACAGAGCGAAGGACAGGATCGCCGCCTCGAAGCCCGTGATCAATCCGATCGCCGCCGAGATCGCGACCGGCTGGATTCCGGCCGGAGTCGGCGCAACGAACGGGAACAGCGGCCCCGATCCAACCAGCAGCGGCCGCCATGCAAGCGACACGAGCACGGCCGTTACCACCGGCACGAAGCTCCGCGGCTTCCATTCGAACAGCAGCAGCTCCACCGCGAGCATGATCGAGGCGAACGGAGTGCCGAAGATGCCGGTCATTCCCGCCGTCGCGCCGGCGACGAGCAAGGTCTTGCGCTCCGCGGCGCTCAGCCGGAACAGCTGCGCGAACAATGAGCCGATCGCGCCTCCGGTCATGATGATCGGCCCTTCCGCGCCGAACGGACCGCCGCTCCCGATCGAGACCGCCGACGACAGCGGCTTGAGCAGCGCGACTTTGAGCGACAGCTTGCTTTCGCCGAACAGGATCGTCTCGATCGCCTCGGGAATGCCGTGGCCGCGGATCTTGTCCGATCCGAACCGCGCGATCAGGCCGACGACCAGTCCGCCGATGATTGGGACGAGCACGACTAGCACCGCGGCACGGTGCGCAATGACGGCGGAGTCGAACGAGAAATTGCCGTACCAGAAGACGTTGGTCGCAAGAGCGATCAGCTTGAGCAGCGCCCAGGCGCTGAACGCCCCGCCGGTTCCGGCAACGACGGCCATCGCGGCGAGGATGAGCATTCGATAATCGGCGCTATAATCGGCAAGGCGCCGGGGATGGTGGAGCGAAGAAGCCATGCGCGGCGCATGTGACCTTGGCGCGAGGGAATGCAACCGGTGATGGCAGTCACTTGACTTTGGTCAAGTCCACGGCAGTCCCAAACGATCAGGACAGCACGTTTACAAACGCGCCAGCGACACCTCACCCACCGTCTGGACCTGCGCAATTCCTGCTGCCGCGACGCTGCTCGGGGCAGGCTGTGCAAGCGGCTTCGCGGCGAGCGCCTCGTAGCGGGCAAAGAGGTCTGCGAAATGCTCGTCCATCGTCCGTGGCGAGCTCGCCCGGACGGCGGCCGCGCGCTGCAGCTCCGCGCCGCGATTGACGAAGCGCGCGATGGCCTGTTCGAGCGACCGCTCCCGGCCCGCCGTGTACGTTGTCCCCGCGCCTTGGACGAGGTGATCGAGCGCCGCGCCGCGGTCGGGAACGATCAGCGGAATACCGCTCGCGCGAGCTTCCGCCGCGACCAGGCAAAAGGTCTCCGCTTCACATCCGTGGACCAGCGCGTCGGAGCTGGCGAGGAGCGACGCCAGCTGCGGCCGATCCGTGATCGGCGGAAGCACGTCGAGGTTGCGATACTGGTGGGCGATCATTTCCAGCTTCTGCCGCTTGGAACCGTCCCCGATGAGGAGCATGCCGAGCGGCAGCTTGCGTCCGCATTCGCCCACGGCGCGCAGCACCACGCCCCACCTTTTCTCGGCCGAGAAGCGGCCGATCCCGAGGAGAAGAAGCGCATCCGGCTCAAGGCCGAGCGCGGCGAGCGCGGCCCGCCGCAATTCCGCCGACCGAAGCGAGGGCGAGAACAATCCCGCCTCGACGCCCATGCGGATCGTTTCGGTATTGGCAATGCCCCCTGCGGCAAGCCGCTGCGCGAGCTGGTCGTTCGCGCAGACCACCGTCTCGAACATCCGGCCGAGCCCGCGCAAATGCCGCCAGAACCAGCCGAACCAGCGGTCAATCGAGTCCGTCGGAGCAATCCCGCCGAGCCACCGATAGGCATAAGCGGCGAGCGGATCGGAATGCATGACGAGAGAGCGGCTCGCAGCGCCTTGCCAGCGCCCGACCATGGTTGCGCTCGACCAGGGCGAGGAGGCTTCGACATGGTCGGGCTGCCAGGCGTCGAGCGTCGCATGGAGCATCCGCTCATCGTCGAAATAGCGATAACGGCGGTCGACGGGCAGCTTTGGCGAGGGGATCGTCGCGAGGAAAACCCCGGGCCCATATTTTACCCGCTGGTGATCCGCGCCGGGCGCGATCACCATCATCTCATGGCCGAAGCGCACGGCAGCGCGCAGCTTCGCCTCGACATAGGTCCGGACGCCACCGCCGAATGGCGTGTAAAACGCTGAGACATCGGCGATCCGCATCCCGTTCAGGGAAGCGGTCCGGAGCAACAAACTTCAAGTGAAGCTTTTTTAATGGACTGGCACGCTGGCCGCGGCTGGCGCAAAAGCTCGGCGATGCCAACCAACGCCGACCGTCTGTTGCTCGCGTCGATCCACGACGTTTCGCCGCGCTTTGAAAGCGAGGTGGACCGTCTCGTCGAGCTCCTCGCCTCCGCGGTCGGCGATCGGCTGGCGATGCTCGTGGTGCCCAACCACTGGGGCGACGCGCCGATCGTGCCCGGCTCCCCGTTCGCCAGCCGGCTGCGGCGCTGGGCGGACGCCGGTGTCGAAATGTTCCTCCACGGCTATTTCCATCGCGACGACACGCGCCATGCGGGAGTGGACCGTCTCCGGGCGCGCTTCATGACCGCGGGTGAGGGCGAGTTCCTCGGCCTTTCACAAACGGCGGCCTCGTCGCGAATCGCCGAGGGCCGAGCGCTTGTCGAAGACGTAGTCGGCCGGCGTATCGACGGATTCGTCGC
>Ga0070683_100005769_pt1 | contig 10349 bp, 11 predicted proteins | sample KBSC713LmetaG_FD_64662 | JGI IMG/M metagenome (GOLD analysis project Ga0070683, IMG submission 64662) | Corn rhizosphere microbial communities from Kellogg Biological Station, Michigan, USA - KBS C7.1-3L metaG | ecosystem: Host-associated > Plants > Roots > Rhizosphere ... | reverse complement strand
CGTGGAATCCGAGGACGTCGCGCAGGATGAGGACGGCGACCTGCCGCGGCGGCAGCAGCTGCAGGGCGGTGACGAAGGCCAGCGAGATGGCTTCGGTCTGCTCGTAGCGAGCCTCTGGCCCGGCAGGCCGGTCGACGGCACCCTCGAGGAGCGCGTCAGGAAACGGCTGCAGCCAGACGGGCTCGTCGCGCGGCGTCGGGAGGGGCGGTTCGAACCGCGACATGTCCCACTCCTTGACCGGGCGTCTGCTCGCCGCGCGGCGCGCGTTGAGGCACCGGTTGGTGGCGATCGTGTACAGCCAGGTCCGCAGCGACGCGCGTTCCTCAGTGAAGCCGCCGATGCCCTGCCACGCGGCGAGCATGGTCTCCTGTACGGCGTCCTCGGCGTCGGCCAGCGATCCGAGCATGCGGTAGCAGTGCACCTGCAGCTCCCGCCGGTACGGCTCGACCAGCTCCTGGAAGTCGACCACTTCGCCATCGTGTCGCATGTTGGGTACAGACACCGGCCAGGGCGGCAAAGGGGCGCCTCGTTGTTCGGTCGTCCGGTGTCTACCTAGGCATGGGAAATCTTGTTGTCAGCGAAAATGTCACCCTCGACGGGGTCTTCCAGGACCCGACCGGCGACGACGGCTTCAAGCTGGGCGGCTGGTTCGAGCAGATCAGCGACGAGGATCGGGCCGCCTGGACCCAGGTCGAGTTCGCCGAGGCGCAGGCCAGCGCGGCGATGCTGCTGGGGCGGCGCAGCTACCAGTGGTTCGCCGAGCGCTGGGCGACCCGGCCCGGCGAATGGGCCGACCGGTTGCGGGCGCTGCCCAAGTACGTCGTGTCCTCGGGCCTCGATGACCTGCGGTGGACCAACTCGACAGTGCTGAGCGTCGACGAGGTCGCCGCCCTCAAACAGCGGATCGACGGGGACATCGTCGTCTACGCCAGCGGCCGGCTGGTGCCCACGCTGGTCGCACACGATCTCGTGGACGAACTGCGGCTGCTGATCCACCCGTTCATTCTCGGTACCGGTGAGCGCATCTTCACCGAGACCGGCGACCTCCAGCGCCTGCGGCTGGTCGAGGCTCGGACCGTCGGCGAGAACCTGATCCAGGTCATCTACCGAAGGGTCTGAGGTCCGCGGCGAGGGCCTTCCGCACGTCGTGCAGGGCGTAGCCGCAGACCGCGGCGCAGTCGTAGGCCACGACCGACTCGGCCAGCGGCAGCCCGTCCGGACCGTCGATCACCCACAGCCAGCGGCCGTCCGGTTGCTGCATCGCCCGCATCGCCGACGCTCCGGCCGACAGCAGTCGCCGGGCATCGGCGTCGCAGGCGGCCGCGTCGGGGTAGCTACGGACGCCGCAGGCTACCGGCTGCCCCTGGTCGCCGGACGTCACCATGGTCCACCGGTACCCGCCGTCGCCGTCAACTCTGACCTTGAGATGCACGGCCCACCTCCGACTCCTTGCATAGTGCAATTATTTCTTCGGTGATCGTAGCAGCAGCCGGACGGGCGAGGCGGGGCGGCGGCGACGTCGGGCACGATGACGCGGTGGTTTTCAACCTGGTCCTGGTCGGGCGCATCGCGCTGGCCTTCGGGCTGACCTTCGCCCTCGGCTTCGAGCGGGAACTGCGCGGCTCGGCCGCCGGCGACCGCACATTCGCACTCGTCGGCATCGCCGGCGCGGTGATCGGCATCTTCGCCGCGCACAACGCACCGACCGCACTGGCCGGCGCCGTGACCGGTGTCGGGTTCATCGGTGCCGGCCTGCTGTTTCGCCAGAATGTCCCGCCCGGGGCCACCGGCCGGTCCGGGCGCACCGCCGGGCAGCTGGCCACCCTGCACGGCGTGACAACCGCGGCGGCGATCCTGTCGGCCGCGGTGATCGGCGCCTCGGCCGGCGAGGGGCTGCCGCTGGTGGCCATCGGCGCCACCGTGTTCGTGCTGCTCGCCCTCGAACTGCGCTACATCCCGATCCTGCGGATCCTCGACGCCGGCCGGTATTCGGACCGCTTCCGCAGCGACGACGAACCTCGGCCGGGCCCGGACGCGGCGGTCTGACCCCTACTTCTGCTTCGCGAGCCACTCTCGATAGGTCAGCGTCGAGAGGATGGCGCCGTCCTTGGCGATGAGCGCGTCGCCGTGGGCGGCGGCGAACATGCCGGCCGTGTCGTCGGTCGTGACGGTGCGCTTGTCGTCCTTGGCGGCCAGCGCGATCCGGCCGAGCTCGTCGAGCGGGAACACCTCAGGTCCGGCATAGTTGCGGATTCCCTGCAGCGGCGCGCCCACGCTCACGTCGGCCACCGCCTTCGCGACGTCCGCCGACGCCATGGGCTGCACGAGCGTGCCCGGTAGCCGCACGGTGTGCTCGTCCGCGGTCCACGTCAGCACCGCACCCATGAACTCGTAGAACTGGGTGACGCGCACGATCGAGTACGGCACCGGCCCCGCCTTGAGGATGTCCTCCTGGAGGACCTTGGCGCGGTAGTACACCAGGTCGGGCACCTGGTCGACGCCGAGGATCGAGAGGATCACGGCATGGCCGACGCCCGCCCGGTGGGCCGACGCGAGAAGGTTGTCCATGCTGGTCTGGAAGAAGGTCAGCGAGGCGTCGTCGAACGTCGGCGAGTTGGTCAGGTTGACCACGACGTCGGCGCCCTTCAGCGCGGCGTCCAGGCCTTCTCCGGTGAGCAGGTCGACGCCCGACGACGGCGAGTGCGGCACCGCTTCGTGCCCGGCCGCCGCCAAGAGCTTGACCACCTGCGATCCGATGAGGCCGGTCCCACCCATCACGGCGATGTGCATCTCGGTCACACACCTTTCATGCGAGGTTGATCGTCATGAGGTATGACCGAGCAGCCGCCACGCTTGTGACAGCGCCGCCGCCCCCGGCACGCCGGTGCGATGCAGATAGGCGGTCACAAACACGTCAGATCGATCTGGCCCAGCCAGCGGCCGGGGCGAAGGGTGCCCGCCGCCAGCAGGACGTGGTGGGGTACCTCAGGACGACTCCTTGATGGACCGCAGCAGCAGGGTTGAGATGTCGGCGACGCGGGCCGCCGGGTCGGCCTTGCCCTGCTGCTGGCGGGTGGTCACCCCGTCGTTGAGCATGATGATGCAGAACGGGCAGGCCGCGGCCACCACCTCGGCGCCGGTCTCGAGGGCCTGATCGGTGCGCGTCTCGTTGATGCGCGTGCCGATCGTCTCCTCCATCCACATGCGAGCGCCGCCGGCACCGCAGCAGAACGACGTCTCGCGGCTGCGCGACATCTCGACGACGTTCAGGCCGGGCACGCTCTGCAGGACGTCGCGCGGCGCGTCGAAGACGCGGTTGTGCCGGCCCAGGTAGCACGGGTCGTGGTAGGTCACCTGGGCGTTCACCTCGTTCTTCGGCTTGAGCCGGCCGTCGGCCACGAGCTGGGCCAGCAGCTGCGAGTGATGTACGACGTCGAAGACGCCGCCGAGCTGCGGGTACTCCTTGCCCAGCGCGTTGAAGCAGTGTGCACAGGTCACCACGACCTTCTTGGCGCCGGCCGCGGTGAGCGTCTCGACGTTCTGCTTCGCCAGTTCCTGGAAGAGCAGTTCCTGGCCGAGGCGCCGGGCGGCGTCGCCGGTGCACGTCTCGGCGCCCCCGAGGACCATGAACGAGACGCCGGCCTCGTGCAGCAGTTCGGCGACCGCGCGGGTCGTCTTCTTGGCGTTGTCGTCGAGCGCGCCGGCGCAGCCGACCCACAGCAGGTACTCGACGTCGTCGGGAAGCTTGTCACCCTCGAGCACCCGTACCTCGAAGGGCAAACCGGCGGTCCACTCCAGCCGGGCACCGGCCCCCCGGCCCCACGGGTCGCCGGCCCGCTCGAGGTTGCGCAGCAGGGTATGCGCCTCCTTGGGGAACTGCGATTCGATGAGCACCTGGTAGCGCCGCATGTCGACGATGTGGTCGACATGCTCGATGTCGACCGGGCACTGCTCGACGCAGGCACCGCAGGTCACGCATGACCACAACACGTCGGGGTCGATGACGCCGCCGTCCTCGGCCGTGCCGACGAGCGGACGGGCCGCCTCGGTCTGGACCGCCTCGGGCAGGGCCGCGCGCTGCTCGTCCGAGCCCGCCAGCAGGTAGGGGGACTTGGCCAGCGCGTGGTCGCGCAGGTTCATGATGACGAGCTTCGGGTTGAGCGGCTTGTCGGTGTGCCAGGCCGGGCATTGCGACTGGCAGCGGCCGCACTCGGTGCAGGTCGCGAAGTCGAGCATGCCTTTCCAGGTGAAGTCCTCGATCGCGCCGCGCCCGATCTTGTCGTCCTCCCCCGGGTCTTCGAAGTCGACCGGCTTGCCGCCGGAGACCACCGGCAGGAGCGCTCCGAGGGCGCGCGGGCGGCGGGAGAACGCGACATTGAACGGCGCCAGGAAGATGTGCAGGTGCTTCGAATACACGACGATCACCAGGAACGTCAGCACGACGGCGAGTGAGCCGACCACGCCGATCGTCTCGAGGACGTCGTTGGCGGTGCGCCCGGCCGGCTTCAGCACACGGGCAGCCGCCTCCGATGCGAAGGCGCCGCGCGCGAACGGGAAGTTGCCGGTGTTGATCTGGGCGCCGCGGTACAGCAAGAGCGTCCACATCACGTTGAAGATCATGAAGAGGACGAGCCAGGCCGCGCCCAGATGGGAGCCGAAGAACCGGGAGCGGCGGCCCTCGTTCTCGGGGTTGTGCCGGAGCCGGATCACCGCAAACGTGACGAGCCCGGCCAGGACCGCCACGATGAAGAGGTCCTCGAGGAACCCGAGCCACGCCATCGTGCCGATGAGCGGGATGTGGAAGTCGCGCTGGAACAGGGCGCCGAAGCCTTCGACGATCGTCGCGCCGAGGATCAGGAAGCCCCAGAAGACCGCGAAGTGCGCCACCCCGGGCACGCTCCACTTCAGCAGTTTGCGCTGGCCGGCGACCTCGGTCACGACCGCCGCCGCGCGCCGGCCGACGTCATCGAGGCGGCCGGGCTCGACCGGCTGCGCGGTCCGCCCGATCTGATAGAGCGTGTACAGCCGTCGACCGGCCAACGCGAAGGCCACTGCGGTGATGGCCAAGCCGAGCACGAGTCGAACGATCACGGGTGCCTCCTGGGCGTCGTTGCCGGTTTTGGAGCGACGGATGACCGACGGCGTTTGATCTCGGTGAGCAGCGCCGGCACCACCTCATGCAGGTCGCCAACCACGCCGAGGTCGGCGACCTCGAAGATCGGCGACGCCGGGTCGCGGTCGACGGCGATGACCGTCGTCGCATGCCGCATGGCGGCCCGGTGGCGCACCGAGCCGGAGATGCCGAGGGCGACGTAGAGCCGCGGGTGGACGATCGTGCCGGTCTGGTCGACCTGGGCGTTGCGCGGGCACCAGCCGAGCTCGGTGGCCGTGTGCGAGCCGCCGACCGCGCCGCCGAGCGCGTCGGCGACCTGACCGACCAGGTCGAACCCGGCCCGCGAGCCGACCCCGTGCCCGCCGGCGACCACGATGTCGGCGGTGGCCAGCGAGGGGCGCTGTCCGGGCCCGAGGCGGCGGGCGGCCCGGGTCCGGCTGGGCAACGCAAAATGGGTGCGGGTGACGGCCGGCTCGGCGGGCGCCGGCGACGGCGTCACGGCGGCCGTGCGCACTGCGAAGACGGGGGTGCCGCGCACCACCCGCGACTCCACCCGGCCCGATCCGCCGCCCGCGGCCTGCACAGCAACCGGTCCACCGGCGTCAGCGCGGAGGTCCACCACATCGCCGACGGCTCCGGAGTCCAGCCGGACGGAAAGCCGGGCGGCGACTTCCTGGCCGGTCCGGCTCGCCGCGATCAGCACCGCGGCCGGCGACCGGCGGCGGGCCAGGGCGGCCAGCACCTCGACGCGCGCGGCGACCGGGGAGCGGTCGAAGTCGGTGGAGCTCACCGAGTACACGCTAGCGGCGCCGAAGCGACCGAGCGCGGCGACCGCCACATCGTCGGCCGGACCGCACGCAACGGCCAGTGGCGAGCCGAGCCGCCGGGCCAGCGTCAGCAGCGCGAACGCCGAGCCGTCCACCGCGGGCACGAGCACGAGCACGGCGGTCACAGGAACTGCCGCTCGGCCAGGAAGTCGGCGACGCGGCCGGCGGCCGTCGCCGGGTCGCCCTGGATCACGGTGCCGGTCCGGCGCGGCATCGGCATCGCCGCCACGACGGTCGTCGCTTCCGCCAGGCTGTCGTCGTCCAGGCCGAGGTCGGCGAGCGACCACGTCCGCACCGGCTGCCGAGCGGCTGCGCTGAACCGCTGGTAGCGAGGCTCGCCACAGCGCTCGGTGACGGACACGACGGCCGGCAGGGCCGCCTGGTAGACCTCGGGCCGGCTGATCTCGACGGTCCTCGATCCCACGCGCAGGGTGTCCGCGAAGCACAGCGACGGCACGCCGAGGCGCTCGGCCAGCATGGCCGGGACCATCGCCCAGGCGGCGTCGGCCGGCGCGCAGCCGCACACCACCAAGTCGAAACCCACTCGCTGGACGGCCGTGGCGAGGACGCGGGAGATGGCCAGGGCGTCACCGCCGGGCAGCCGCGCGTCGTGCACGTGGACCCCGACATCGGCGCCGAGCGCGAGCGCCCGGCGGACCGTGGCGGCGGCCGCGGCCGGGCCGGGCGCCAGCGCAGTGACCTCCACGTCGCGGCGGCACAGCGCGATCCGCCGGGCCTGATCGACCGCGATCTCGTCGGCATCGTCGAGCCGGGCCGGCCGACCCGCAAGCATCGGTTGTCGCACAACCACGACGATCTGCATGGGTCGCGGGCCTCCGTTCTGCCAGGGAGTCTAAGCAGATCCGAGATCGACTTCGAGCCTATCCCGATTTCGGACTGTTCCCGGCAGACCAGACATCATCCCGAAGATTCATCGAGCGATTGCGATGAACGCAGCGGAAGCGCAGTCTGAGATCAGGGTGTACGACCAAAGCGCGGGAGGTGTGCCGCATGGTCCGACCGGTTCAGCGCAGGCCCGGTGTATTCGGGATCCGGGACGTCGGCGACTTGACCACCGAGACTCACGAGAGCGGTCACGAACTCAAACGATCGGTGAGCGCGGTCCAGCTGACCGCGATGGGCATCGGGGCCATCATCGGCACCGGCATCTTCGTCGTCATCGGCAAGGGCGCCGGCATCGCCGGGGCGGGAGTGATCCTGTCCTTCGTGCTCGCGGCCATCGCGTGCACGTTCTCCGCCCTGTCGTACGCCGAGCTGGCCTCGTCGATCCCGGTCGCCGGCAGCGCCTATACCTACTCGTACGCCACCATGGGTGAGCTCGTCGCGTGGATCATCGGGTGGGACCTCATCCTCGAGTACGGCGTCTCCGTCGCCGGGGTGGCGGTCGGCTGGGGCGGCAACGTCAACGCGTTCCTCGACGCCGCGTTCGGCTGGACGATGCCCGACGCGATCTCCAAGTCCCCGTCGGACGGCGGCGTGTTCAACCTGCCCGCCGTGTTCATCGTGCTGGCCATCACCTTCCTGCTGGTCCGCGGCGTGCGGGAGAGCGCGCGCGCCAACCTGGTCATGGTCGGTATCAAGCTGGTCGTGCTGACGTTCTTCATCGTCATCTCGTTTGTCAACTTCAGCTCGAAGAACCTGCACCCGTTCATGCCGCACGGCTTCCACAGCGTGACGGCGGCGGCCGCGATCATCTTCTTCGCGTACATCGGGTTCGACGCGGTCTCGACCGGCAGCGAGGAGGCCCGCAACCCGGCCAAGGACCTGCCCTTCGCGGTCATCGGGTCCCTGCTGGTGTGCACGGTGTTCTACGTCCTGACCGCGATCGGTGCCCTCGGCATCGCGACGCCGGACCAGATGAAGGGCAGCGACGCCCCGCTCGCCACCGCACTCAACGAGGGGGCCGGGATCTCGTGGGCCGCCTGGATTCTCGCCCTCGGGGCGCTGATCGCGATCACGAGCGTCGTGCTGGTCATCTTCTACGGACAGACCCGCATCTTCTTCGCCATGGCCCGCGACGGGCTGCTGCCGGCCCGGATGGCTGACGTGAGCCCCCGATTCGGGACCCCGGCCAAGCTGACCGTCGGGCTCGGCATCCTGATCGCGATCCTGGCCGCGTTCGTGCCGCTGGGCACGATTGTCGAACTGGTCAACATCGGCACGCTGTTCGCCTTCGTCCTGGTCAACATCGGGGTGATCGTGCTCCGACGGACCCGGCCCGACATGCCGCGGCCCTACCGGGTGCCGTTCTCCCCGGTGTTCCCGCTGATCGGCGTGGCCTTCGCGGGATACCTCATGAGCGACCTGCCCTGGGAGACGTGGGTCCGCTTCGCCGTCTGGCTCGCGCTCGGCCTGATCATCTATGCCTTGTACGGGTATCGCCACTCGCGCCTGCGCCACGGCCTCGGGCCGGCGCCGGTCGAGCCCGTCGATGCGCCGGATTCGCAGGAACCGGGGTGAGCGCCATGGGACCGGTCATCGCCGGGTTCGACGGCACCTCGTCCGGCGAGGACGCGGTGACGCTCGCCCGGGCCTGCGCCCGCGTCCTGGACGCCGCGCTCGTCGTGACCACCGTGCATCCGGCGCCGGCGCCGATCAGCTCCGCGCGCGTCGACGCCGAGTGGGTGGCCGACCGGCACTACGAGGCCGAGAAGGTCCTCGACGCCGCTCGCAAGCTGCTCGACGGCGGCGAGCGAGTCGAGTACCGGGTGGTGGCGTCGTCCTCGGCCGCCCATGGCCTGCACGACCTCGCCGACTCGCTCGACGCGTCCGTGATCGTCGTCGGGTCGAGCCAACGAGGGGACGGGCCGCGCTTGTTCGCCGGCAGCACCGCCAACCGGCTCCTGGCCGGCAGCCGCACACCGGTCGCCATCGCGCCGCCCGGCCTGCGCAACGCAGATCCCACCGGAAAGAACCGGTTCGGCGTCGCCTACATCGACACCGCGGACGGGCACGCGGCCCTCGCCCTCGCCGCCGAGTTCGCGGCGCGGGCCGGCGCGTCGCTCACGCTCTATTCGGTCCTGGTCGACGAGGCCAAGGCCGTCCTGCCGGTCATCGGCCGGGACGGCGAGCACGCGTTCGCCGAGTCGGCGCGCGACTCGTTCCAGCAGGCCCTCGATGAGGCGGTCGCCCGCCTTCCAGCCGGGATAGCGGCGACCGGACGGGTTCTGACCGGCGACGTCATCGAACTGCTGGCCGACATCGAGGACGTCGACGTGCTGTTCTGCGGCTCGCGCGGCTACGGACCGGCCCGGCGGATCCTGCTCGGCGGCGTGTCGTCGCGACTCGTCCGGCAGGCCCGCAGCCCGGTCATCGTCGTGCCGCGCAGCGCCTAGGTGTACTCCGCCAGCTAGAGGCCGAGGTCGGACAGTCCCGGATGGTCGTCGGGTCGCGGGCCCGACGGCCACCGGTACAGCCGGTCGGCCTCGGCGATCGGGACGTCGTTGATGCTCGCGACCCGCCGCCGCATGAGGCCCTCGCCGTCGAACTCCCAGTTCTCGTTGCCGTATGAACGGAACCAGTTGCCCGAGTCGTCGTGCCACTCGTAGGCAAAGCGCACGGCGATCCGGTCCTCGTGGAAGGCCCACAGCTCCTTGATGAGCCGGTAATCCAGCTCCCGGGCCCACTTGCGGGTCAGGAACTCCTGGATCGCCGGCCGGCCGGAGAAGAACTCGGCCCGGTTGCGCCACTGCGAGTCCTCGGAATAGGCGAGCGCGACCTTCTCCGGGTCACGCGTATTCCAGGCGTTCTCGGCCATGCGCACCTTCTGCATGGCGGTCTCCTGCGTGAACGGCGGCAGCGGCGGACGGGCCATTACTGGTCCTCCAGACGGAAGCCGACCTTCAGGCGCACCTGGACGTGCGCGACCTCGCCGTCGCTCAGGTGCCCACGGATCTCGGCGACCTCGAACCAGTCCAGGTTGCGCAGCGTCTGCGAGGCGCGCGAGATGGCGTTGCGGATGGCTTGGTCGACCCCGTCCGCCGACGAGCCGACGATCTCGGTGACCCGGTACACATGATCGCTCATGGAAGGTCACGTTACTCTTCGGGCCGCTCGGATCGCCTTGCCGTAGGCCACGATGTGGCGGTCAACGGCGAAGCCGACGCTGGTATAGACCCGGGCGGCGCCGGCCGGTCGGGGTGCACCGCACCGAACAGCGCGACCCGGTAGCCGCCCCCGGGCCACCGCCGCGGCGTCGCCGGTCTGATAGGCGCGCACGTGGAGATCCGTCATGGGCCCACCACATTGGCGAGGAACCTCAGGTACTCGGCGCGGTCAAACGGGTTGCCGTCGGTCCGGCGGCGCACCGGCGGGGTGCCCTTGACCGCCCGGTCGCCGGCCGGCTGCGAGGTCCAGACGCCTTCGCCGCGGGAGAGCCCGACCAGGTT
>Ga0070683_100005768_pt1 | contig 10349 bp, 8 predicted proteins | sample KBSC713LmetaG_FD_64662 | JGI IMG/M metagenome (GOLD analysis project Ga0070683, IMG submission 64662) | Corn rhizosphere microbial communities from Kellogg Biological Station, Michigan, USA - KBS C7.1-3L metaG | ecosystem: Host-associated > Plants > Roots > Rhizosphere ... | reverse complement strand
AGGCGCGGCGTGCCCAGGCCAGCTCGTTGGTGACCTCGAAGACCGTCAGGCCGGTGTCGCGCGCCAGCGCCGCATAGGTCAGGCGCGGCACCGCGTCGGCGTCTTCCACGTCGTAGCGTCGGAAGAGCGCGAAGGCGCGCGGGTGGCCGGCATCCGCGCAGTGGCGCTCGAGCGCGACGAGCGCGCCGGCGAACAGGCCGCGGATCCACTCGCGATGGAACCACACTTCAGGGTCCGCGTCCTCGATCGGCGCACACGCCGCGAGCGCCTCGTCGGCGCCGGCGACGTCGACCGAGATCATCGTGACGGCACCGCCCCGCTTGAGCCGGGTCTCGGCCTTGTGGGTATTGGCGAGAAACCCGTCGAGGCACGTGCGCACGAACGTGCGGAACCGTGCCTTGCCCGCGTCGTAGCGTTCCAGGTATTCGCGCTCGAAGGCGCGCGCGAAGAACGCCTGCGTGAGATCCTGCGCGTCCTCCGGGGTCCGGCGCCAGCGAGCGCGCACGTAGAGATAGACGGGCCGCCAGTAGCTGCGCGCGAGCGCGTCGTAGGCCGCCGCACGCGCAGCCGGATCGACGCTGGCAAGGTCGCGCACCACGGAATGTCGCGTGGCGGGGAAGGTCATCGGAGCGGCCTATTCTAGCGGCTCCGGGCCTGATTCATGCATGGCAGCGCGCCGGTATGCGCCGATACGTCTGCTCGTCGATCGCCATGACGATGTTGCTGGCGGTGGGATCCCTCGCCGCCGCCCAGCCTCCCGCGCCTCCGCCGGCCGCCGCCGGGCCGCAGGGGCCGCAGCCGCCCCCGCCCGTCTGGACCGGCAGCGCCGGCGCCGGATTCACCATGAACCGGGGCAATACCGACACGACCAACGTCAACCTGTCGTTCGAGGCCACGCGCGATCCCAAGACGCGGAGTGTCTGGAAATTCAAGGCGCTGTATCTGCGCGGACAGACCGCCGGCGCCGCGACCGTCGACCGGTTCCTTGCCGACGCCCGCAACGAGCGCGATCTGTCGGCGCGCGTCTACGCGTTTGCCGCCGTGCAGTTTCTCGAAGACCAGTTCAAGCAGATCGACTATCTGTGGGCGCCCGCCGGCGGCATCGGCTACAAGCTCATCGCGGCGCCGATGACGACGCTGAACGTCGACGGCGGGCTCGGCGCGAAGATCGAGAAGGACACCGGGCTCGACCGCCGCACCGACGCCGTGGTCACGCTGTCCGACAAGTTCGAGCACAAGCTGTCGAAAACCTCGTCGATCACCCAGGGCTACAACGCGCTGTGGAAGGCGAGCGACTTCGGCGACGTGCTCCAGACGTTCACCGCCGGCGTCGCGGCGTCGCTGACCGCACGGACGCAGGTCAAGATCGAGTTCCTCGACAGCTACGTTTCGCGGCCGCCGAGCGCCGCGGTGAAGCAGAACGACATCGCGCTGCTGACGGCCTTCGTTTATAAATTCTAGGTGCCCCGCCGCCCGACCTCCGACCACTTCGACGGCCGGTCGTTCTTCAATCCGCACGCCGCCACGGGACGGAGCTGGCGCGAGGTGCTGCGTTGGGCGCGCACACGGCAGCGTGTGGCCTGGCCGGCGTCCGTGACGCCGCCGCCGCCGCCGCCGCAGCCGCCGCCCCCCTCGCGCGTGTCGCCCGGCGAGGTGGCCGTCACGTTCATCGGCCACTCCACGTTCCTGCTCCGCACGGCGTCACAGGTGTTCGTCACCGACCCGGTGTTCACGACGCACGCCGGCCCGTTCGGCCGCACCGGCCCTCGCCGCGTCCGGCCGCCCGCGATCGCGCTCGCCGACCTGCCGCGCGTCGACGTGGTCCTGCTCAGCCACAACCATTACGATCACCTGCAGCCCTCGTCGCTGGCGTCGCTCCGCGATGCGGAGATCGTCACCACGCTCGGCGTCGGACGCTACCTGCCGCGCCGACGGCGCGTGTGCGAGCTCGACTGGTGGCAGCAGACGCGGATCGGCGACGCCGTGATCACGGCCGTGCCGGCGCAGCATTTCTCCGCGCGCACGCCGTGGGACAAGAACCGCACGCTGTGGTGCGGCTTCGTGGTGCAGGTGGACGGCGTCACCCTCTACTTCGCGGGAGACACCGGCTATACGCCGCAGCTGCGCGAGATCGGCGCCCGCTTCGAACGCATCGATCTCGCGCTGCTGCCCATCGGCGCCTACGAGCCGCGCTGGTTCATGCAGCCGATGCACATGAATCCCGACGAAGCCGTGCGCGCGCATCTCGACACCGGCGCCCACGCCAGCGTTGGCATGCACTTCGGCACCTTCCAGCTCACCGACGAAGCGATCGACGAGCCCCTCCGTGCCCTCGCGCGCGCCCGCGTCGAGCACGGCGTCTCGCCGGAGGCGTTCCGCGTGCTGGACTTCGGTGAGACGGCTATCGTCACGGCGCCGAGCACGGCTTGACGCTCCGGCACCAAGAACACAAAGACCACGAAGCTCACGACTGGATTGGTCTGGTCTTCGTGATCTTTGTGACCTTTGTGCCGGAGCGTTACGCCGTGGCCGTCAACAGTCGCTCGAGTCGATCGAGGCCGCCGCGGAGCTTGTCGGTGTCGCCACCGTAACCGATACGGAAGTGCGCCGGCGCGTCGAAGAACCGGCCGGGCCCGACGGCGGTACGGTGCTCGCGCATCAGGCGTTCGACGAGGGGATCCGCATCCTGGAGCCCGCGGATTTTCGGAAAGACGATGGTGGCGGCCGACGGCGCGTACTCGAGCTGCGGGTGCGCGGCGAGGAAGTCGTCGACGACGGCCTTGTTGCGCGCCAGCTGCATGCGGGCGCGGGCGTGCAGGCGCTCGAGCTGCGCGAAGGCAAGGACGGCCAGCCGTTCCGCGACGATTGAGCCCGTTCCGTCGACGACGTCGCGGGCGCGGCGGGCGCGGGCGGCCACGCGTTCACTGGCGATAACCCAGCCGGCGCGAAGGCTCGACAGGCCGTACGACTTGGTGAGGCTGCTCGTCGTGACGAATACGTCGCCGCGCATGGCCGCCGGCGGCGAGGTGTCGCCGGTCAGGTCCTTGTAGACCTCGTCCACGAGCACGACGGCGCCCTGGCGCGCGGCGAGCCGCCCGATTTCGTCGACGGCCGCGCCGTCGGCCACGACGCCGGACGGGTTGTGCGGCGTGGTAATCACGACGACTGTCGTCCGCGGCGTGATCGCACGCCGCACGAGATCGGGATCCAGCGCGTAGCCGTCCTCGAACCTCCGCTCGAACCGTGTCGTGGTCGCTCCAAGGAGCCGCGCCGCGCCGAGCAGCGGATCGTAGCCAGGGCGCTCGACGAGGACTTCGTCGCCAGGCTCGAGCAGCGCCGCGAACGCGAGCAGGTTCGCGCCGGCAGTGCCGGTCGCCGTCGTCACGCGATCGGCCGCTACTCCGTAGCGCGCGGCGATCGCGTCCATCAGCGGCTGATAGCCGTTGTCGTTCGCGCCGCTCAGCGCCATCGCCTCGCGCGCGCCAGGCAAATCGTCCAGCGAGCACGCCAGGATGTTACTGCCCGCCAAATCGAATTCAGGCGCGGGCCTGGTCTTCGCCCACTCCATGTAAGGAGCATGGAATCTCAGCGATTGGCTCTCAGGGGCGCGTTCCGTCAATTCCACAACTCCTCAACTTCCAACTCCCAATGAACCCCCAACGCTCAAGCCGCAAAACTCCCAAGCGAGAATTCTAGACCTTTGTGCTTGGGCGTTTTGGCACTTGGGCGTTGGGAGTTATTTGGGCGTTGGGAATTGCGGAGTTGCGGAGTTGACGCGCGGCGCTCAGCGTCGGGCCGCGTACCAGTAATACACGGGCACGCCGAGCGCGAGCAGCAGGGCTCCCTTCGCCGCCGCGCCGGGGGCCGCGCCGACCGTGCTGGCGACGACGGCGGCCGCCACGAGCACGAAGAGGATCTGGACGACCGGGTAGCCTGGCGCGCGGAAGGCGCCTGGCGGTCGTGACGCGAGGGGCAGCTTGCGCCGGAACGTGAGCACGGTCAGCACCGTGGAGCCGAAGAAGATCCAGTCCGCGAAGACCACGTAATTGGCGAGTTGTTCGTACGAGCCCGTCAGCGCCAGCATGCACGACCACGTGGACTGGACGATGATCGCCAGCGACGGCGTCGCGTAGCGCGGGTGCAGCGTCGCCAGCGCGGGCACGAACAGCCGGTCGGCCGCCATCGCGTAGTAGACGCGTGTCGGCGCCAGGATCGACAGGTCGAGGAACCCGAAGGTCGAGATGGCGATGGCGCCGCTCATGAACACGTCTCCCCAGCCGCCGAACATCCGCCGCGCCGCGTCGGCCGCGGGCGTCTGCGTCGCCGCCAGCCCGGTCAGCCCCATCGCGCGCAGGAAGACGACGTTCACCGTCAGGTAGATGACGACAACCGCGACGGTGCCGGCGATCAGCGCGATCGGCAGGTTGCGCTTCGGGTCGATGATCTCCTCGCCGACGTAGTTCACCGCCTGCCAGCCGCCGTAGGTGAAGAGGATGGGGACGAGCGCGGCGCCGAACGCAATCACCGTCGAGCCCGGCGCTGCCGCCGGCACCCGCGCCTCGTGCCACCACGTCGGGTGCGCCGCCCCGAAGAAGGCGGCGCCGACGAGCAGCGCCAGCGCCGCAACCTTGAGGATCACGAGCACGTTGAGCACCCGGCTGCCCGGTTTCACGCCGAGGTAGTTGACCACCGACAGCACCGCGATGGCGGCGATGGCCAGCGGAATCCGCGCGGCGTCGGGCCCGTGCGCGAGATGAAGCGCGTAGGTGGCGAAGGTGATGGCCACGGCCGCGATGGCGCCGCTCTCGATGACCAGCAGCAGCGCCCAGCCATACAGAAAGCCGGCGAGCGGATGCAGGCCGTCGCGAAGGTAGACGTATTGTCCGCCCGCCTTGGGGAAGAGCGCGCCGAGCTCGGCATAGGAGAACGCACCCGCCAGCGCGATCGCGCCGCCCGCCACCCACGCGCCCAGGACCAGCAGCGGCGTGTCGAGCCGCTGCGCCACGATGTAGGGCGTGACGAAAATGCCGGCGCCGACAATGCCGCCGATGACGACCATCGTCGCGTCGAACGGCCCGAGCGCTCGCTTGAAATCAGCTGCCAGCTTTCAGCTCCCGGCTTCCCGCTTCCGGCTTCCGGCTTCCAGCTTCCGGCTTCCAGCTTCCGGCTTCCGGCTTTCAGCCTCTGCGTCCTGCTGGAAGCTGGTAGCTGGCAGCTGGCAGCTTCCAGCGTCAGGCATACGCGGCTCCGACCATGATCTTCTTGATGCGCAGGTACGGCGATCCGTGCGAGATGCTGTTGATCTGCGTCGGCTGCCCCTTGGCGTCGCCGCCGGTGCCGTGCATCTCCCATTGATCGGGGCCGGTCAGCGCGTCGAGGCTGCCCCAGAAGTCGGTGGTGATCGCGTTGTAGGTGACGTTGGTCACCATGCCGACCTTCTTGCCGTTCTTGATGGCCCAGAAGGCGTTGCCGCCGAACTGGCCGTTGTAGCGCTGCTGGTCGATGGAGTAGCTGCCGCGGCCGTCGATGAGGACGCCGTCCTTGGTGTCGGCGATGATCTGATCGAGCGTCGGCGATCCGGGCGGGCCCGGCTCGACGTGCACGTTGGCCATGCGCAGGAACGGATAGTCGCGCCACGACTGCGCGTAGGTGCAGCCGCGGCTCTCCTTCTCGTTGATGTAGTGCGCCGTCTCGCGGTTGGTCATCAGGCCGACGAGGATCCCGTCGCGGACGAGCGGGAACTTCGTCGTCTTCACGCCGTCGTCGTCATAGCCGGCGGTGCCGAGGCCGCCGGGGATGGTCTTGTCGGCGGTGACGTTGAAGAGCTTCGAGCCGTATTTCAGCTTGCCGATGTCCGAGACCTTGACGAAGCTGGTGCCGGCGTAATTCGCTTCGTAGCCCATGATGCGATCGAGCTCGGTGGCGTGGGCGACGATCTCGTGGATCGTCAGCATCGCGTGCGAGGGCGTGAGGATCAGATCCTTGACGCCCATCTCGATCGGCTTGGCGGTGGTGAACTCGACCGCTTCGTCGGCGATGCGCTCGGCGTTCTCGAGCATCTTCGCGTCCTCGGCGACCTCCCATCCGCCCAGCTTTGGCACGGCGCTGAAGGTGCGCGTGCGGACGACGTCGTCTTTGCGCGCGGTGACGGAGAAGCTCGGGTTGGTCTGCCAGGCTTCCTGCTCGATGTAGGAGCCTTCGCTCGAGGCGAAGTATTTCCACTCGTAGGTGATGTTCACCGAGACGTTGACGCTCTGCACGCCCTTGTTTTTGACGGCGGTGTCGACGACCTTCTGGACGAAGTCCTGCTTCAACTCGCGCGAGATGTCGTCGGGGTTCTTCGTCACCGGCGTCGCCCAGTGGGTCTGGTAGGCCGCCACGGGCGCGAGGACGACGTCGTTCTTCTTGGCAATCGCGCTGGCCCTGGCAACCTCGGCGGCGATGCGCGTGATGCGGCGGATCTCGTCTTCGGTGACAATCGGGCTGCTGGCAAAGCCCCAGGTGCCGCTGTGAATCACCCGGACGCCGAACCCTGCAGCCGTCTGCCCTGAGCCTGTCGAAGGGCCGCCGCGGCGCCCGCCGCCTCCGCCGCGCCCGCCAAAGCCGCCCCCGCCACCGCCGCCGCGTCCGCCGCGGCCGCCGAATCCGCCGAAGCCGCCGGCCGGATCATCGGGCCCGCCGGGGATCGGGTTGCCGCCGCTGGCGTTGACGCCGCTGCTCGTCGAGCGCGTGAAGCGGATGTCGGCGTAGCTGCAGCCGAGCGTCTTCGCTTCTTTCAGCGCCACGTCGGAGAGGCCCTTGAACTTCGAGTCGAGCACCTTGCCGGGTGGCGTCTGCGCGAGCAGATCGGCGATCAAATCGCTGCCGGCGATCAGGATGCCGGCAGCGCCGGCGGTCTTGAGAAAGTCGCGTCGTGTTGGTGACATCGCTACACCGCCGGAGAGACAGAGGTCATGTAGAAGTCTTCGATACGGACTGCGGGCACGAGCGCCGAGCCGGGGCCGTCGTACGCTTCGCCGGTGTGCATCGGCACCGCCTGGCCGACGGCGGTGACGTTGTTGAAACCGACGAGCGGCGACATGTTCCAGCGGAAGTTCTGGACCGGGCCGACGATCTCGCCGTTCTCGATGAGGAACAGGCCGTCGCGTGTCATGCCGGTGTTGAGCAGCGTCGGCTGGTCGACGGCGCGGATGTACCAGAAGAAACTGACGAGCAGTCCGCGGCGCGTCGACTTCACCATCTGCTCGATGCTCTGGTTCGTGCCTTCGAGCACCAGGCTCATGTTCGGCGTGGCGGGCGTCGGATCCTTCTTGACGCGCGCGGCGTACTGCGCGTCGTAGTAGAGGTTCTTCAGCACGCCCTTCTCGACCCACGTCACGGGGCGTGCGGCGGTGCCGTCGGCCATGATCGGCGTCTGCCGCAGGATCGCGTTACCGACGTCGCTCTTGATGGTGACGAGATCACTGAAGACCTTCTCGCCGAGCTTCGTGGTGCCGCGCTCGGTGCCGGAAAGGTACGAGCGCGGGCCGGTCTCGACCGCGCGCGCGTTGAAGATGTTGGTCATCAGGGACAGGAAGCGCGCCGCGGGCCGCGACTCGAGAATCACGGTGTAGCGCCCCGGCTCCAGCGCGCGCGGCTTCTGGCTCTTGACGGCCTTGTCGGCGGCGATCTCGCTGATGTTCACTGGATCGATGAGGCTGAGGTCCTTGACGCCGGTGATGCCGGCCCAGCCAGACCCGCGGCCGTCCTGCGTGCGGCAGGTGAGGATCATTCCCGCTTCCGCGTACTGGTAGTAGGCGAAGAGCCCGGCCGAATTCGCCGTGCACGTCGTCTGGTAGTTCTTGGGGATGTAGCCGGAGCCGAGCGCGCCCTTCTTGTCGCAGACGGCGACGCTCTTGCGCACCATCTCGGCGCGCTCGCCGGGCCCGAAGTTGACCATCGCCGGCAGCGCGGCGTCGACCGGCATATAGTCCTGCGGCCCCTTGACGAGCGGCGCGAGGTTGGGATTGTCGCGCGCGGTCTTGGCCGCGTCGGTGGCTTCCTCGACCATCGCGCGCAGCGAGTCGTCGTCGAACTCGCGGGTGGAGGCGGAGCCTGACTTGTTGCCGAGCCGGACGGTGACCGACAGCTGCTGATCGAACTGAACGAGATTGGTGGTGATGGTCGAATTGGCCCAGCGCGTGCCCGAGCGCTCGCCGCCGCTGAACTCGACCTCGGCGCCGTCACCTCTGGCCATGTTCAGGACCTTGTCGGTGAGCGCCTTCACCTCGTCGCGTGAGTACATGGAGCGGGATTATACCCGCCGGTTCCTCAGCGTCCGTCTTTCGGAACCATGTTCCAGCCCGGCGTCTCGGACAGGTCCGGAAGATCGGCTTTCACGACCGGCGGCGTCGTGTAGTGATCCATCGCCGTCACGCCGATCGCGCGCCGCGCTGCGGCAAACGATCCGCCGGGAATCATCCGCGCATCTTGCGGCTTTGGGTCGTCAGCCATACCGACCATTATGCTCCCAGCCCCCAGCCCCACACCCAGCCCGCTTCCCCGGCCCCCAGCCCCCAGCCCGCGGTATGATCGCGAGATGTCCACCCACGCTCCGACCTCGCCCGCCGAAAAGCATTCCACCGCGATGGCGCCGCCTGCCGGACAGGGCGTCACGCTGAACGCGGCGTTTGCCGGCGTGCGCCGCGTGCCGCAGCCGGTCAACGAGCCGGTCCACAGCTACGCGCCCGGCACGCCGATCCGCGCCGAGCTGAAGGCGCGCCTGAAATCGATGGCGGCGGAGAAGATCGACATTCCGCTGATCATCAACGGCAAGGAGATCCGGACCGGACAGACGCACCCGGTGACGATGCCGCACGACCACGGGCACGTGCTGGCGGAGTACCACCTGGCGTCGGCGGAGCACGTCCAGCAGGCGATTGCCGCCTCGACGGCGGCGCGGCGCGACTGGGCCGCGTGGCCGTGGGAAGACCGCGCCGCCGTGCTCCTGCGCGCCGCCGAGCTGCTCGCCACGACCTGGCGCGCCACGCTCAACGCGGCGACGATGCTCGGCCAGTCGAAGACGGCGTTCCAGTCGGAGATCGACGCCGCGTGCGAGATGATCGACTTCTGGCGGTTCAACGCGCACTTCGCGCAGGAGCTCTACAGCGAGCAGCCCGTCAGCAGCCCCGGCGTGTGGAACGCGATGGAGTACCGCAACCTCGAGGGCTTCATCTACGCGGTCTCGCCGTTCAACTTCACCGCCATCGGCGGCAACCTGACCACCGCCCCGGCGCTGATGGGCAACACCGTCATCTGGAAGCCGTCGCACGCGGCGATGCTCAGCAGCTACTACACCTACAAGGTGCTCGAGGCGGCCGGCCTGCCGCCCGGCGTGATCAACTTCGTCCCCGGCGACGCCGCGTCGATCACCAACCAGCTGCTCGACTCGCCGGAGTTCGCCGGCATCCACTTCACGGGCAGCACCGCCGTGTTCAACAGCATGTGGAAGAAGGTGGGGGAGAACGTCGGGCGCTATCGTTCCTATCCGCGCCTGGTCGGTGAAACCGGCGGCAAGGACTTTGTCGTCGCGCACCCGTCTGCGGATGCGCAGGAAATCGCCGTCGCGCTGGCGCGCGGCGCGTTCGAGTATCAGGGGCAGAAGTGCTCGGCCGCCAGCCGCACCTACATCCCGCAGTCGCTGTGGCCGGCGGTGAAGGACAGCCTGGTCGCGATGATCAAGGACTTCAAGGTCGGCGACCCGCGCGACTTCCGCAACTTCATGGCCGCGGTCATCGACAAGAAGGCGTTCACCAAGATCAGCGACTACCTCGAAGACGCCAAGAAGAACGCCACCGTCGTCGCCGGCGGTACCGCGAAGGGGGACAAGGGCTACTTCATCGAGCCGACGCTGATCGAGACGAAGGATCCCGGCTATCGCCTGCTGTGCGAGGAGATCTTCGGGCCGGTGCTGACCGCCTACGTCTACCCCGACGCGCAGTGGGAAGAGACGCTCGACATCGTCGACAAGACGTCCCCCTACGCGCTGACCGGCGCGATCTTCGCGCGCGACCGCGCCGCGATCCGCCAGGCGAGCTCGGCGCTGCGCAACGCCGCCGGCAACTTCTACATCAACGACAAGCCGACCGGCGCGGTCGTCGGGCAGCAGCCCTTCGGCGGCGCGCGTGGATCGGGGACCAACGACAAGGCGGGCTCGAAGCTGAATCTCGTGCGCTGGGCCAGCGCCCGCACGGTAAAGGAGACGCTCGCGCCGCCGCGCGACTACAAGTACCCGTTCATGGCGGAAGAATAGTCCGCGAGCCGAAAGGGATCGACATGTCGCTGAAGGTTCGAGTGACCGAGGGCCACCT
>Ga0070683_100005765_pt1 | contig 10351 bp, 9 predicted proteins | sample KBSC713LmetaG_FD_64662 | JGI IMG/M metagenome (GOLD analysis project Ga0070683, IMG submission 64662) | Corn rhizosphere microbial communities from Kellogg Biological Station, Michigan, USA - KBS C7.1-3L metaG | ecosystem: Host-associated > Plants > Roots > Rhizosphere ... | reverse complement strand
ACGCGGGTGATGAAACGGCTCGCCTTCGGCACCGTGATCGGGCTCGGGCCCGTCACCGGCTTCGTCGCAGCAGGCGTGATGGCGCTGACCACAATCATGCACACGCCATGGCTTGCCGGCCTGAGCTTCTTCCTGCTCGGCGTCGGTCCGATCATGTGGGTGATCTCGACCACCACCTTGCGGCAGTCGGTGACGCCGCCGCGCCTGCTCGGCCGGGTCTCCGCGATCAACATATTGAGCTATGGCGCGCGGCCGCTAGGTTCTGCGATCGGGGCGATCGTTGGCGGCCTGTATGGTGCCGAAACCTGCCTCTATCTCGCGGTCGCGATCTTCGGCGCGCAGGCGCTGGTGATCCTGCTCTCGCCTGCCGTCGGGTTGTCGCGGCAACCCGACATGGTCGGGGATGCCTGCCGCGCCTAGGCTTTGAGATACCGCTCGTAGCTTCCCGTCATCGCCTCGTTCGCCGCGATGTCGGGATCGAGCGTATAGAGGTCCTGGGCGCGGCCGATGCCGCGCAGCGCGTAGCGACCGGTCGAGACCAGATAGCGCCGGCCGGAAGCGTCGAGACCCTTGCAGAATTCCGACGAGGCCAGAAATTCACGGTCGACCGAATTGCACATCGAGGCGATGCGGCTGACCTCGTTGACCGCGGGCCCCACCACGGTGAAGTCGAGCCGGTCCTCGCTGCCGATATTGCCGTAAAAGACCTCGCCGACATGCAGCCCCACATAGGCCGTGGTGACCGGCCGGCCTTCTTTGGCGCGGCGGTCGTTCAACTCCGTTATGTTGAGGCGGAAGCGATGCTCGGCCGAGAGTGCCGCGCGCCGCGCTACCGCCATGTCCTCGCCGGTGAAGATCGCGAGCACGCCGTCGCCGATCAGCTTCAACACGTCGCCGCCGGCCTCATGGATCGCCTCGATCGAGGCGTCGGCATAGTCGTTGAGGAACGGAATGATCTCGTCGGGCCCGATGCTCTCGGAAATCCTGGTGGAGCCGCGCAGATCGGAGAACCAGAGCACCGCATCGATGCGCTCGGTGACGCCGCGGCTGATGCGCCCGCCCAGCACCTGCGCGGAAGCATCGCGGCCGAGATAGACGCGACCGAGCGTGCGGGCAATATCCATCTGTTGTGCGGATTTGATCGCCAGCCCAAGCACCGGCACGAGATCGCGCAGTGCTGTGAGCTCGGATTCGCTGAAACCCCGATCCCGGCGCGTCGTGAAGTAGGAATAGAAGCAATCCATCTGGCCGAGCGTGCCGGCATCGCCGAAGCGATGGATGAAGGCGAGGAAATGCCGGTGCCCCTTGTCGACGAGGTCGCCGATCATCGAGAAATTCTGCGAAGCGCCGTCGGCAAGATCGAGATACAGCTCGTCATGACCGTTTTCCATCATGTGATGGAAGGCCGAACGCCGCCAGTTCTTCGCGGCATCGCCGTCGGCGGACGACCTGTATTCGAACGTGTCGCCCTCGTTCGACGGCCGATCGTTCCAGCGGAAACCCCGCCCCTCGTAGATCGGGTGCAACGTATCGATGAAGGCAAGGCCGCGCGATAATTCGAGCCCGCCGGCGCAGCAACGCTCGCAAAAACCGCGGATCAGATCTGGCTCGGGAAGGCCGGTGAGACCCTGGCCGACCAGCCAGTTCATCAGGTCGATACGGGAGGAAAGTTCCATGCTCTATTATGCCGTGCAATCGTGATCGGCGGAAGCATCAAGCCCCGTGCTTGACGTCACCCGAGTCGGGCGCGCAAATGACGCGCAATGCGGCAAACCAACATAATGGCGCCCCACGCATGAGCGGGCGCCGCCTTCCGGTCATCCTGGCGCTCGGCACCACCCAGACGCTCGCCTGGGCCTCCAGCGTCTATCTGCCGGCCATCCTGGCCGATCCGATGGCGCATGATCTCGGCATCTCCGCGAACTGGATCTTTGGCGCCTATTCCGGTGCGCTGGTCATCGCCGGCCTGCTCGGCCCGCGCATTGGGCGGCAGATCGACCGGGTCGGCGGCCGGCCGGTGCTCTCGATCTCGAACCTGACGCTCGCGGGCGGCCTTGCCTTGCTCGGCTTCACCTACTCGATTCCCATGCTGATCGCGGCCTGGGTCCTGCTCGGCATTGGCATGGGCTACGGCCTCTACGACGCGGCCTTTGGCGCGCTCGGACGCATCTATGGAGAGGCCGCGCGCGGAGCGATCACCGGTATCACCCTGATCGCAGGCTTTGCTTCCACCGTCGGCTGGCCGCTGACGGCCTATGGGCTCGCCCATATCGGCTGGCGCGATACTTGTCTGGCCTGGGCGGCGGCGCATATCGTGATCGGCCTGCCGCTCAACCTTTTGATGCTGCCGCCCGTGCCGGCCACGAAGGCGGCCGAGCAAGCCGAGGCCAAGCCGCATATTCCAATCGACCGCACCATGGTGCTGCTGGCGCTCGCCTTTGCCCTGGCCTGGATCGTCACCAGCGCGATGGCGGCGCATTTCCCGCGCATCCTGGAAGCAGCGGGCGCAACCCCCGTCGAGGCGATCGCCGCCGGCGCGCTGATCGGTCCCGCCCAGGTCTTTGCCCGGATGATGGAGGCGAGCTTCCTGAAGCGTTACCATCCGATCGTCACGGCCCGCCTCGCCTGCCTGATGCATCCGCTTGGTGCGGCCATTGTCGCGCTGACCGGCGGCGGCGGCGCAAGCATCTTCGCGATCTTCCATGGTGCCGGCAACGGCGTGATCACCATTGCGCGCGGCACGCTGCCGCTCTCGATCTTCGGTCCGAAGAATTACGGCTACCGGCTCGGCCTGATCGGCGCGCCGGCGCGGATGGCGCAGGCCATAGCACCGCTGCTGTTCGGCTTCCTGATCGATGCGATGGGAAGCCGTGTCCTGATCGTGTCTTCCGCGCTCAGCCTTGCCGCGGCGGCGGCATTGCTGCTGTTGCGCGAGAAATCGCCGGCCTGAGTGCCGGCAAAATGGTCTTCCCTTCACGGTCCAATTCGAGCACAACCGGCCCATGAACGACAACGGCAACCCCGAGCGCCGCCTCCGCGGGCTCTGGAAATGGGCGACCACGCGGCCGCAAGCTTACGTGGTCTATGTGCTCGCCCTGATCCTGGTGTGGGGCATCTCGTTCCTTGCGGGCACCTTGAACCCGAAGCGAACCGGCAGCGCCAATCCGCCGCCGGTTTCCACGCCGCAGCGTTAGTCCTACTCATAGAACTCCGGCGCCATCTTCAGGCTGTCGCGCTGCGCCTTGTCGTGGTTGATCCAGAGCTGCGCGTTGTCCTTTTCCAGCACGCCCGAAATCTTCTCCATCGAGGCGACCGTCTGCTCCTTGCTGAAATTGTTGACGGGCACGCGGCGGTTTTCCCAATTGCTCTTGAAATGGGCGGCGTCGCCGGAGAGCACGATCTCGCCGGCCTTGGGCAGCTTCACCTTGAGCGACTGATGGCCCGGCGTGTGCCCGGGCGTCGACAGGATGGTCACGCTGCCGTCGCCGAACACGTCGTGGTCGCCTTCGAGCTGGGTCACGGGATGCTCGGGCTTGAAGCGCGGCTTGTTGTCGGTGCCGGGCCAGGTGTATTCGGCCTTCTGCACATAGAGCATGGCGGTCGGGAACATCTCGACATTGCCGATATGGTCGGGATGGGTGTGGGAGACCGCCATGGCCTTGATGTCGGACGGCTTGACGCCGAGCTGCTCGAGCTGCGACGCCAGCGTCTTCGGCCGCTTCCAGGCAGTGGCCTTGGGATCGGCCGGCACGAGGCCATTCGGCATCGAAGCCACCGCGTCGGGGATGCCGGTGTCCCACAGGAACCAGCCCTGGCTGTGCTTGATCAGATAGCAATTGTCGACGAAGTCCATCGACTGGCCCTCGTTGACGCCGGGCGACCAGCGTGAGATGTCGCCGGCGACGCCCTCGCCGCAATTGAGGATGTAGAGCTTTTCGACGCCGGCCTGCGCGGCGGATGTCGCCAGCAACGCCCCTGCCAGCAGTGCAGCGGCAAATCCCGCAACCTTTTTCATGTTGTTTTTCTCCCTGTCGCACCCGCAACGCCGGGGCGCAGGGATACTAACACCGCGCGACGCGGTTGCGTCCGGCGCCTTACGCCTTTTTGATTTCGGAGGTCGCGATCCAGATGCCGGCGAAGACCGCGATCAGCCCGAGCACCAGGTTGGGCGTGATGGGCTCGCCAACGAGCTGGGTCGCGAGCAAGGCGGCCGCGATCGGGTTGACGGTCATGGTGTTGGCGACGCGGGTCGCGTCGCCCGCTCCAGCGCCAGCACCCAGAGGATGAAGGCCGCCGCACCGCCGCCGACGCCGAGATAGATGCCGGCGATCCATTGCGGCGTGCCGAAGCTCTTCAGCGCGGCGATGCTGCCGGTAAACATTCCGACCGTCACCAGCACGGCGGCGCCAGCGCCCATGCCCACGGTGAGGAAACCGAGCGCGCTGGAGCGCTGCATGAACGGGCGTGACAGCACGTTGTAGAAGGCCATGCAGAACACCGCCGCCAGCATGATCAATTCGCCGCGCCACGCGCCTTCCGGGGCGGCCGACAGTCCCGCGGCAAGCGCGGCGGCAACGCCGAGCAGGGCAATGCCGACGCCGAGCGTCTTTCGAAACGTCAGTTTCTCGACGCCGAGAATGGCCGCCACGACCATCGTCGACAGCGGCAATGTCGCAAGCGCGAGGCTGGCGCGCGCCGCGGTCGTAAACGAGATCGCAAGATTATAGAGGATGAAGAACAAGCCGAAGAAACACACGCCGAGAAACGCGACCGCCGGCAGATCGCGTCGCGCGGGCCACCTCGCCTTCAACAATAGTGCAGCCGGCAGCAGGCACACAAAGCCGATGCCCCAGCGCAGCACCGCGAGCGCGATCGGGTCGGCGCCACCGACGAGATAGCGCGTGATCGCGGCCGCCGTGCCGCCAAGGCAGCTCGACAACAGCGCAATGGCAACGCCGATCCACTCGCTCACCCGTCACCCCAATTCGCCTCGCACCATGCGTGCACGCGATCGTAGGCCCAAATTGATGGGCGGCAAGGATAAGCGGCCAACATCCGATCGCCGGCGAACGAAATCTGTGCAAGTGACGGCAAGTGTCAGCAGCAGCGTCGTCAATGCACGCAGGATGGCGGCGGGTTGGCAGCAGACGTTCGCCCGATGTACTCAAGCCTCAGGTCATTGCACGCCAGCGCCTCAGATCGTTCACGCTGGCGGCGATCGTCGCGCTGAAATATCCGGTGACCGGACCGGGATATGCATCTGCTGCCTGATCGTTTATCTCCCGCCGGTTCCGCCGGGTGTGGAAGGGCGGTCAGTCAAGGAAGATTGACGCCTATCGGGATGGCTCCCGCAGCGGGACTTGATAGCTGCGTTCCTCGGTCGAGGCGCGTTGCTGCTGTCGCGCGAACACACGCTTGAAGAGCTCCACCAATCCACGGCGGTTGAAGTCGACGATCACCTCGTGGTGCTTCATGCCCTTCCCACCCTTCACCAGGCCGAGATCCCGCACAAAACAAAAGTGGCCGTCGCTCATGCGAGCCAGTCGGCAATTCCTGAACATCCGCCGAGAATGCACTTGCCGACGATTCAGTCAAATCTTGACGGCGAACGACTCAAGAACACCGCGAAAGGATTTTTAATGATGCGGACAGTGCTCGACTTCGACCGTCACATGGCTCAGCGCCTTGAGGTCGTGCAGCCGTTCCTTGTAGATCGCGGGCTGCAGCGGCGCACCTGACACCAGCGAGATCACGGCCGCGCAATGGCCGGGCCCGACCTGCCAGAGATGCAGGTCGGTGATGCGGTCCTCGCCGGCCTCGAGACGTGCGCGAATGGTGCGTTCCAGCTTCTGGTCGACGGTGGCATCGAGCAGCACGGAACCGGCATCGCGGATCAGCGTATAGGCCCAGCTCGCGATCACGACACTGCCGATGAGACCGACCGCCGGATCGGCCCATGCCCACCCCGTATGCATCGCGAGCGTCAGTGCCGCGATCGCAAGCACGGAGGTCGCCGCGTCAGCCAGCACATGCACATAGGCGGCACGAAAATTGTTGTCGCGATGATGGCGGGCATGACCGTGGTCGTGATGGTCGTGATCGCCATGATCGTGGTCGTGACCATGGCCATGATGGTGGTCGTGGCTGTCGCGGAGCAGGAAAGCGCTGACGACATTGACGGCGAGCCCGAGGCAAGCCACCGCGATCGACTCGCCGTAGACGATCGGAACCGGCGAGAACAGCCGCAGCAGGCTTTCATAGGCGATCTGGACCGCGATGATGCCGAGGATGAGCGCGCTGGAGAACGCGGCGAGATCACCGAACTTGCCGGTGCCGAAGGAAAAGCGCGCATTTGCCGTATGCCGGCGCGCGAACAGATAGGCCACGCCGGCGATGCCGAGGGCGGCGGCATGGGTGCCCATGTGCCAGCCGTCGGCGAGCAGCGCCATCGAACCGAACAGCGAGCCGGCGGCGATCTCGCCGGCCATCATGACGACGGTCAGCGCCACCACGAACCAGGTTCGCCGCTCGTTCTGCGCATGCTTCTCGCCGAGGAAGACGTGATCGTGCGTCCAGCGGTCGACGGAATGGGAATGCATCGGACGATCTCCGAGGGGGATTCGGGCGTTTGACCCGCGATATAAGGCCTTGGGAAACGAATACTATCACATTGCCGGCCGGCGCCGCTCAGAGGCCGACCGCGATCAGCTCCTCCGGGACCGGCCCGCCGCCGACGGGAAAGGCGATGAACTGCCTGCCACCGGCCATATAGGTGATCGGCGCGCCGCCCGCATTTGACGGCAGCTCGATCTCGGCAAGCTGTTCGCCCGTCGCCTTGTCGTAGACCCACAGATGCGGATCGACGTTGCGCAGATCCCGGATCGACGCGTAGACGCCGGGAACGGCGCGGGGCGTGCCCAGAAATCCCATTTGCACGACGATCATCACCGTCTTGGTGACCAGCGCCCAGCTCCGCGCCGGCAGCCCGTAGTCTCCCGGCGACTTCATCAGCATCACTGCCGGCATCGCGACACCGCGGCCGACCGGAATCCGCCAGCGGTGCTCGCCCGAGTTCATATCGATGGCGACGATGCTGCCGAACGGCGGCTTGAGCAGCGGCAGTCCGCGCGGTCCCGGCAGATATCCAACCCGGCCGATGAAATCGTACGTGCCCTCCCATGATTCGGGCTTGTCGATGATGATAAGCGTCGGAATCCGGTAGGTCGGCACATAAAGCAAGTTGGTTTCGGGATCGACCGCGGCACCCGACCAGCTTGCGCCGCCGGCATTGCCGGGCACCGCAATCGTGCCGCGTTTCGACGGCGGCGTGAACACGCCGCCGCGGTCGTAGGCCTTGGCGATGTCGATCGCCTCCTGGTGAATCTGCGGCGTCAGGTCGATCAGGTTTTCGTCAGTTGCGCCCTGAAGATCGAACGGCGCAGGCTTTGATGGAATGGGTTGGGTCTTCGAGGCTTGCTCGCCCGGCACGCTTGAGGCCGGTACCGGCTGCTCCTCGGTCGGCCAGACCGGCTTGCCGGTGATGCGATCGAATACATAGACAGAGGCCTGCTTGGTCACCTGAGCGACGGCCTTGATCGGCTTGCCGTCGACCGTGATGTCGATCAGGTTCGGCGCCGCCGGCGGGTCGTAATCCCACAGCCCATGATGCACGAGCTGGTAATGCCAGACCTTTTTGCCGGTGGTGACATCGAGACAGACCAGGCTCTCGCCATAGAGCCCGTCGCCGGGCCGATGACCGCCGTAATAATCGTTGGTCGGCGTGCTCACGGGCAGATAGACATAGCCGAGCTCCTCGTCGGCGCTCATCGGCGCCCAGACATTGGCGTTGCCCGCCTCCTTCCAGGAATCCTTCTCCCAGGTTTCGGCCCCGGGCTCCTCGCCCTGCGCCACTGTATGGAAGGTCCAGAGCAGCTTTCCGTTCGCGATGTCGAATCCCCTGACATCGCCGACGGGCGACGGCCGCTCGCCCCACCAGTCGAGCACGGAGGAGCCGACCACGATGACGCCGCGCACGATCACCGGCGGCGAGGTCATGGTGTAGAAATGGGGCGAGACGGGCCGTCTCAAGCCGGAGTTGAGGTCGACGCGTCCGTTGGTGCCGAAATCGGGGACGGGCTTTCCGGTCTTCGCATCGAGCGCGATCATCTGCGCAAAGGCGGTCAGGATCACGATGCGCTCTTGGTCGCCGTTGCGCCAATGGGCGACGCCGCGATGGGTCCAGCCGAGATTGGCGGGCGGACCGAGCCCGTTCTCATAGACTTTCGGGTCGAACACCCATTTCGTTTCGCCGGTCGCGGCGTCGATGGCCGCGACCTGCGACAGCGAGGTCGAGGTGTAGAGCACCCCGCCTACCATCAGCGGCGTCGATTCATTGACAAAGCCGGGGCCGATGCTCGCGTCGGCCGCGCGGATCGCCGCATCCGGCGACTTCCAGCGCCAGACCACGTGCAGGTTTTTGGCGTTGTCACGGTTGATCTGGGTCAGCGGCGAATAGCGCGTGGCGGCATAGGTGCCGGCATAGGCCGGCCATTCGCCCGCCGACATCGCTTTCGCGGATTCCGGCAACGCGCCGGGGATGGTCTGGGCATGGAGGGCGATGGATGATGCGAGCAGGCCAAATGCGAGGCCCACGATGAGTCCTTGCCAGCGTCGGCCCGCTTTGCTCATGACCGTCTCCCCTGCTTGTCAGGGGAAGCATCCGTCAAAAGCGAGCGGCCGTCAAAACACTCTCTTCGGTCGTCCCGGACTGGCGCTTGTCCGCCGAAGCTCGAAGAGCGAAGGCGGAAGCGCATGCGATCCGGGATTTATAACCACCGATGCCGGCGCTCTTGCTGCGCTGTGGCTCCAGCTCTTCCGACAGCCTGGTTCGGTGGTAAATGGGTCCCCGCTTTCGCGGGGACGACACCGAATTACTCCACCGGCTTGCCGAACTTGTTCGACTTCGGCAGGCCATGCGCGAGCCGGCCGGCATCGGCGCGGTTGCCGCGCCAATCGGCCAATTCCTTCATGGTCATCCTCTGGTCGCGGCCGGCTCCGTCCTTCCAGGCGAGGCCTTCCCTGGAATCGAAGGTCGTGACGTCGGAGAGCGAGGCGCTGGTGTATTTCTGCAAGCGCACGCCGCGGCCGCGCGCCATCTCCGGCACCTGATCGAGACCGAATACGACCATCTTGTGGTTGGTGCCGATCACGGCAACCATGTCGCCGGAGACGACGGTGATCGCTTTGGCTTCGGCCGGCATCTTCACGTTCATGACCTGCTTGCCCTTGCGGGTGTTGCCGACGCACTCGTCCTCGTTGACGACGAAACCCTGGCCTTCGGTGCTTGCGATCAGGAATTTGCGGCCGCCCTTGTTGACGAACAGCGAGGCGATCGCCGCGTCCTGGTCCATGTCGACGAACATGCGGATCGGCTCACCATGGCCGCGCCCCCCCGGCAGCTTCGCCACATCGAGCGAATAGAACTTGCCGTTGGTGGCGAACAGCAGAAGCTTCGAGGTGCTCTCGGCGAAGAAGGCCTGATCGAGCTTGTCGTCGGTCTTGAAGGAGAGGCCCGAGAGATCGGCCATGTGACCCTTCATCGTCCGCACCCAGCCCTTTTCTGACACGACGATCGTCACCGGTTCGCGCTCGACGAAGGCCTCCTCGATCGCGGCGAGATCGTGCTCGGGCGCGTCGGCGAAAGTGGTGCGGCGTTTGCCGAGCGGGGTCTTCGGCCCGAACATGTCGCGGACCTTCTTCACCTGCTCGCCGACCTTGGCCCATTGCTCGGTCTCGGAGCCGAGCAGCGCCTTGATGCCCTTCAGCTCGCCGCGCAGGTTCTTGTCCTCGGTGCGTATCTCCATTTCCTCGAGCTTGCGTAGATTGCGCAGGCGCATGTTGAGGATGGAATCGGCCTGGACGTCGGTGAGATTGAAGGCCTTCATCAGGACGGGTTTCGGCTCGTCCTCGGTGCGGATGATCTTAATCACCTTGTCGATGTTCAGATACGCGATCAGATAGCCGCCGAGCACCTCGAGGCGGTGCTCGATCTGCGCCTTGCGATAGTTCGAGCGGCGGATCAGGACATCGCGCAGATGGTCGAGCCATTCGCGCAGGCACTCGGCAAGGCCCACGACCTTGGGCACCTTGCCCTTGATCAGCACGTTGAGGTTCAGGGAAATCCGGCTTTCGAGCTCGGTCAGCCGGAACAGCGACTCCATCATCAGCTCGGGATCGACGCTGCGCGACTTCGGCTCGATGACGAGGCGGACATCTTCGGCCGATTCATCGCGGACGTCGCCGACCAGCGGCAGCTTCTTCTCGTTCAGGAGCTCGGCGATCTTCTCGACCA
>Ga0070683_100005762_pt1 | contig 10353 bp, 10 predicted proteins | sample KBSC713LmetaG_FD_64662 | JGI IMG/M metagenome (GOLD analysis project Ga0070683, IMG submission 64662) | Corn rhizosphere microbial communities from Kellogg Biological Station, Michigan, USA - KBS C7.1-3L metaG | ecosystem: Host-associated > Plants > Roots > Rhizosphere ... | reverse complement strand
GGCTCTACCACGAGATCCACGGCCTCGACTACGTGGCGATCGCCCTGGGCAACGTCTACGGACCTCGGCAGAACCCCTTCGGGGAGGCCGGCGTGGTTGCGATCTTCGCAAGGCAGATGCTTGCCGGGCAGCCCTGCACGATCAACGGGGACGGCCTGACGACCCGTGACTACGTCCACGTCAGCGACGTCGCGGACGCCTTCGTCCGGGCGGTCGACCGCGGCCACGGGCTGATCAACGTGGCGTCGGCGCAGGAGCGCACCGTGCTGGAGATCCACGACGCGGTACGCGCGCAGGTCGGCGGCCCGTTGGCCGCTCCGCGGCATGGCGCGGCCCTGCCCGGCGAGGTGCGCCGGGTCTGCCTCGACATCAGCCGGGCCGCGAAACATCTGGACTGGCGGCCGCGCGTCGGGTTGGAGGAGGGCGTCGGCACGGTCGTGACCTGGCTGGCCCGGGAGATGCGGAGCGCCGACGCGTGCGGATCCTGATGCTCACCTCCACCTACGAGCCGGTCACCGGTGGCGCCGAGACCTACCTGCGGCTGTTGGGCGAGGGCCTGGTCGCACGCGGCCACGAGGTGGTCGTCGCGACCGACGGCTCCTGGGTGCCGGACCTACCGCGTGACCGCGTCGAGCCGGGGGGCCGGGTGGTGCGGCCCCGCGAGTTCGACGGGTGGCTCGACGACCGGACCAAGCCGAAATGGCGCCAGCTCCAGTACGCGGTGCTGGAGGAACTCGGTGAGTTGCTCAAGGGCGAGACGTTCGACGTCGTGCACGCCAACAGCCACGACACGCTGGTGCTGGCGAGCATCATTGCGCTGGATCTCGGCGCGGCACTGGTCTGCACGCTGCAGGAGATGACCCCGCACCTGGAGGCGTTCGGGTCGGGCCGGTGCCGCCTGTCCTACCAGGCCCTGCCGGTGGACCTCTACCTGGCGCCGAGCCGGTTCTACGCCGAACGGGCGGTCGGCTACGGCGTGCCGGCCGACCGGCTGCGGTTGGTCTACTACGGGGTCCGTGAGGAGCCGGGCGACCGGCTCGCCGCGCGCGCCGAACTGGGTATCACGGACGCGCACCGGCTCATCCTGTGCCCGGCGCGGCTCTACGCCCGCAAGGCCCAGCTCGACCTCGCGGCGGCGTTGCCGGCTGTCGCCGCGCGCCACCCCGGGGTGCGGGTCCTGCTGGCCGGCCGCGTCTCGGACGTCGGCTACGAACAGCGCCTGTGGCAGGCGCTGGACGAGCTCGGGGTCGCCCACCTGGTGACCCACCGGGACGACCTGTACGCGGGCGACATGCCGTCGGTGTACGCGGCGGCCGACCTGGTGGTGCTGCCGTCGCTGGAGGAAGGGCTCGGCCTGGCGGCGGTCGAGGCGATGTACGCCGGTCGGCCGCTCGTCGTCACCGACGTGACCGGCCTCAACGAGGTGGTGACCCACGAGCAGGACGGGCTGCTCGTCCCGCCGTCGGCCCCCGACCGGCTGGCCGCGGCGCTGCTGCGGCTCCTCGATGACTCACCACTCGCACAACGCCTCGCCACGTGCGGACGGGTCACCGCCCACGAGCGGTTCGGCCTCGACCGGATGGTCGACGAGACATTGACCGGGTACGAGGACGCGCGAGCGCGTCGCGCGACGGCGGCTCCGTGACCGTGCGTCCCTGGCCGGCCGGTGCCCAGGTGCTGCTGCGGGAGGTCCGGGACGGCCGGACCTGGTGCGCTCGGCCGGTGACGGTGCTGGACGACGGCCGGCGCCACGCGGTGCTGCGCATCCACGTCGGCACCGCGTGGCTCGCGGCGTACCGGCCGAACGGCCGCCGGGCGCACACCTGGCACCGCCGGTGGGCGCTGGGCCGGGCGGTGTGGCACGGGCACGAGGCGACGTACGTGATTCCGTGGCACCGGTGGTACGGCGTCGCGGCCTTCGTCGACCCGGGCACCGCCGACGTGGCGAAGTGGTACGTGAACTGCCAGCTCCCGCTGCGCCGCACCGCCTGGGGGTTCGACACGCTCGACCGGGAGCTCGACGTCGTGCTCCCGGCGCCGGGCACCGGACGGCCCGAGTGGAAGGACCGGCCGCAGCTGGCGAGGTTGGTCGGTGCGGGCGGCCTCGCCGCGTACCAGAGGAACCGGATGCTGGTGCACGCCCGGCTGGCCATACGGCAGGTGACTGACCCCGGTTTCCGCGCCTGGATGGGTCGCTGGCTCGGGCCGGCCGGCCCGCCGCCGGACCTGGACCGCCTGCTGGTCGAGCTGCCGGTGCCCGAGGATCTGCGCGCCCCCGCGGGTCTGTCGACACGGACAGGAACGGGATCGTCATGACCAGAGCTGTGGTGTTCGACCTCGCGGGAACGCTGACGGTGCCCATGCCGCCGATGGACCCGGGCGAGCCGTGGCGCCGGTACGCGGCGGCCGCCGCGCCGGCCGACCCGGCCGAGCTGTTGGCACGGCTGATCGCCGGCGAACGCGACGCGTTCCTCGCCTGCCGCGACGGCGGGCTCTCGTTCACCTTCGGCCGGATTCTCGACCAGGCCGGGGTGAGCCCCTTGCCGGCCGCGGTAGCCGCGTACCGTGCCTGCTGGGAGCCGTACACCCGGTGCGTCGCCGACGCGGCGGCGGTGCTGAGCGCCCTGCGGGACCGGGGCCTCGCGATCGGCCTGCTGTCCAACACGCTGTGGCCGGTGCGGTGGCACCACGAGTTCCTCGCCCGGGACGGGTTGCTGGACCTCTTCGACGCGATGGTGTTCAGCAGCGAACTGCCGGTGGCGAAGCCGCATCCGGACGCGTTCAGGGCCGTGCTCGACCGGCTCGGCGGGCGGGCGCCGGCGGACTGCCTGTTCGTCGGCGACCGGATGTTCGAGGACATCTCGGGTGCCGACGGCGTGGGCATGCAGACGGTCGCCCTGCCCGACCTCACGGTGGCCGACGAGCACCGGGTGCTGGTCGACGTCGAGCCGACCTACCGGATCAGCCGGCTGTCCGAGGTGCTGGACGTGGTTGACCGCTGGTTGGCCCGGTCTCCTTCGTGAACACGACGAACATCCGATTCGTGTACGTGAACAACGTCGGGTCCGTGGGCACCCGCAGCATGCGGGCGATCACCGGGTACGGCCCGATCCATTGGAACTCCGCCCGCGTGTACCCGAGCCGTCGTTGCTCGGCCATCGAGCGCCGGACCAGCACGGTCCCCAGACCCGACCGCTGGGCATCCGGGCGTACGCCGCACGGGCCCGAGTAGTTGGGACGGCTGACGCCGTACATGTTGAACCCGAGGCACTCACCGTCGCGGACGGCGATGATGAGCGTGGCGTCGTCCTTGTGCAGCGCCGCCTCGACCTCGGCCAGCCACGAGGGCTTCCACCAGGCCGCGAGGTCCGCCAGCAGCCACGCCGCGTCGCCCGGGCCGGCGTGGCGGACGTCGATGCCCTGCTCGGCCAGCCGTCGCTCGTCGTCGCCGGGGTCGAACGGAGCGGTCTCGAGGTCCACGCTCATGTTGACCTCGCACCGGCCGCGCCGGTAGCCGGCCGACTCGAACAAGCAGACGGCGCGGTCGTACCGGACGTCCACCCCCGGCCACGCGTAGTGCGGCGGGTTGCCGGTGGCGCGGACCGTTGCGGACCCGAGCTGCACCTCGGCCGCGGCCAGCAGCCGGCCGCCGATGCCCTTTCCCTGGTACGCGGGAGCGACGGCGATGAGGTCGACGTAGCCCACGAGTGGGTCATCGCCGGCCGACGTCAAGCACACACCGACGAGTTCGGTGCCGGCGAGCGCGACAACGCCGTGCGGCGACTGGCGCATCAACGCCCGCGGCAGCAGGTCGGCGTGCTCGTCGAGGAACAGCGCCTCGGTACACAACCGGCCCGCGGCCTCCACGTCGCCCGGAGCGACCCGGCGAACGGTGATGTCCGTCATGAGGCCGCGCGGTCAAGCCAGACGTCGAGCACCGGCCGGCCGGTGCTCAGCGCTTGCGACAGGGAGCCGCACACCAGACCCTTCGCCGCACACAGTTCGATGATCGACCTCGCCAACTTGTCGCGCTGGACCGGTGGTGGGGGGCCGTCATCGACGCCGTCCCGGCCGTCGGCGAACCCGTCGTGGGTCAGCACGATGGCGCCGGCCTGCGCCTCACGCACCCCGTTGAGCCGGTCATCGTCCGGCAGGTCCAGCCAGTCCAGGCATCTCGCGTTCCACATGACCGGCGTGAGGCCGGTCTCGTCGATGGCGCGCCAGGTCGCCGCCGACTGGGCGCCGTAGGGCGGCCGGAACCACCGCACCGGCCGGCCGACGAGATCTTCCAACTCGTGCCTGGCCGCGCGGGTCCGGGGCGCGACGGTCGCCGGGTCGACCTGCGTGAGGCGCCGGTGGTCGGGCCCGTGCAGGGCGATCTCGTGGCCGGCCGCGACGGTGTCGCGCAGAAGTGCCGGATGGCGGCGGACCCGCGACAGCAGCACGAAGAACGTGGCGGTCACCCCGGCGTCGGCCAGGACGGTCAAGACGGCGTCGGTGCCCCCCGGCTCGGGACCGTCGTCGTAGGTGAGGACGACGCTGGACGGCCCGCCGGCAGTGTCGACGGCGACGATCGACGAGCCGGGGGACGCCCCTTGTGCCCGGTTCAAGCGGACCTCCTTCGGGCGGTCGGACCGAGCGTGTCACGGCGCATTGCAGGGCCGTTGCAATCAGAAAGCCATGGCAAAGCATGTCGGTTAGGGTTCGTGGGGTCCCGACGAGCCTGGAGGCCATCATGGGCCGGTCAACGGTCGTCGAACGACCGCTCACCGTCCAGCAGCGGGCGATGCTCGACTTCATCGGCACCCGGACCGACAGCTACTACCTCAACGTCGAGGTGTTCCTGGTGTCCGGGCCGCTCGACCTGGCGGCTCTGCGGCAGGCGGTGTCCGCGGTCGTCGGTCGGCACGAGACGATCCGGTCGACTTTTCCGCACGACGGCGCGGTCTATCGGGTGCTGCCGGCATCGGACGCGCTGGTCGACCGCGTGTGGTGCGTCGATGACGGCGTCACGTCGGTGGCTGAGGCGGTGGTCGAGGGCACCCGGTGGGCCGGCGCGCCACTGCACCTCGACCGGCAACTGCCGCTGCGCTTCTGGGTCGGCCGCGTCGACGCCGCCACCACAGTGCTCGTCATCGGCGGCCACTACCTCGTGTTCGACGCCTGGTCGCTGATGCTGCTCTACGAGGAGATCGCGGCCGGGTACCGGGCGACGGAAGCCCGTGGACCGGCACCGCAGTACCACGACGTCGTCGGAGCGCCCGCGGAGCCGGCGCTGGACGGATGGTCCGACCTGTTCGACCGGCCCTGCACGGGGGCCCGCGAGCTGTACCACCGGGCGACGACCCCACTGGGGCCGTGCGAGACCCTGCGGTGCGACAGCCGGTCGGTCGGCACGGCCGTGACGGTGGCCGCGAAGGCGCACCGGGTGACGCCGTATGTGCTGGGCGCCGCGGCGATGCTGCTGGCCCTGTCCGACCTGCTGGACGACCCGCAGGTGCTCGTCGGCAGCGCGTACGCCGGCCGGGTGAGCGCCGGCTCGGCACGGGTCATCGGATACCTCGCGACGACCATTTTCGTCGGGGCCGACCTGGCGGCCGCCGGGGGAGTGGACCGGCTGGTCGCGTCTCTCAACCAGCAACTGCGGCGGTGGTATCGGGGTCCCCGGGTGCAGTGGCAGCCTCTGCTGGAGCGTTACGGGGCCGTCGACACGTACGCCGCCAAGTTCGCCCTGCTGCCGGGTGACTTCGCACGCCCCGGCCTGAGCCTCGAGGGGGTGTCGGTCGAGCGGCTCGAGCCTCCGGCCGATCGGTCGGCCCGCCGGCCGCTGAACCTGCTCGCCGCCTACGACGACCAGAGCGTCACCGCGCGCTTGACGTACCGCACTGACGTCGTGGACCGGGGGGCCGCCGAGGGTTTGCTGGACCGGTTCGTCGCCCGTCTCGAGGAGATCTGCTCTGGAGAAGGACAGCCATGCACGTGACGTTCGCAACCGACAACGTCTACGCTCCATTGACCGCCGTGGCCATGTATTCGCTCTGCGCGGCGGTGCCCGACGCGACGAGCCTGCACATCACCGTCCTCGCCGACAATCTCGACGGCCCGTCGCGCACCAACCTGACCCGGACCCTGGAGAAGCATCCGCACGCGCTGCTCGACTTCGTCGACGTCGCCGAACTGCTGGAGCCGATGGGACGCATGCCGATCGATGGGCGGCTCAAGCGGACTCATACGCGGGCCGTCTGGACCCGCCTTTTTCTGGGTTCTGTGCTGCCCGGCGAGCTGCGAAGGACACTGTACCTGGACTCGGACGTCATCGTCCGCGGTGATCCGTCGGAGCTCTGGCAGCTCGACCTCGGCGGAAACGTCATCGGTGCTGTCCTGAACGAAATTGGACATACGCTCGGATTCGAGCGCGGGGTTCCCTACTACCGGGAACTCGGGCTCTCGCCGGACCTCGGCTACTTCAACAGCGGCGTGCTCCTGGTCGACCTCGACCTCTGGCGCCGCGACGACGTCACCCTCCGGTGCCAGGAGATCCTTCGCGACTTTCATCATCGGGTTCTGCAGTACGACCAGGAGGTACTCAACGCCGCCCTGGCCGGCCGGTGGCTGCCACTCGCCAGGCGATGGAATGCGATGAGCTACTGGAAAACGCCCGAAGAGTGTCAGCCGCCGTTTGAGGACTACCTGGAGCATGCGGTGATTCGGCATTTCGCGGGTCGGGACAAGCCGTGGAACCAGGACCGCCCGGTGCCGCACCGGGATGAGTTCGACCGGCTCGCGTCCGGCACCGGGGTGACCGACGGCCGGTCTTGGCTCCTGACCACCTGAACGACTGCAATTGGGTTGCAACGGCCCTGGCTATCTTGGCGCTGTGCAACGAGCGGCACCGACAAAGTCGGATGTTCTGGAGATCTCCTTCACGGCCCCCGGCGGCACCGGCCCGTTGACGTGGGGCCAGCGCTCGTTCTGGATCCCGCTGACACAGCACGGCGAACTGAGCTACACCTTCAACATCGGCCACGTCCTCGCCGTCCCGTCTGGTCGGTCGGTGCAAGACGTGGCCGACGCCATCCGGACCGTGGTGCAGCGCCACCACGCTCTGCTGACCCGATTCCCGCGGTACACCACCGATCCTTACCAGCAACTGGCCGAGCACGGAACGATCCGGTTGACGGTGCACGCCGCCGGCGCCGACGAGGCCGAGCGCGTGGCCGCCGAGGTCCGTGATGAGACCGGCCGATTGTGCTTCCAGCATGAGGACGAGTGGCCGGTCCGTTTTGCGCTGGTGCTCGCCGATGGAGCGCCCCGTCACCTCGCCATGGTGTTCTCGCACCTGGTCGTCGACGGTGAGTGCCTGAGGATTGTGGCGCACGAGTTCGAGCTGCTTTTCGGCGGGCAGGCGCTGCCGCCGACCGAAGGCACGTGGAGCCCGCTGGCGCTTGCGCAGTACGAACAAGGCAGCGTGGGAAAGGCCCGATCCGGCGCGGCGATGCGCTACTGGCGCGACGAAATGCTCGAAGGTCCGTCGACCATCTTCGATTTCGCGCGGCTGGATCCCGAGCCCTACCGGCACTGGCGATTCCGGATGGTGTCGCCGGCCGTCGCGATCGCCGCCGGCCGGATCGCGACGGTGTACCGGTGCACCCCGTCGGCCGCGATCCTGGCCGCCGTGGCTGCCGTGCTCGGCCAGTACACTGGCCATTCGCGGATACCGATGCAGCTCATGGCCTCGAACCGGTGGCGTCCGCAGGTGACCCGCACCATCTCCCAGCTGGCTCAGCCCGGCATGTTCTCGGTGGCCTTGGACGACATGTCGTTCGGCGAGCTCGCCAGGGCGACCTGGAAACGGGCGCTGATGTGCTATCAGGCCGCGGCGTATGATCCGCTGGACGAACAGCGGGAGACCGAAACGGTGCAGCGGCTCATCGGCGCCCACATCGACCGGACTGTCTTCTTCAACGATCTGCGGCGGTCCGACGACCGGCCACAGCGGCCGGCGGTCGGCGGCACCGAGACGGCGTTGACGGATCTGTGCGCATCGAGGGCCATCGAGGTCACCGGCCAGTGGAATACGCCAGGACTCACGTTCTCGTGCACCGTGTTCGACCCGGAGGAGCACGCGACCGTCGACCTGGCGGTCGACACGGCCTTCATATCGGTCCGCACGGCCCGACAGATGTTGACCGGGATCGAGTCGCTCCTCGTCCAGGCGGCCGGTCGTGCCGTCCGGCTGGACGAGGTGGGCGCCATCACCGGCATCGCTCCGGTCGTTCGTGATGACGGTTGGGTCCGGGTGGACCGGGCCGGCTGGGTCAAACTGGTCGAGGTCGCCAACCTGGTGACCGCGGTGCCGGACGTGGTGCGCTGCGCGGTCTTCGTCGAGCCGGCGGGTCGAACGGGCGGTTCCGGGCGGCTTGTCGCGTACGTGGTGGCGACCCGTTGGGACGTCACGCCCGAACGCGTGCACGAGCAGGTCTGCTCGAGGCTCGACGGCCGCACCGATGTGATGGCACCACAGCGCTATGTCCTCTGCGCCGGGCCGCCGACGGACGACAGCCACGCCGCCTGGCGATCCCAGCTTGTCCTCATGTCGGGTGGCGGCCGGTGCTAGCCCCGGCGTCGAGTGCCGAACGGGTGGCCGCGATCTGGCGGGAACTGCTGGACGTCGCCGCCGTCGGCCCGGACGATGACTTCTTCGACCTCGGCGGTCACTCTATCTTCGCGTTGCAGACGGTCCATCGGGTGTTCGACGAGTTCGGCGTCGAGGTCACCATCGATGACCTGTTCACCTTCCCGACGCTGACCTCGTTCGCCCAGCGGATCGACGCACTCTCTCGGCCGCCTCGGCCATCTCGGCGTAGCGACGCCGATGCGCCTCGAGCGGGAAATCCGGATGCCACGGCTTACGCCGACCAAGATAGTGCGTGATCCGAACGTCCTCCGGTCGCACCTCCACCTGACCGGGGTCCGGCCGCCATCCTTGGTAGTTCCACTTGTTCGGCACCTCCAGCCAAGCACCGGCGCACGCCACGTTGAGGCTGTCCTGGTCCCCGAATCGCAGCGCTTCTCGGTTGCACTCGAGGTATTCGACGCAACGATCGGTGATGCCGCGGCGGGTCCATTCAGCGCGATCGACCAGTAGGACGCCCGCGTTGAAGTATGGCGTGCCGGCGTCAAGGGACGGTGACGATCCCGGGATCCCGCCCTGGGCGCCGATCGTCGCGTTGTACCGGTCGCGCACCGCGGCGATCGGCGCACCGCCCATGCCAAGACCGAACAGCGGCTGCAAATCGCCCTCGACAAGGACATCCGCGTCGAGATAGAGGTACCGGCGCACCGTCTCCGGCAGAAGTTCCGGGAGCAGGAGCCGCAGATTCGAGCCTGCACTGATGTATGCGAGCGCTGGGCGAGCGGACGTCGGCAACGACCGGAACCGGTCATCGGCGACGAGAAACCGCAAGCCCGCCCGGTCGGCAACCTGCCGACGAACCCGATCCTGCAGGCTCGCCTTCGCGGTCGCCGTCGTCACCAGCCAGACGGAGATGGAGTCGCCGCCCGCGGCCGACCGCAACAGCGACTCCACGACAACGGGTATCTGCTCCGCATAACGGTCGTCAAAGGCAAAGACGACGTCCACTATTCTCCTCCACGCGCTCAGATGGGCTGGATCCAGGACCGGCCGTCGGTCACGCCGGTGCCGGACGCGAGCCGGTCGAACTCGTCCCGGTGCGGCACCGGGCGGTCGTGGTTCCACGGCTTGTCCCGACGGCCCGCGAAGTGCCGGATGACGGCATGCTCCACGTCGTCCTCGTACGGTGGTTGACACTCCTCGTCCGGTAGCCACCAGGTCATGCAGTTCCACCGCCGGTCCAGCGGAAGCCAGCGACCGGCCAGCGCGGCGTTCAGGATCTCCTGGTCCCACTGGATGACGTGATGGTGGTATTTCCGGAGGATCTCCTGGCACTGGAGCGTGACGTCGTCGCGGCGCCAGGCGCCGAGATCGACCAGCAGGACCCCGGAGTTGAAGTATTCGAGCTCCGGCGCAAGCCCGAGCTCCCGGTGGTAGGCGATCCCGCCGTAGCCGCCCAGCGGATATCCCAACCCGTCGAGAACGGCGGCGACGACGTTCCCGTCGAGGTCCAGGTCCCACAGCGTCGACGGGTTCCGGCGGACGATGACGTCAGAATCCAGGTACAGGGTCCGTTGCAGATCGCCCGGCAGCACCGAGCCCAGCAACAGCGACGCCCACACCGTGCGGGTGTGCGGCCGGTTGAAGCGATGGTCGATCGGCAGGTCCAGTGGCTCGACCAGGTCGGAGACGTCAACGATGTCGAGTCGGGCGCCGGG
>Ga0070683_100005760_pt1 | contig 10354 bp, 10 predicted proteins | sample KBSC713LmetaG_FD_64662 | JGI IMG/M metagenome (GOLD analysis project Ga0070683, IMG submission 64662) | Corn rhizosphere microbial communities from Kellogg Biological Station, Michigan, USA - KBS C7.1-3L metaG | ecosystem: Host-associated > Plants > Roots > Rhizosphere ... | reverse complement strand
GAGTGCCCGAGCACCTCCATGACCACCCGGGCGTGCTGCCCCTGGGCGATCAGGAGCGTGGCCGCCGTGTGCCGCAGATCATGCACCCGGTACGGCGGGATGCCGGCCCGCTCACACAGCGCCTTGAACTCCCGCGCGTCGTTCCGGTGATCGATAGGCGTGCCTTTCGCAGTGGCAAAGACCAACCGGTCGTCGGCCCAGGTCATCGCCGCCTCGCGCTCGACCGCTTGCTTGTCCCGGTGCTCGGCCAGCAGCTCGGCCAGCCGTCCGGGGAGCGCCAGCGTTCGTCGCGACCTGGCCGACTTGACCGGTCCGAACGTCAGCGGAGCACCCTTCTTGTCCGGGCGGAGGAGCTGCCGGCGAACGCAGATCACGCCGGCCGTCAGGTCCACGTCCTCCCACCGCAGGCCCAGCGCCTCGCCCTGGCGCAGACCGAGCGAGAGCCCGACCACCCACCGGGCGCCGAGCCTCACGCCGCCGGCCGCCGCAAGCAGGGCCCGAGCGTCCTCGACCGTCAGCGGCGTGATCTCCGAGTGCGCCGAGGCCGGCGGCTCGACCAGCAGCGCCACGTTGCGCGGGATCCGACCCAGCTCACCGCCAGGCCGAGCGCCGCCCGGATCACCGCGTGGACGTACCGCACGGTCGCGGGGGAGAGGCCGGCCGCGACCTTGTCCCGGTAGAGGCGGGTCAGGTGCTCAGGCCGCACCTTGTCGAGCCTCTGCTTGCCCAGCGTCGGCAGGACGTGCCGCTCGACCGTCCGCCGGTAGTTGGCTAGCGTCCGGGGCCGCAGCCGAGCCGCCGCGTGCTCGTCGAGGTAGGTGGCGAACCACTCCGCGACCGTCGGAGTTCTGGACACCAGTGCGCCGGCCTCGTGGGACTGCTGCGCCTCCCGCAGCCACTCGACCGCCTCCCGCCGGGTCGCCCGGGTCGCCGCCTTCCGCCGCCGCTTGCCGTCGACCCACCCAAGGTCGACCATCGCCCGCCACCGCCCGTCCGGCAGCGGGAACACCGACCCTTCGCCGTGGCCCCGCCGGCCGTTCGTCATGCCGCTTCCCGCAGCGATAGGACCAGCTCGGCCAGGGCGTCGCGAGGGACCCGGCGGCACCGTCCGATCTGCACCGACGCGAGCGCACCCGAGGCCATCAGCTCGTAGACCTTGGTACGGCCGATCCCGAGCGCCTGCGCCGCCTCCGCCGGCGTCAACAGCAGCCGGTCCACTACGTCAGTCATGGTTGTCCTCCTCTCGTCCGATGTGGTCGCGGGCCGCCTCCCGCTGTTCTCGAGCCCTGGCCGCGGACGCCAGCGCCAGCTCCGCGTCGCCGCCGGTGAGGTAGCCCAGGCCGACGAACTGCCAGTGGCCCACGACGAGCGTGGAGTCGTCGCCGGCCTGGTCCTCGACCCCGACCGGCCGGGCGTCGGCGAGCTGGCGCCGGCGGTAGTCGGAGCGCTCGCGCCGGATGGCGCCGAGCGTGGTCGAATAGCGGCGGGACTTGGTCGCGAAGTGACCGCGGAACCCGAGCATATGCAGCCACCGCCGCAGCCCGGTCAGCTCCTCGACCATGCCGAGATCCCAGGCGGTACGGACGATCCGCGCGACGTGCGCGGAGACGCCGACGCCGTCCAGCGCGAGCCCGGACAGCCGGCGTTCACCGAGCCCGAAGTCCTCGGCGGACTTGGTGGCGTACTTCGCCAGGTAAGCCGCGACTCGCTCCGGGGTCAGCTCGCAGTCGGTGTCGCCGCCGATGAGCTGGACGTCGGTCTGCTCACCGAACCGAAGCAAGATTGGTTTTGTGCCGGGGTGGGGTATTGCGGAGTCGTGACTCGGCCTGGGAGCGCGCAGCGTCGAAACGTCTTCCACCGGTATTGGTGGGCGGTCCTGATCCTCGCTGGATGCTTCGCTGGCATTGCCGTCGCGCGTGCGGTCGAGCGTGATGGTGCGTGGGAGTTCTTCGTCGGCGTCTGGTCGTTCGTCGCTCTGATGTTCGTGGTTTCCGCCTTGGTGCTGCGCCGTGAGAACGCCCGGTTGTAGGACACCCGCGATGACCTGCACGCGCCGCGTCGCCTCGTGCACCGCTTCCGCGAGTTCGGACGTCCGGACCCAAACCTGCGGAGGAGTGAACGGCTCCGGTCCGTCGAACCGGATAAGTGCATGGAAGTGAACGACGCCGCGGCGTTGGAACTCGGCGACCTTGGCGAAGGAGAGCCGCGCGGAGCCGGCCAGCTGGCCGACGGTCAGCCCAAGCCTGCGAGCAAGGACCCGGCGCAGGGCGATGGTGAAGCGGCGCCACAGCTCGGGCGCATACCAGTTGAAGGCGACGTGCCCGGCGTAGTCGTAGCAGTCGCCGCAGATCGGAGTGCCGAGCCGTTCGTCGTCCTCGCCGTGCACGGCCTGGCACCAGGTCGGCCGGCGGTGCCGGCACAGCTTCCCCTCGCCCCACGGACGGCAGCGACCACGCCGGCCCCGCCTGTCGGCCCGGGTCGTGTGCACCGGCCCGAACCCGGGCGCGGTCAGCGTCACGAACACCAGCGGGTGCGAGCGGACCGACTCCGGGACGCCCTTGCGGCCGCCGGCGGCGCCGGCGTAGAGGAGCTGCCATATGTCGCCCGCGTATTCGTACGAGCAGGACGGGCACACCGACGCCCGCCGGTTGCGGCACCGCACCAGCAGGACGCCGTCCGGTTCGGAGTCGGTCGAGTAGGTCTCCCGCCGGCCGGCGGTGATCCGCCCGCGCAGCCGCACGGGCCGGGCGCAGCGTCCACAGCGTTCGACCTGCTCGGCCCACCGGTCGAAGTCGTCCCGGCCGGCCCGGTCGACCATCTCCGCGACGGTGCGGGGGTCGTCGAGGATCGCGGTCACGCCGCACCGCCGAACCGCAGCCGCCAACCGAAGCGCGTGACCAGCCGTGCCCGGCGCCGACGGGCCCGGTCGAGGGTCCGGCACGCCTGTCGCTCCCAGTCGACCGGCCGCCGGCCAGCAGCGGCGACCAGCTCGGCGACGCGGACGACGCCGTGGTGGGCGACGAGCTGGCGCAGGCCGTCTTCGTCGATGGTGGTGACGGTGCTCAGGTAGATGCGGGCCAGCCGCGCGTCGCTGTTCATGCCGCCGCCTCCCACTGACGGTCGACCGGACGGCCGTGACGCAGCGCGGCGGCTCGCTCGGCGACGCGTAGGAGCGTGTCGTCGTCGAGGTGGTAGGACCGCAGCCGCACCGGCACGCCGCCCTCGGCGAGCAGGTAGCCGACCCCGCGAGCCTCGGCCGGGACGTCGGTCGCTGAGTAGCCGGCGGAGGCCCAGCCGCGGCCGAGGATGGTGTCAGAGGCATCCGGAGTGGAGCAGCGCAATGCCCATCGGAACCCGAACAGGTCCCGCAGGTAGGTCGGCACGATGTCGGCCGACGGCTTCTGCGTTGCCGCCAGCACCACGATCCCCGCAGCCCGGCCCCGGCCAACCAGCGCGTGCAGCCGCTCGGCGAAGCCAGCTCGCAGCGCCTTAGCGTTCCGGTCGGCACCGCCGGCGGTGAAGAACGCCAGCTCGTCGATGACGACGACGACCAGCCGCAGCCCGTCGCCGCGCTCGATCTTGCGCCGGCCCCGGGACAGCAGCAGCTCGTACCGGCGGTCCATCTCCTCGACCAGGCCGTCGAGGACGTCGCACGCCGCCTCCACGTCCGGGCCGACGGTCCGCACCGCGCACGGCGCCCACGGAGCCAGCTCGACCCGCTTGCCGTCGAACAGATACAGGTCGGCATCCGGGTCCAGGGCCGCCGCCGCGACCAGCTGCGACTGCGCGACCGACTTCCCGCCGCCGGGCTCGGACCCGAACAACACGTTCCGCTCGACCAACCCGACGGTCACCGGCTGGCCGTCCTCGTCCATGCCGACCGGCACCGGTTCCCACAGGCTCATCCGCGCGGCGCCGGCCGCCGGCCACGGCAGCGGCGCGAAGGACGCCAGCGGGTCCCGTCGGACCACTGTCAGCCACACCCGCGACGCGTCGTCCTCGGCCCGCTTCGCTCGGACGTCCCGGACCCGCAGGCACACCGCCAGCGACTCCGCCGCCCCCTGGACCCGCTCGGCGGTGCAGCCGGGCGGGACACGCAGCGCCAATAGCTCACCCGCCGGCACGTCCCGGACCCGGCCCACGGCCGGCACCAGGTCCTCGGCCGTCACCAGCCCGGCCCGCCGAGCGCCGGCAAGGAACTGCCGCCGCACCCGCGCGTGCCGGAACCGGCGCAGCACGAGCCGCCGAGACCACGGCCACGCCAGCACCCCGCCGACCGCGCCCGCCAAGCCGAGTCGCACCGCCCCTGTGCCGTACGTGCCGGCCAGCCGCGAGCAGACCCACGCCAGGACCAGCACGGAGGCCAGCTCGAACCGCCACCGCGACAGCCGCCGGCCCACCCATTGTGCCGCCCGCAGCCACGGCTGATCGACCACCGCGGCCTCGACGACCAGACGCTCGCGCCGCATCTCAGGCCGCCGGAGTCCGCGCCGGCCGCGCCGCATCGACCGGGACGATCGACGCCGCCCGGAACGCCACGCCGGACCGGCCGTTCTGCTCCCAGTACGTCGCCACCAGGCCCTCGATCCGCACGTCCTGCCCGACCGTCACCCGTGGCTCGCCGGGCACCGTCACCGCCAGGACGTCACCACCGGTGTCGTCCAGCGCCATCACCTGGACGGTGAACAGCAGCTCCCCGGTCTGGGTGTCCGCGCGCTGCAGACCGGTCTCCCGGTTCGTCTTCGGAGCCGGCGCCCGCGACACGATGAACCGCTGGACCTCCGACGTGTCAACCCTCAACCGCATCGTGTGTCTCCTTTGGACAGTGCGACCGACCATCGGTCGCACGTCCTAGAAGACGGCCTGACAGGGGTGTGCCGGGAGATGACGCCGGGTTCACGCCGGTTAACGCGCTGCCGTGTTAACGCTTGGTCCCGCCGCATCCGTGAGGCATGCTGAACGGGCACGAACCAGGACGGACGGATGGTGAGCGTGACGCACGACCCGAACGCGATCGGAACCCGGATCAAGCTCTACCGGACCGCTGCCGGCATGTCGCAGGTCCAGCTCGCCATCGCGATCGAGCGAGCCGCCCGCCGAGCGTCCGAAGTCACCCACCGAAACGTCGGGGTGCCCGGGCGAGCCTCACTGAAGACCGAGATCTCGCAGTGGGAGAACGGTCACCGCGTCCCCGGCGACTTCCACCGCCGCCTCCTCGCCGCCGCCCTCAACGTGCCTCAAGCCGAACTGTTCGGCACACCGGCGATGACGGTGACCCCGCTCGATGAAGCCGCCGAGGAGCTGCGCTTCCGCATCCTCGCCGCGGGCGCCATCGACGCCGCGACCGTCGACCTGCTCAACGGCCAAACCCACCAACTCCGCCTCATGGACCGCCAGCTCGGCGGCCGGGAAGTCCTCGGTCAGCTCCGCAGCCACGTTGAGACGGTGCAGGGCCTGCTCAGCCACGCCGTGCTGCCGACCCAGCGCGCCCCGCTCGCCGCCATCCTGGCCGACGCCGCCGCACTGGCCGGCTGGCAAGCGCTCGACACCGGAGCACCGGTCGAAGCGTGGCAACACCACGAGACCGCGAAGGCAGCCGCACGAGAGGCCGGCTCGCCCACGCACCTCGCCCACGCGATGGGCCAGCAGGCGTACGCCCTCCTAGACCTGGGCCGCCCCAAAGACGCGCTCGCACTCGTCCATGCCGCGCAGAGACTCGACGGTGGGCCGATACCTCCGCTGCTGGAGTGCTGGCTCATGGCCGCCGCAGCCGAGCTTTCGGCAGCTTGCGGTGACGCGGACGGTTGCCACCGAGCGCTCGAACTCGCCGACCTCACATTGCCGCCCGACTGCGCCGACCCAGAGCTGCCGTACTTGCTTCTTGCGCCGGCCCACCTTGCTCGCTGGCGAGGCTCCGCCCTCTCCCGCCTCGGTGATCCCGACGCGATCGCCCACCTGTACGCAGCACTCGACGGCATGGGCACCAGCACAACCCTCCGAGCCGAAGCCGGCCTACGCGTCGACCTGGTAGCCGCCCTTTCCGCCAGCGGCGCTCTGGACCAGGCCCACACGGAAGCCGCAGCCGCCCGTGAACTAGCCCACCGAGCCGGCTCGGTCCGTCTACGCCGCCGCCTCGACCACCTCGCCGCCTAACGAGCTAGTCGCCCGACCGCTGTCGCTGCGCGAGCAGGTACATCAACGCCACGAGCGAGCCAGATCCGAGAATCTCGCCCCTCCGCGCCAACTCCAGCACGTTCGCCATCGGCACCCAATCGATAATCGCGGCCTCTTCCGCGTCGGTTGGCTCTCCAACCTTCTCGGCGCCCTCAGCAACAAATAAGGCATGAGGCGTGTCCACCATCCCTGGCATCGGCTGGAACGTGAACAGGTGACTTAGCGGGTTCGCCCGCCACCCGGTCTCTTCAACAACCTCGCGACTCGCCGCAGCCAACGCGTCCTCGCCCGCGTTGACGATCCCGCCAGGCAACTCCCAGCCCCACTCGTCTGTAACGAAGCGATGCCGCCACATCATCAGCACGCGCTCGTCCTCATCGATTATCGCAGCCACTGCAACGGTTTGTAGCCGAACGACATGGTGCTCAAAACGTCGTCCATCGGGCGTTCGGATATCCACCAGAGTCAATCGGACCCAATTGTTGGCGTATACAGTCTTTTCGCCATGTACCTCGGTCGCAAGATCTTTCTTGGCTGCGGTGTACCGCTCCACCCTTCGCCTCTTCCTGACGGATAGTGCGCTGCTAAGACGATGTCAATCTATTCTCTCGCGGTCGGTGGGTCGATATCCTCCACGCGAAGCTCCGCGGCAGTTGAGTCAGCAGGTGCGACGCCTGGAATAGACCTATTTCCTCTCGTCAGCGCTATCTCATAAACCTGCCCACTCACTTCTCGTGGAACATCGTTATCAGCAATTATTATCTGCAGTCTTCCGGCGTGCTCGCTGCTTCCCGCTAAAGCAATAAGGCGACGGTAGATTGCCACGGCTAGCTCGCTATCTCCAGCCTCGACCGTCCCGATTCCCTTGCGGGGGGAGTCGATGATGAGCGTTGTAGGCAACAAGATGTAACTGTGGGTAAGCGCATAGCGGAGCAACGTAATGCTGTACGCAACGTGCACGGCCGTAGTTAAGCCACCGCCACTACCCTGTAAGTTATCGAACTTGTTGCCTCCGATCCGCGGAAGGTAGTCAGTGGCATCGATCGTCCCGCGCCCGTCCAGAGGGACGTTAAGCAAATCCAACTCTTCGGCGAATGACTCACTCAACTCATTTAGCGCTTCCCTCCGCGCCTGATGCGCTCCTCTTGCCGCCTGCAAGGCGAGCCCGACGTCTCGCAGTTGGCCGCGCAGTGCGGAAAGGTCAACTCGAAGCTGTCTTAGCTGGAGCCACAACTGTTCGTCTCTATCGATCGAAGCCACTTGCTCTTCAAGACGTGCAACATCGCCGGCCGCTGCTGAGATCGCAGCGAATCTCGCAGAAACTATGGAACGGCTGTTCTGTTCGTAGCGAACTTGGGCTTCCTGAAATTGACTCTCGGCTTGGTCTAAGCCCGCTTCAGCTTCCTCGAGTAAGATTAGGTCCGCTTCAAGAAGCTGAGATGTCTCGTCAATTTGGTCTCTAAGTCGGGACAACCTGCGTTCGTACTCTTCCGCGTCTGGCAACACTTGCTCTTCCTGGGTACAAAGAGTGCAGTGCCCAGTTGGCACCTCCCGCGCTTCGATTGGCTGAGCGCATCGAGGGCATACCACGAACTCGAATCCGGTCAGCGTTCGCGCAGCACTCGCGGTCCGCGACACTCGACTTTCATCAAGGCGGAGTTGGCTAAGCGTCGCTTGCCGCGATTCGACAGACCTAAGGCCTACCATCCGCGCGGATCGTGCTCGTTCCACGTCTCGACTTGTGCGATCGATCGCATCTCTCTGTGTCGCATCGGAGTCCACTTGGGTGGCCACGTCGGCTCGCAGCAGTCCCAGACGATCTTGCGCTGCGGCCAGGTCGTTCAATATCAGCAGTCGCTCGCGCTTTAGCTGCTCGACATCGGCGCGTCCCGACTCGGCCAAAAAGGACCGCACGTCCTCGAGTCTCTTAGTGGCAGTCCGCTCTTGCTCTTTAAGGGTATTCCTCGTCTTCTCTAGCTCGATGATTTCTTCACTCGTCAGGTCGAATGCAATCTCGAAAAATGCCCTACGTTGGCGATTCTTGTACTCGTTAGTATGACCCGCGATGGATTGATCGATTTCTCGTGCCTGCAGATAGATGTAAGAAAGTACCGTTTGAAAGGTCAGCGCGACTGTTCCTGCGTTCCTGCCTGTCCGTGTCGTAGGTATTCGAAGTGCAGGAATCCCGAGCTTCTCCAGCAGAAGTGACGAGACCGTAGGAACTCCCGGTTGTCCCGCAACGGTATACCGCACTGGCAGATCGGGCTCTGAAACGTCATACACCTCCACGAAGGAAGCGTCAGTATTTACTGCTCGAACCAGCGTCAAGTTTTCGTCGCCAGCTCGGACCTTCATAGACACACGCCGGACGTTCTCCAGTGCGGCAGGCGTGAGGGTAGCGTTACCGCCGGTCGCATGCTTCAAAAGCATGAGGAGCGTCGACTTGCCGGTCCCAACCGGCCCTCGGATGACAGTGAGCGGCCTGTCAAAGTCGTAGGTGCGTGCAGCGGTGGGTGTGACTATCTCTAGTGAGGTGACTCGAAATGAACTTGACATCATATCTCCGTGCGGTGGGGCAAGTCCGTTACCTCGGGGAGGAGTCGGTAAATGAGATCCTTTAGCTCGCTCCCTGTCAGGTCCAGGGTCCGGCGTAGGTGCCGACTTCGTTCAGCTTGACCCCGCCACTCGTCTCGCTGCTCCAGGTCCCTAGACACCGACCTGCCTCGCTCCGTCAGTCGAAGGCTTAGTGGCGAGCGACCAACAACCTCGACGAGCCCCCGTCCTACTAGAGCGCCGACAATTGGATAGTACTTGTCGTCCCAGGGACCATACTTGTAGCGAATCATGCGTGACTCGACCGCTACTCGTTCGTCTGATGAGGGTGCGATGGCCGGCGGCCATGACTCGTACTGTTCGAGCAACTTCTCGGCAAGGGTCGGATATCTAAGCAGAAAGTCCAACTTCACCAACTTGGTTAGCCCTGTGAGATCTTGTTCAACTTCAGCAAAAGCTGCCACCAGGAGCAAGACGCGGATCTCATGGTACGGAAACTCGGCCCTCTGCGCGGCGGCCAGACGAGGTCCCATCGCTGGCTCTGTCATGTGGCAGCACCGATTGAAGGTGGTGGCTTAAAATCGAACTCGCACAAGTTGGAAATCTCATACGCGAGTCCCTGGACGTGTACGCGATCAAGGCCGACGGGGCAGGCCATGCCAAGTAGATCCGTCGTCAATCGTTCGTGCAAGAGGGCGATGAAGCGCCATGGGAACACCGATGTAGTTGCCAGATCTGCTTTGCATTTAATTACTTCCTGCATTATCCGGAGTCGTAGAAGCTCGCGTAAAGCCGCCTGATCAGGGAAGTCGCTGCTGACGGCGGATTCATATTGAAACCATCTACCTCGGGTGTCTTGAGCGTAAGCGATCGCTTCGACACCCAGCGAGACGTCTTCCATCTTGGCCACAAGCTTTTGGCCACTGCCCGGCGCTGCCGTAGGAGTCAGCGGAGTAAGGGACTCGAACACCGCCGCCTCAGGATGTACGAGCCTTTTCGCCCTCAACGGTGTGAAGGTTCTCCTACCCACGCTCTCAGCGAGGCGTTCCTTTGTGCCGCTAGGTGGGTTAATGAGGTGCTTCACCGTATCCCGAGGTAACCCATCGTTGTTTCGGTTCGCCTTTTCGATTGCCCTGATTAACCTGTCGTAGCCCGGATCAGCCAGATGGTCTGGCCAGCCGCAGTGGTTCAGGGTCGGACGCATAAACTTCATGATGTTGACGGAAGAAAGGTGATGGGGCTCGGGATAGTCCCGATCGATAGTTAGCAAACTGAGAAACCTCTTGACCGCCGCGAGAAGTCCGGCGGGAAGACTCTGGGCATTGGCGGTGCGATCGCTTGCCTTCTTGGGCGGTTTCGGATCTTGCGGTACGGATTGCAGGTCGAACTTGTTTGCCGCATTTATCATTTCCCATGCAGTGGCGATCGCAACGCTTTCGACCGGCTCGCCATCCTCCGCCGTTCCGCAGGCGGTGGCAAACATTCTTGCGGACGGCGTGCCAGAGTTGGACAGCTTGCCATTAGTGCACAGACGGGCACGCGTTCCAAAGCCGCAGGAAAGCCAGCGGTCGAACAAGTGAGCAATTCCACCGCTCACGATCAACTTGGAAAATGACCATGCGTTAGT
>Ga0070683_100005759_pt1 | contig 10355 bp, 11 predicted proteins | sample KBSC713LmetaG_FD_64662 | JGI IMG/M metagenome (GOLD analysis project Ga0070683, IMG submission 64662) | Corn rhizosphere microbial communities from Kellogg Biological Station, Michigan, USA - KBS C7.1-3L metaG | ecosystem: Host-associated > Plants > Roots > Rhizosphere ... | reverse complement strand
CTTGCGTAACGGCGGGCCAACTTCGTACCAGGCCGCGCAAGAGCGCGGGTTGGTGAGTCGGGAAGATCCGTGCCCAAAACGTCTGGGGGTCGACGTCGCGCCACTCCGGCACGCTCATGAGGGCATTGGCTATGCTCGGCTCCATTGATGACGACGTCCTGGTCGTACGGCCTCTTGGGTGAGCTTAGCACTCCCGGTCAGTTTCGAGCCACGCACCGGGGCGGGAGAGTAGGATGTGCCATGGCTCTCATTGCTTTCCTGCGGGGCGTCAATGTCGGAGGACATCGGACGTTTCGTCCAAGTATCCTCGCACGGGAATTGAGCGACTATGATGTCGTCAATGTGGGGGCTGCGGGCACGTTCGTCGTCCGTAAGCCCGGGTCGCGCGCCAAATTCCGTGCTGCTTTGCTCCGGAAGCTGCCCTTCGCAGCGCAAGTTGTGTTGTGTGACGGCCCCGATCTCATGCGCCTGGAGACAAACAATCCCTTTACTGCCGGGCCGTCAGGCGCGAATGTCGTCCGGTTCGTCAGCATCCTGGCGAAGCCCGGCAGTATCCCGGGCTCACTTCCGGTTACATTTCCGTCCAAGGGTGAGTGGTTGGTGCGGGTCATAGCGTGCCGAGGACAATTCGTGTTTGGGATGTACCGCCGTCATCTGAGGACGATCGGTTATCTGGGTCAGGCCGACAAGCTTTATGGTGGACCGGTCACTACACGAAACTGGAACACGATCATGACGGTCGTGCGGATTCTGAAAGAGCCATCCAGATAACGACCGCCGCAACACAGGCGGCGCGAACGATGCGAGCTCCTGGAGCCTCTGCAGAGGCTCCAACACCGCGGTCGCAGATGTCTCCAGCAGGAAGTGATTACCTTCTGGCACCGGTGAAACTTGCGTGCACGTAGGATCTGCTTGCCTCCGCCGTACCATGTAGACGACTCCTGCGGAAATCCATGCAACAACAACACAGGCCGCGCTTTCGGTTGACCCCATATCCGCAGCGGGAAGACCAAGTGATTGCAGAGCTCCTGTTTGACAGTTGCGGTGGAAGGCGCTTGAGTAGAGCGGTCCACGCAGAATCCCCGTGTTGGTGAGTCCGGATCGCGATCCAAGACCATCGCCGGGGATCACCCTGGAACAGGAGCGTTCCCGGCTAGTGCAAGACTGCGTGACGGAGGGAACCGTGTAGGAAATCAGGAAGTTTCTCGACTTGGGGGCTTTCGCCCGCCTGTTCGTCTATCGTCCTGTAGGGTATAAAAATGGAACGACCCGCTCTGGATCGGCATCAATGGATGGCTGACCACGTCCTAGTGTGGGAGCCGGACGTACGTCGGTGGTTACATCGATGCGCGCGCGCGCTCACCGTAGATGACGTCGATGATCTAATGCAGGAAGCATACGCGAGAGTCTGGAGAGTCAACTTCTCCCTCGTCCGAGATGGGAGAAACCTTCTCTTTACTGTTGGAAACAGCGTGCTGAAGGACCAGTTCCGGCGCGCCCGCGTCGTGTCGATCGACAGCGCCGAGGTCCTGGAATACCAGGTAGTCCCCGGGCCGGAGCAATGGCACAACGCCCGTCAACAATACGAGCACCTCCTGCAGGCTGTGATGAGACTGGCGCCACAGCGGCGAGCGGTATTTGAAGCTCGTAAATTCGATGGCTTGCCGATCGCGGAGATCGCCAAACGCCTCGGACTCTCGCAGAGAACCGTGGAAAAGGAGATGACGCTTGCGCTGTATGACGTGATGGAGATGATGCTCGGAGATGACAGGGAGTAATTGTCGAACCCGCGAGAGCTACGATGGTGGCGGTGGAACGAAACGAGACTGATCTCGAGGCCTGCCGATGGGCCATGTTGATGGAGCGCGGTCCGCTGTCTTCCCGACAGCAGTTCGAGTTCGACCGGTGGATATCGGCGAGCACACGGCACGAAGGCGCATATCATCGCGCCAAAGCAGCCAGCGTGCACTTCGATAGGTTGGGAGCACTGGCTGCCGGCCGCGATGAAATAGGTGGGCGCCCTCCACAGATCACGACCCGCCGCGGAGTTATTGCCGCCGCCGTGCTCGCCATCAGCCTGGTAGGTGTTGGTACCTGGCTCGGCGGCGGATGGCATCCCAATCTCCACAGCGGGAGATATGTGACTGCGGTGGGAGAGATGCGGAGGATCGGGCTGACCGATGGCTCTGAGATTGTACTGAATACGGAGAGCGAGGTTTCGGTCGCCTACACCGGGAATCGCCGCGCGTTTCGCCTGGCTCGAGGTGAGGCGTTTTTTACTGTAGCAAGGGACGTCTCCCGCCCGTTTCAGGTGTACATCGGCAAACTGGTAGTGCGTGCTACTAGTACTGCCTTTGTCATTCGCCGGATCGATGCGGATATCGTGCACATCACCGTGACGGAAGGCAGCATTGAGATGCTATGGGCTGACGGCGTGGAGCGTGAGCCGCGGCTCCTCTCCGTGAACCAGGAAGTGACCTTAGGCGTTGACGGCGTTGTCGAGACGCGCATCATTTCCAATGACGAGCTTCGACGCCAGTCAGCGTGGCTCTCAGGCGAGATCATCTTCAGCGGGCAGCCGCTGCACGAGGCGATTCGTGAGATGAACCGATATAGCCATCGTCACCTCGTGGTCGAGGATACCGACCTGGCTGAAAGGCGCATCGTGGGGGTCTTTCGCGCGTCCGACACACAGACCTTTCTGACAGCCCTGCAACAAACCTTCGACGTGGAGACCGTTTCCACCGGGGACACCGTTTTCCTGCACCCCCGGGTCAAATCACTTTGAAGGTCATGCCGACGTGCTCGCGTGCGCCTCCAGAAACCGGGCGAGTTGATCGGATCCGCCGACGAGCTCAATGAACATCTTCCGGATCGTGCCATTCTCAACCAACATCGAATACCGCCACGAGCGGGTGCCGAGGAGTGGTTCCGCAATACTTTGCAGGCCAGGGCTGCGGCTTGCATACTGCCTGGCTACAGCCAGGAAGCCTGGCGGGGCCTGAGCCACCCCTGGAAGCTCACCGCAGGTCGCTCGCGTACAGCGGGATCGGGCTCGTAGCAGCATCGCCTCGATTCCGATTCCTTTAGACTCGGCGCAAAGAATCGCCTGCTCGAGATCGAGGCGGGAGGGATTTCGATGCTGGGTTTTCTCAGGGCTGCGCCACACCGGGCGCCTTTGCCGCAGGCGCAGATCGACGCCACTTACCGGCGGCTGCGCTGGCAGATCTTCTGCGGCATCTTTTTCGGGTATGCCGGCTTCTACCTGGTGCGATTGAACTTCAATCTCGCGATGCCCTACCTGGTCGAGAAGGGATATTCGCGCGGATCTCTGGGACTGGCGCTCTCCGGGGTGTCGCTGGCTTACGGTCTGTCGAAATTCCTCATGGGAAGCGTCTCGGACCGGTCCAACGCGAGATTTTTCCTGCCGCTGGGCCTGATCCTGTCAGCGTGCGTCAGTTTGACTCTGGGACTCGCGAGTTGGGCGACCTCGGGCATCGCGATCATGTTCGTTATGCAATTCCTGAACGGTTGGTTCCAGGGAATGGGCTGGCCGCCGTGCGGGCGCCTCATGGTGCATTGGTGGTCACACCGCGAGCGCGGAGGAATCGTTTCCGTGTGGAATGTGGCTCACAATGTCGGGGGTGGGCTCATCGGGCCACTCTTTCTCGTGGGGCTCGCGTGGTTCAATGGTGATTGGCACGCCGCTTTCTACGTGCCCGCGGTCGTCGCGTTGGTCGTAGCCTTGTTTGCAATCCTGACCTTGCGCGATACGCCGCAGTCGATGGGTCTGCCTTCGATCGAGGCGTATAAGAACGATTACCCGGAAGACTACGACGCGAAGCACGAGCAGGAATTCACCGCCCGCGAGATCTTCGTTCAACACATCCTGAGGAACCGGCTGCTTTGGTGGATCGCCGCCGCCAACATCTTCGTGTACCTGATCCGCTACGGCGTTCTGGATTGGGCGCCGACCTATCTGAAGGAGGCGAAGCATTTCAGTGTCGACAAGTCCTCGTGGGCTTATTTCGCCTACGAGTGGGCGGGCATTCCGGGGACGATTCTGTGCGGATGGATCTCGGATCGGTTCTTTCAGGGGCGCCGGGGAATCGTTGGCATTTTGTTCATGTTGCTGGTAGCCGTGGCGGTAGCGGTGTACTGGCTGAATCCTGCCGGCAATCCCGCGGTTGACATCGCGGCTCTCACGGCTGTCGGCTTCCTGATCTACGGTCCGGTGATGTTGATCGGACTTCATGCGCTGGAGCTCGTACCCAAGAAGGCAGCCGGTACGGCGGCCGGTTTTACCGGGATGTTCGGCTACCTCGGCGGCTCGCTGGCGGCTAACGCGCTCGTCGGCTACACCGTCGACTGGTTTGGTTGGAATGGCGGTTTCAGCCTGCTCCTGGCGGGCTGCGGTCTGGCGATTGTGTGCATTCTGCCTACGCTCGCGCATGACAAGCATGCCTCGGTGCGCCGGGACATCCATCGCGCGGAGCAAGCGCAGGCGGCTTCTGCTTCGATGGCCGAGCGGACGGGGCGGCCGTGACCTGGCTGAGCGGCGGCCCTGTGCTTACAACAGGATCTGCCAGTAGGCGACGTCCACCCATTGCTGGAATTTGAAGCCGACCTGGCGGAATGTCGCTACACGTTCGAAACCCAGCTTTTCGTGAAGTGCGACACTGGCTTCGTTCGGAAGGGCGGCTCCGCCGATGGCGGCATGGATACCCTGCTCTCGCAAAATGCGCAGCAGCTCGGAATAGAGCCGGGTTCCGAGGCCCTGGCCTTCGCGCCCCTGCTCGAGGTAGATGGTGGTTTCGACCGAGTAGCGATAAGCGCTCCGCACCTTCCATTTGCTCGCATATGTGTAGCCAACTACCACACCGTCGACCTCCGCAACCAACCAGGGCAAAGAGGCACTTTGAACCTCTGCCACCCGAGTCGCCATGGTCGCGGCCGAAACGGTCTCTTCTTCGAAGGTGATGACTGTGTTCAGAACATAGTAGTTGTAGATGCGTGCAAGGGCTTCGCCGTCAAAGGCGGTCGCAGGGCGCACGGAAAGGGTCATCGGTGTTCACCTCACGTCCGGCGGGGCCGACTTCAGCATTTGTTGATCCAAGTTGGTTCGGTCAACTGCTCTATTAACCAGGTGCGCGTGGGCATCCTCGCGGGCAAGGAGATCCCCGTGCATCGGGGAGAGATCTACGAGCGCATCAAGCGAGAGACAGCGTCGGCTCGAGTCGTGCGTAAGCCCCGGCTGACCATAACGCCGGCGCAGACGTAGGGTGTGAGATCGAGGTGCAAGCCGTCTTGCATCGCTGCCGGAAGGCAACTTTCGCGCGGTGACCGCACCCGACCCGGGTCAAATCACGGCACTGACACCCGCGTCTCGCGAGTATCGAGGTGTGCCGCCGCCGGCATTTCCCAGTATCACCGGCGCCGATCCTTGCAGCAGGCGCGGCCCGGCGAGCCTTCGATACGCGCTCCATAACCGGAGCATGCGCACCGACAAGCCAAACATCCGAGCGATACGCGGGCCGCCCTCCAGCACGATCTCCCGGAACAGGCTCGGCAGACATGCACCGGTTCGATCGTGCAGATCCTGCAACTCATTCAGTAGAGGGAGCGTGACACCCGAGAAATGCTCCCGCAGCGGCTCAAACTCGGGACCGGCTGCCGCGAGCAGCTGTTGAATGGTCTTGCCTTCCATCGATTTTTGATAAAGCCGGTCGGGGATCAGGGCGCCGATGGCGTTCTTCCCGCCCTGTGGAGCGCGCAGCTGGCTACGACCGGATGCGGACACGCACCTGTGTCCCTGATTCAAGAGGTGCAATAGGGCGGTATCGAAAGCGCCCTGGTTGTTCATACTCACTCGGCTGAATTTCCTCGCTCGTGCAGGATTGTTCGTGACGGACGGGCGCCATCGTACGTGTTCGGCGAGCTTTGGGCTACGGGGTCAAGCTGTGTACGTGCGAGAAATTGATTCACGGGCGGCCTTGGCGGGCTTCGACGAGCGGTCGCTTCTCCCGGCAAACCCGCGTGATCTCATCGGGAGCACTGTCCGGGATGGAGCCGGCGCCCCAAGTGAAAATTTCCAAGATGCAGGGTTGCCCCGGGTCCCTGCCTTGGACGAGGTTGAGCCTCCGCGCCATGTTCCAATGTTTGGTAAATAGCTCGGGTGAGGGCGGCCTCCTCGCCAGGCCTGACTCATAGATGACTACGCCGGTTTCAGGGTCGTCCACGGGAACAGCGGCCACGAAGGGAAGTATAGTGCTCAGCCCGGCAGGTAGCGACCTTCGCCTCTACGCTTCTGTCTCACTGGCGCCAGGCCATCGACCGCGATCGGCGACGTACCTTTTCACAGGTTACCGCGAAGTAGGACACCCTTCCGGCTGACCAGGGGTGTTAGCCATGAGTCCGGCGTCGGTTGCAACTGTGCTGCGCGGACGGCGATGCAACAAGCAACGCGCACAACACCCTTACGAGCTCGCACAACGTTACCTCCGCTTCAGGGCAGTGTTAGCCGCAACCAGCCAAGGGCTGCGCCCAGCCGCTGTTTCGACCTGGCCGGTGGGACTCATAGCGGAAAGCCGGGGCTCGCCCGTCTCTCCGGTTAAAGGGGCATTCTATATGGCTATATAGAAAGGTAACTTCCATGCTTATCCTTACACGGCGAGTCGGGGAGACAGTAGTCGTCGGCGACGACGTGACTGTCACAGTGCTGGGAGTGAAGGGCAACCAGGTCCGCTGGGGAATCAGCGCACCGAAACATGTTGCTGTGCATCGTGAAGAGATTTACGAGCGCATCAAGCACGAAGGCCCGGGCAAATCGGGCGACAGGTCAGAGGACACCACAGACCAGGGCGCGCCGGCAGGGACATGATACAACCGGTCAGTCTCGCGACTTTCGTGATGCAAGACAGGGCCTCAACTGCGCGGTAACCCGGCTGTCACAGGGCTGGCGCTCACATCATTCGCCGCAGGCATGGTGATGTGCAGCGAAGCGCCCCGGGCTGGATTGTTGACGGCCCGCAAACTGCCCCCTTGAGTGCTCAAGATCATGCGGCAGATGGCCAGGCCCAGTCCGACGCCATTATCCTTCGTGGTGAAGAAGGGCTCGAAGATCTGCTCGGTATCCTCGATCCCCGTGCCAAAGTCGCTGATCACGATCTCGACGCCGTCCTGATGCGACCTGCTCACAATCTCGATCTTACGTTCCACTACCGGGGTTTGAAGCATCGATTCGCATGCGTTGACGATCAGGTTGACCAACACCTGTTCCAGCAGGATCGCATCGATGGCGATGGTGGGAAGCCCCACTTCCAGCCGCAAGTCTACCGTCACTTCGTGAGCGACCAGGAAGCTCCGCTCGAGCGCCATCACGCTTTCGATGCATTCGTTGACGTCAACCCGCTGCGAGGCCAGCTCGCGCCGCTCGAACAGGGCGCGCATTTGCTGGACGATCTTTATCATCCGCTCATTGCCGTGAATGATATCGACGAGGGCATCTTTGATGGTGCGCAGATCCGGGCGGGGTCGGCCCAGGAGCGCCCGCGCGGCCGCCGCGTTGTTGCGAACTGCTGTGAGCGGCTGCAGCAGCTCGTGGGCTAACGAGCCCGACAAGGCGCCCACGAGCAGCCCCCGGCTGAGTCGGGCCAGTTGCTCGCGTTGCATGACCGACTGCGCCTCTTTGGACTTGCGACGGGTTACGTCACTGTAGATGCCGATCATCCGGTGCCTCTTGCCGTGACAGTCGGTGATGGCTCTACCCCTGACCTGGATCCAGGCAACTCTGTCGTCGGGCTCGCGCATGCGAAATTCGGCCTCGCAGTCGCTGCCATCGAAACGAGCGAATGCGCTGACGAGCTGCGCCCGGTCATCGACATGAATGCGATTCAACATCTCCCGCGGCGGGAGCGATTCAGACCTGGCCAGGATCTTCTCGGACCGTGCGCACACCGTGGTCCAGGACAGTCGATCCTGAGCGATGTCCCAATCCCAGGTTCCCATCTTTGCCGATTCCAGCGCCAGGTTGAGACGCTCCAGCCGTGATAGCGCAACGGTTCGTGTTTCCCGCAGCTCGGCCAGGGCGGCCGCCAGCAACATCAGCGACGCCGCCCCGGTGATCAGGAATGTCTCCAGGGCGCGGGCGGCGTGCTCCGGACTCTGCTCTGCAAAGGGGCCGTCACCCCGGAGAACCCCGATAATGGCGAACAGCGACAAAATGCCGATGCACAGAGCTACCACACTTGCCCCGCGGCGGACCGCCGCCCAGACCAGGAAAGGCAAGGGCGCGTACAGGAGCACCGGTGAGTGACCAGTCCAATACGTTTGCAGAAATACGCCTGCGGATGCTGCGCTCAATCCGATCAGTAACACGCCGGTTTCCAGGACATCGATCCGACGCATAGTCCGCAGAATCCTGATTGCCCCGGGCTCACACGCCAGCGCCAAAGGCAGGATCGTGAGCGCTGCCAGTGAATTGGAAAGGGTGCGGGCTTCCCAGACCGGCCAGTAGGCGCTGTAGCGCCAGCCGACCAAGGCAACGAAACCCGCGTCCAAAAATGAGGTCGCAGCGGGCGCCAGCACACCGGCAATCAGTATGAGCGTCGCCACGTCTCGAACCGAGTCGAGCCGGGGCAGCCGATCCAGATAGTGACGCAAGAGCCCCGCACCCACTATGGCCTCGGCCGAATTGCTCATGTACCAACACACGGACATTGAAGTTGGAACGCCCAGCTCGATCTGGGACGCCAGGTGCGCCGGGAGAACCGCTAACAACACCGCCCACCATGTTCTGAGCGGCGTAAACAGCAAGGCTGTCAGCAAAATGGCGTTGGGCGGCCAAAGAGTGGACACAGCCTCCGTCGCGAACGTGAGCGCCATACCCAGGTGCACGCCACCGTAGTAAGCAATTGCAACTACGAGACTGAGGGCCGCCTGCCTCAATAACACACTTACAAAAACTGGTGATCTCGCCGGCGGCGTCAACCCTTGGGCGGCTGCGTCGAATCGCGTGAAGTCGTCCACTCCCTAGACCCTCGGTTGTTATTCGTGGAGCTGGCCTCAATGGGCATTCCATGGTTTACGGGCTGCCGGTGCGCACGCGGCCCGCCATTCTTGACGCGACGGTTGCAGAAAATAACGAGTTTGTTCTGCGTTTGTAATGTCTGATGCCGCGCAGCTGCAGTGTATCTGCTGAATTCTGGGGGCGCCCTCCCGCAGGATTGGGTGCGTCCCCCAACACCGTCAATGCACCTTTAGTCCAATGTCGCTGACACGGGACCTCTGTCGATGCAGGCGCCGCCGCAAGAGGAGCTGCGCCAGGAGTTGTTTGCGAACGCACAGCATCAGCTCACGCCTCGCACCGGAAACCCACGCATTGGGCAGGAGCTGAAGCCGAGCGTGAGGTTGGCCTGGTATGGCATGTGCTAGCTGACGCTCCATCAAGACGAGCTCCGGCGTATCCAGACAGAGCTGCGTACGCCGGCGGCCGCAGGAAGCGCAGTTTGCACTCATATGTAAGGAGAGAGCGATGACAGACGACAAGCACAAGCGTGGGTCACCGGACAACAGGCGGATCGACGTGCACGACCAGAATGAAGTTCGGCACTGGACACAATCGCTCGGGGTGAGCGAAGACGAATTGAAGAGGGCTGTAGCCCAGGTCGGCACTTCCGCCCAGCGGGTGCGAGAGCATTTGGGCAAGTAACTCGAAGGTCGAGGTGCGCGGGCGCGCCCACCCGGGCGCGACTGGGTCACCGGGCCACCGCCCGTGAGCGCGGCCAGCGTGTGTGGCGCCTGATTCCGTTTGCATGGAGAATCCGATCTGTCTCAGTCGTGGACCATCGGAGGATTCAGGACATGACGGACTCGATGCACACGGTGACTGGCGGGTGCTACTGCGGGAACGTGCTAGTCAAGATCCGGCTCACTCGTGCGCCGGCCTCCTACAATCCACGAGCGTGCGATTGCGAGTTCTGTCGTAAGCACGGGGCCGCCTACGTTTCGGATGCTGCCGGCACCATGGAGGTGGAGATCGGGACCGCCGGGGACAGGGGTAGCTACCGCCAGGGGAGCGAGGCGGCGGATTGCCTCTTTTGCCGTCGCTGCGGGGTTTTTACCGGGGTGACTTGCGAGATCGACGGTCGCTTGTATGGCGCCGTGAATGTCAGGAGTCTGAGCCCGGCGGCAGCCTTCGGGCCGGAGCTGTCGGTCTCTCCGAAGCAACTCGCCGCCCCCGAGAAGTTGCATCGGTGGCGGGACCTCTGGTTTCCCGATGTCGTCGTTCGCAGCAAGGCCTGATGCCCTGATTTGCAGGATCGATCGCCTCGAGCCCAAAGGCCGAAGCCGCAGGT
>Ga0070683_100005758_pt1 | contig 10355 bp, 11 predicted proteins | sample KBSC713LmetaG_FD_64662 | JGI IMG/M metagenome (GOLD analysis project Ga0070683, IMG submission 64662) | Corn rhizosphere microbial communities from Kellogg Biological Station, Michigan, USA - KBS C7.1-3L metaG | ecosystem: Host-associated > Plants > Roots > Rhizosphere ... | reverse complement strand
GGGGCCGCGGTCTGTGTGTGCCCCTTCCGTGCTCAAACACCCCTACGCGGCACAACCCAGATCTGCTCGGCACGTGTCCGTGGCCGCTCCGGGAACTGCGCGCGGAAGGGGCACACACAGCCCACGTCCTGCTCAACCCGGTGCTTCGCTCCGCCTTGAACTGATCCAGGTGAAATGTCCAAGGCGGAGCGAAGCAGCGGGTTGATGGAGGACGTGGGCTGGGGGGACCTTTCCGCGCGCAGTTCCCGGAGCGGCCTGAGGCGCACGTCGAGCAGATCTGGGCTATGCCGCGTAGGGGTGTTTGAGCACGGAAAGGTCCCCCCAGCGCGCGGCCCCCTCAACCCAAAGGCGAGCGGAGCGACTAGCTGGTGCAGCTCGACTTCGGGAGCTTGGCGATGGTCTTCAGCTCGGTCTTCGCGTCGTTCGCGCGCGGCGACTTCGGGAAACGCTTCACGAGATCGTTCAGCAGCGAGCGCGCGTCGGTGCAGAAATGCAGCTGGACGAACGCGAGCGACAGCTGCCACATCGCCTCGGGTACCTCGGGCGCTGAGGGGTACACCGTCAGCACCTTCTGAAACTCCGCCGCCGCGTTCGGGAACTTGCTCTCCTGCACGAACGACATTCCGATCGCCAGATACGCCTGCGCCGCCCGCGGATCGGCCGGGAAGCGCTGGATGAACACGCGGTAAAAGCGCCGGCCGTCGTCGCGCTGCCCCGACGCGAGCCGCTGGGCCGCCTGCTGCCACAGCTGCTCCTTGTCATCGGGCATCGTCGGCGCGACCTTGTCGAGGACCCTGTTCTGCGTCTGCTCCAGCGCCGCCAGCCGCGTCTCCAGACGGTTCTGGCTGTCGGCCGCCTGCCGGCTCTGCTGCTCGATCGTGTGGGTCAGCTCCTCGATGCGGCCCTGCAGCACGGCGATGTCCTGCTCTGCCTTCGCCGCCTTCGCGCCAACGTCGGCCGAGTTGCGGGTCAGCAGCTTGGTCGCCTGATCCAGCACCACGCGCAGCTTGGCGACCTGCTCCTTGTACTCCTTGTCGCGCTTGTCGATCTGATCCAGCTTCGCGCGCAGGTCGGAGATGTCGGCGCGCATCTTCTCGCCCTCCGACGTCGTCACGCAACCGATCGTGCCGGAGCCGCCCACGAAGGCGGCCAGCACGAGAGCGCCCGCGGCCCGGTGGATGCGCCTACCTCCAGACGAAGTCGACACGGCGGTCCTGGGCCCAGGTCGGCTCGTCGGTGCCCTTGGCATCCAGCGACCCGCGCGGCAGCACGGTCAGCTGCGTTCCCTCGACGCCCAGCCGTCCGAGGTGGTCGCGCACCGACTGCGCGCGCTTCTCGGACAGCGCCAGGTTGTACTCCTGCGTCCCGCGCGGATCGGTGTGGCCGATCATCTGGGCGGGGCGGCTCACCTTCTTCAGGCACTCGGCGTCGCGCGCGAGGACGGCGGTCGCCTCGGTCGTCAGCGCCGACTCGTTGAAGTCGAAGAACACCGCGTCCAGAGTGCACTGCGCGGTCGGGGGCGGCGGCGCCTTCTCCTTCGTGCAGAAGCCGTTCACGCAGTCTTCATCCTGCGGGCAGTCGTTGTCGGACTTGCAGGGCTTCTTCGCCGAGCAGGTCCCCTTCACGCAGTGCTGGCCGCCCGGGCACTCCTTGTCGTTCGCGCAGGCCTTGCACTTGCTAGCGATGCACTCCTGGTTCGCGGGGCAGTCGGCCTTGCTGCGACAGTAGCCGGGGATCGCTTCGCACTTGCCCGCCTTGCACGAGTTGCCCGCCGGGCAGTCGTTCGAATCGCGGCACTGCTGACATTTGTTGGCGACGCAGAACTCTTTCGCGTGGCAATCCTTGTCGGTCTCGCACGACGGATACTCCGCGGGGCAGCCGGCGCCGAATACGGCGACGCTGAGCGCGAAGGCCACCATGGCCAACAGGCGCGGCTCGGTCAGGCGCGCGGCGCGCAAGGTATCAGGATGCCTCGGCATTGGGGACCCCCTCGTCGGGGAAAACCGTACGTTCCACGCGGCGTATTGTCAAACCTCGACCAGGGGTTGTTGTGATATTTGATCGAGTCCCGGCCCCGCAGGCAGCCCCGCGTGCAGTGGTTCATCGCTCACCTGTCGACCATGACGCCCATCGGGGCGTACGTCTGGCTGTTCACGATCTTGCTGCTGTGCGGGTTCGGGTTGCCGATCCCCGAGGACATCTCGCTGATCGCGGCGGGCTATTTTTCGTGGCGCGGCGACCAGGGCCTGTATCCGGGGCTGAACGTCCACAAGGCGTTCCTCGTCTGCCTGGTCGCGGTCCTGGCGGGCGACACGATCGCGTTCTTCTTCGGGCGGCGCTACGGGCGGCGCGTCCTGGCGAGCAACCTGGCCCGCCGCTACTTCACGCCCAAGCGCCAGCTGCGCACGCGGGCGTACTTCCGCAAGTTCGGCAGCAAGGTCGTCCTGGTCGGGCGGTTCACGCCCGGGCTGCGCTTCACGATCTTCTTCACGGCGGGGACGCTGCACGTCCGCCCGTCGGTGTTCTTCATCTATGACTTCGCGGCGGCGGCGTTCTCGGTGCCGGTGCTGGTCTACGTCGCGTGGTTCTTCGGCGGGCAGATCGACAAGGTGATCACCTACGCCCGGCGGACCGAGCACGGCATCCTCGTCGCGATCGTGATCATCGCGGCGGTCGTCGTGGTGAAGCTGCTTCGCCGGCGCAAGCGCCTCGCGCGCATGGCCGCGGCGGCGGAGTAGCGGCATGCCTCGCCCAACCCGCAAGACCGCCGCCAAGAAAGGTGCCAAGCCGGCCGAGACGGCGGCGGCCACCAAGCTGCTCAAGGAGCTGCGAAAGGGCTTCCTCGACGATCCCTATCCCGATCCCGAGAAGGCGGAGATGGCCCGCGATGCGGTCATCGAGGACCCGACCATCGTTCACCCGCTGCTGCGCATGGTCGACAAGGACGACAAGCTGACCATCGACCAGCGCAGCGTGATCGCCGGGTTCGGGACCGACGTCCTGGTGAATCACGGGACGGAAGACAAGGCGCTGTTCGACGCCGCGATCGCGCTGGTCATCGACTTCCTGCTGCGCGCGGCCGCGGACCCGAAGCTGATCGAACCGGCGGGCCGCGTTCACGTTCACGTCGCCGATGCGCTCGCGGTGATCAACGGCGATCTCGACGCCGCCGACGGGTACCTCGCCAGCATGAAGAAGACGTTGAAGGCGCTGAGCGACTTCCAGGCGCAGGCCGAATCGCAAGACGAAGCGGAAGAATAATCGGGAGACGACTAGCGCCGCGCGGCGCCCGCGGGCTCTTGCTGCGTCATGCAGTGAAGCGTCCCGAAGCCCCACACCAGATCAACGGCGTGGATGCCGACGACGCGGCGGGAGGGGAAGAGCGCGGCCAGCATCTCGAGCGCGGCGCGATCGTTCGGGTCGTTGAACGTCGGCACGATGACGGCCTCGTTGCCGATGTAGAAGTTCGCGTAGCTGGCGGGCAGGCGGATGCCGTCGAGGTACAGCGGCGCGGGCATCGGCAGCGACAGCACGCGCAGCGGCTTCCCGTCGGCGGTGGTCATGCGCTCGAGGCGCGCGCGGTTCTCGCGCAGCGGTTCGTAGTCCGGGTCGTCGGGATCGCTCACCTGCGCGATGACGACCGTGGTCTCGTCGACGAAGCGGGCGAGGTCGTCGATGTGGCCGTGGGTGTCGTCGCCGCTGATGCCGCGGCCCAGCCACAGCACCTTGCGGGCGCCCAGGTGCGCGGCCAGCACGCTCTCCAGCGCCTCGCGACCCAGGCCCGGGTTCCGCGCCTGCACCTTCTCGTCCAGCAGGCATTCCTCCGTCGCCAGCAAGGTGCCGGTGCCGTTGACGTCGATGGCGCCGCCCTCCAGCACGACCTGGGCGATCCGCTTGCCGATCCGCGCGGTCGGCTGCCACTGGCGCACGCGGTCCGCGCGCACGATCCGATCGTTGACGGCGTTGTCGCGCTTGTGGTTCGCGTACTTCGCCCATCCGGTGAACCGCCAGTTGGTGATGGCGACTTCGCCGGCGTCGTTCGTGACGTAGATCGGGCAGTAGTCGCGGGTCCAGCTCCGGTCGGTCGGCGCCGGGAACAGCTGCACGCGCTTGCGGTCGACCCCGACGCGCTTCAGCACCTCGCGCGCGCGCTTCGCGACCGCGGCCGTCGACACGAGGATACGGACGCGTTCGCCGACGGCCAGGTGGCGCACCACCTCGCCGTAGACCCAGTCGATCGCGGGCAGCTTGCCCGGCCAGTCGCGCGGCTCGTGCGGCCACGCGATCCAGGTCGCCGCGTGCGGCTCCCATTCGGCGGGCATGCGGAAGCCAAGCGCGGCGGGCGGGGGCTCGGGGGCGGCGCCCGCGGGCCCCCGCGAACGCGATCGCGCGCGCTTCATTCGTCGATAAAGCGCCGCGTGATCGCGCCGTAGGCGTCGATGCGGCGATCGCGCAGGAACGGCCAGTTGCGGCGGATCGTCTCCTGGTGCTTGCGATCGCAGGTGACGATCAGCGTCTCTTCCTTGTCGCGCGACGCCTCGGCGATCACCTGGCCGAACGGATCGGCGACGAAGCTGCCGCCCCAGAATTCGATCCCGTCGCCGCCGACCGGCTTCTCGAGGCCGATGCGGTTGACGGCCGCGACGTAGACGCCGTTCGCGATCGCGTGCGCGCGCTGCGCCGTCTGCCAGGCCGACGCCTGGCCGGCGCCGTACTCGGCCTTCTCCGACGGGTGCCAGCCGATCGCGGTCGGATAGAACAGCACGTCCGCGCCCGCGAGCGCGGTCAGCCGCGCCGCCTCCGGGTACCACTGATCCCAGCAGACCAGCGTGCCCACGCGCCCGCACGCGGTATCCCAGGCGCGGAACCCCAGATCGCCCGGCGTGAAATAGAACTTCTCGTAGTACAGCGGATCGTCCGGGATGTGCATCTTCCGGTAGCTGCCCAGCAGCTTGCCGTCGGCGTCGATGATGACCGCGGTGTTGTGGTAGACGCCGGCGGCGCGCCGCTCGAACAGCGACGCGATGATCACGACCTTCTTGTCGCGGGCGGTCTCGGACAGCGCCGCCGTGCTGGGGCCCGGAATCGGCTCGGCGAGATCGAAGTTCGAGTGGTCCTCGGACTGGCAGAAGTACTGGCTGCGGAACAGCTCGGGCAGGCAGACCAGCGTCGCGCCCCGGTCCGCCGCGTCGACGATGCGCGCGCGCGCGCGCTTCAGGTTGTCGTCGGGATCGGGCGAGCACTGCATCTGCACGAGACCGATCTTGAAGGTGCTGGGAGCTGCCACGGTGCGCCTACTATTGCATGAGCGTGATGATGTTGCTGAGCAGCCGATCCCAGATCGGCCGCGCGGACGCGTAGTGACGATCGGTGTCGGCGAGGATGCGCGCGCCGCCGCCCTCGCCCAGCGCGCCGCGCACGTAGTCGGCGTCCTCGCGCACCCAGACCGCGATCGACTCGCGCTCCAGCTCGGGGTGAAACTGGAGCCCGAACGCGCGCCCGACACGGAAGGCCTGGTGACGGCAGACGGGCGTCGACGCGAGGTGGACAGCCCTCGGCGGCAATTCGTACGTGTCGCCGTGCCAGTGCACCACCAGCGGCTGGGCGGGCAGGCCGGCGAGCGCCGGTTCGTTCACGTTGTGGAGATCGATCGGGCCCCAGCCGACCTCGCGCGCGGGGATCGGTTTGCCGTCGGTGCCGGGGCGCATGTTCCGGTAGACGCGCGCGCCCGCCGCGGCCGCGAGCAGCTGCGACCCGAGGCAGATCCCCAACACCGGCGCGTCGCGCGCGAGCAGCTTGCGCAGCAACGCGATCTCCAGCGCGAGGTACGGGTACTTCGGGTTGCCCGCGTCGCCGACCCCCATCTGACCGCCCATCACGATCAGCGGGCGGTCGGGCGCGATGTCGTCCGGCACGGGCGCGCCGTCGTAGACGGGGATCGTCTCGCACGCGACGCCGCGCGCGGCGAGCAGCGTGGCGAGGCGCTCCGGCCCTTCGGTCGGCGTGTGCTGCAGAACGACGGCGGTCGTCACGCGCGGATCATTGCCCACGCGGGCGGCGGCGCTTCAATCAAAATCGACTCACCGGAAATCGGATGGCGGAACCGCACCGACAGCGCGTGCAGGTGCAGCCGTTCCGTGTCGTCGGGCTGATTCTGGTTGTCAGCGCCGGCGCCGTAGCGCGCGTCGCCGACGATCGGAAATCCCGCCGCCGCCAGATGCGCGCGCACCTGGTGATGCCGTCCCGCCGACAGCCGCACGCGCAGCAGCGCCGTCTGCGCGCGCCGCTCGATCACCTCCCATGCCGTCTCGGCCTCCATCGGTTGCCGGCCGCCGCCGACGCGCACGCGCCCGCCGCGCCGGCCGACCCGTCCGATCGGCGACGCCTCGATTCCGGAGCCGGCGGGCGCGCCCATGACCTCGGCGAGATAGACCTTCTCGCAATCGTCGCTGCTCAGCGCGGCTCGCAGGACGGGCCAGACCACGGCGCTGCGCGCGGCGACGAGGACGCCGCTCGTGCCGGTATCCAGCCGGTGGACCAGGCCACCCTCGAGCGACTCGGGCGACGCCGCCGCGCATTCGGGGAAGCGCGCGACGATCGCGCTCGCCGCTGTGCCCAGCTGGTTCGCCGCCAGCGGATGCGAGGGCTGTCCGGCGGGCTTCGCGATCGCGACCAGCGACGCGTCCTCGAACACGACGGTGATCGCCGCGCTGGCGTCGGGCGCGATCGGCACGCGCGCCGATCGATCCAGCCCCGCGATCGCGCCGTCGTCGATGTCGATCTCGGCGCCCGCCTCGCCCGCGCCGACCTTCGCGCCCTTGCGCGCGCGGCGGCCGTCGACGCGCACCGCGCCGGCCAGCAGCAGCCGGCGCGCGCCCGCGACGCTCAGCCCGGGGACGGCCGCCGCGACGGCGTGATCCATTCGCTGCCCGACGGCGTCGGGCGGGATGCGCACGCGCGCCATGCCGTGGCCCCGACGCTACTTCTTCTTGGCGCCGCTCTTGTCGGCGGCCTTGTCTGCCGGCTTGGCCGCCTTGGCGGTCTTCTCGGTCTTCGACGCCGGCTTCACGGCCGGCTTCGCGGCCGTCTTCGCGTCGGCCTTGGCGATCGCCGTCGGCGCTGTCGGCTTCTTCTTGCCGTTCGCGTCGGGCGTGTGCGCCGGCGCGATCACCGACACGTGCTGCGCGGGCTTCTTGCCCGGCGTCATCCCCATCGTGCGCTCGTGGGGCGCGTCGCCCGTCGGCGAATACACGACGATCCGATCGCCCGCGTGCAGCTCGGTGTTGTAGGAGAACCGGTTGATGCGCGCGAGATCGCCGGGCGTCAGGCCGTAGCGGCGTCCCAGCTTGGCCAGCGTGTCGCCGTCCTTCGCCGTGTAATAGAGGCGCTTCTTCCCGCGGCGCGCCGTCTCCAGCTCGAGGAACTCTTCCGAACCCAGCGTCACGACGCGCACCTTCCCCGGGTCCAGGACCATCACGCCCGCCGGGTCGAAGTCCTTGCGCACGAAGATCTGCAAGACCATCCGCGGGTGCAGCTTCGCGTTCGGATCGACGTTGTTCCACTCGGACAGCTCGTCGCTGCGCACGCCGAACGCGTCGGCGATCTCGTCCAGGTTGTCGCCGTCGCGCGCGCGGTAGAAGACGCGCTCGCGCCCGTCGTAGCTGAACGAGCGATCGGGCACCGCCACCAGCACGCTGTCGTCGTCGGCCGGCGCCGGCTTGCCCGGGGCCTCGCCCGCGTCGTCATCGTCCTTGCCCGCGCCCTGGTCCTTGCCGCGGTCCTTGCCCGCCGCGGCGACCGCCGTCTTCTTGCTGGGCACGACGACCGCCGTGCCCGCGCGCAGCTCGGCCGAGTCCTTCACGCCGTTCAGCCGTCGCAGCTCACGCACCGAGATGCCGCGCGTCCGCGCCACGTCATCGAGTGTCTCGCCGAAGCGCAGCACCACCGTGTCGACCTTGTCCGCCTTGTCGGCGAGCCGCGCCTTGTCGAAGTTCGCGGCGAAGACCGCGCCGCTCCCGACCGGGACGCGCACGCGCGCCGGGCCGCGCTCGGGCGGCGTGCGGCTGCGCAGCAGCGCCGGGTTCAGCGCCTCCACGACCTCGATCTTCGCGCCGGCGGCGCGCGCGACCGTCGCCAGCGTCGTGCCTGCCGGCACCTCGACCTCGTCGTATGCGAACGGCGGATCGGGCGTGACATCCGCGAAGCCGAACGCCGCCTGGTTGCGGCCGACGATCGCGGCCGCGAGGATCTTCGGCACGTACAGGCTGGATTCCCAGGGCAGTCCCGACTCGTGCTTGATCAGCTCCCAGTAGTCGTTGCAGTTGTAGTTGGTGATCGACCGCAGCACCGCGCCGTAGCCCGCGTTGTACGCGGCGAACACGAGGTACCAGGATCCGAAGCGGACGTAGAGGTCCTTCAGGTAGCGCGCCGCCGCGTCGGCGGCGCGCTCGGGATCGCGGCGCCCGTCGATCCAGTAGCTGACCTCCAGGCCGTACGCGCGCGCCGCGCCGGGCATGAACTGCCAGACGCCGCCCGCGCCGACGCGCGAGCGCGCCGCGCTCTCGAACCCGCTCTCGATCATCGCGAGGTAGAAGAGGTCGCTCGGCAGGCCGTGGCGCGCGAGCACCTTGTCGAACACGTCGCGGTAGCGTCCCGCGCGGCGCAGCCAGTTCGACATCACCGAACGTCCCTTCGGATCGTTCTTGAAGTAGTCGAGGTAGCGCAGCACCTGGGCGTCCCAGCGAATCGGGAAGTCGGGCAGCTTCAGCGCGCGTAGCCAGTCAGAATCGGGCGGCGGCGTCGCGCCGCTGCCGAGCGGCGGCGCGGGCGAACGTAGCTCGGGCGGCACGTCGCCGCTGCCGCCCCAGCTTCCCGGAAGCGACGGCGCGGGCAGTGAACCGTCGGCCGCGGGCGGCGGCGTCACGCCGGCGCGCGGGAACGCCTGCTCTTCGAAGCGTCGCAGCTCGCGCAGCTCGGGCGTCTCGGGCACGGCCGCGTCGTCGACGGGGGAGCCCCGGACGGCACGACGTTCAGTCAGGCTCTCTTCGCCGGGCGCGCGATCAGATGGGGGCGCCGCGGTCCGTTGAGTTTTGGTCGCGGGCGCCGTTGCAGCTGCGTGCGCCGCCGGTCCGGCCGCTGCGACGGCCGAGGCGGTGGCGAGCACGACGAACACGCGCGGCACGCGCACTTTATTGAGCCGATTGACCTTCATCGCGGAACGCACACTCCATCTACGGACAAGCCGGGCGATCGTATCGGATCACCGGAGTTATCCAAAATATCCGAGCGTTGAAAGACCCAGGGTGCTATAGATGGCGCAGCTTCGAAGGAGCGAACATGTCTGACGACGGACTGTCTCTCATGCTGATCGGCTCGCTGGGCCTGCCCGAGCTGGTGATCATCCTGATCATCGTCGTCGTCGTTTTCGGAGCGACGAAGCTGCCGCAACTCGGCGACGGCCTCGGTCGGGCAATCAAGAATTTCAAGCGCGCGGTTAACGCGCAGAGCGAAATCGACGTGTCGCCCGGCGCCAAGGACAAGAAGGGCGAGCTTGGCGACGACGCCGAGCCGTCGAAGCAGTCGAAGTAGCGCCCGGAAGCCGCTCGACGAAGTCGTCGATCCGAGTCAACCGCGCGGTCGCGCGAGGGTTTTCGGCCGAGGTCCTACGGCCGAGGTGTAAGCGTTTGGATTGCTTGGGCATTTCACCAATCAACGAATTGGTTGGTTGCATTACACGATTGACCTGTTTTTTCACTTATGACACCTTAGGACAATGACCACAGCACGCACCATCAAGCGCTACGCGAACAGAAAGCTCTACGACACTCGAGACAGCCGCTACGTGACGCTGGATCACATCGCTGCGATGGTGCGCGCCGGAGACGACGTGCGCGTTGTCGAGAACACGACCCGCGCCGACCTGACGACCGCCACGCTGGCGCAGATCATCTTCGAGGAAGAGAAGAAGGCGCCTCGGCTGTCGGTCGCCGGACTTCGCAAGATCATCCAGGGCGGCATGCCCGCCGCGACGCCCTCGGCCGCCCCGGCCGCCGGCACCCCGGTTCCTCCCGCTGCCGGTTCGGCTGGCTCGGGCGGCATCGGCGGCGCTGCCGCGTAACGACGTCGATAGGCGTCAGTAGGGGGTGGTCGGCCGGGCCGACCTAGAAGTCGAAGCCCGCCGACAGCGAGTACGTCTGCTGCGTGCTGCTGCGGTCGACCGCGCCCATGGCCTGTGAGCTGTCGCGGCTGGTGCCCGCGAGCGCAAACTCGACCTGGGCGGCGACGAACACGACGGACAGCTTCAGCTTGAAGCCGCCGAAGAAGCGCTGCCGCGTGATGATGTCCTGCTTCGGGAA
>Ga0070683_100005757_pt1 | contig 10355 bp, 8 predicted proteins | sample KBSC713LmetaG_FD_64662 | JGI IMG/M metagenome (GOLD analysis project Ga0070683, IMG submission 64662) | Corn rhizosphere microbial communities from Kellogg Biological Station, Michigan, USA - KBS C7.1-3L metaG | ecosystem: Host-associated > Plants > Roots > Rhizosphere ... | reverse complement strand
ACCCTCTGCGCCAGCGCGTCGCTGCCCGGGTTCAGGCGACGCCCGAGCCGCAGCAGCATCACGATGGCCAGCGGCACGAGAACCACGGAAACCGCCTGAGACGTCGAGAGCACGCTGAACACCGTGCCGCGATTGTCGCCGCGGTAGAACTCGATGACGAAGCGCGACGCGCCGTAGAGGAGCATATAGGTCCAGAAGGTCCGTCCGGGGAACGAGCGCCCGCGCCGCTCCAACATCAGCAGCGCGGCCAGGATCAGCGCCTCGGCGCCCGCTTCGTAGAGTTGCGTCGGGTGCAGGGGGACGCCCAACGGCGTGCCGACGTTTGCGGCCGCGACGGGATCCCTGAACGTGACCGCCCACGGCACCGAGGTGGGCCGCCCGAAGCAGCAGCCGGCAAGAAAACATCCGAGGCGCCCGACGACGTGTCCCAGCGCGATGCCCGGTGCAAAGACGTCGGTCGTGGTCCACAGCGGCAGGCGGTGGCGCACCACGTACCCCAGGCCGACCGCGACCGCCGCGATCAGTCCGCCGTAGAACACGCCGCCCGACCGCGCCAGTCCCAGCAGCTCCACCGGCGCCGCGCGGAATTGCCTGAAGTCGACGATCAACAGCAGCAGCTTGGCGCCGATGAGCGCGCTGACGATGATCCAGACGCCCAGGTCCATGACGCGCTGCGGGCTGAGGCCGCGCGCGCGCGCGCGCACCAGCGCCGACTGCAGGCCGAGCAGATACGCGGCGGCGAGCAGCACGCCGTAGGCGTAGATGCGAAAGCTGCCGAAATCAAACAGGACGGGGTGCATGACGGCGGCCAACGCCGACCATTTCGAACAGCACCAGGATGGCGCCAATGGTGATCGCGGCGTCGGCGACGTTGAAGGCCCAGAAGTGCGCGTCCCCCCAGTAGATGTCGACGAAGTCCACGACGTGGCCGGTCATCGCGCGGTCGATCAGATTGCCGAACGCGCCGCCGAGGATCAGCGCCAGCCCGTAGCGCGACAGCTTTTCGTGCGAGCCGAGCTGGCGCGCATAGAGCGAGATGGCGACCAGCGCCAGCGCCGCGATGCCAATCATGAGCGCGGACTTGTAGGGGAAGTCAGCCGCGTTGAGGACGCCGAACGCGGCGCCCGAGTTCTGCACGTGCGTCAGATCCAGCAGCCCCGGGATGACCGTCCACTTGGCGTAGAGCTTGATCGTCGAGCGCACCAGGAACTTCGTCAGCTGATCGAACCCGACGATCGTCGCAATCGCGATCAGCTCGGCCGGCCGCATCAGCGGCGGGCGCTGCGGCAGCTGCAGGGTCGGCGGTCCGTCCTGGGCGGGAGGGATCACGCGAGCACCTTTCCGTCGCCGGCGGTCAGCGCCTCCACGCAGCGGGTGCACAGGCCCGCGAACTGGCCCGCGCCGGCCACGTCGGGCACCGTGCGCCAGCAACGCTCGCACTTGTGCCCCTCGGCCCGCGTCACCGAGACGCTGACCCCGTCCGGCTGCGAGGGCTCGAGCGTCACCTGCGACACGATGAGCAGCATCGGCAGATCGGCGGCGTGGCGCGCCAGCAGCGCCGCGGCGTCTCCCCCCGCGGAGAGGCGGACGTGCGCCTGCAGCGACGTGCCGATGACCTTTTCCTGGCGCGCGGTTTCCAGCGCGCGATTCACCTCGTCGCGAATCTGGCGCAGGCGATCCCAGCGCGCGTCCACGTCCGGGTTGACGAGCCCCGCCAGGCCGGCGGGGAACTGCGCGAGGTGCACGCTCGTCTCGCGCCCGCCGCCGGTGACGCCGGCCGCGGCCGCCCCCGGCAGGTAGGTCCACAGCTCGTCGGCGGTGACGGGCAGGATCGGCGCCAGCAGGCGCGCCAGCCCGTCCGCCATCACGAACATCGCCGTCTGCGCCGAGCGGCGCTCGAACGAGCTCGAGGCGAAGGTGTAGAGGCGGTCCTTCGAGACGTCGGCGTAGAACGCGCTCAGATCCACGGTGAGGAACTGGTTCACCGTCTGGAAGATCGCCGGGTAGTCGTAGCGCTCGTAGGCGCGCACCACGGCATCGGCGGTCGCGCCGTACCGCGACACGATGTAGCGATCGACTTCCTGCAGATCGCCGGCGGCGACGCGATCGACGGCGGGATCGAAATCGTAGAGGTTCGACACCAGATACCGCAGCGTGTTGCGGAACTTGCGGTAGGCCTCCACCACGCGGGCAAGGATCTGCTTGCCGACGCGCAGCTCCTCGCGGAAGTCGCTCATCGCGACCCACAGCCGCAGGATCTCGGCGCCGCTCTCCTTGATGACGTCCTGCGGCAGGATCACGTTGCCGACCGACTTCGACATCTTGCGGCCGTCGACGTCGATCAGGAACCCGTGCGTCAGCACCTCGCTGAAGGGGGGCCGCCCGCGCGTGCCCAGCCCGACCAGGAGCGAGCTCTGGAACCAGCCGCGATGCTGATCGCTGCCTTCCAGGTACATCTCGGCCGGCCACTGCAGATCCGGATGGAACGGCAGCACGGCTTCGTGGCTCGAGCCGGAATCGAACCAGACGTCGAGGATGTCCCGCTCGCGCTCGAACGTCGCCGCGCCGCAGGCCGGGCAGGTCAGGCCGGCGGGGAGGAATTCCTCCAGCGGCCGCTCGTACCAGGCGTCGGCGCCATACTCGTCGAAGACCGAGGCGGCGCGCTCGACCAGCTCCGGCGTGAGGACCGCCTCGCCGCACTTCGTGCAATCGACCGCGGGGATCGGTACCCCCCACGCGCGCTGCCGCGAGATGCACCAGTCCGGCCGGTTCGCCAGCATGTTGAACAGCCGGTCGTGCCCCCAGGCCGGAATCCACGTGACGTCGTGGTCGACCGCATCCAGTCCGGCCTGGCGCAGCGTCTTGCGGCCCTGCGGCGTCTCCAGCACCGGCTCGCCGTCCATCCGGATGAACCACTGCGACGTGGCCAGGAAGATCACCGGGTTGTGGCATCGCCAGCAGTGCGGGTACTGGTGCGAAAAGTCGGCGCGGTGCCACAGCCGGCCGCGTTCCTTGAGCGCCTGCTCGACGTGCGGGTTGGCGTCGAACACGCGCTGTCCGCCGAACATGTCGACCGTGTCGAGGAAATGTCCGCCGGGGCCGACGGGAGCATAGATGTCGAGGCCGTAGCGCACGCCGGTCGTGAAGTCGTCGGCGCCGTGGCCCGGCGCGGTGTGGACCGCCCCGGTGCCGGCCTCGAGCGTCACGTAATCAGCCAGCACGCCGAGCGACGCGCGAGCGTAGAGCGGATGCTGGAAGCGGATGTGCTCCAGCACCGCGCCTTTGAAGCGCGCCAGCGGCTCGCCGAACGTCTTGCCGCCCGCCTCCGCCACCCTGGGCGCCAGTGCTTCGGCGACGATCACGGCGCGGCTGCCGACGTCGTACGCCGCGTAGTCGAAGTCGGGATGGAACGCGATGGCCAGGTTCGACGGAATCGTCCACGGCGTCGTCGTCCAGATGAGCACGGAGACGTCGCGTCCCTTCAGCGCCGGGATTCGCCGGCCGATCTCGTCGGCGCTCTCGCCGGCAAGCGGAAACTCGACGTAGATCGACGGCGAGGAGTGTTCCTCGTATTCCACTTCCGCTTCGGCGAGCGCCGTACGGCAGTGGATGCACCAGTGGACCGGCTTCTTGCCCTTGTAGACGAGGTCCTTCTCGACGAACTTGCCCAGCGCGCGCGCGATGGCGGCCTGGTAGCGGAAGTTCATCGTCAGGTAGGGATGGTCCCAGTCGCCGAAGATGCCGAGGCGCTGGAATTCCCTGGTCATCACGTCGATGTAGCGCTCGGCATAGGCGCGGCAGGCACGGCGGAAATCGGCCATGCTCATCTCGCGCTTCTTCGCCCCGAGCTCGCGATCGACCTTCAGCTCGATCGGCAGCCCGTGGCAGTCGTAGCCGGGAACGTATGGCGAATCGAGACCCGCCATCGTCTTCGACTTGACGACGAAGTCCTTGAGGATCTTGTTGAGCGCCGTTCCGAGGTGGATCTGCCCGTTGGCGTAGGGCGGGCCGTCGTGCAGCACGAAGCGGCGCGCGCCGCGGCGGGCGGTCCGGATCTGCCCGTAGAGGTCCATCGACGCCCACCGCTCGAGCATCTGCGGCTCGCTCGTCGGCAGGTTTGCCTTCATCGGAAACCCCGTGCGGGGCAGGTTCAGCGTGTCCTTCCAGTCGGCCATCGGTATCCGGCAATTGTACAGAAAAAGGACCGGCGCCCCGGAAGGAGGGACGGCCGGTCCCGTATCCCGCGCCCAGGCGCGAGTCCCGCGCTTACTTGACCGTCACCTGCACCTGGAAGCTGCCCCGGTTGTCGCCATACCCGTCGTCGTTGACGCCGAGGTAGAGCAGGCCGGACGCGGGCGCGGCGAAGGTCGCGTTCTCGCCGATGCCGAAGGGGGTGCCGGTCGGCCCGATGCGGCCGATCAGGCCGCCGGCGAGCACGTTCTTGAGCGCGGCGTTCGCGGCGTAGCGGCCGCTCTTGGCGCCGTTCGGCGTCGCGATGTCGTTCGTGTCGTCGCTGAGCTGGATCGTGCCGGTCGCGACGACGCTGATCATCTGGCCCTTGCGCACCGTCATGCCGGTGCTGGTCCAGTTCTGGTTGGCCTGGACGGCGATCGCGCCTGGCGCCGCCTGTGCGGACGTCACCGCGGGGTTGGTGCCCGAGGTCGCCACCGCGTTGGCATTCTCCGGACGCGCCATGATGATCCGCGCGACGTCGTTCGACGACATTTCGCGGTCACCGTCGCTCGTCCGGATCGTGAGCTTCAGCGGAGACGTCCCGCTGATGTCGTAGATCGATCCGTTGACCGTCTGTCCGTTGCGCAGTTCCACCACGGGGCCGCCGGTGAATTTCGACCAGTCGGCATCGGTGATCGAGCCGCCCGTGAAATCGATCACGGCGACATCGTTCTGTGAAATCTGGCGTTCGGACCCGTTCACGCGCACCGTGTAGCCGACGCCGCCGAGGTCGACCAGCTGGCCCGTGATCTTCTCACCCGAGCGCAGCGTCAGGGTGGCGCTGTCCTGCGCGACCGCGACGCCGACGAGCATCGCCGCAACGCAGCACACGCTGAGAACCGTCCGCTTGAGCATGTCAGTTGCCTCCATTACACACATCGAAGTTCCATAACCTCGGCTGCAAACCACGGGCCAGCGGCACTCCCTCCATATAATGGGAACCGTGCACACGGCCCACCTCGACAATGGCTTGAAGCTCCTCGTCAAGGAGCTCCATACCGCGCCGCTGGTGTCGGTCTGGTGCTGGTACCGCGTCGGCTCCGGTGACGAACAGCCCGGCTGCACCGGCGTGTCGCACTGGGTCGAGCACATGAATTTCAAGGGGACCGTCAACATTCCGCGCGACGAGATGAAGGGCATCGTCGAACGCTTCGGCGGAAGCTGGAACGGCTATACCTGGATCGATCAGACGACGTACCTGGAAACGGCCGGGAAGGACGCGCTGGACACGCTCCTGTTCATCGAGGCGGAGCGCATGGCCAATGGCGTCTACGATCCCGCCGAGTGCGAGTCCGAGCGGACGGTGATCATGTCCGAGTTGCAGGGCGGCGAGAACGATCCCGACCAGCTGCTCGACACGGAGGTCACCGCGTCCGCGTTTCGCGCCCATCCATATCGGCACCCGACGATCGGGTGGATCGACGATCTGCGCTCGATGACGCGCGACGATCTCTACGGCCACTACCGGCGGCACTACGTGCCGGCCAACGCGACGCTGGTCGTCGTCGGCGATGTGGACGCCGAGGCCGTCCTGCGCCAGGCGGAGAAACACTTCGGCGGGCTCCCCCCCGGCGAGCCGACGCGGCGCCGGCGTCCCGCCGAGCCGAAACAGCTCGGCGAGCGCCGCGTCCTGATCGAGCGGGAAGGCACCACCGCGTATCTCAAGTTCGCCTGGCATGCCCCGGCCGCGGCCGACGCGGATTTCTTTCCGATGCTCGTGCTCGACGCCGGCCTGACCGGCGCCAAAGGGCTGAACCTGTGGAGCAGCTTCCGCGGCGCGCCGCCGCAGCGCACGGCCCGCCTCTACACCGCGCTGGTGGAACGCGGGCTGGCGTCGGCCGTTTCCGGCGCGCTGCTCGCGACCAGCGAGCCGTTCCTCTACACCGTGTCGTTGACGGTCACGGAGGGTGTGTCCCTGACCCGCGTCGAGGAGGCGGCCACGGCGGAGATCGACCGGGTCCGCGCGCGCGGGCTGACGGAGGCCGAGGTCGACCGCGCCAAGCGCCAGCTGCGCGCGCGTCTGGTGTTCGAGAACGACAGCGTCACCAACGTCGCGCACCAGCTTGGCTATTTCGAAACGGTCGTCGGGCCCGGCTACTTCGACGAGATCGGATCGCGCCTCGCCGCGGTGACCGCGGCGCAAGTGGCTGAGGTCGCCGGGCGCCGGCTCGCGCCCGAGGTTCGCACCGTGGGCGCGTTCCGCCCGCTGGAGCGCCGCGCATGAGCGTCGACGTGTCCGGCGGCTTGACGCCCGTCCGCGAGCGGTTGCCCAACGGCGCCACGGTGCTGGTGCAGCGGACGGGGTTCTCGCCGGCGGTGACGATTGGTCTCGCCTTCCGCGCCGGCAGCCTCTACGAGCCCGACGCCCTTCCCGGCCTCGCCTGGTTTGCCGGCCGCGTCATCGATCGCGGCACCGCATCGCGCGACGCGGATGCGATCGCCGACGGCCTGGACGATCGCGGCGTCGCGCTCAAGGTCACGACCAACCGGCATCTGACGACGCTGTCCTGTACGTGCCTGAGCGAGGATTTCGATCACGTCCTCGAGGTGCTTGCCGACGTCGCCATGCAGCCGGTCTTTCCGCCGGATCAGATCGAGAAGCGCCGGGCCGAGACCATCACCGCGATCCGGCAGGATCAGGACAACCCCGGCGTGCGCGCCGCCGAGGCCCTGCAGGACCTGTTGTACCGCGACGGCCATCCCTACGGCCGGCCGGCGAAGGGGACCGTCAGCAGTGTCGAGCGCATCACGCGCGACGATCTGGTCGCGCATCACGCCGCCCGCTTCACGCCGTCGACGCTGACCGCCGTGGTCGTCGGCGACGTGTCCGACGTCCGCACCATCGAGCGGATCGGATCCGCCTTCGACAAGTGGTCGGCCCGGCCGTCCCCCGACCGCGACGTTCCGGCCGTGCCCCCCGTCCGTCCGCGGCGGATCACGATCGAGATGCCGGACAAGCCGCAGTCGGACATCGCCTACGGTTTCACCAGCATCAGCCGGCTCGACCCCGGCTACTGCGCGCACTGGATGATGAACACGGTGCTGGGCCAGTTCGGCCTCGGTGGACGGCTGGCGGAAAACATCCGCGAGCGGCAGGGAATGGCGTATTACGCGTTCAGCTCGTTCGACCCGAGCCTCGGGCCCGGTCCCCTCGTCATTCGAGCCGGGGTCGATCCCGCCAACGTCGACCGCGCGCTCGAGGCCATCGACGCCGAGGTCGGTGGGCTCGGCCGCGAGGGCATCACGGAGCGCGAGTTTGCCGAGACCCGCCAGTACCTCGTGGGATCCATTCCGCGCATGCTGGAGAACAACGCCGGCATCGCGGTCTTCCTCCAGAGCGTGGAGTTCTTCGGGCTGGGGCTCGACTACGATCGGCGGCTGCCGGACTTGTTGCGCGCGGTGACCATCGACGAGGTCAATGCCGCCGCGGCGGCCGTGCTCGTTCCCGCGCGCGCCTGCGCCGCCGTCGCCGGTCCCGCCGGCGGGCCGCGATGAGCACGCGCGCGGTGTTCTTCGACGTCGACTTCACGCTCATCCATCCCGGTCCGGCGTTTCAGGGCAGCGGCTACGCGGAGGCGTGCGCGCGTCACGGCGTCTCGGTCGATGCCGGGCGCTTCGACGAGGCGGTCGCCGCCGCCTCGGTGGCGCTGCACACCGACGGCGCCGAATACGACGCCGCCATCTTCGTCGACTACACGTGCCGGATCATCGAAGGCATGGGCGGGCGGGGCGACGGCGTCGTCCGCGCCGCGACCGAGTTGTATGACGCCTGGTCGGCCTGCCACCACTTCACCCTCTACGAGGAAGTGCCGGAGGTGCTGCGCGGCCTTCGCGCCGACGGGCTGCGCATCGGGCTGATTTCGAACACGCAGCGTTCGCTGGCCGTGTTCGAGCGGCACTTCGAGCTCGACGGCCTGTTCGACGTCGCGATTTCGTCGTTCGATCACGGCTTCATGAAGCCGCACCCGAGCATTTTCGAGGAAGGGCTGCGCCGCGCCGGCGTCGGCGCCGCGGAGGCGGTGATGGTGGGCGACAGCGTGCCGCACGACATCGTCGGGGCGCTGCGTCTTGGGATGCGCGGCGTGCTCGTCGCCCGCTCCGGCCTCTCCACGGGCGCGCCGCCAGACGTCCCGGTCATCCGCTCCCTGCGCGAGCTGCGGCCGCTCTTGTAGCGTCCGCCTTAGGGCGGAACAAATGCAACTAGACCGCCAGCAGATACTGTCCCCGCGACCGATCCGCGGCGAGAAAGAAATCCACCGCGCGATAGCCGCGGGCGAAGTAGTGGCCGAAGACGCGGCGCGTCGACAGCCGCCAGTCGAGCGCCAGCCCCGGGTCCGACGCGAGCATCTCCGTATAGTGGCCGGGAATCTCGACGAGCAGCCGCCGCTCGCTGCGTGTCAAGTCAGCGTCACCGGGCAGCAGGCGTTGACCGCCGGCCGTGGCCTGCTGCACCAGCGGCGCCGTGGCGATCGAGGCGTCGCGCACGAGTCCGATTCCGCGCGCGGCGATCCGCCGCTCGACGTGCGGCGCAGTCAGCCGCCACTGCGCCACCAGCCGATCGGTCGGCGATCCCCGGTGCAGCGGGCTGCTCGACTCGCCGTAGATGTTCTCCTCGTACTCCTCGGCGACGACGCCCAGCCTGGCGAAGTTGAAGTGCGCGTTCAGCGCCTGCAAGGGATCGAAGGTCCACTCGATCAGCTCGCAGCCCATCGCCAGCGCCCGCTCGCGCTGCGAGAGCTTCAGCCGCAGCCCGACGCCGCTGTCGCGCGCGGTCCGGACGACGCCGAGCATGTGCGACCACTGCGTCGGCCGGCCGTCCTTGATCGCCGCCATCGAGTAGACGAAGCCCACCATGCGTCCGTCTTCGTCGAACGCGCCGAGCAGGATCCCGCCGCGCTTGACGGCGACGATCAGGATCGGCGGCGGGACGACATCCTCGGAATCGGTGTAGGCCCAGATGTCGCGCTCGAGCGCGGCGACCTGCCGGCATTCGCCGAGCGTCTTCAGCGCGCGGATGTGCACGTCTAGCCGGGAGGCCAGGTCAGCCCGCGTCCTGCGAGCAGGTGCAGGTGGATGTGGAACACCGTCTGCCCGGCCTCGGCGTTGGTGTTGAACACGGTGCGGTAGCCGCGATCGGCGAACCCCTTGTCGCCGGCCACCTTCGCCGCGGCCCGGTGCATCGCGCCGACGAGCGCGTCGTCTGCCGCGGTGAGCGCGTTGAGCGTGGCGATGTGGCGACGGGGGATGACCAGCGCGTGCAGCGGCGCCTGCGGGTTGATGTCGCTGATGACGATTACGTCATCGTCTTCGTGGATCTTCGACGCGGGGATCGTCCCCGCGACGATCTTGCAGAACAGGCAGTCGTTGCTCATCGATTCTTCGCCTTGAAAACCAGGACGCGCTCGACCTCCTGGAGATCGCGATATCCCCGGACGAACGTCCAGGACCGTTGCTCGGCGATCGCCCTGACCCGCGCGGCCTGATCGTAGCCCACTTCGACGATGAGGCGCCCGTCGGTGCCGGCGCAGAAGCTGCTCTGGTTCGTGGTGAACAGCGCGCGGTAGGCGTCCAGACCGTCCGTCCCCCCGAACAGCGCGACGTGTGGCTCGTGCTCGCGCACTTCCGGCGCGAGCGAGGCGGCGTCGCCGGCCGGGATATAGGGCGGATTCGAGACGATCAGGTCGACGTCCGTTTCCGGATTGAGCAGGCGGCTGTGCAGGAACGCGATCCTCTGCGAGACGCCGTGCCGCGCGGCATTGCGGCGCGCCACCGCCAGCGCCGCGGCCGAAACGTCGGAGGCGATCAACCTTGCGCGCGGGAGCTCTGCCGCCAGGGCGATCGCGATGCAGCCGCTGCCGGTGCCGACGTCCACAATGACGAGGGGGCGGTCGCGCGGAGAGGCATCGAGGGCGGCCTGCACGACGAGCTCCGTCTCCGGACGCGGCGTCAGGACGTCGCGGGTGACCTCGAAGTCCAGTCCCCAGAACTCGCGGTGGCCCACGATCTGAGACACCGGCTCGCGCGTCAATCGCCGCGCGATCAGCGACTCATACTGCGCGAGGAAGTCCGCCGGCGGAGTGTCGCGGCGGCCGGTCGCGTACTGCGTCAGGTCCCAGCCGAGC
>Ga0070683_100005756_pt1 | contig 10356 bp, 10 predicted proteins | sample KBSC713LmetaG_FD_64662 | JGI IMG/M metagenome (GOLD analysis project Ga0070683, IMG submission 64662) | Corn rhizosphere microbial communities from Kellogg Biological Station, Michigan, USA - KBS C7.1-3L metaG | ecosystem: Host-associated > Plants > Roots > Rhizosphere ... | reverse complement strand
GGTTGTGGGTTCGAGTCCCACCCCCGGAGCTTCCACAGCACCAGCCCAACGCACCTAGCGCCAGTGCGCCACACACTCCGCAAGGCGCCCTTCAACTAACAAACCGCCGCTAAAGCGCCACTCCCGAGCGGTCGATTACAGAGGCGGATGAGACCCCTCCGCTCTTCCACGCGCACCCGCATGCTCGACGCCGCCCCGGAGCCTGTCGCCTTCGCGAAGGCCACGGCGCCCAGCGCTCAGACGAGCCTGCACGCGCTCGCGTGGATGTACCTCGGCGGAGCCACCTTCGCGATCGGGGTCATCGCCCTCGCACAGTCAAGTCGCCTGACCGACGGCGTGATGCTGGCCACCACCGGCTTCGCCTACGCGGTCGGGCTCGGCCTGCTCTTCGGCCGCCGGCGGCTGCCGGCGATCACGGTCGACGTCGCGCTCGCTTGCGGCGTCCTCCTCACCACGATTGCGATCAACCACCTCGGCGACTCCACCGAGCAGTACCTCTCCTTCCTCTACGTGTGGTCCGCGCTCAACGCTGCGTTCCTTCTCGCGCGCCGGCGCGCCGCCCTCCAGGTGGCTTTCATCGGCGCCACCTACGGCATCTACATCCTTGGCTCGGACGACACCTTCCGCGCGGGCGCCCAGCAGTGGCTGCTCACCGTCGGAACGGCCGCGTTCGCGTTCGCCGTGGTCAGTGGTCTCAAGTCGCGCGTTGAGCGCCTCGTGGACGAGGTGGCCGAGACCGCCAAGCGCGACCCGCGCACCGGCCTCCTCAACGGCTCCGGCTTCGAGGAGCTCCTCGACCGCGAGCTGGAACGCGCCCAGCGCGCCGAGGGCGCACTCAGCGTGATCGTCGTCGACCTCGACCACTTCAAGGAGGTCAACGAGGAGCTCGGCCATCGCGTGGCGGACGAGCGCCTCGGCGCCGTCGCCCGCATCCTCGAGCGCACCAAGCGCCGCATCGACATCGTGGCGCGCATGGGTGGCCAGGAGTTCGCGCTCCTCCTGCCAGAAACCGACGAGCACGGCGCCTACGTCCTCGCCGACCGCCTCCGTCGCGCCGTCCGCGACCACTTCGCCGACGAGCAGCTCGCCATCACCGCCAGCATCGGGCTCGCCAGCTTTCCCAAGCACGGCAGCAGCTTCGAGGAGCTCTTCGGCGCGGCCAGCCAGGCCGTCTACGCCGCCAAGGAGCTCGGCCGCAACCGCTCGGTTATCTACAACCCCGAGATCACCGCCAACCTCCGCTCGGCAGCCATGCGCGAGGACATGCAGAGCGAGGAGCACCTCGCCGCCGTGCTCGTGCTCGCCGAGACGCTCGACATGCGGGACGCCGGCACGGCCCGCCACTCCGAGACCGTCGGCCGCTACGCCAAGCTGATCGCCGCCGAGCTCGGCATGACCACACGCGAGACCGAGCGCGTCCACCTGGCCGGCATGCTCCACGACATCGGCAAGATCGGCATCTCGGACACCATCCTCCAGAAGCCCGGCAAGCTCACCGACGCCGAGTGGGACGAGATGCGCAAGCACCCCGAGCTCGGCGCCCGCATTCTCGACGGCGCCCGCCTGGACGACATCTCCGCCTGGGTCCGCGCCCACCACGAGCGCCCCGACGGCAGGGGCTACCCCGACGCTCTCGCCGACGACGACATCCCCATGCAGGCCAAGATCCTCGCCGTCGCCGACTCCTACGAGGCCATGACCGCCGAGCGCGTCTACAAGGCCGGCATGCCGCACGAGGCCGCCCGCGAGGAGCTGCTCCGCTGCGCGGGCTCGCAGTTCGATCCCGCGGTCGTGCTGGCGTTCATCAAGGTGCTGTCGCAGCCCGAACCGGCCGCGGCCTAGCTTCGTCAGCAATATGACAGGGCACTTGCACCGCGCCCGGAGCTCGATTAGGGAAGGCGCATGAGCCCATCAACCATCCGCCGCGCGGCCATCATCGGTGTCGGCGCGGCCACCCTCGTCTGCGCGAGTTCCGCCGGCGCCGCCAATGTCGCACGCTTCAAGGTGGACGTCCACGCTCGCGTCGCCACAACCTGGACACGCAACTTCTCGGAACCCGGCTGCCAGGACGGCACCACCGAGACCGAAAACGGAAACGGCACCCAGACGCTCACCTTCAGCGCCACCCACCGGCCCGTGAAGTTCACCTTCTTCGGCCCGGGGCAGGCCCAGTTCCGGACCTCGCCCACGATCCTGCGCGGCAGGTACGTGGCCAACCGCAAGGGGTCGATGGTCACGAACGATCCCGGCTGCGGCGGCCAGCAGATCCAGAGCACAGCCGGCTGCACGACCTACAAGGGCCGCGCCAGCGTCCAGTGGATGTGGCCGGCAACTCCGTACAAGAAGCTCTACCTCGACGCCGGCCCCGCGCCCACCCACGACAACGTCGACTGCCCATTCGTCTTCACCGAGGGGCCGCTGATCACCTTCAACGTCCCCGGTCCGAATGACGGCGCGCCGTTCGTCCGCACCACGCCGGTCAAGCTCTCGCACTTCCTGTTCCACACCCGCCGGCGCAAGCTCACCTGGCACGCGCACGGCACGTGGCACCCACAGGTCGAGGCCGGCGACTCGGCCACCAACGTCATGGACTGGACCGTGACGCTCCACCGCGTCCACTGAGCGAGGCGGCGCGGCTCCCCGACCCTCTGGGACCAGGGAGCCGCGCCAACCTTCACGTGGCCTGGCTGGGAGCCCCTGAAGGCGCGCCGAAGCCGCTGCCACTGTTGCCACCGCTTCCCATGTGGGGGCAGTGGTGACCCGTTCCGGATTGCGGTTGCGGGGTGGCAGACGGGGCGGTGTTGCTCGGCGCTGTGCTCGAGCCGCCGGAGGCAGCGTTCGCAAGCGCCGCACCTCCGCCGATCAGGCCCGCCGTGGCAAAAACCACGGCCGCGCCCTTCGCAATGCCTCGATGCATCCCTTACCTCCTTTCCGGCAGGTAAGGGCAGCGTGGCACTCCCGTTTAAACGGAAGCCGGGAATCAGCTGAGACTGACGAAGCGCTCGAGCTCGTCGGCGGCGCAGGCAGCGCCGTCGTGCTCGGCAGACCAGTGCGCGATCTCCTGCGCCCGCTCCCGGTAGGCCGGATCTGCCAGCAGCTTGCGCACCGCCAGCCGCACGCCGCGCGGACTGGTGAGCCGTCGCGGCAGTCCGACGCCCACGCCGGCCCACGCCACGCGCGCGGTGTTCTCGCCCATGTCGCCCGCCGCCGGGCACGCCACCAGCGGCACGCCACACGAGAGCCCGCGCGCGACGGTGCCATGCCCGGCGTGACACACCACCGCGTCGCACAGCGGCATCGTGCGCGAGTAGGAGAGCCAGTCCACGAGCCGCGCGTTTGCAGGCACTGGCAGCCGGCGCTCCTCGGCGTCCTGCCGGTTGGTGCTCGCCAGCACCCGTACCGGCTCGTCCGCCAGCCCCGCGAGTGCCGCCCGCAGCATCCGCTGTTCCGGATCCTGCGAGGTGCTCGGCGCGATCAGCACGAGCGGATCGTCGCCCGGCGGCGGCTCGACGTCCCCGTACGGCTGCTCCCAGAACAGCGGACCGGTGACCTTCATCCACGGCTCCCACCGCTCGCGCGGGTATTCGAGCTGCGGGAAGGTGGCGATCAAGGCGAGCTCGCGCGAGGTCCCGCCGTGCACGTGCTCGAACGGCGGCAGCCCAACTCGCCGCCGCGCCTCGTTCAGCTCCTCGCGCCCCTGCAAAGCACCGCGCATCGCGAGCGGCTCGAACAACCGCCAGAAACGGCGCCCAACCGCGGTCCGCGGCAGCCGCGCGCCCGTCGAATACAACGGCCAGCCAGGCTCGCCGGTGGGGAGGACGTGAGGCACCAAAGTGGCCCACGGCCGCCGCTCCATCCCTGCGGCCAGCGCAGCGGCCAGGGTGAGGATGTCCGCCACCACCGCATGCGGGTCGAGCTCCCGGATCAGCGGCACCGTCTCCTCCGCCGCCCGCACCGCCGCCTGGTACGGCTTCAAAGCCGGCGAGGTGGGGAAGACCGCGTACTCCGGCGCGCGGTCGAAGCGCATGCCCTCGGCCTCGACGAACGGCCGCCACTTCTCCCACGTCTGCAGCACCACCTCGTGCCCGCGCGCGGCCAGCTCGCGCCCCAGCGCGATCATCGGGAACGCATGCCCCGGCTCGCCGAACGCGGCAAGTAGAAACCGGGAAATCAGAGCAGCTCGGCGAGGGTGCGCAGCATCGCGATACGCGACTCCCCGGTCAGTCCGTGAGGCGACACGACCAGCGTCCCGACCCCCGCCTCGCGATACAGCTCGAGCCGCTCCGCCACACGCTCGCGCGGCCCGCACAGCGACACCATGTCGATCAGCTCGGCCGGCAGCGCCGCCATGGCCTCCTCCCTCTTGCCGCCGAGGTAGAGCTCCTGCACCTCGTCGGCAGCCTCCTCGAACCCGTAGCGCTTGACGAGCGCGTTGTAGAAGTTCTGCTTGCGCGATCCCATCCCGCCCACGTACAGAGCGAGAACGGGGCGCATGGCGTCGCGGGCGCGGTCGAGGTCGTCGTCGATGCACATCATCACGTGGGGAGCGATGTCGAACGAGTCGCCGTCCAGGCTCCGGCCCGCCCGAGCGGCTCCCTCCGACAGCAGCTCACGCGACTCACCAACATGCTCGGGCGAGAAGAACGTGGGCAGCCAGCCGTCGGCGATCTCACCGCACAAAGAAGTGTTCTTCGGCCCGGTGGCAGCGAGGTAAATCGGGATGCGCTCCTGCACCGGCATGATCATCAGCTTGAGAGCCTTGCCCGGTCCATCGGGCAGCGGCAGCGTGTAGCGCTCGCCCTCGAACACCACGCGCTCCCGCGCGAGCGCCATCCGCACGATCGCCACGTAATCGCGCGTGCGCGCGAGCTGATGCCCGAACCGCTCGCCATGCCAGCCCTCAGCCACCTGCGGTCCCGACGACCCGATCCCGAGCAGCATCCGACCATCAGACAAAACATCCAAAGTCGCCGCGGTCATGGCGGTCATCGCCGGCGAGCGCCCCGGCATCTGGAAGATCGCCGAGCCCAGCCGGATCTTCGAGGTCTTCCCGGCCAGCCAGCCCAGGACAGTGGCCGCGTCCGACCCGTACGCCTCAGCCGTCCACACCGAGTGGAAGTCGAGTTCCTCCGCCGCGAGCACGAGCTCGAGCTGGTCCTCGCTCGACAAGCCCAGTCCCCAGTACCCCACGCTGAGCCCTAGGCGCATGAAATCTCCCGCCCAGGGGTACCGGAACCGTTGCGAGGCCCTACATTCCGTTTGCGGATGAACAAGGGCCGCATCCTAAGCGAGAGGGTGAGCAGCACGTGAGGACACGACGTCGGCCGGCACAGGAGCTTCGAATCGCGATCGACTGCCTGCCGGAGCGCACCCGCCTGGCGATGCTCGAGGGCATCAAGACCAACCGCATCATCGTGGGCGCGTACACCGACCACCGAGGCGGCGTCTGCCCGATGCTCGCCGCGCACCGCTGCGGCGGGCGGACGAACCTGGCCAGCTTCGCGAAGGCGTGGGATCGCTACACCAAGGCCGGCCCACGCGCCCGCCCGGCCACCGAGCGCGAGCTCCGCACCCTGCGCACCATGCTCGAGGCGAGCCTGGCGGAGGACGGCTACCCGCAGGTGTCGCTGGGCGCCGAGGTGTCGCGCGTGAAGGCCGAGCGCCGCGACCGCGCCGCGCGCGCCGCCCGCACCACCAGCCAGGGCTTCATCTCGCAGCTTCTTCGCCGCGGCCGCACGGTGGAGGAAGCCACCGAGACCGAGCTGCAGGGCCAGGAGCGCGAGCTCGTCTAGATCCCGGCGCCGGGCACGTCGCCCGCCCGGATGAACTGAACCTCGGGCACGAAGCAGTTCGGCGAGGTCCTCAGCAGGAAGCGCACCGCCTCGGCGATGTCCTCCGGCCGGATCATCTTCTCCTGCGCCACCGACTCGCGCGCCCAGTCGGTCATGTTGGTGTCCACCAGGGCCGGGCAGAAGGCGGTCACCTGGATGCCCGACTCGCTCAGCTCGCCGTGCGCCGCCTGGCTCAGTCCCACGACCGCGTGCTTGGTGGCCGAGTAGGCCGAAAGCCAAGGCTGGCCGTACTTGCCCGCGATCGAAGCGGTGTTGATCACGAGCGCCTTGCCATGCTCGCCGCCCGCTTCCTTGAGCATGGGGATCGCCTGGCGCAGCATCAGGTACACGCCGCGCAGGTTCACGTCGAACTGCAGGTCGAGCTTCTTGGTCTCGGCGGCCTCGATGGTCGACCCGACTCCCACGCCCGCGTTGTTGACGAGCACATCCAGGCGGCCGAAGCGATCCTTGTGCGCCTGCGCGAGCGCCTGGATCTCCTCCTCCTTGGCCATGTTGGCGGGCACGGCCTGCACGTCGATCCCGCCCTGTTCGAGCTCCTTGGCGGCAGCCTCGAGCTTGTCGGGCCGGCGCGCCGAGAGCGTGATGCCGTAACCGTCCTCGCCCAGCGCGCGCGCGATCGCGAGTCCGATTCCACTGGAGCCGCCGGTGACGAGGGCAGCACGACCTTGCATCTCAGTCCTCCTCTGAGTGGGCTGGCGCGGGCACCTTACCTGGCGCTACTACTCTCTGCGCATGCCTTTGACTCGACCCCTGGGCGGCGTCGTGCTGGCCGCGGCGCTGGCGGGTGCGCTTGCGTCGTGCGGCGGAAGCAGCGGCTCGTCCTCTTCCACTCAAGCAAGCACAAGCAAGCCGGCCACCAGCACGCCGGCGCCAACCGCGGCGAAGTTCCCCAAGGTGAACGCGAAGCAGTTCACCACGCTCGCGCGTTCGATCTCCCCGAAGTCGCCTGCGCTCGCTCTCACCGAGTCCGACTTCCATCCGGGCGTGAACCGTCTCGGCTTCGGGCTGTTCGACCCGTCGCAGAAGCAGGTCATCAATGTCCCGGTGGCGATCTATGTGCAGGCCCAGGGCGGCAGCGGCCCGGTGTTCGGCCCGTACGTGGCGCGCGAGGAGTCGCTCGGGGTGTCCAAGCAGTTCCTCAGCGAGACGGTGGCCAAGGATCCCGACGCCGCCAAGTTCGTCTACGTCACCACCGTCAAGTTCCCCAAGGCGGGCAAGTACAACGTGCTCGCCGCGGTGGACGTCGACGGCAAGCTGGAGCCCACGGGGGTCGGACTGAAGGTGTCGTCTTCGGATCCGATTCCGAGCGTGGGGGAGAAGACGCCGGCGATTTCGACTCCCACGGTGGCCTCTGTCGGCGGGAACGTGGCGTCGATTGACACGCGCACGCCGCACGACGACATGCACGACGTCAACTTCAAGGACGTGGTGGGGAAGAAGCCGGTCGTCATCCTGTTCGCCACTCCGCTGCTGTGCCAGAGTCGCGTGTGCGGGCCGGTCACCGACATCGCCGAGGAGGTCAAGCATACGATGCCGGAGGCGAAGGGCGTGGCCTTCATCCACATGGAGGTCTACAACCACAACGACGCCAACAAGGGTTACCGGCCGCAGCTCCGCGCGTTCCATCTGCAGACGGAGCCGTGGGCGTTCGTGCTCGATCGCAGCGGCAAGATCTCCACGCGGTTCGAGGGCGCGTTCAGCGCCTCCGAGCTGGAGAAGGCGATCCGGACTGCCGTCAAGCAGTAGCGGCGCGCTTCTGGTTGGAAGCGGCGCCGCCTTGCGCGTGTAGGAATGCGCGCACGGCGCGGTGCGTCTCCTTGGGGCGCTCGACCTGGGGCACGTGGCCGCAGTCGAGCTCGACGTGCTTGGCGGCGGGAAGCGCTTCCTCCACGTGGCGGGCGAAGCTGATCGGCACCACGCGGTCGCGCTTACCCCAGACGAAGAGCGACTCGTTCTCGAGTGCCGCGAGCCTGGTCCAGAAGCCGTTGGGTCCGTGCGGCTCTTCCAGGTAGATGTTGCGAGCGGCGGCGTAGAAGGCGGCACGGCCGCGGGGCTGGAGGTACGCGCGCAGGAACTCGTCGATGCCCGCGGCGGTCCAGCCGTCGTCGGCGTTCGGGATCAGACGCTTGACCACGGCCTCGACGATCGGTCGCGGCGCGATGTGCAGCATGCCGAGCTCGGGGCGAACGAGCTTGAGCGGCCCGGCCCACCTTCTTTCTCTCAGCCACGCGAGCGAGGGGGCGAGGAGCGCGACCTTGTTCACGCGCTCGTGGAAGTCGAAGCCCAGCTCGAGCGCCACGCGACCGCCCATGCTGTTGCCGATCAGGTGCGCCTTCTCGATACCCAGCTCGTCCATGAAGGCGGCGGTGGCGTCGGCGAAGTAGGCGGCGTCGTAGCCGGCGGCGATGGGCTTGTCGGAGTCGCCGAAGCCGGGGAGGTCGAGCGCTATGACTTTGTACTCGTCCGCGAGCGCCGCGACGGTGGGCAGGAAGCTGCCCTTCGTTCCACCGAGACCGTGGATGCAGATCACGGGGTCGCCCGTGCCGGCCTGGAGGTAGGAGATGTGACACCGCCTCGTTTTCACCCTGTGGAACTCGAGGCGGCCGGGGTCGGTTTGGCCGGCCGTGGCGGCGAGGAAGCCGACGCCCATGTGGAGGTTGTGCCTGATTTCCAGGCGACCCTTGTGGTAGGCCTCCATGCCGCCGCGAAGGTCGTCGCAGATCTTGCGCCAGGTGGGCTCGTCCGCCGTCACGGTGGCGTCGGGCCTCTTGTCGAGGTTCGCCGGGTGGAGGCGAGCCTCGCTGCCGCGGATCGTGACGTCGTATTGCGTGGGCTTGCCCTTGACGCCGAGCCGTATGCGGGCGCGGTGGTCGGGCGAGTCGAAAGCGTCGGGCTCCCACCGGTCGATGAGGCCCTCGAGGTACGTAGGCACCTTCCCCATGGCTCTATCTAGAGTGGCATAAGGGGCGGCTTAACTGTCGAATCCGAGGCCGAGGCGATCGAGCGTTTTGAGCCAAATTCCCCGCTTTCCGCTGTTTTTGTCGGCCGCTGCCAGGCGGTTGCGGGTCAGCTGGATGACGGCGGATTTGAGGGGTTCGGGCGGGAAGGGGAGGGGCTTGTCCTTGATGTAGCGCAACTCCCGTTGCCTCCCATCGAGGAGGTCCAGGGCGGTTTGCGCCCCGAACCTGGTGGCCGCGACGCCAAGGCCGGTGTAGCCCACGGCGTAGGCCGTTTTTCCGCTGTGCGCCGTGCCGAAGAAGACGCTGAAGCGGCTGCAGGTGTCGATCGCCCCGCCCCAGCGGTGGGTGAATTTGGTGCCTTCCAGCTGGGGGAAATTGGTGAAGAAGTGCTGGCTGAGCTGAGCGAACACCTTCTCGTCCTCGTCGTACTTCGCTGTCACCGAGCCGCCGAAGTGGTAGACGGCCTCATAGCCGCCCCAGAGGATGCGGTTGTCCTTGGTGAGGCGGTAGTAGTGGAACTGGTTGGCGCCGTCGCCGACACCTTGGCGGTTGTGCCAGCCGAGCTTGCCCAGGTCGACGGGCTCGGTGACGAGGGCGTAGTCGTAGACGGGGGCGAGGTAGCGGCGCATGCGTTTCAGCAGCGGCTTGTACGCGCTCGTGGCGAGGAGGACCCGGCGCGCCCTGACTTTGCCGGTCGCCGCGATGACCTCAACGTGATCACCCTCGTCCCTGAGCCCATCGACGGGCGTGCCCTCGTAGATCCGAACGCCGAGCCGGATGGCGGCTTGTCTCAGTCCGTCAGCGAGCATGCCGGGATCGAGGATGCCTGCGCCCGTCTTGTCCCAGACGCCGCCGCGGTAGAGAGGCGAGTCGAGCTGAGCTCGCATCTGGTCGGCGCTGAACGTCTCGACCTCGTGTCCGAACCGCGCGAGCAACTCTGCTTCTTCTTCGATCCAGGCGTCCTGGTAGGGCTCGAGGATGGCGAGCAGCTCGCCGGTTCCCTCGAAGTCGCAGTCGATGCCGTGGGTTTCAAGATCGCGCTTGAACCCATCGAAGTTGCCTTGAGCAAGCCGCTCGAGCTCAGGCATCTCGTCGGCGAACCGCGCCATGCCATTCGAGATCCCATGAGTGAGCGAGGAGACGATGAAGCCGCCGTTGCGGCCGGAGGCGCCGCAGCCGATCGTGTCTTGTTCCAGCACCACCACATCCCGCCACGCGTTTTCGCGCTTGGCATGAAGGGCAGCCCAGAGCCCGGTAAACCCACCTCCGACGATGCAGAGGTCGGCGCCCGTCGTGCTCGCGAGCGGGGGATAGGGCTCGCGCACGGGAAGGTTGGCGAGCCAGTAGGGACGGGGCTCAGCGTCCGCGAAAGCAGCACGATGAGCAGGCGTAGGAGGCGACTCAGGCCAGGGAAAGCTCACGGCCGAAGAACCTACAGCCGACCACCCGAACCCACTGGTACCGTCACCCCGGACCGGGCCAGTAGCTCAGTTGGTTAGAGCAGCGGACTCATAATCCGTAGGTCGTAGGTTCGAGTCCTACCT
>Ga0070683_100005755_pt1 | contig 10357 bp, 15 predicted proteins | sample KBSC713LmetaG_FD_64662 | JGI IMG/M metagenome (GOLD analysis project Ga0070683, IMG submission 64662) | Corn rhizosphere microbial communities from Kellogg Biological Station, Michigan, USA - KBS C7.1-3L metaG | ecosystem: Host-associated > Plants > Roots > Rhizosphere ... | reverse complement strand
CGCACGATTCCCTCCATGCGCCGCGGCGGCATCGTCGTGTTCACGTGGTGGCCGCGGGACTGGCGCGAGGTTGAGCACGTTTTTCGACACGGCCTGGAGGGCCTGGGGATTGGCTAATCAGACATCGGCTAATCAAGAGACCATCCGCGCGCGCGTGGTGTTCCGCAAGCAGGTCTCGGACGGCAACTACGGCACCGAGTCCGCCGAGGTGGCGCTCGACGTGCCGCTCGGCGAGGTCTACGACCTGAGCGAAGAGGCCGTTGCCGCGACGCTCGAGGCCGCTCGGCGCCTGGTGCACGAGAAATTGAGCAAGTCGCCAGCCTGGCGCGTCAGGGACGCCGTGAAACCCGAGTTGCCTCCGCAGCCGGCGCACGAGGAGGACCTGGAGGACCTGCCGCTATGAAGACTGAGGCTGAGCCCGACTGGGAGGCGCTGGGCCTCGAGCCGGTGCCCGAGTTCTGCCAGGCGCCTGGCTGCCTGCGCGCCGTCGAGACGTGGTGCCCATTGTGCTCGCTGTTTTTGTGCACGCTGCACGACGAGCTCGTGCCCGAACGCATGCACGACTGTCTGGGAGTCAAGGCCGATGCATGACGCGCTGCCCGCGACGTTCTGGTCGCTGGACACACCCGCGGGGCCGCTGCTGCTCGCGCCATGCGTGCACCCGACGTCGAACGCCGAACACCCCGACATCCCGCTGAGCGTCATGTGCACACGGCACCTGCGCACCTGGTACTGGTGCCTGGACCGCGCCGAGGCGTGGTGCGACGGCGGGCCGCCCGAGTACGAACATCACGCTGGCGAGCTGGTGCCTCAGGAGCGTGTCGATGACTGACGATATGGTGCGCGTGGTCATCACCGTCGGCACCTTCACCGTGCTGCTGGTGTTGATCTTCACGAGGGCCGGCAGCTGATGGCGCGTATCAGTCGTGACCTGCTGTTCGTGGGCGTCGGCGTGTTGATGGGCGTGGCCATCGCCACGGGGACGATCGCCTCGCACGCCGACGACGTCCAGGCCGAGGTCCTCGCCGCGGCGACCACGGCGCACGTGGATCCGATCAAGGTGCAAGAGGCGCTCGACACGATGGCGCAGGACGGCGTGAACACCGACGCCTGGAGCTACTTGCGCAGCACGGGTGAGCTGCCACCGCTGCCACATGAGACAGTCAGGCCGCCGGCGCTCTCGGACTCACCACCCGCTGCGCCGGCGGTGTCCGCCCGCGTGGCGTGCATTGAAGGGAAAGAGTCGCAGGGTCGCAACATTGCCAACACCCGCGGGTCTGGCGCCGTGGGAGTCCTCCAGTTCATGCCATCAACGTTCGCCGCGCACGCGGCGGAAATGGGCCACCCCGAATGGTCGCCGTGGAACCCGGCACAGGCGCGCGCCGTGGCTGCGCACGATCTCGCCCTGGGCCGTCGCGCCCAGTGGTCAGTTGGAGGGTGCTAGTGACTCGAGCTCTTGAACAACGCCGACCTCAGACGTCCGGCATCCGTCAGTTTGGCGATCTGCCGCCGGCCACCTCGAGCATGGACCTCACCCGTGCGCTGGAGCTGGCGGGCATTGACGAGCCGGAGCTGGTGCTGCTGGCGTCCACCACTTTCAAAGAGTGCTCGTCGATGGAGGAGCTCATCACGCTCATCGCCACGGTGCGGCGCCGTGGGCTCGACCCACTCCTCAAGCAGGTCTACTACGAGCGGTTTGGGGGCGAGAGCAGCGGTCCATCCCTGCACATCGGCATTGACGGACTGCGCACCATCGCCGTCAAGACCGGGCGCTACGTCGGCGCGGGTGAGCCACGCTTTTCTGACGTCTACGACATGCGCGTCGACGATCGCGGCGCGACCAAGCCGGTGCCAGCGAAATGCGTCGTCACGGTGTTTGCCAACAATGGCGGGCGCGTGGGCGCGTTCGAGGGCGTCGCCTTCATGGACGAGTGCTACCCGGGCGTCGGACCCCGCGGTCGGATGTGGCGCGCCCGGCCGCGCAGCATGCTGTCCATCGCCGCTGAGCGGCAGGCGTTGCGCCGTGCGTTTCCGTCCGAGACGGGTGGCCTGGCGGACGTCGACGAGGGCGAGCAACCCACGGGCCCGATGGTGGTCGAGCGCGCGTCACCAGCGCAGACCATGGCCCAGGCGGACGAGTACACGCGTATGCTCGGCGAGAGCGTGTACGCGGTGGACACGCGCACGGGCGAGGTCGTGCAGGACCCGCGCGCGGCGGCGATCGTCGAGCAGGCGCACGCCGCGGCCCAGGCGCGCGACGAGACGGTGGCGCAGCTCAGTCGTGCGCAATTGCGCGAGCGCTGGGGCCTGCTGACAGGGAAGGCGCGCGACCTGGGCGTTGAGTATGAGCCCATCAGTCAGTCGGTGAGTGACGCAGACGCACTCGCCAGAGTCGAGGACCTCGAGCGGCGGGTGCGCGATGCAGAGGCCGGAATCGTGAAGGAAGGTGTGATCTGATGCCGTTGTTCGAAGTCGCGATCCTGCAGCAGCTCACCCAGACCGTGCCTGAAATCTACATGAGCACGCATCGCCAGTGACGCGCTACCGGACGATCGTGGCGGATCCACCGTGGCCGATCGAGTGGTCGGGTGGATGCCGGATCGCGGGCCATTCCACGGGTTCGCGCCTCCGACACGTCAAGCGCGCATTGCCCTATACGGTGATGACCGTCGAGGCGATCGCCGCCCTGCCCGTCGCCGAGCTCGCCGACGACGATGCGCACCTGTTTCTGTGGGTACCCGATCGCTTTCTCATCGACGGCGATGGAGCGCGCGTCGCGCGCGCCTGGGGCTTCAGTCCAGGGCGCTTGCTCATCTGGCACAAGACCGGCTACGGACTGGGAACATTCCCGCGACCCCAGCACGAGGCGCTCATCGTCTGCAAGCGCGGCAGCCTGGATTTCTCAGTGCGTACGGTCGGATCCGTGCATCAGTGGCGCAGCGCATACGAGCATGGCGCGCGTGCGCACTCCCGTAAACCCGACGCTGCACTGGACCTGATCGAGCAGGCGTCGCCGGGTCCGTACGTCGAGCTGTTCGCGCGCCGCCATCGCCTGGGTTGGGATGTGTGGGGCGACGAGTCCGCCAACACGGCCCAGTGGGAGTCGGTCGGATGAGCCGTTGGTGGCTGGTCGAGTTGCACGAGGACCTGGAGCATCTGCCGCTCACGGCGACGACCGCGCCGACGGACCGCTTCGGCGTGTGGAACGGCGTGCGCAGCGTCAATGGTGTCAAGCAACTGACCGACATGGAGGTGGTCAGCTTCGAGACGCTGGAGGAGCTCATGCGCGGCAGCGACCCTGAGTTGATCCAGTTGTGGAGAAAACAGAGGGCTAAGCGTGCCAAGGCCGCCAGCACTTGAGGGTGAGACCGCCAGGGAATACGCCTGGCGCGTGTACCCCGACGACGCGCGCGAGCTGCTGCTGCCAGTGGCGGCCCGCACCGCAGTGTGCGCCCAGCCGATGTGCAAGGCCCCGATCTGGTGGGGCTATACGCGTGCCAACAACCGGCGCTGCCCCTTCGATATTAAGCCCGACGGCACCAGGACCGGCACGAGTCACTGGCGGACGTGCAGACAAAGACCAGAGAAAGAAAAGGAGCGCTAGCGATGCAATTTCGCGCTCGACTCGCGCAGGTCAACGGGACTTCGCCAAAGTCGGAAGATGCACCGAACTCGATCAGCGTGAAGCTCGAGCCGATGGAACTGCTCGAGGCGGATTGGCTGTTCAGCAAGCTGGGCTGCTACCTGGTCGTGGACTTGTCCGAGGCGCCGCCGCCGCGTTTGCCGATGGACGATGCGCTCGACCTGGTCGACGAGCCGGTGCTGGTGCCATCTAACGGACGGCGCCGCAACGGCACATGCTCGAGCGAGCAAGTCTAGGGGTCTCCTCGTGCCCTGGGCCCGGTTCGAGGACGACTTCCTTGGCAATCAAAAACTGGCGACATTGTCCACGGCGGCGATCGCGCTGGACATGGCCGCCATCATCTACTCCGCGCGTGAACTGCGCGACGGACAATTGACGGTGACCGACGTGCAGACAATCGCGACTCTCATTCACATCCGACGCTGGCAACCGGTGGCGGCGGAGCTGGTGCGCGTCAACCGCTGGACCACGCCCGATGGCGCGTGCTACGCCATCCACGACTACCTGGAGTACCAGCCGTCGCGCCAGCAGGTGCTCGAGGAGCGTGCTGCCGCGGCCGAGCGCATGCGCCGTGTTCGAGATAAGTCCGGGAAAAGTTCGCCTGAACGTTCGCCTGAACTTCGGGAGAAGTTCAACGACCCCGGTCCCGGTCCCGGTCCCGGTCCCGAACGTTCTCCGAACGTTCCGGGTACCTCCCCCCAACCCCCTCCGCAAGCGGCGGGGGAGGCGCCCCCCACTGGGGCGCAAAACGGGAGTACGCTCGAGTTGCCGCCGAGACCAACCCGCAAGCCCGAGCCGGCATCTCAGCCAGCGTGTTGCCCCAACTTCGCCGCCACCGGTTCCGAACACTGGCAGTTCTGCCCCAATGCCACACAGGAGATGTCAGCGTGATCAGGCCGCGCGACGCTGGTGTTCCCACTCGTGACAACTCCGGCAGAGCGTGCGTAGATCGCCGGGCCAGCTGCCCTCATTGCCCAGGTGGTCATACGTCTCGTGGTGGACAACGAGTTGCTCGTCGCAGCCGCAGTTGGTGCAGCGGTAGTCATCGCGGTCCAGTGTGTGCTCGCGTCGGCGCTGCCATTGTGCCGTGCCGAGCCAGGTCCGGTAGTAATCGCCGCGGTTCAAGTGATGTTGTCGGCGAGGCTGGACAGTTGGAAAGAGAGAGAGTTGAGTTGCGTTCGGATTCGATCGCACTCGGCAGTACATGCAGCAAACGTAGGGTCCGCGCTGCGAGGAGGGAACCGTGGAATTACGCCGTAAATTTACGGTGGAGCGTCAGGCGCACCATCGTAAAAATACGGCGTAAGTCCGTTCTCATGGACAAGCGTTAGGGTGGCGGTGTGAAGCGTGAACGACGAACACCAGCGAAGCAGCTTGGGCTTGAGGGATTCGCTGACGACAAAATCTTGGTTGCATGGCGGACTCCAACCTTTTTGGGCGCGGTGCTCGGCGGCGTGAGTCCCGAAGCGGTCCAGCGTGCTGCGGAGAGTTGGGGTCTTACCGATGGTCAACGCGAAGTGTTGCACTTGTTTTGCGTTGAGAAGGTGGCAAAGACTCCAGCAATTGCGGAACGCATGGGTTGCAGCAAGAGGACGGTGGAGAAGCACTTCGAGTTCTTATTTGCAGCGTCTGGGCAGCACAGTCGCGCCGCCTTGGCTCTGGAAGTCGCCGACTTTGAGCCGCGTGACCCTCCGACAACTCCAACGCAACTGCGGCCAGCCATTTGATGACGGCATGTACTGCGTCACCTGCGGCCAGCCCCTCGATGTCGCCGTGCTGCATCGCTACTGTTCAGTGAGTTGTGCCCTTCGTCAGTTGGCCGCCATCGCGATGTTGCTCAACACCACGCCCCGCGAGGCCCTCAGCGTTCCAGAATGGCACGACCTCAGCGCCGACTACGCCACTGAGCTCGAGCACCTCGCGCGGGTCGCCGCATGACCCGCGGCGTGCCTCACTCGCCCGAGCTGCGCGCCCAGGTCATCGCCGCCGTCCTGGCCGGGACGTCTGTCGCCCAAGCCGCGGCGCAATTCGGACTCGACAAGGGACTCGTGTCTCGATGGGTCGCCGCGAACCCGTTGCAACCCGTTGCAACCGACCAACGCACGCGCGCAGAGGAGCTCGGTGACCACATCCTCACGCTCATCGACCAGCACGTCGTCACGATTAGTGCCCAGCTATCGTTCGCAACTCGCACGGAGTGGCTTGAAAAACAATCCGCTGCCGAGCTTGCCCAGCTGGTTGCCGTTGAGCGGGATACCGCGCTTCGACTTCTCGCCGGACTCGAGCACATCGACGGGCCAGGGCAACTCCCCGCTGGATCTGCCGACGCCGCACCCGGCGCAGCAGACGATGATCGCTGAGGCCCAGCGCTTCAACGTCGCCGCCTGCGGCCGCCAGATCGGCAAGACCACGCTGGGCATCAGTCGCATCGCCGACATCGTCCAGACCCAGCCGTGCGCCTGGATGGCACCGACCTACAAGTACCTCGAGGAAGTCTGGCGTCACCTGCGCCAGGTGCTCGCGCCGATCACTGTCGAAAAAAGCGAGCAGCAGCACCGCATCGCCACCCGCGGCGGTGGCTCGGTCGAGTGCTGGTCGCTCGACGATCCCGACGCCGCCCGCGGTCGCAAGTATCGACGCATCATCGTCGACGAGGCCGCGCTGGTGCGCGACCTGGAGAGGGTCTGGCAGGCCAGCTTGCGGCCGACGCTCAGCGTGCTGGGCGGCGACGCGTGGTTCCTATCGACGCCCAAGGGGCTCGATTCGTTCCACCACCTGTACCAGCTCGGCCAGGACGAGCTCCAACCGGACTGGAAGTCGTGGCAGATGCCGTCGTCTGCCTCGCCGTACATCAGCGCCAACGAGATCGAGTCGGCGCGGCGCGAGCTGCCCGAGCGGATCTTTGCCCAGGAGTACCTGGCGCAGTTTGTCCAGCTCGAGGGCGCCGGCGTGTTCCGCGGAGTCTCGGCCGTCGCGCGACTGCAGCCTCAGCCACCAGTGCGCGGGCATCAATACGTCATCGGCGTGGACTGGGGCCGCACCAACGACTTCACGGCCATCAGCGTCATCGACGCCAGCTCGCAGGAGCAGGTCGCGCTGGACCGCTTCAGCGAGATCGACTACGAGCTGCAGACCGAGCGGCTGCACGCCTGGGCCGACGTGTACCGACCGGTGCTGGTCGTCGCCGAGCAGAATGCGATGGGCCGTCCGCTGGTGGAGCGGCTGCAGACGGGCTATGCGCGCATCGTCGGCGAGCCAAGGAAGGCGCTACCCGTGTGGGCCTGGGATGCGACCAACGCCAGCAAGGCGGCGTTGGTGCAGAGCCTGGGGCTGGCGATCGAGCGCGGCAGCATCACGCTGCTCGACGACGCGGTCCAGACCGGCGAGCTGCTCGCGTACGAGGCGTCGGTGCTGCCGAGTGGTCTGCTGCGCTACGGAGCGCCAGCCGGCCAGCACGACGACACGGTCATCGCGTTAGGACTGGCCTACCTTGGCGCCCAGCGTGAGGGCGCCGCCTCCGGTGTCAGTCGCTATGGCTTCAATGGGGCGCAGCCCCGGCCCGTCGCCCGTGGCGCATACGCTCTCGGGCGTTGAGATGGGACGTCTGGATGGTCATCGCGATCTTCGCGATCGTGGTGGCGTTGTGGCTGCTGGTGACGATCGGGTTGACCAGGTGAACCGGAGGGCGGGGGCAGCTACTCCCCCGCGCGGCTGACCCTGGGAATATGGAGGCGGTCACCCCCGGGTGAGGCTCCGTACGCCTCGTCCAGAGTCTAGAACCCAGCGCCGGCGTGAAACCATGACCTGCCAGGTTATGGAGTCCATTACCTGCTGTTAGACTCGCGCGAGAGCGACGTGGCCATCGATCGGACTCAGCACGAGCTTGACGCGCCGGACTCGCGCTACATCCTGGACCTGCAGACGGAGCTGGCGGACTCCTACCGCCAGCAGGATCTCGACATCGACGAGATGCGCTCGGTGCGCGAGATGAAGGTCGCGGCGATGGCGGAGGCCGACAGTCGCTACGTGATGGTGCACGTCGATCCGCGCGACCCGGACATCACCGAAGAGGCCTTCCAACAAACCGCCATCCTGACGCTGGACCGCCCGAAGCTGAGCATCGTCGGCGGCGAGGGCGACACGGCGCAGACCGTCGCCTCCAAGCTCGAGCACTTCACTGAGGAAACCCTGTGGCAGTGCGGCACGCGCGAGGTCGGCTCGGACACGATGACGCAGGTCACCGACAGTTGTCTGAACGACGGCGGGGGGTGGGCGAAACTGCTGTGGGCGTCGGACCTGTGGCGCGAACGCTACGCGCTGCCCTCACCCAAACGGGGTGATCCGACGTCGGCGTACACCGAGTACGACAAGATGACCGAGGACGCCAAGAAGAAGGCCGGCCCGCCGTTCGTGTGGGCGTACGTCGACCCGCGGACGGTCTACCCGCAGCGCTCGGGCGGGCGGCTCGAGGAGGTCATCGAAACGACCGAGATGACGCTGCGCTCGGCGTTCCGCAAGTACCGCCTGGGCCGCGACTCGGAGGGCGAGATCGTGCCCGAAGAGCTCGGCGCGATCGTGCCGCCCATCGACGACACCTCGGGCACGGCGCGCGACCCGCTGGCGACTGTCGAGTTCCTAGAACACTGGGACAAGACCTGGGTCAGCTACATGGTCGCCGGCCGCAACTTCAAGAACCAGCGCACCGGCGTCATCGTCAAGCAGTTCAAGCACGGCTACCCCTTCGGCGTGCCGTACGACTACGCGCCTGGGCTGACCATGTCCTGGATGCGCAACCGCAAGGTCGGCTGGGGCATCGGCCGGACGAAGCTCTGGCTGGTGAAGTACCGCCAGTACCTGCGCGCCATGCATGCGCAATACGTGGCTCGCGACCTGATGAGCCCGCTGGTCACCTACGGCGATGCGCCCGCGGCGCTGCCAGCCGGCACGGCTGATGGCTTGCCCCGTGAGCAGACCGACCTGGCGCTTCACCCTGGCGAGATCCTGAACCTGCCACCCGGTCGCCAGCTCAGTCGCATCGAGTACGCCGACGCGGCAACGCTGGAAAAGCACATGGGGCTGATCGACCAGGCGATCCGCGACCTGGAGTCGCCAAGGGTCACGACGCTGAGCGGCATGGAGGGTGCCGGCTTCGCCATCAGCCAGATCCTGTCGTTCACCCGTACCCGCGTCGGGCCCGTCAGACACGGGCTCGAGCAGCTGCTCTACGGGCAGACCGAGAAGCTGTGGTGTCTGATCCGCGAGCACGCCGGCGAGAAGGTGTGGGTCTTCTACGGCGGCGGCGAGGTGGGCGACAAGAAGGCCAACGCCGAGTTCATCGGCTTCGGGCCCAAGGATCTCGACCGCCCCATGCACATCAAGTGGGAAGTGCAGGCGCTGCTGCCGACCGACGAGACCATCCGCGCGCGCTACGCTCACGAGCGGCTGGCCGCGGGCACGTTCGGCAAAGATGAGGCGGTCACGTACCTGGGCGACAACCCGGACGAGATCCGACGTTCCATCGCGCGCGACCGTATCCGCGCCAGCCCCGCGTACCAGAAGTGGCTGGACGCGGAGGTGTTCATGTCCGCCGGTCGCGGCGACCTGCTACAGAAGGGCCAGGAGGCCGAGCAGCTCGCGCTGCAGGGTCAGGTGGGTGGCGCGCCGCAGCCCGGCGTATTTGAAGGTGGGCAGCCTGGCATGGGCGGCATGCCCGACCTGGCGGCGCTCGCCGCGGCACCGAACGGCGCGGGCGCGGGTGCGCCACCGTACGGTCAGGTCATCGCTGGGGGTCAGCAACCGGGCGGCACGATCCCACCGGGCGGCGTGCCGATGGGCGGGCCACAGGCGGTCGGCCCGTGAGTATGCCGCTCGGCCCGGACCAGCCTCCGCCGCGGCCCAAGCAGGACCAGAAGAACGAGGTCGTACGTCTGCAATCGGAGATAGCCAACGAGGTCTCGCGCGACGCGCCTGAGATTGCTCAAGGGATCTTCGGCGACAACGCGCGGCATCCTGATATGGCGACAGTATCGAACCAGCAGCTCGACCAGGTCTACCGCCAGAAGTACGAAACGCAGGATCGGGCCTGGCTGCAGGCCGAGGCCAAGCGCGACCCCGAGCAGTTCCTGACGGTTGCCAAGCGCATCGGCGTCCAGCTGCCGCAACCAGGTGAGCCGCCGGCGACGGTCCCGCCGCAGGCTCCCCCACTGGTGCCGCCGCCCGCGCCGGTGGCGCCCCCGCCTGTGCCTGCAGTGGTGCCGCCGGTGGCGGTCCCTCCACTCCCGCCGCCGCAAGCGCCGCTGCAGGCTGGGCCAGGTGCGCCGATGCCGATGGCTGGCGCACCAGCGCCGGTCATCCTGGGCCCGAACGGACAACCCCTTCCGCCTTCAGGCGTAGGCTGAGGTCATGCCCGGTACGCTGCTCGCCAGCGACTGGCAATCATCCGTCGAGGACGAGCTGCATCGCCACGTCACCGACGCGATCAACCAGGCAACGCAGGCCGCGCAGAACGTCGCGGGCGCCATCCCGAGCATTCCCGTCCCGCAGATATCGGCGCCAACGGTCAACCCGCAGGCCGTCCTGGACGAGCTGAACCAGCACGTTCAGAACATCGTCCAGACTGCGACGCAGGCGGCGCAGCCCGCGGTTGTCCAGCTCGGCCAGGTGCAGAACGAGTTGCAGAACCACGTCGCGACCGTGCTCGGCGGCGCAGCGCAG
>Ga0070683_100005754_pt1 | contig 10357 bp, 11 predicted proteins | sample KBSC713LmetaG_FD_64662 | JGI IMG/M metagenome (GOLD analysis project Ga0070683, IMG submission 64662) | Corn rhizosphere microbial communities from Kellogg Biological Station, Michigan, USA - KBS C7.1-3L metaG | ecosystem: Host-associated > Plants > Roots > Rhizosphere ... | reverse complement strand
TCGCCGACACCCCTCTCTCGTCTATTCGTCCGCTAGCGTCCTCGGCACGATCCAGCAGGCGGGTGTCGGAGGAAATAGAGCCATGAGCGACGTGACGACGATCGAGGCGGACGTCCCCGAACGCTATGCCGACGCCGTTTCCAAGCGCCTCAAGGCTGCCGCGGAAGAGCGCGTGGTGGAGCGGATCTGGAGCCGCGACGGCACGCTGTGGGCGCCGGCCGGCACGCCGGAGCTCGAGGACCGTCTCGGATGGCTCGACATCGCCGACCGGATGCGCGAGCAGGCCGACGACTACAGCGCGTTCGCCGCCGAGGTGCGCGACGCCGGCTACACCGAAGCGGTGCTGCTCGGCATGGGCGGCTCGAGCCTGGCGCCGGAGGTCTTCCGGCGCAGCTTCGCGGGGGCCGACGGGCTGACGCTGCACGTGCTCGACTCGACCCATCCCGCGCAGGTGCAGGCGGTGCTCGACGCCGTCGACCTCGACAAGGCGATCATGATCGTCAGCTCCAAGTCGGGCGGGACGATCGAGCCGAACTCGATGTTCAAGGCCTTCCACGCCCGCCAGCCGGACGGCGACCACTACGTCGCGGTCACCGATCCGGGTACCTCGCTGGAGAAACTGGCGCACGAGCACTCGTTCCGGCGCGTCTTCCACGGCGACCCGGAGATCGGCGGCCGCTACAGCGCGCTGTCGCCGTTTGGACTGGTTCCCGCCGTGCTCGCGGGGATCGATATCGCGGCGGTGCTGGACTCGGCGATCGGCGCCGCCGAGGAGTGCCGCGCCGAGCACGGCAATCCGGGCCTGACGCTCGGGGTGATCCTCGGCGAGCTGGCGCGCGCGGGCCGCGACAAGCTCACGTTCGTGGTCGACGCGCCGCTGGAGGCCTACGGCATCTGGGCCGAGCAGCTCGTCGCGGAGTCGACCGGCAAGCAGGGCACGGGCATCCTCCCGATCGCCGACGAGCCGGTGCTGGAGCCGGGCGCCTACGGCGACGACCGCGTCTTCCTGCACCTCGAGCACGGCGGCATCCGCAGCGCCGCCGACCTCGCCGAGGCCGGCCACCCGGTGCTCACGGTTCACGCGCTCGGCCCGGAGGACCTCGGGCGGATCTTCTTCCTGAGCGAGTTCGCGACCGCTGTCGCCGGCTGGGTACTCGGCATCAACCCGTTCGACCAGCCGAATGTGCAAGAGGCCAAGGACAACACCAACCGGGTGCTCAAGGAGGGCGCGCCGGACCTCGCGAACGGCGACCTGTCCGAGCTCGTCACCGAGCCGCCGGGCTACATCGCGATCATGGGCTACCTGCCCTACTCCGGCGAGACCGAGGCGGCCGTCGCCCGCCTCCGCACCGCACTGATCGAGCGCTACCACGTGGCGACCACGTGGGGCTACGGCCCGCGCTTCCTGCATTCGACCGGGCAGTTCCACAAGGGCGGCCCGAAGGTCGGCCGCTTCCTGCAACTGGTCGACGAGCCCGCCGCGGACCTCGAGGTGCCCGGCGAGCCCTTCAGCTTTGGCACGCTCGTCCGCGCGCAGGCGGACGGCGACCTGCAGACGCTGCGCAACCACGGGCTGCCCGCGGTACGCGTGGTCGTCGGCGACATCGACCAGATCAAGGAGCGCATCTAGATGCAGATCGGCTTCGTCGGACTTGGCCGCATGGGCGGCAACATGGTCCATCGCATCCTCCGCGACTCCGACAACGAGGTGGTCGCCTTCGACCCGAGCCCGGATGCGCGCTCGGCCGCCGAGGGCCACGGCGCGGGCACCGCCGCCTCGCTGGAGGAGCTGGTGAGCAAGCTCAGCCCGCCGCGGATGGTCTGGCTGATGGTCCCGGCCGGCGAGATCACCGAGTCCAGCGTGCAGACGCTCAAGGGCCTGCTGTCGCCGGGTGACGCGGTGGTCGACGGCGGCAACTCCAACTGGCACGACGACAAGCGCCGCGCCGGCGAGCTCGACGAGGTGGGCATCCACTACATCGATGTCGGCACCTCAGGCGGCGTCTGGGGCCTTGAGGTCGGCTACTGCATGATGGTCGGCGGCCACCAGGAGGCGGTCGACCGGCTGGCCCCGATCCTCGACGTGCTGGCGCCGCCGGACGGCTGGCGCCGCTTCGGCGACTCCGGCGCCGGCCATTTCGTGAAGATGGTCCACAACGGCGTGGAGTACGGGATGATGCAGGCCTACGCCGAGGGCTTCGAGATCATGCACAAGTCGGAGTTCCCGATCGATCTCAAGGAGGTCGCGGGACTGTGGAACCGCGGCTCGGTGGTGCGCTCGTGGCTGTGCGAGCTGGCCGAGCGCGCGTTCGAGCAGGAGGGCAACGACCTCGCCGGGCTGGAGGGCTACGTCGACGACTCGGGCGAGGGCCGCTGGACGATCATCGACGGCATCGACCTCGATGTGCCGACGCCGGTGATCACCGCCTCGCTGTACGCCCGCTTTTACTCGCGCAACAACGGTGACTACACCCACAAGGTGCTTGCCGCTCTGCGCAACCAGTTCGGCGGCCACCCGGTCCACAAGCTGGAGGGCTGATGGCCACAACCACGCTTCCGGAGAATCCGCTGATCGCCGGCCTCGAGCGCCTGCCCGTCCCGGCGACCACGCTCACGATCTTCGGTGCGACCGGGGATCTCGCGCGCCGCAAGCTGCTCCCCGCGCTCTACAACCTCGCGCACGAGGGCGCGCTGCCCGAGCGCTTCAACCTGATCGGTGTCTCGCGCCGCGACCAGTCCGACGACGACTTCCGCACGTTCGCACGCGATGCGATCACGTCGTTCTCGCGGCGTGAGCCGGACGCCACCGTGCTCGAGGGCCTGCTCGGGCGGATGAGCTACATCGGGTTCTCGTTCGACGACGCGGAGGGCTACGGCCGCCTGCGCGCGGCGATCGAGACGCTCGACGGCGACGGCGGCAAGCTCAACCGCGCGTTCTACATGTCGACCGCGCCGGAGTTCTTCCCGGTCATCACCAAGGCGCTCAAGGCCGCCGAGCTCAACTACGACCCGGACGTCGACGTGCGGGCGATCATCGAGAAACCGTTCGGGACCGACCTGGAGTCGGCGCGCGATCTGCAGGCGGTCGTCTCGAGCACGTTCCGCGAGCGCCAGGTCTTCCGCATCGATCACTACCTGGGCAAGGAGACCGTCCAGAACGTGCTGGCGTTCCGGTTCGCGAACTTCATGTTCGAGCCGGTCTGGAACCGCAACTACATCGACCACATCGAGATCACCGCGGCCGAGGACCTCGGCATCGGCTCGCGCGCCGGCTACTACGACCACGCGGGCGCGCTCCGAGACCTGGTGCAGAACCACATGCTCCAGCTGCTGACGCTGGTCTGCATGGAGCCGCCGGGATCGTTCGAGGCCAACAAGGTCCGCGACGAGAAGGTCAAGGTCCTGCAGGCGATCACGCCGCCGACGCCGGAGGAGGTGCGCCGCAACACCGTGCGCGCGCAGTACACCGCCGGTGTGGAGGCGGGCGAGGACGTCGTCGGCTACCTCGAGGAGGACGGCGTCCCGGAGGACTCGCGCACCGAGACCTACGCGGCGCTCAAGCTCGAGGTCCACAACTGGCGCTGGGCCGGCGTGCCGATCTTCCTGCGCACCGGCAAGCACCTCGCGCGCAAGGTGACCGAGATCGCGATCCAGCTCAAGCCGGTGCCGCACCTGGCGTTCCAGTCGCAGGGCTCGGTCGGCGTGCAGCCCAACCAGCTGATCCTCACCGTGCAACCGAACGAGGGCGTGTCGCTCTCGCTGGGGGCGAAGATCCCCGGCTCCTCGATGCGCATCCGGCCGGTGAACATGGAGTTCCTCTACGGCTCGGCGTTCATGTCGGAGTCGCCGGAGGCCTACGAGCGGCTGATCCTCGACGCGATGCGCGGCGACGCGACGCTGTTCACGCGCAACGACGAGGTCGACGCGCAGTGGTCGATCATCGACCCGATCCTCAAGACCTGGCACGACGTCGACGACATGCCGCTGCACACCTATAAGTCGGGCTCGGCGGGTCCGGCGGCGGCCGACGAGCTGATCGCGCCGCGCCGCTGGCGGGGCCTCTGATGGACGACGTCTGGCGCGAGCAGGACACGACGCCCACGCGGATCGAGTCCGCGCTGCGCAAGATGTTCGTCTCACGCTTCAAGGAGGAGCGCGCGTACGTGCCCGCGCGCGTGCTGAACATGGTCGTGATCGTCGACGCCGACTTCCGCGGCGAGATCGAGAACCGGCTGCGGCGCGTCGGTCGCTACCACCCGTCGCGGCTGATCATCTGCGCGGTCGAGCCGGGCCGCACGAAGCTCGACGCGTGGGCGCAGATCGGGACCGAGGACGCGCCGAAGGCCGGCACGATCGCGGTTGGGCGCGAGCGCGTGGAGCTGTTGATGGGGGAGAAGCACATCGCCAAGCTCGAGACGATCGTCGACCCGCTGGTGATCAGCGACCTCGCGACGATGGTCTGGTCGCCGCACGGCTACCCGGAGGCGATCGACGTGCTGCGCCGGCTCGCGCAGATCGCGCTGATCGACTCGCTCGACGAGCCCGACGTCGAGTCCGCGCTGGAGCGCGCGACCGACCTGACCGGCGACACCTACGTCGTCGACCTCGCCTGGCTGCGCTCGACCCCGTGGCGCGAGCGCGTCGCGGCGACGTTCGACTCGCCGCAGCGGCGGCCCGACCTGCGCGCGATCTCCGGTCTCACCATCCGCCATCGCGAGGACTCGCTGGCCAGCGCGCTGCTCTACACCGGCTGGCTGGGCTCGCGGCTGGACTGGAAGCCCGGCGCGCTGCACCACGCGCGCGGCCAGTGGGTCGTCCACTCGACCACGCGCCGGCACGACATCAAGATCACGCTGGACCCCGTGGAGCAGAACGCTCCCGGCCTTGCCGGCATCACGATCGAACTGGCCTCCGGCGTGGCGATGTCGCTCGACCGGTCGCCCGGCGGGCTGCGCGCGGCGCGACGCGAGCGCGACGGCACCGAGCACGCCTGGACCGTCATGGGCGCCTCGCGCGGAGAGGCCGGCATCCTCGGCGAAGGAGTGAGGCAGGCGTTGCTGCGCGATCCCACCTATCGTCCCGCCCTGGCCCAGGCGAGACAAATGGTGACCTGACGTGGAGATACGAGTATCGGAGGACCCGGCGACGCCGGTCGCGGAGCTGCTCAGCGAAGTTGCGTCGCGCGGGGGCAACCTCGTGCTCACCGGCGGCTCGACGCCGCGCCGCGCGTACGAGACGGCGGCCCGCGCGGGCGCGGACTGGAGCGGAGCGACCGTGTGGCTGAGCGACGAGCGCTGCGTCGGGCCGGGCGACGGGCGGTCGAACTTCTCGCTGGTCGACGGCGCGCTGGTCTCGCGGCTGCCGAAGGACGCGCAGCCCGAGCTGTTCCGGATGGAGGGTGAGCTCGGGCCGGAGATCGGCGCCGCCAACTACGAGGCCGAGCTGCGGGCGCGGCTGGGCAACGACCCGCGCTGGGACCTCGTGCTCGTCGGGCTCGGGCCGGACTCGCACGTGGCGTCGCTGTTCCCCGGCAAGCCGGAGGTGGAGGAGACGCGCCGGCTCGTGGCCGGCGTCGAATACGCGGGCTGGGACCCGTTCATCCCGCGCATCACGCTCACGCTGCCGGCGCTGAACGCGGGGCGGCGGGTGATCTTCCTGGTCACCGGTAAGGACAAGGCCGCGGCGATGAAGCGCGCGTTCGGCGACCCGCCGGATCCGAGCTCGCCGGCCGCGCATCTGCGTCCACCCGCGGGCGAGCTGATCGTGTTCTGCGACGAGGCCGCGGCGGCCGAGCTATGAGCGACGAGTTCATCGGCGTCGACGTCGGCGGCACCAAGATCGCGATCGCCAAGTTCCAGGACGGCGTGTTCACCGACTCCGAGCTGATCCACACCGAGCAGTCCTCGCAGGACGCGCTCGTCGAGCAGCTGGCGGGGGCGATCGAGTCCGCCTGCGGGCCCGACACGCGCGCGATCGGCGTCGGCCTGCCGTCGGTGATCGAGTTCGCGACCGGGCGGATCGTCTCGAGCGCGAACATCCCGTTGAAGGACCTGCCGATGCGCGAGCTGCTGACCGGGCGCGCCGGCGTGCCGGTCTATCTCGAGAACGACGCGTCGTGCGCGGCCCTGGCCGAGGCGTTCGACGACGGCAAGCTCGTCTGTCCCGAGCTCGTGATGTTCACGATCGGCACCGGCGTCGGCGGCGGCTGGGTGTTCGGCGGCAAGCTCTACCGCGGCGCGCGCACGTCGGCGGCGGAGGTCGGCCACTGGATCATCGGGCGCGACCTGACCGAGGGCGACGAGGGGCCGGAGGAGCCGTTCCCGCAGCGCGGCTCGCTGGAGACGCTCGCGTCCGGCCGGGCGCTGGACCGGCTGGCGCATGCGGCCGCCGGGATATACCCGGACTCGCACCTCGGGAAGACGCTCGAGGAGAAGGGCGAGGTCGACGGCAAAGCCGTCGTGGACGGGGCGCAGACCGGCGACGAGGCGTCCCTGTACTGCCTGCGCGTGCTCGGCCAGCGGCTCGGGATCGGGATCGCCAACGCGATCAACACGTTCGATCCCCTGGAGGTCGTGATCGGCGGCGGCGTCTCGCGGGCCGGCGCGCTGCTCGTCGCTCCCGCTCGCGAGGCGGCCTACCGTCACGTGGTGCCCGGCCTGGGCGCCAACACGAATATCCGGATCGCGCGCCACGGGCCCCGCGCCGGCGTGCTCGGTGCGGCGCTGCTGGCCGCGCAGGAGTACGCGGAGGACACCAAGCGCGACGTGCAGGGAGCGATCACCACGGGGCCGGCGACATGAAGATCGCGTGCGCCTTCGACCATGCCGGGTTCCCGCTGAAGGGGATGGTGATCGACACGGTGATCGGTGAAGGCCACGAGGCGGTCGACCTCGGGACGTGGTCGACCGACCCGGTCGACTACCCCGACTCCGCGCGCGCGGCCGCCGAGGCGGTGCGCAGCGGCGAGGCCGACCGCGCCGTGCTCGTGTGCGGCTCGGGCGCGGGCGTGGCCGTCGCCGCGTGCAAGTTCCCCGGCATCCGCGCGGCGGTCGCCCACGACACCTACACGGCGCACCAGTGCGTCGAGCACGACCAGGTCAACGTCATGTGCCTCGGCGGGCGCGTGATCGGCCCGAGCCTGGCGGGAGACATCATCCGCGCCTATCTACAGGCGGAGTTCACCGGCGAGGAGCGCCACAAGCGGCGGCTCGCCAAGATCGACGGGATCGAGCGGGAGTTCCTGCGAGACGATTGAAGGAGCGTGCCATGCGCGTGGTGGAATGCGACATCTGCGGCGAGACGATCAACGCCGACTCCGACGCCGAGCTGAAGGCCCGGCTCGGCGAGCATCTCGCCGCCACCCACGATCGCGGCACCTCGCCGGAGGAGCTCGATCAGCTGGTGGCCGCCGAGGCCTACGAGGCGACCGACTCCTGACACCCGGCTGACACTCAGGTTCAGCTGACCGAATGGCGGCCGATCAGCTGAATTGATGACTTACGTGCCGGTCGCCGAGCCCACGGCCGCGGATGCGCTCGCTCTCGTGCGCGCCGGCGCTCCCCGCTACCACGAGCACCTCGATCGCGCGCTGGCGCGGCGCGTCGCCGGGCTGGCGGCGGCGCTGGTCGCGCTCGGCGTGGTCGTGCTGGTGTGCTTCGCGCCGCCGCGGGCCTGGGCCGTGCCGGTGGTGTTCGCGACCGCGGCGCTCGGCGCCGCCACGGCCGTCTGTCTCACGCGCGGGCTGCGCCTCAACTGGCTGCACGCCTCGTCGCTGGGGCTGATCGCCGGCCTGTGCGCGATCGACGCCGCGGTCGGGCCGGACGCCCCGTTCCGCCAGCTGATCCTGCTCCAGCTGATCAGCATCTGCGCCATCCACACGCCGCGACGCGCGGCGCTGGCGCTGGCGCTCGCGATCGGCGGGCTGCTGATCCCGGTCGCGCTGCGCGGCGATGGCGACGCGCTGCTCGAGTGGGCGACGCGCGGGCTCGTGTGGACGGTGTGCGGCGTGATGGCGGTGCTGTGGACGGCGTCGGTGCGGCTGCAGCGCGGCGCGCTCGTGCACCTCACGCGCGTGGACGTGCTGACCGGGCTCGGCAACCGGCGCGCGTTCGACGAGGCGCTGGGGCGCGAGATCGCGCTGGCCCGGCGGACGGGCGCTCCGCTGGCGATCGCGCTCGGCGACATCGACAGCTTCAAGCAGATCAACGACCGGATCGGCCACACCGAGGGCGATCGGGTGCTTCAGGACGTGGCGGCCGCGCTGCGCGGCGCCGACCTGTGCTTCCGCTGGGCGGGCGACGAGTTCGCGCTCATCCTCCCGGGCGCGGGGGTGGAGGAGGCCCGCGCGGTGGCGGCGCGGATCGCCGGGTCGCTGTGCGTGGGGATGTCGTTCGGCTGCGCGGAGCTCGAGCCCGGAATGGGCGCGATCGAGCTGCTCGACGCGGCCGACAGCGCGCTGCGGGCGCGCAAGTCGGCTCGTTAGCATCGCGCCGGTGATCGTTCGCGGGCCGACGCTCGAGCTGCGCTATGCGACGGCGGCGGACGTGCCGCGGCTGTTCGAGTTGGGCTCCGACGCGGCGGTGACGCGCTTCTTCTCGTGGGGGCCGTACGTCGAGGAGTCGCAGGCGGCGGCATATGTCGAAGGCCTCGAGGCCCGGCGGGAGCGCGGCGAGCAGCTCGAGTTCCTGATCGTCCATCGCGACGACGGGCCGATCGGCGTGACCGGGCTGTCGGAGCTCGCGCGGCGCGACCGCCGGGCGACGGTCGGCTCCTGGCTCGGGCGCGAGTGGTGGGGCTCAGGCGCGAACTTCGAGTCCAAGGCGCTGATCACCGCGCTGGCCTTCCGGCGGCTCGGCATGCATCGCCTGACGGCGTGGGCGAACACGCGCAACGGGCGCTCGCAAGCCGCGCTGGAGCGGGTCGGCTTCCGGCGCGAGGGCGTGCTGGCGGCGTGGCACCGGCACGGCGACGCGTATCACGACGTGGTCGTGTTCTCGCTGCTGGCGAGCGTGTGGGAGGACAGCGCTCTGGCCGGTGTGGCGGCCGGCTTCGACGGTGAGCCGCCGGAGGCGTTCGTCGTCGGCTGACGCGTGCGCTGGGTCGCGAGCACGCAGGCGAGGACGAGCAGCGCGGTGAGCGCCATCGCGGCGGTCACGTGCTCGCCGAGGACGAGCGCGGACCAGACCAGCGTGAGCACCGGCTGCGCGAGCTGGATCTGGCCGATCTTGGCGATGCCGCCGAGCGCGAGGCCGCGGTACCAGGCGAAGAAGCCGAGGAACATCGAGAAGATCGCGACGTAGGCGAAGCACAGCCACGCGGTGGCGGACGCGTGGACGCCGTTGGAGGCGGCGATGCCGACCGGGACGACGAGCACCGGCGCGGTGAGCACGAGCGCCCAGCAGATCACCTGCCAGCCGCCGTAGGTCCGGCTCAGGGCGCCGCCCTCGGCGTAGCCGAACGCGCACAGCGCGACGGCGATCAGCACGAGCACGTCGGCTCCCTCGATGCCGTGCGCGCCCTGCGTGGCGGCGAACGCCAGCACGGCGACGAGGCCCGCGGCGGCCGCGAGCCAGAACGCGCGCGGCGGGCGCTCGTGCGCGCGCCACACGGCGACCGCCGCGGTCGCGGCGGGCAGCATCCCGACGATCACGCTCGCGTGCGCGGACGAGAGGTGCTTGAGCGCGAGGCTAGTGAAGATCGGGAAGCCGACCACGACGCCGAGGCCGACGAGCGCGAAGCGCGGGAGGTCTGCGCGCGCGGGCCGGGGAGAGCGCGTCAGCTTGAGCAGGGCGGCGGCGAGCACCGCGGCCACGAGCGCGCGCCCGAGGCCGACGAACGTCGGGTCGAGATCCTTGACGGCCAGCCGCGTGGCGGGCAGCGAGAACGAGAACACGAGTACGCCCAGTCCGCCCCACGCTCCCGCGGCCCGAATCGGCAACGCCGCCCCGTCGCGGGCTTGCGTTATCGGATTCGTGTGAGTAGCGTTACTCGCGTTCCTCATGCCAAACGGTAACAGTCATGGTGGCGTCATCGCAAGGGCACTCGAGGAGGAGGTCGCCGCGAGCGTTCCCGGCGATCGGCTTCCCTCGGTGCGCGAGCTGATGGCGCGCCACCGGGCGGGTCCGGCAACGGTACAGCGCGCGATCGCCGCTCTGGCCGCGCGCGGGCTGGTGGAGGCGCGGCCGGGCAAGGGAACCTTCGTGTCCGCGCGCGCCGCGGTCGCCGCGGCGCCGGACGTCTCGTGGCAGACGGTCGCGCTGGGGCCGCGGGCGATCGACGCCGACGCGCTCGAGACGCTGATCCGCCCGCCCGACCCCGGGATGCTCGTGCTCGCGGCGGGCTACCTGACGCCCGATTT
>Ga0070683_100005751_pt1 | contig 10358 bp, 4 predicted proteins | sample KBSC713LmetaG_FD_64662 | JGI IMG/M metagenome (GOLD analysis project Ga0070683, IMG submission 64662) | Corn rhizosphere microbial communities from Kellogg Biological Station, Michigan, USA - KBS C7.1-3L metaG | ecosystem: Host-associated > Plants > Roots > Rhizosphere ... | reverse complement strand
GCTACGCCGACGCGGTCGTGGACACCAGCATCGTCGTAAACGAGGATGCGCATACCGCGGTAGTGACGTTCACCCTCGATCCCAAGTGGAAGACCACGGTCGAGGACATCGTCGTCTCCGGCAACAAGGGCGTGAGCGAGCGGACGATCAAGAAATCGCTGAGCTTCTCGAAGGGCGACATCTTCCGGCGGTCCGACATGCTGCGCAGCCAGCGCGCGCTTTACGAGTCGAATCTCTTCAAGCGTGCCGCCATCGAGCCGCGTCCCGCGCTCGATCCGTTTCTGCCCGACTCCGCGAAAGTTGTCGTGGTGACGGTCACCGAGTCGCCGCCGCGCGAGGCGCGGCTCAGCGCGGGCTTCAACACGGTGGATTTCTTCCAGGTCGAAGGCCGCTTCTCGCATTACAACTGGGGCGGAGGCGCGCGCCACGTCGACGTCCAGGCGGCGGTTGGAAACCTGTTCTCCAAATCGCTCAACGGCCGCGGGATCTTCAAGAACGTGTCGACGGCGGTGACCAGCGATCGCTCGCGCTATTTCGCGCCGACCTACACCGCCAGCATCGACGTTCACCAACCGTGGTTCGGCTCGCCGCACAACGACATCGCGCTGAGCGTGTTCACGCACCGGCGGAGCGCGCCGGGCATATACGTGGACCGAGGGTACGGCACCAGCGCGACGTTCACGCGGGAGCTCATCGACGGCGCGCCCGCAAGCGCGAACTACCGTTTCGAGATCAGCCGCGTTGACGCCGGCGACGTCTACTTCTGCGTCAACTACGGCGTATGCGACAATCCGACTCTCGACGCGCTCCGCAAGAACCAGCGGCTTTCCCCGCTTTCTCTCTCGGCGACGATCGATCGCACCAACGATCCGTTCTCGCCGAACCGCGGCTACCGCGCGAACTTCGGCGCCGAGCACGCGTCCGCGTTCACGCTCTCGGACTTCCGCTACAACCGCGTGACGGGCGAAGGCGCGGTGTTCAAGCAGATCAGAAAGCGCGGCGCGATCGGTGCCCACGTGCTCGTCGGATTCGTCAATTCCCTCGGCAGCACGGCGGGAGCGGTCGGCGTGGCGAGCACGACGGGAGAGAACATCCTTCATCCGCGGAAGCGCTTCTACGCCGGCGGCTCGCATTCGGTGCGCGGCTTCGGGGAGAACCAGCTCGGTCCGCGCGTTCTCACCATCCCGCTTGAGACACTGCAGAAGCACGACAGCCTGAACGTCGCCTGCGCAAGCGGCACCGACGTAACCAAGTGCGACCCGAACGCGGCGAAGCTTGCGACCCGCGACTTCGATCCGCGTCCGCTTGGCGGAAACGTGGTGCTCGAGGGAAGCATCGAGGGACGCTTCCCGGTTTGGCGCGCTCTCTCCGGCGCGGTATTCATAGACGGCGGCGTCGTCACCCAGAAAATCAACAAGGCGCTCCCCCGGCGGCGCGGCGCCATCACGCCCGGATTCGGCGTCCGGTATCTCTCGCCCGTCGGCCCGATTCGCGCCGACATCGGCATCAACCCCGGCACCACCGAGAATCTGCCCGTCGTCACCGAGACGATCGTGAACGGCGAGCGGAAGCTCGTCACGCTCGACAAGACGCGTGTGTATTCGCCCGGCAAGAAGCTGCTCGACCGCCTCGTGCTCCACCTCTCGATCGGCGAAGCTTTCTGATGAGAAAGACGCTGCCGCGCGTCCTCGCGGTGATCGTGGTTTTTCTCCTTCTCGCGTGGGGCGCGGTCTACGTCATCAGCAACACCGACTGGGGACGCGAGCAGATTCGCCGGCGGCTCGTCGCTCTCATTCAGGGCAACAGTCACGGCATCGTGAAGATCGGGCGCATCTCGGGAAATCTTCTCCACGGGTTCGCCGCCCACGACCTTTCGATCACCGACAGCGCCGGCCGCCCTTTCATCAAGGTGGATTCCCTCACCGCCGCGTACGGACTGCGCACGCTTTTCGGGAAGCGAATAGACTTTTCGCAGGTTCATCTCTATCGCCCGGTAGTGGTCATCGACAAGCAGCCGGGCGGACGATGGAACTACGACATCATCTTTCCCCGGGACACCCTGACCAAAACGGGTCCGAAAAAAACGGGCTGGGGAACGTGGATCCGCTTCAGCGACGTCACCGTCGTGGACGGGGACCTCACCGTGCGCACGCCCTGGGAAGTGGACAAGCGCATCGTCGGAGCGGAGCGCACCGACGCCTTCCGCAAAGCGACCGGTCCCGACGGCCGGCTTCGCATCGAGAAAGTGGCGAACGGATATCAGAAGGTTTCCGTCTTCCACAGGATGAACGGAAAGTTCCCCCTCCTCCGGCTCACCGACCCCGCGTATCCGAACAGCGTGATCCAGGTCGCGCAGCTCTCGATGATCGCGGAGATCCTGCGCCCCCCGGCAACCGACGTCCGAAAGCTCAGCGGGAATTTCAACTTCACCGGCGATTCGGTGTGGTGGCGCGGCGCGAGCCTCGACATGCCCGCAACGCACGCGGTCGGCGACGGCAAGTACTACATCGCCAACAACAATCTGCATTTGAGACTGCACGCCGATCCCATCTCGCCGAACGATCTCCGATGGGTGGAGCCCGCGCTTCCAGCGTCGGGTAACGGCAAGCTCGATTTCGCGCTTGACTGGGACGGCCCGACCAGCACCTACACCGCGTCGAATGCTGACATCCAGCTGGAGAAGTCGCACCTCGCCGGAAAAATGACGGTGGTGGTGAACGACTCGATAACTTTCCACGATTCCGACCTCCGCTTCGCCAACCTCGACACGCATCTGGTGACGCGGATTTTCCCGAGCGTGAAGCTGCCCAGGCAGGGAATCGCGTCCGGTCACGCGACCTTCGACGGCGGAGTGCGCTGGCTGAGAATCAACGGCGACGTCGCCTTCTACAGTCCGCAGTCCGGGAAGAGCCACGTCATAGGCGGGGGACAGCTCGGCTACGCCAACGGAATTTTCTCGGCAAGGAATCTCAAGCTTCGGATGCTCCCGATGACGATGGACCTCTTCGAGGCGATCGTCGCCGTGCCGACGCCACTGGGCGGCACGCTGAGCGGGACCGCGACGCTCAACGGTTCCACCGCCACGATGATGACCGCCCAGGGAGACGTGACGCACGTCGAGGGCGGGGCGGTGTCGCACGCGACCGGCAGCGCCGGATTCAAGACACACGGCACGCAGTTCTTCAACATCAACGCGCGGGTGCATCCGCTGGCGCTCGCCACGGCGGGGAAATTCATGCCCTCGCTCGGTCTCCGCGGTTACGCCAGCGGACCGATCAGGCTCGTCGGAACGCTCAGGGATTTCCGCGTTAACACGGACCTCAATTTCTCCGACGGCGGATTCCTCAGTGTCGCCGGCACGCTCGATCTCGCGGGCCGGGCAAAGGCGTATGATTTGAACGCGCGGTCGCGTCTGTTCAACGCCAACGCCATCATCGCGAAAGCACCGAAGACGTCCATTACGGCGGTGGCGCGCGCCAAGGGCCGCGGCACCGATCCCGCGACGATGAACGCAACGATCGTAGCGGATGTCGCGGCGTCGTCGTTCGACACCGTTGCCATCGACAAGGCGAATGTCCGCGTCGCGATCGCGAACGGACTCGCGAATTTCGACACCCTGGCGGTGGAGGTGCCGCAGGGAATTCTCGAGGCGCGCGGCAGCTTCGGCCTCGTCGCCGGGCGAAGCGGGACACTCACCTACCACGTCGCCGTCGATTCGCTCTCGAAGCTCGCCGTCCTCGCGACTCCTGACACGACGCCAGTCCCTCCGCGGCCCGGCATTCTCGCGCGGCGCGTGGCGAAGGCCCGCGCCGACTCCGCGCGCGTGGCGAAGGCGACGGAAGTCGAGCGTGCCGCGACGGGCAAGCCGCTCCCGAAATTTCCTGTCGACACTCCCGCCGTCGTGCACATGAACGAGCTGGCGGGGTCGGTTAAGGCGGACGGAGTAGCCACCGGCAACATCCGGAACTTCAGCCTGAAGGGCACGGCGTCCGGACACGACATCGTCGCGCGCGGGAACACTGTCGGCGCGTTCACCGCCGATTACACGTGGAACAACGCGCGAACTCCGCGCTCCCAGGTGAGCGTCAACGCGCGTGCCGTCGCGGTGCGGGCGATGGGATTCGACCTGGACAGCGTGAGCGGCAAGCTCACCTACCAGAAGCCAAGCGGAACCGCGCAGATCGTCGTCAATCAGGACAACAACCGCTCCTACACCGCGTCGGCGCAGTACACGCTCGACAAGATTCGCAACACGCTCCAGCTCAACGACCTCAAGCTCAAATTCGACACTACGACGTGGGCGAGCACGCGCGTCGCAGCGCTGCATTGGGGGCAGGCCGGCATCGACGTGCAGAATCTGGAGCTGCGCAACGGAGCGAACGGCCGCGTCTACGTCAACGGCCGCCTGCCGAAGACGGGGAGCGCGGATTTCCACCTCGCGGTAGACAACTTCGACGTCCAGGACATCATCGCCATCACGCAGTCCGACGTCGACGCAAAGGGTCTCATTTCGCTCGACGTTCACGCAACCGGCACGACGGAGGACCCGCGATTCAAGGGAGCTTTCGGGGCCACGAATCTCGTTTACAACGGCACCAGCGTGCCCGAGGTGCACGGGACGGTGGATTATGCGAACCAGACGCTGACGGGGCGGGCCGTCGCGATGCGCGCCGGCAAGCAGCCGTTCGTCATCGCCGAGGGAACCGTACCGATAAATCTCGCCCTCACCGGCGTAACCGGCTCACGCTTCCCCACCGACCGCCAGATCGCGCTCAACATCAAGGCCGACAGCCTGCCGCTCGATCTCATCCCGCAGGTGAGCGACCTCGTGGCCAACGTGAAGGGTGACGCCAGCGGCGATTTCAAGGTGACGGGCACGCTCAATCATCCGACGCTCGCCGGCAAGTTCGCGCTCGCGCGCGGCTCAGCGAAGGTCGTTCCTGTCGGCGTCACGGTGCACGACATCTACGCTTCGATCAACATGAGAGGCGACACAGTCGTCATCGATTCCATCGTCGGACAGAGCAAGGGGCGCGTCGCGCTGTATGGCGGGATCGGCATCGGCTCGCTGAGGGAGCCGTCGTTCGCTCTCCGCTTCGACGCGGCCAATGCGCTCGTGCTCGACAACGACAAGGGGAATCTGAGGGCGGACGCGCAGCTCGCGATGAACGGACCGTTCAAGCAGGCGCACATCACCGGAAGCGTGCGCATCCGCGACGGCGTCGTCTATATCCCGCCGTCGGACGACAAGAACATCATCGGTGCCGGCGATCCCGCGCTCTTCAGCGTGATGGACACCGCCGTGGTCGCGAACAAGGAGCTGTTTCCGGCGCAATCGCCGCTCCTCGCGAACCTTTTGGCCGACGTCTCGCTGCGCGTGGATCGCGACGTGTTCGTGCGATCGCGGGAGGCGAACGTCGAAGTGTACAGCGACGGCGACCTCGGCATTCACGTGAACCGCGCCAAGCAGGCATTCGTGCTCGACGGCGTGCTCCTCAGCGAGCGAGGCGAATACACGTTCATGACCCGCCGCTTCAACATCAAGCGCGGCTCGGCGACCTTCATCAATTCGGCGGAGCTCAACCCGACCTTGCAGGTAACCGCCGAATACGAGGTGCGGCTGCCGGCGCGCGAGGCGATCAACATCCAGATCGTGATCGGCGGAACGCTCAACAATCCGCACATCTCGCTGCAGAGCGACGCGCAGCCGCCCATCGCGCAGAGCGATCTGCTCAGCTACCTCGCATTCGGGAGATCGTCGTCGTCGCTGGTGCAGCTGGAGGGATCGGGACTGACCAACGGAACGAGCGGGCCGGGCAACGTCGTCGGTGCAGGCGCGTCGCTGGCGAGCAGGCAGCTCGCCGGAGTTGCGCTGGGTGTCTTCGCCGATCAGCTCGCCGGTGAAGCAGCGCGGTCGCTTGGCGCCGACGTCTTCAACATCACGCCGGCGGACGTCCAGACCGACGTCGGCAGCTTCCTCAAGGGAACCGAGGTCGAATTCGGCAAATACATCAAGTCGCACACATTCGTGGCGACGAAGACGAGACTCGACCCGGGGTCATTGAATCGCCCCGGATTCCAGCTGCAGCACCGCTTCGGCGGAAATCGCGGCTACAGCCTCGACGCGAGCCTGGAGACGCGCTATCTGCTGCACGAGCCGACCCTGGCTCCGCAGACGGTGGGGACGACGAGCGCGCTCGGAATTTTCCTGGTGAGGAACTGGCGGTTTTAGAACGCGGCTGCTTCAGCGCGTGAGATGGATGGGCGTCACCGCCCGCTCCACCAGCGCCAGCAGCCCATCCGCCACGATCGCCAGCGCCGCTGCGGGAAGCGCGCCAGATAAGATCATTCTGTTGTCGGCAAGCGCGAGACCCGTCGCGATCGGCTCGCCGAGTCCGCCAGCTCCGACGAATGCGGCAAGCGTCGCGGTACCGACGGTGATCACCGCGGCAGTCCTGATTCCCGACATTATCACCGGCGTCGCGAGCGGAAGACGCACGTAGCGGAGCAGCTGCCATCCGGTCATCCCGAGCGCGTGAGCGGCGTTAACGGCCGGCGGATCGGCATCGCGCACGCCGGTGTACGTCGCGCGAAGAATCGGATACAGCGAGTACAGCCAGAGCGCGACGAGCGCCGGCCAGACTCCGATCCCGAACAGCGGGATCATGAACGCGAGCAGCGCGATGCTCGGAATCGTCTGAAGGACGCCGACGCCGCGAATCACGCTCTCAGCGGATGCGCGTGAGCGCTCGAGGAAAAGGCCGAGCGGCACGGCGACGAGTATGCCGGCGGCGAGAGCAACGAGGACGAGCATCACGTGACGGAGGAACTCTGACCAGAGCTCCGCGCGATGCTCAGCCATATACGTCCAGAATCCCGCTTCGGATTTCGATTCGTTGTCCACTGCGGTTGATGCTCCGGCCAAACCAAGCGCGGCCAGCTCTGATTGCGCAACCGATGGTATCGGCTCGTGCTCCACTTCGACACGCGCGTTCAATGTGCGCATCGTCTCCGCATCGAGGCGCCCGCTCAACTGTGAAAGCGCCGCGACTGCATCCGGGCGGCTCTTCCACGTAATCGCGCCGACCATCGCCGCCGCTTCGTACGGCGGGAAAACGTGCGCGTCGTCTACAAGGACGACGAGATCATATTTCTTGATCAGTCCGTCGGTCGAGTAACCGTCGATCACTCCGACTGAGCCGGCCGCGAGCGCCTGGTACTTTAGGGCCTGCGACAGCGGCTTCACCTGCCGGAACTTCATTCCGTACTTCCGCTCGAGCGCGGGCAATCCGTCGGCGCGACCGATGAAATCGGGAGTGAGACCGGCGACGAGCGAAGGAGCGGCGGCGGAGAGATCCGTCAACGTCCGCAAATGAAATTTCTCCGCCGTCGCCTTCGTGACCGCGATCGCGTAGGTGTTCTCAAACCCCAGCGGCGCCAGCCAATGAATCGAATATCTCTCGGCGAACTCGCGCGATACTTTCGCAAACGCTGAATGCGCATCCGATACGGCCGTGTCGTGCAGAATCGCAATCAGCCCCGTACCCGTGTACTCGGGGTATACGTCTATCCCTCCCGACCTCATAGCAGCAAACGCAACTTCGGTCGCGCCCAGGCCGGGGCGGCGCTCGACTTTTATCCCACGACCCTCGAGCACCTGCGCGAACATCTCCGCCAGCAGGAACGATTCACCGAACGGCTTCGACGCGACGACGATCGGCGCGTCCCTCCGCTCCTGCGCGTGCAGCACTCTCGCCGGGACGGGAACGAAGGCGAGCACGGCCAGGACGGCGATCGCCCGGCCGCTTCGCATCGACCACGAGTTGAGTCGCCTCATTCGCCCAATCCCGCGGTTTCGACGAGCCGGCGCACGTACTCCGTCGCCGGACGGGCCGCGAGATCTCTCACATCCGAGACTTGCTCGATCACACCCGCGCGCAAAACAGCAACGCGGTCGGCGAGCGCCACCGCTTCACGCAAGTCGTGGGTCACGAGAATGCACGTCAACCGGGCTTCCGCCCGCAGTCCCTTGAACGCCTTATGGAGATCGCTCCGCGTAATCGCGTCGAGCGCGCTGAACGGCTCGTCGAGGAGGAGGAGCGACTGTCCGCCGGCGAGAGCGCGCGCGATCGCGACACGCTGCCTCTGCCCGCCCGACAGCTCGTGCGGCCAGCGATTCGCGAACGTCGCGGCGTCGAGACCCGCGAGCTTCATCGCTCGCGCCGTTCCCGCCGCGGTCTCTTTGCCGTCGAGCCACGGCACCAAGCCAACGTTGCGCGCTACGCGCCAGTGCGGAAGCAACCCTCCTTCCTGCGGCACGTATCCGATCCGTCTTCGCAGCACCACCGGATCCTGCGTGCGCACCGGCTCCCCGTCCAGCAGAACCGTCCCTGAATCCGGCTCCGTCAGCCGGTTCACGCAGCGGAGCAGCGTGGTTTTGCCGGACCCGCTCTCGCCGACGAGGGCGACGCACTCGCCCGCGCCGATGTCGAGCGTCACGTCTCGCAATGCGTCGACGTTGCCGTGTCGCTTTGACAAACGGTCAACGCTGACGCGCACGCTCATTTATTCGTGATCAGGTCGCGGCGGCGGCGTACTCATCCCACAGCTCCGCCATCGCGCGCATTCCCAGGCGGAAATTTTCCACGCTGATCCACTCATTCGGCGCGTGCGCATTCTCTCCCGGAAGCCCGAACCCCACGAGAAGGACCGGCGCATCCAGCACCCGCTTGAAATCGCTCACGACGGGAATCGACCCGCCCTCTCCCACGATGACCGGCTCCTTGCTGTACGACTTCGCAAGAGCGCGCTTCGCGGCCTCGAAGATCGGGCCGCTGAGATCCGCGCGCCACGGAGAGCCGCCGTGGAGGGCGGTCACCGTCGCCTTCACTCCGGGCGGACACACCTTCGCCACGTGCGCGACCATCAGCCTCTCGATCTCCTTGTGGTTCTGATCGGGCACCAGCCGGCAGCTCACCTTCGCCATCGCTTTCGCCGGCAGCACCGTCTTCGCCCCTTCCCCGGTGTAGCCGCTCAACAGACCGTTCACTTCGCAGGTCGGCCGCGTCCAGAGCTTTTCAAGCGTCGTGTATCCCTTCTCTCCGCCGAGCGCGTCCACCGACACCTCTTTCATCATCTCGGCGTCGTCGAACGGGAGCTTCCGCATCCCCTCGCGGATCCTGGGATCCCAATCGCGGACGTCATCGTAGAACCCTTCGATGGCGATGTGTCCGTTCTCGTCGTGGAAGCTGGCGATGATCCGCGCCAGCGCCGTCGCCGGATTCTGAACCGCGCCTCCGTAGCTCCCCGAATGCAGATCGCCCGCCGGCCCCTGGACGTTGATCTCGAAATACGCGAGCCCGCGCAAGGACGAAAGAATGGACGGCTGGCCCTCGGCGAACATCGCCGAATCGGAGATCACCACCGCGTCCGCCTTCAGCAGGTCCTTATGGCTCTCCACGAACTCGGCGAGGTTGTCGCTGCCGATCTCTTCCTCGCCCTCGATGAGGATCACCACGTTCACCGGAAGCCTGCCTCTGGTGGCGAGATGCGCCTCGAGCGCTTTCACGTGAAGAAAGACCTGTCCCTTATCATCTACCGATCCGCGCGCGAAAATTTTCCCGTCGCGCACCGCCGGCTCGAATGGCGGAGACGTCCACAGATTGAGGGGCTCGGCGGGCTGCACGTCATAATGGCCATAGATGAGGACGGTCGGCGCGTCCTTTGCCTTTCGCCACTCGCCGACGACGATCGGATGACCCTTCGTCGGATATATCTTCGCCTGAACCCCGATGGTGTCGAGCGACTGCTTCAGCCATTCCGCGCACCGCTTGGTGTCCGCGTTGTGCTCGGACTTCGCGCTCACGCTCGGAATGCGCAGGAGATCGAACAGCTCTTTCTCCATTCGGGACTCGTTGTCGCAGAAGTATTTCTCGAGATCCGACGCGCCCTTGTTTCTATCGCTCATTGAATCTTCCGTGTCGAAATCATTGAAGAGGTGCGACCAGCACGGGGGATCACCGGCCATGCGCCGCGGCCCCCGCTGAATGTGCCAAGGCGAATCCGCCGCCGGTCGCGGCAAGGCAGAGCACGAGACTCACAAGCACGTAGAGTGCCGCCCTCCCGTACGCTCCCGCTTCGAACAGACCGAGTGTCTCGCTCGAAAATGCGGAGAACGTCGTGAACCCGCCGCAGAACCCGACCACGAGGAGCGCGCGCGTCGCACTCGATGGCTCCGCATTCATGAACATCTTTATGAGAAAGCCGATGAGAAAACAGCCAAGCACGTTTACCGCCAGCGTTCCGTAAGGGAAGCCGGCGTGCGTCGCACGTTGCACCGCCCCGCCGATCAGGTAGCG
>Ga0070683_100005746_pt1 | contig 10364 bp, 5 predicted proteins | sample KBSC713LmetaG_FD_64662 | JGI IMG/M metagenome (GOLD analysis project Ga0070683, IMG submission 64662) | Corn rhizosphere microbial communities from Kellogg Biological Station, Michigan, USA - KBS C7.1-3L metaG | ecosystem: Host-associated > Plants > Roots > Rhizosphere ... | reverse complement strand
GCTGGTGCGCCACATCGTCGACATGCTCGGCGCCCAGCTCCAGGGATTCTGTTTGCCCCAGTTGCAAACCGACAACACCAGCGGCCGTCCCGTCTGCGCGGTCGCCTTCTTGATCGAGTCGCTGATGCCTTGGTACGCGGTCTGCGCATTGAGACCCTCGGCGTCGCCACCGCACCAGTCGACCTTGACGAAATCGAAGCCCCACTTCGAGAACTGGAGAAAATCCTGGTCGTAGTGGCCCTCGGCGCCGGAGTTCGGGGCCGCCGGGCGGCCTGTCGGGAAGTAGTACCCGCATCCAGCCTTGCCCGCGTCCGTGTAGATGCCGGCCTTCAGACCGAGCCCATGGATGTAGTCCGCGATCGCCTGCATGCCGCCGGGCCATTCGGACGTGTCGATCGTCATGTTGCCCGAACCGTCGCGCGTTCCCTGCCACCACCCCTCGTCGATGTTGACGTACTGGTAGCCGGCAGCCTTGAGGCCGCTCGAAACCATGGCGTCGGCCTGCTGCTTGATGACGCTGTAGTTGATCTTCGCGGCGAAGGTGTTCCAGGACGCCCAGCCCATCGGCGGACCGGAAGCGTTGTTCGCGCCCGCCGCGCCCCCACCGCCGGTCGCGCCGCCGGTGCCACCGCGACCGGCGGCACCGCCACCGACCGCACCGGAGCCGGCGCTTCCGCCTGTTCCGCTGCCACCCGCCCCGGCAGAACCGGTGGCCGCGCCGCCGCTGCCGCCGCCTCCCTTTCCTCCGGCGGGCGACCCGCCGCGGCCTCCCGCAGCCGAACCGCCCGCCGAAGTGCCGGCGGCGCCGCCGCCAGTTCCACCCGCGGAGCCGCCCGCCGCAGCGCCGGCGGTCCCGCCGCCTGTGCCGGGACCTGTGCCCGCCGTGGCGCCGGTGCCGGTGGTCCCGCCTGCAGAGGTTCCGCCCGAGCCGATGGAATTCGTGCCCGCGCCGCCGGTGACGCCCGACGCGCCGCTGGTCCCGGCCGTCGCGGCTGTGCCGCCTGTGCCCGTCGTCGACGAGCCGCCTTTGCCACTCGCTCCAGACGAATCGCCGGCGCCGCAGCCCGAGCCGCCCGCGATCACGAACGCGAATCCAGAGACGGCGACGATCTTCAGTGCGCCGGAAAAAAAGGAGCGTCGGAACTTTCTCATCTTCGTACTCCCCTTGCAGGCTGCGCTGATCGCGGGGTCTGTTTGTGCCACCGGCGGACGCGCCTTTTGTCCTCATACACGCGAGGAAACGCGCGATCCAGGGCTTGAATGTTCGAACTGTGGTCTGTTTGTGAGAATGGCTCGATTCGCAGAACGCCGAAACCGGGATCGCCGCCGCGCGAAACGTTTCTGCTCGCCTCGCCGCGGCGCGAAACGTTTCTGCCCGCGTCGCCGTCGCGCCGGTTGAACTCCATCGCCTTGACGGCACACAGCAGCGCGGCACGTCACGCGGCGGCCTGCGCCAGGACCGGTGAACCAGTTTCGGAGCCAACTGGAACTCCCTACCGAAGCGCGCCATTCGCCGCACACCGAGGCTTCCATGAACGAACCAACGTTCCCGCGTGACCGACAGGTCTGCCTTCTATCCATTTGCTTGTGGGCGTCGTCATCGTGGCTCGTGGCCTGCGGTCCAGGCTCATCGAGCGGCAGCGGCACGGGAGGCGGCGGGGCAGGCACCGCTGGTGCCACGGGCGCCGCCGGCACGACCGGCACTGCGGGGACGACAGGCACTGCGGGGACGACAGGCAATGCGGGGACGACCGGCGTGGCCGGTTCGACGGGCACGGCAGGCGCCCCTGGTGGTCGCGGTGGTGCCACGGGCCGCGGCGGTAACGGCGCGACAGGCGGAGCAGGCGGCGCGACCGGCGGAAGCGGTGTTGCCGGATCGACTGGCGGGCAAGCCGGCAGAGGCGGCACCGGCGCCAGCGCTGGCCGGGGCGGCGCGGCGGGAAGCACGGGTCTCGCTGGCAGCTCGGGAGCGAGCGGCTCGGTCGGAACTGGGGGCAACGGGACCCCTGGATCGTGCCCGGCGAACGGATGGAAGCCCGGCGATCAGAACAAGCTGATGCTGACGTTCGGTGGACTCGACCGTACGTACGATGTCCATATCCCCGCCAGCTATACGGGGACGACGGCCGTGCCGCTGGTGATGACGATCCACGGCGCGCACAACACGAGCGCGATGGTTCGCTCCTGGTCGAAGATGAATACGGTCTCCGACCAGAACGGGTTCATCGTCGTGTACCCGCAGGGTGTCGACTGCTGGAACTCGGGATTCACCATCGGCGGCTGCGCCGCGGCGCCCGACGACGTCGGATTCCTCAAGGCCGTCGTCGCCGACGTCGAGAGCCACGCGTGCATCGACCCGAAGCGGGTCTATGCCACCGGCATCTCGAACGGATCGATGATGTCCCAGTACCTGGGATGCCAGGCGTCCGACGTCTTCGCAGCGGTGGGCGGTGTTTCCGGCGGAGCACAATGCCGCACGACCCCGCGCGCCGTTTCCCTCTTCTATGTGCACGGCACCGCGGACATGACCATCTCGTATTCGACCGCCCAACCAGACGTGAACGGATGGGTCATGCGCAACGGCTGCAACACCACGCCCATGGAGAGCTACAACATGGGCTCAACGAGGTGCGTGACGTACGGAGGGTGTCAACAGGGCGCCGAAGTCGTGTTCTGCACGGTCACCGGAATGGGCCATTGTTGGCCCGAGGACAGCAGCTGCGGGCCGGGGGGCGGGCCCACGTACGGCGTCACCGACTTCAAAGCAAGTCCGATGATGTGGGAGTTCTTCGCCCGGCATCCGCTTCCGTGACGCGGCTTCTGCCTGCGCGCCACTCATCCGCCCTGGCGCGGCAACGTGAAGTGGAACGTGCTTCCTTTTCCGACTGAGCTCTCCGCCCAGATCCGTCCGCCGTGCGCGCCGACGATCCGTGTCGCGATGAAGAGGCCGAGTCCCAACCCCTTTCGGTCCCTGCCGCTGCCTTGTGAAAAGCGCTCGAAGATGGACTCGAGCCGTTCAGGTGCGATCCCCGATCCTGTGTCGGCGACCGAAACTCGAATCTCGTCGGGCCGAGCTTCGGCACGAATGGTCACGCGACCCGCGTGCGAGGTGAATTTCAAGGCGTTCGTCAGCAGGTTTCCGAGCACCTGGAGGATGCGTTGGTAATCGAAGCGCGCAGGGATCGGCTCACCGGTGGTCTCCGCCGCCAGCGTGATCTCTTTGGCCGATGCGATCAGCTGAAATGACTCCACGCTCTCATTGACCGCACGGCGGACGTCGTCGTCCTCCATGACCACGGTGAACTTGCCGGCTTCGATGCTGACGACGTCCAGGAGGTCGCCAATCAGGCGGCTCATTCGAAGATTGATCCGCTGAATGTTGGTCGCTGCCCTGAGGAGCTTCCCGCCTGCGTCGTCCTCGGGTGCGTTCCTGACGAGGAGGGCGACGCTCATCGCCACTCCCGCCAACTCGTTTCGAAGGTCGTGGCTGACCATTCCGAGAAATTCATCTCTCTTCGCCACGATCTCGTCCGCGTCTGCGCGCTCCAGCAGCAGGCGCCTGTCCGTTTCCAGGCGGACGTCGAGCAGGAGGCTGGCCACGAGCTGAGCACGCTCGCGACGTCGCCCCTGGGCGAGGTCATCGGCGCGCGCGTACTCCCGTTGCAGTTCCTGGTCCTCTCGACGCCGCTCGTCTTCAATCCCGCGTTGTTCGAAAGGCCATCCGCCGTTCCTGACCAACTTCTCGTCCGCTCGGTCGCGTGCTTGTCGCAACACCTCCTCGGCGCGGTCGCGTGCGGTCCTCAGGACCTGAGCAGCCTCGACTTCCTCGCTGGAGACCCTATTCGCGAGCTCCTGGTCCGTCTTTCGACGTTCGGAACCCAATCGGCTGTCGGTCTCCCTTCGTGTGGGGCGGCTGTGCTTGTCAGCCATAGCGAAACCCTAACCGTCGTCATATTTCGCAGCAAGCGCCCCGAATCGACAGGACCAGCGGGCGGCGTAGGTGGCACGACCACCAGAACATTTCTGACAACGTCGTCCATGGATCGGCAATTGATTGATCCAAGACTGCTGATCCTTTGGCAGACCGAGCTTTGAGCGAAGGAGGCTTGATGTCGTTCCGTCGTTCTCCGGGCAAGATTGCAGTTGCCGCACTCGCCATCGTTGCCGCATCGTGCGGGGCCGGTTCGGCGCCGGATGGGACCGGCGCAGCCGGTCGGGGAGGCGGCGGGGCGGGGGCCGACGGTGCGGGGCATGGCGGTACGGGCGGGGTGGTGGGAAATGGTGGCAGCGGCGGGGGCACCGCGGGGTCGAGCGGCGATGGCGGCACCGGCGTCACTGGCACCGCGGGGGCGAGCGATGGCGGCAGGGGCGGCAGCGTCGCTGGAGCGGCCGGCAGCGTCGCCGGAGCGTCCGGTCGCGGCGGTACGGGCGGAAATGCCACCGGCCGCGGCGGCGCCGGGGGCGGTCAGCGGGGAGGCGCGAGCGGAGCGGGAACCGGTGGAGCGGGCGGAGGCGCCACCGGAGGAGCTGGCACAACCGGCACCGGCGGCGGCGGCGGCGTCATCAACCCGACCGCGTGCAGCAGCGGCACCGCCCAGAGCGGCGACGTGACGGTCAGCCTGTCCAGCCTGCAGCAGAAGATCTCCGGTTTCGGCGTGTCTTCGGCCTGGGCAGGGAGCTACGCGAACGCGTCGGACGCTGACTATCTGTGGTCCACCACCAAGGGCGCCGGCTTGACGCTCCTCCGCATTCGCTACGGCGACGGGCTCACGATTGCCAAGTCGGCGGCTCAGAACGGCGTCACGGTGTGGATGACTCCTTGGGGGACGGGTACCAATGGCGCGACCGGCGGCAGCTTCACGACCACCCAGACCAACCCCAACGGCTGCACCGGCAGCATGCCCGTGCTCACGAACCCGCAGGGCTTGGCCAGCGCTCTCGTGACCTGGGTGCAGAACGCGAAGACCCAGGGCGTACCGATCTACGCCGTGTCCGCCGAGAACGAGCCGGACAGCTGCGGGATAAACAGCACGACCTCCTACTCTGCGGCGCAGTTGGCCGCGTGGATCGACGTGCTCGGCCCTGCCATGGCAGCCATCAATGTGAAGGTCATGGGGCCCGAGACCATGAATGCCTGCGGATTCACCGGCTACTTCAACGCCATCAAGAACGACGCGGCCGCCTGGAACGCCGTCAGCATCTTCGCGAGCCATGAATACGGGTGCGGCACGCTGCCTTCCCAACCGTCCATAGCCGCTGCAGGCAAGGAATACTGGGAGACGGAGGTCGACACCGGGAGGGGTAACGGCGACTCGACCGGCGATGGCATCGCCAGCGCGCTGCCCATGGCCACGACGATTCACAACGACCTCACCAAAGCCAATCTCAACGCGTGGCACATCTGGTGGCTCTACAACGCCAGCGGTAACGGCGGTTGCCTCTACGACACGAGCACGAAGGTGTGGACCAAACGCCTCTGGGTCCTGGGGAACTATGCGCGCTTCGTGCGGCCTGGCTACATGCGGGTTTCTACCTCCGGAACCGCGCCGTCGGGCGTCCTCGTCAGCGCCTATCAGAACCCGGCGGACGGGACCGTGGTCATGGTGGCCATCAACAGCAACACGGCCGCCACGCCGCTGTCGCTCTACGTTTCGGGCGCCGTCCCCTGCAGCGTCACGCCGTGGGTGACGTCGGCCACCGACAGCCTCGCCGCGAAGAGCCCCATCACGATCAGCAACGCGCGCTTCAGCGCAACGCTTGATGCACAGAGCGTGACCACCTTCGTCGGAAAGCCGTAGGCGGCGTCACCGCACCCGGCCGCGCACACCAAGTCTTTCGGACCTGGCCGGCGACTTCAAGGAGCGCCCTTCGCCTGGTACTGCTCGTCGGTGACCTTCTCCAGCCAGTCGACGGGCTTGCCGTCGAGCGCTTCCTGGATCGCGATGTGGATCATCGACGTCCTCGATGTGGCGCCGTGCCTCGCGCGCGCGGCGTGAGGCGCGAGGCTACTTGCAGACGAACGTCGTCACGGTCGTCGCGGCGAGCGAGGCCGTGAAGGTCCCGCCCGTCGCCGTCACCGCGGTCTTCGCGGCGAGGTTGTCGCTCGACGAGGTCACGTACGGCGTGCACGAGGCCGGCGCCGTCCCGCCCGCGATCGTGATCGGCACGGTGGCTGCCGACGTGCCCTTGTTGACGGCCACCACGGCGACCGTGCCGTCCGTGCCCTTGAACGCGGAGAGAAGGAGGCTCGCATTCGAGTTGCCGGTGACGTCCACCATGATGTAGCCGGGCCGGACGAACTTGGAGTAGTTGCCGAGCGTGTAGGCGCGCTTGGTCAACGACGAGGTCGAGATGATCAACCCTTCGTTGTCGCCGCTCGCCTGGTACCACCAGTAGAGCCAGGCCGAAGCTTCGCCGACGACGACGGCGGAGTGAATCCACTCGGCGACCACGACGCCGTTGCTGATGTCGCTCGACGGCCCTTCGTTCGGCCAGTAATGGACGCCCGACACCTCGGTCTCGTAAATCGGCTTGCTTCTCTTACCGCCGTCGACGTCGGCTGGCCACGCTTCCGCTTTTTGCGTGTCGTACTCGTGCGTCCCGATGATGTCGATCAGGCCCCACGCCGTCGCATCCTTGGCCAGGAAGTGGCCGTAGTCGTATCCGTTGCCCTGGGCGCACGTGCTGGCGCAACCAGTGGTGGTCGGCGTGTTCGAGAAGCATCCACACTTCAGCGGGTCCGAGCTGTTCGGATGGCCCGCGACCGTCGAGCCCGTGGCCGAAGCATTGCTCCAGAGGTGGATCCACTCCGACGGTTCGGGCGCGATCAGCTTGACCCCCGCGGCCTTGAGCTTCGGTCCCAGCACCTTGACGAAATTCACCATCTCGTTGGCCGTGAAGACCATCGTGTCGTAGTCGCTGTAGCAGGGTGGACCGATGGAGGACCCACACGACGCAAAGTCGGGCTCGTTCGACGCCCCCATCGCGTACAGCTTGTTGTTCTTGGCAAAGTTGGCGATCGCCGTCGACCATGACTCGTAGGAGGTCGTCTTCAGGTGCCCGCCCTTCTGGGTGTTGTTGTTGTCCTTGTCAGCGGCGGGCGCACTCCAGGGCGACCCGATGACCTTCGCGTTGTAGCTGGCCGGCGGGAGCACCCCGGACAGGCTGCCGTTCGGTTGCATCGCGACGCGCACGATGGAGAGGCCAAGCCCGTTGGTGCCGGTGCCGTAGAAGGTGTCCCAATTCGGCGTCGCGCTGCTCAAGGCGGTGTTGAAGCCGAACCCCTCGATCGTCTGGCGCGTGGCACCGAGGTTCACCGTCACGCCCGTGCCCGAACCGCCCGTGCCGCTACCGCCCGTGCCCGCTGCGCTGCCGCCCGTGCCCGCGGTGGCGCTGCCACCTCGACCGCCGGCGCCGCCGCCCGGGCCGGAGCCGCCGCTGCCGCCGCCTCGACCGCCTGCGCCCGTGGCCCCGCCGCGCCCGGCCGCGCCGGTCCCGCCATCGCCGCCAGCACCCGCCGGCATGCCGTTGCCGCTGCCGCCGGTCCCGCCGGCTCCCGCGGTGCCCGTCGTGGAACCGCCCGTGCCCGGCGCCGAGTTGCCGCCCGTGCCCTGCGTCGAGCTGCCGCCCGTGCCCGCGGTCGAGCTGCCGCCGGTGCCCGGCGTCGAGGTGCCGGAGGTGCCCGCGGTCGAGGTGCCGCCCGTGCCCTGCGGATTGGACCCGGCGCTCCCCGTGGTGGCGCTTGCACCGGCCGTCCCCCCGCTCGTACCGGCAGTCCCGCCGGCGCCCGTCGCGCCGCAACCCCACGCGAACAATGCGCTCGCCAAAATTACGCTGCCTACTCTTTTGTCACCCAATGCGGCCTCCGGGGATCCTCGTTGGACTTCTGGCTTGCCCAGACGTGATCCCCTCGGGTGCGGGTCAGGATCCCTATCCGCGACTCCTATCGTTCGAATTCTTCACAAGTTCGCCGCTTCCGACCGGTCGCGGCAAGCGCGGCGACTCAGCGGCGCCGAACAGACGTGCGGCGCCGGAGGCCCGACACCAGCGCAACGAGCGCGATGAACACCAGCGCTGCCGACGGAGAGCGCGCGCTGCCGACGTCGCACGCGCATCCGGACCCGTTGCCGCCAGCAACGGGCGGCGCGCCGGCCGTCCCGGAATTGCCGCCGCCCGCGGAGCCACCACCCGGGGAGCCGCCGCTCGCGGTGCCGGCGGCGCCATTCATGCCGCCGGCCACGCCGCCCGTGCCGCCGCCGGTCGTGCCCGCGTTCCCGTCGCCGGCCGCGCCGCCGGTCGCGCCTGCGCCACCACCTCCGGCCGCGGTCCCACCCCGGCCGCCAACCGTGCTGCCGCCCATGCCCCCAGCGGCGCCACCGCCGGCGCCACCGCCCGCGCCTCCCGTGCCGGTCGGAGAGACAGTTCCAGCCACGAACTTCAGCCAGTTGAGGTGCATGGCGCCGCTGAAGACCAGATAAAGCCGACCGACGCCGGTCGCCGTCTTGTCGAGCGCGCACGTCTGGCTGGCCCACGCATTGGACGTGGACGGCACCGAACATTTTCCGAGCAAGGCGCCCGTCGGAGAATCGGCGTGCAGCTCCACGGTCGCCGCCGCCTGCGATTTCACGCGCACCTGCACGCTGGCGACACCACCGTCGGTGTAGTCGACGTTCTCGAAGTACACACTGCCGTTGCCGGTGACCGAGATCGACTGCCCCAGGCTGGTGTCGTTGCTGTCTTCCTTGGTCGCCCCCGACTGGCCGTCGTAGTCCTCTCCTTCGATCTCGACGAGCGCGTTCCGGCCGGTCAACGGGCGCTTCAGCCCGAGAACGATGAGCGTCGCGCCTTGCCTGTTCAGCGTGAACGACGTGCTGAACGAGGTGTCGACGGTCTTCTTGCTGACCGGCTGCGCGAGGGCCAGGTGCTGTGCCTTGCGCATCTCCTGCCACTGCGCCTCGGTCGGGGTCTTCGGTTTGGTCTGGCCGACCCAGACGCTGTAGGGGTTGCTGTGCGTCTCGTCGACCAGGAATTGCGTCACGAAGATTTCCTTCCCCGCGAGCGCAGCGGGCAGGTTGCTGACGTTCACCGTCACGCTGTCCGAGCCCGTGGTTTTGACCGCGCTGTAGTAGTCGTAAACGATGATCTGGATCTCGTCCTGATTCGCGGACCTGGTGGCGAGCGCGTCGACGCCGTCGCCGCCCGTGCCGCCGCCGGACATCAAGCGTGTCGGGCCGAGGTAGTTGAGCAGCTTGAAGCCGTTGAACGCGGCTTTGCGGATGCCCTGAAACGTGATGAGACCGAAGACCTGGCCGAACGGCAGATTCCCCCCCTGCTGCTGGATGTACATGCCGGTGTCGCTGCCGGATTCGCCGAAGACGTCCGTCAGCACCCAGTAGGAGAACACGCTGACCGCCGGCGTCTCGCCCTGGTTCTTGTCGGAGAGCAGCTTGACGGCCTTGAGAATGAACGGGGCGTTCGCGTGGCTGTCCATGCTCTCGTTGGCGTCACCCGCTTTTCCGCCCTGGCCGCAGTACGACGAGTTCCATTCCGTGTTGAACGACATCACCGACGACGTCGTGTACCCGCCGCTGCTGATCTGGCTGACGCGCGTGTTGTTGTCGTTCAGGAGGCCGGTGGCGTTTGCGGGCGAGTCGCCGCAGGCGCCCGGATAGTAGTGAGCTGACGCGAAGGTCACGCGCCGGTTCGCCGTCTTGCAGTGCTGCAGAAAGGCGGCGATCTTCGTCGGCTCCGTCGTCGCCGGACCGCCGATCAGGATGTTGGGCAGCACCGCGGTCGCGCCGTCGACGGTCGCGTCATAGAGCGAGTAGTACTCGGTCATCTTCTGGCTGAGGGACTCGTTCTTGTCGCTGCCGTTCCAGAAGCCGGCGTAGTCCGGCTCGTTCCACACCTCCCAGTACCACTGGCCCACGTCGGCCGCGCCGAACTTGTCGACGCAGTGCTGGACCAGGGCCTGCATGAACTGCTTCCACACGTTGAGATCCTTGGGCGCGTCGCGGCTGTCTCCGTTCTTCGCCAGATCCTTGGGCATGAAGTCGAGCTCCATCAGCGGCCGCATGTTCGCGGCGGCGATGGCGTCCAGGTACTTGTCGAAGTTGGTCCAGTTGTAAGTGGGCGCGCCGGAGCCCGACCACTTGAGGATCGCCATCGAATCCTTGTCGTCGCTCAACGCACCGTGGCCGCGCACGCGCAGCATGCCCAGCTCCCGGTTGGCGAGCTTGGCGTGCGTCTGCCAGTCCGCGCGCAGCGAGATGATGCCGACACCTGTGCCGACGGTGGCGCTCCAGAATCGCGGATTCCCAGCCGTCTGCTTGGAAGCGTCCACGGTGATCGTGTAGTTCGTGGCG
>Ga0070683_100005743_pt1 | contig 10366 bp, 9 predicted proteins | sample KBSC713LmetaG_FD_64662 | JGI IMG/M metagenome (GOLD analysis project Ga0070683, IMG submission 64662) | Corn rhizosphere microbial communities from Kellogg Biological Station, Michigan, USA - KBS C7.1-3L metaG | ecosystem: Host-associated > Plants > Roots > Rhizosphere ... | reverse complement strand
AACCCTCTCTTTTTTTGTCCACTATGGACCGGTGCACGCGCCCAGCCCGGCCAGGTCGATGGCCTCGACGGCGTTCGTCACATGCAGACCCGGCTGCGGGCCACCGGCGAGGGTGTAGAGCGTGGTGCCGACGACGACGGCACCGAGCCCGTGCCGGGCTGTCGGCATGTCAGGGAGCGCCAGCCAGCGGCCGCCACGCACGTCAAACGCCTCCGCTTCGGCGAACGTCGCCGGAATCTCGCCGCCGACGGCTACCACGTGACCGGTGCAGGTCGCCGCGCCGGCGAGGCCGCCGCGCGCGGTGGGCAGATCCGGCAACGTGGCCCACTGAGCGGAGTTCGGGTCGTACACCTCGAAGGCGGTGAGGTTTCCGGCGCCGGTGCGGCCGCCGACGGTGTAGACGCGCCCGCCCGATGCGGCGCCACCCAAATGTTCGCGGCGGGTCGGCGGGCCGGGCGCGGTCGTCCACCGATCGTTGGCCACGTCGTACACCATCATCTCCTCGGCCAGCCCCGAGCGCGCGACGCCGCCGGCGACGTAGACGCTTCCCGGGAGCACCACCGAAACTCCGGCGGCCCGGGGTTGCGGCATCTCGGCGATCGGCCGCCAGGCGGCGCCGTCGAGGCGGAACGCGGCCGCGCTGGCCTGCTTGTCGGTGCGCCAGCCGCCGAAGACATACACGTTGCCGTCGACCGTGGCGGCCATCGCGTGGTTGACCGCGAGCGGCAGGTCGGGTCCGCGTGTCCACCGACCGGTGATGGTGTCCAGCACCTCGACGGTGGCGACCGTCGCGCCGTCGGCGACGAAGCCGCCGATCACGTAGATCCGTTGCCCGGCCGCCGTTGCGGCCACCTCGGTGCGGGGCAACGTCATCGGCGCCACCGTGTGCCAGGTCATCCCGGCGACCGTGGACAGGTGCGGGCGCGGCGCCGTGTCTCGCTGGTCCTCGCAACCGACGAGCAGCCCGAACAACCCGAGCGACAGCGGGGCAGCGATCAAGCGGGCTTTCATCCCGACGGTCAGCGGTGATCGACCGTCAGTGTGCCGAGGCGCGCCGTGGCGTCGATGACATAGCGGTCGGTGGCGTCCGCCGCGAAACCGGATCCGGCGGCCACCCCGGTCTGGGTGACGCCGTCGAAGGTCACCCGATCGGCTCCGCCGGCGAGGTGCACCTGCGCGGCCTCGTCCGCCGGCAGGTGCACGGCGAACGTGTCGACCCGGCTGCTGACGCTGACGGGCACGTCGCCGCGCGGCTCCCCGAGCGTGAGATCGACGCTGCCGGCGTTGCCGGTGATCTCGATGCCCGACACCGGCACCTTGCGCAGATCCAAGGTCTCCGACATCGCGCCGTCGCTCAGCCGTATCTGCCAGGTGATGTGGTAGTTGAGCTCGACCGTCATCGTGTCCTGGTTGTCGCCGACCGCCCGCACGACATCGCCGGACTGCTCGACGGTCGCGCCGGAGATCCGGTAGAGGCTTCCGCCGAGCTCGCCGCTGCGGACAATGACCGTCGGTGCGGCCCGCGCGAGCTCGAACACGGCGGCGGTGCGACCGTCGATCGATCCGGCGGCGGCATCGGCCGGTTGCCCGTCGGGCCCCATGTCCGTCTCCCAGGAGCGGACGCCGACGGCGATCACTCCCACCAGGATGAGAATCCCGACGGCGGCAACGATCGCCAGGACGGCCGGGCTGGATCGCGGCACCGGTGGCGGCGCCGGAGGTGCGGGCGGCGACTGGGGTGCGTCCTCGAGCAGGGGAGGCGTCACGCAGACACCATACCGCCGATGAAGTCGAACGCCGCGGGGATGACGGTGCTCCAGTATCCGAAGTTGTGCCGACCGGCGGTGTATCCGCCGGCGACGGGCGGCTTGGGCAGGACGCCCTCCAGGGCGCGCACGTTGCGGTAGAGGCCGTCGTCGCGGCCGCACCACAGCCCGACCGGGGTGTCGCGCAGCCGATCGACGCGCGTGAACACGTTGTCGCCCGGGGAGACGGCCGGCGAGAACGCCGCTACGCAGCGGACGAAGCCCGGGAACGTCTGCGCAAGGAGCAAGGCCCCGTATCCGCCCATCGACCAGCCCCAGACGGCGAGCCGGGTGGCGTCGAACCCGCGTTCGGCGCACCAATTCGGGATCTCCTCGTGCACCATGCGCTGCGGATCGTCGGCGCCGGTGGGTTGCCAGTTGAGGCGGTCGCCGGTCGCGCCGGCCAGCACAAACGGGGCCACGCCCCGGTTGGCGGCGTCGGTGAGAAACCGCCCCAGGCCCAGCGCCGGGAAGTCGTGGGCGGTCTTCGACCCACCGTGCAGGATCAGGCAGACGGGCAGGCCGCGGCCGTCGCCGTGCCCGGCCGGCGCAGCGGTGTAGAAGTCGACCGTTCGGCCCCGGGCCACGGATGCGCGCCGCTCGACCCGCTCGTCACCGGCCGGCGCGGCGGGTATGACGGGTTCGGCGGGCGGCGGTGCGACCCGCCACCATGCGGTGCCGGCGGCCAGCAATGCCCCACCACCAAGTGCCAGCATCGTGCGTCGTCGGACCACATACCCTCAACGCGCGACCGGGGCCAACGTCGCGCAGGCGCCGCGTGCCGACCGACGAGCACATGGACCAGCATCGGCGCCCCGGGGCGAGCCCATCACCGTACCTTACATTGTAAGGTCAAGACATCCACGGCCAGCACACCCAACGCGGCGAGCGCCAGCAACGCGCCGACCAGCGCGAGAAGCTGCGGACCGGGCCCCGGCAGCAGGGCGGCGCCGATCACCGACCCGGCCGCGATGCCGACGTTGAACACGGTGCTGAGGGCGGCCGACGCCACGTCGGTGCTCCCGGGAGCGAGCTGCAACATCCGGCTCTGCACGGCGGTGGCAAACGCCGCATAGCCCAGGCCGACGCCGGCGAGCAGGACGACCGTGACAGTCGGCAGCGCGCCGAACGCGTACAGGCCGAGGAGCGCGGCGGCCCCGACGATCAGTGGCGCGAACAGCGACGCGATCGGGCGGGTGTCGAGGGTGCGGGCCGCGATGATCGTGCCGACAACGCCGGCCGCGCCGGACGCGAAGAGCAGTGGCGCCAGCGCGCCGGTCGAGAAGCCGCTGACGTCGAGCACGAACGGCGTGACGTAGGTGTTCAGGGTCAGGAAGCCGCCGACACCGAGGGCCGTGGCGGCCAGCAGCAGCGCGAAGCGCCGCCGGTCGGGCGCGGTGCCGCGGGCTGCACCCCCGGCCGCCGGCGGGTACGACGGGATGAGCAGGAGCACCGCAACCGCGATCGCCAGGCCGACCGCGGCCAGCACCGCGAAGGCGGCCCGCCAGCCGGCCTGCTGGCCGAGTGCGGTGCCGAGCGGGACCCCGATCACCGGGGCGAGCGCGGCACCGGTCGAGAACAGTGCCACGATCCGGCCCCGCACGGCGACCGGGAACGGGCCGGTCACGGCCGCCGAGGCGACCGACCAGAACAGCGCCTGCGCCAGCGCGGTGACCAGCCGGGCGCCGGCCAGCACGGCATACGTCGAGGCGAGGGCGGCCACCGCGTTCGCCGCCGCGAACACGACCATGGTGACGCCGAGCAGCGCGCGCCGGGGAACCTGCTGGGTCAGCCGGGTCAATGGGATCGACGCCAGGACGACGACCACGGCGTACCCGCTGACCAAGAGGCCCACCTGGGACCGCGAGCGATCGAGGTCGGGCGCGATGAGGGTGAGGACGCCGATCGGCAGCAGTTCGGTCGTGATGAACGCGAACGCGGTGAGGGACAGCACGATGAGCCCAGCCCACGCCCGGCGCGGTGAAACGTCCGGTGCCATGGGAAGATCCTCTATGGTTGGGGCGTGGACGTTGACCAATTTCGGTTGCGCACCTTTGTCGAATCCCTGATCGACTCCGATGACCTGCAGGTTGTCGACGAGCCCGTCCATCTCGCCGGCGTCGCCGACGTCTTCGAGGACAACCCGAAGGCGGTCTGGTTGCGCCGGGTCGGGCCGGAGCAGGCCGAGCTCGTCGGCGGGGTCGACGGCAGCCGTCAGCGGCTGGCCCGGGCCTTCGGCGTCACCCCGGAGGAGCTTCTGCCGGAGGTCTTGCGCCGATTGCGCCGACCACCAGCCATCGTGGACGTCGACCACGCCGAGGCGCCGGTCCAGCAGGTGGTGCTCCGGGGCGACGACGCCGATCTCACCAAGCTCCCCGTGCACCTGCAGCACGGCCTCGACGGCGCGCCATACATCTCAGCCTCCGTCGACTACGTCGTCGACCCGCAGACCGGCTGGACCAACGTGGGCATGCGGCGGCTCATGCTGCGCGGCCCCCGGGAGAGCGGCATCGACCTGGTGGCGCCGAGCGACCTGCGCGCACTCTACGAGGCGAGCGCGGCCCGCGGCGAGCCGCTGCCGGTCAGCTTCGTCGTCGGCGCACACCCGATCGACCACGTCGCCGCCACGATGCGGTTGCCGGTCGACGAGCTCGGGCTCGTCGCCTCGCTGCGCGACGCCCCGCTGCCGGTCGTGAAGTGCGTGACCAACGACATCCGGGTACCGGCGGACGGCGAGTGGGTGCTGGAGGGCTATCTCGACGAACGCGGTCACGTGGAGGCCGAAGGGCCCTACGGCGAGTTCCTCGGCTACTACGGGGCGGTCAAGCGCAACCCGGTGTTCCACCTGACGGCCATCACGCACCGGCGCGACGCCCTGTTTCAGACCGCCACGATCGGCGGGCGCGGCATGGCCTACACCGACACGGCCGTGCTCTGCGGGCTGCGAACCGAGGCGATGCTGTGGCGGGCGCTGGAAACCGCCGTTCGGGAACCGGTCGCCGTCTACGCCACGCCATCCAGCGGCGGAATGTTCAACGTCCGCATCGCCCTGCGCCAACGAGTCCCCGGTGAAGCGCGCAACGCGATCGCCGCGGCGTTCGGGTGCCTGGCCAACGTCAAGCACGTCTTCGTCGTCGACCCGGACGTCGACATCTTCTCCGACAAGGCGATGGACTGGGCGCTCGCGACCCGCTTCCAGGCCGATCGGGATCTCGTCGTGCAGGGCGGCCTGCGTACTTTGCCGCTCGACCCGTCACTCCAGCAGACGCGCGTGGGCGCCAAGGCCGGCTTCGACCTCACCTGGCCGTTCGGCGCGGGACCGCGCCTGGAGATGCGCGTGCCCGAGCCGCCGCGCTACCCCGACGTGCACCGATTCTCGTCGGCCCGCGCCGCGCTGGAGGACGGGCCGAAGACGTTTGCCGAGCTCATGGCCGCGATGGGCAGCCAGGACGGCCGGGAGATCGTCCGCGAGCTCTTCGGCTTGCGGGCCGACCCGGGCCTCGACCGGGACGAGATCGGACGATACGTGCTCGCCAGCCAGCGACCCACAGGCTAGCGACCCGCCGGCTAGCGACCGGCCCGGTGGGCGATCAGGTCCGCCGCGTCGGCGTGGCGCATCCACGTCGCGTCGGCCGCGCCGATGATGCCCGCGTTGTTGATCGCCTCGGCGAGTTTGATCGGCGTCCGCGGGGTCAGGTAGTGCAGCCACTTCTCGGGGTTGCGCGTGATGCCGCCGCCGAGGACGTAGAGCGTGGGCCAAACGAGCTTCTCGAGCGTGCACAGGTAGCGGTTGGCGTTGGCGCCCCACTCGGCCCAGCTCTGCTTGTTTCGCTCGCGCGCCGACGCGGCGGCGATCAGCTCCGCATCGGCGTTGTCGATCTCGAGATGGCCGAGCTCGCAGTTGGCCACCAGCTCACCGTTGTTGATCATCGCAACGCCGATCCCGGTGCCCAGCGTCACGACCAGCACGACGCCCTGCACGCCGCGAGCGGCCCCGAAGTGGGCCTCGGCGAGCCCGGCCGCGTCGGCGTCGTTGAGGAACGTGGCCGGCCCCCGCAGGCGCGGCGCGACGAGGTCGGCGAGCGAGACGCCGATCCAGTCCGGATGCAAATGGGCCGCCGTATGCACGACGCCGTCGAGGACGACGCCCGGAAACGCCACGCCGACCGGTCCGGCGAACTCGAAATGATCGGCCACCGCGACGATCGCCTTCGTGACCTCCTCGGGCGTGGCCGGATGGGGCGTGTCGACGCGGAACCGGTCGCTCACCAGGGTGCCGGATCCGACGTCGACCAGGCCGCCCTTGATGCCGGTCCCGCCGACGTCGATACCGAGGACCGCGGTCTCAGACGTCATAGCTTGAAGGGTACGACGCCATGGCGGACGGCGATGTCACGAACAGCCGCGGCGAGAAGGTCGGGGTGCTCGGTGGTGGTCAAGTGACCGCCGGGGAAGGTCAGCACCTCGGCGTCGGGTACCCGCTGGCGCGTGGCGTCGATCTGGCGGTGCTCGTACGGGTCCTCCTCGCTGCCGCCCACGTACAGCCCGACCGTGCCGTTCAGCTCACGCGCGATAGCGGCGAAATCCCAGCGCTGCGCGTTGCGGCGGTGTTCACGCACAAACCCGGCGGCGTTGTGCAGGAACGCCGCACCGTCGCGGCGCAGAACCGCCGATCGCATCTCCGCCTGTACTTGCGGCGTCGGCCGGTAGCCGCGCGAGTACATCTGCGCCTGCAGCATCGCCGTGTCGAAGATGCGCGGTGACTGCTGCGCCCGGCGCATCCCCAGCGCGCCGAGCGGCGTGCGCAGCAGGGGCGTGCCCCGCCAGGGGTGGCTGTGCGAGTCGGCGAACAGGCCGCCGTTCATCATGAACACGGCCTCGATCACCGGCTCGATCGGGCGGCGGAGCAGTTCGAGCAGCGCGAGCGACGTGTAGTCGAAGGTGACCACCACAGTGCGACGCACCCCATGGCGCCGCCACAACGCCTCGACCAGGTCGGCCCGCTCGAACGTGGAGTACCGGTAGTCGCGTGGCTTGTCCGAGTCCCCCTGCCCGACCGGCTCCACGTACAGCCGTGGGCCGACGTCGTCGCCGAGCAGCCGGTCCACCTGCGCCCACCCGTAGGAACCGTCCGGGAAGCCGGGCAGCATCGTCAGCCAGACGTCGTCGACGCCGGGTTCGCCGACCACCCGCTCGAACACCTGAAGATCGGGCTGGTACGGGATGCGCTGCCCGCCGGCGAACCACTCCGCAGCGGTCACGAGCGTTTGAACATTCATCGGTACCCCTTTACGAGTTAGTGGACACTGTCCACGTTAGCGAGATAAGTGGACAGCGTCCACTTGGTAGTCTGTCGGACATGACCGCAGAGGTTGGGCGGCGCCGCCCGCGTGGTGCCGTGCGCGACGGCCTGGTCGCCGCCGGGCTCGAGCTGGCCCGCACCGGCGGCCCGGACGCCGTCCTGCTCCGCGAGGCGACCCGGCTGGTGGGCGTCGTGCCCAACGCCGCCTACCGGCACTTTGCCGACCGCGACGAACTGCTCGCCGCGGTCTGTGCGGCCGCCATGGACGAGCTGACCGACCGGATGGCCGCCGGCGTCGCCCGGATACGTGGAAAGCACGGCGACCCCGCGGCCGCCCGCCGGCGTCTCGGCGCGATCGGCACGGCTTACCTGCAGTTCGCTCATGCGGAGCCGGGGCTGTTCGCCACCGCGTTCGCCCTGCCCGAGCAGCACGACTACGCCGCGTCGGGTGACCGGTCTCCCCTGGGCCAGCTGCGCACCGCCCTCGACGAGTTGGTCGTCGCCGGTCTGCTCGATCGCCGGCGCCGCGACGGCCTCGAATACCCGATCTGGTCGGCCGTTCACGGGCTGGCGATGCTGACCGGTCAGGGACCTCTGCGTGACCTCCCCGAGGCCACCCGGCGCCACCTCGAGCAGCTCACGCTCGCCTTTATTGGCAACGGCCTGGCCTGACCCGGGGGTATCGTGGCGGCGTGTCCGCTGCCTTGGAGTATCGCGAGTTGGGCGAGGCCGCCTGGGCCTGGGTGCTCGGCCAGGTCCGCGGCCATGACGGGCCGTGGCTGCCCGACGAGGTCGACGACGATCCACCGCAGCCGACCGGGGACCGCGACACGTTCTACGCGGGCATCGCCGGCCTGGCCCCGGTGCTGGCCGAGCTCGCCCGCCACCGCGAGCTGGACAGCACCGAGAGGGCCCTCGCGGCCGGCATCGTCGACCGGCTGGCGCGGCTCGCCCCGGCCGGCCTCGAGCCGTCTCTGTACGACGGCCTGGCCGGCTACGTGGCGGCGCTCCGGCTTCTCGCACCCGGGCGGGAGACGGTCGCCCTGGACCGGCTGGCTGAGCTGAGCACACCGGCCGGCTGGGCGACGACGATGGACGTCGACCCGGGCTCGCGCGCCCCGCTGACCGACGTCGTGATGGGCAGCGCCGGCGTGGTGATGGCCGCCGCCTGGACCGGCGGCGAGGCGGCGACCGCGATCATGACCACCGGTGGCGAAGCCCTCCTGAGGGTCGCCGAGCCGACCGACGGCGGCCTGGACTGGCGGATGTTCCCCGGCTACCGGTCGAGCTCGCCGAACTTCTCGCACGGCACCGCCGGCGTCGGGTCCGCGCTGGCCGTCGCCGGGCACGCCCTTGGCCGGAGCGACTTCGTGGCCGCCGCCCGCCAAGGCGCCGAGCACCTGCTGCGCGTGGGCTCCCTCGACGACGGCGGGTTCATCGTCGAGCACACCTTCCCGCGCTCGCACCGCGAGGTGGAGCCGGTGACCTACAACTGGTGCCACGGCCCGGCCGGCACCTCGCAGTTCTTCGCCGCGCTGGCCCGCGCCGGGGTCGAAGAGGTCGGCGGATACGACGTCGGCGAGTTGCGCCGGCGGTGCCTGCACTCCGTCCTGAGCTCCGGCGTCCCGCAGCGGCTGCGCCCGGGCTTCTGGGACAACGACGGGCGGTGCTGCGGCACGGCCGGCGTCGGCGACATCCTGCTCGACGCCTTTCAAGACACGACCGACGACCAACTGCTGGCCGGTACGCGGAAAATGGCCGACGCGCTGGTCGAGCGCGCGATCCGCGACGAGGCCGGGGCGCGCTGGCGGTTCATCGAATACCGGGTGGAGGAGCCGTTGCTCGCGCCGCGCACGTCGTGGATGCAGGGCGCCGCCGGAATCGCCGCGTTCCTGCTGCGTTTCGCCCGCGTCCTGCAGGACGGCCCGGCCGCGGAAGTCGTCGACCGCCCGGATCAGTGGTGGGCCGTGCCGGAGCGGCTCTGCCTCAGCCGCACGCCGTGACTGCGCTTCCGCCCTCCCGACCCGAGCCTGCGCCGCGGCCCCACCCTGATCTCGGCGCTTACCAGGACCTCGTCCCGGTCGCCGCGGACTTGCCGCCCCGGCCGCCCGGCGACCTGGATTCGGCGGCGGTGCGACAGCTGATCGGCTTCGACATTGATCGAGATTCATTGGCGTACGCGTCGAGGCACGGGGACGCGCGACGGCGAGGAGGTGTCGTGGCCGCGGTGGATCCGCTCGGCTGCGTCGGCCTGTCCGGCGGGGGCGGCCGCGCGGCGCTGTTGCCGGGGCCGACGTCCACACCCGTCTCATATCTAGACTGCTCGATAGCTTGCCGGACGCCTGGACGTTGACGAAGATGAGGCTATGGCCGGCAGATTCGCATCGACCGTCCTCGCTCTCGCCGTCACCGGAGCCACGCTCGGCGGGCTCAGCGGCGCCCAAGCGGCCACCGTTCACAACGGCATCGCTCCGGTGCGAACCTGCGCCTCGCTGGCCGGGCTGATTGTGGCCCGGCTGGAGACGTCGATCGGAGCCGCCGCGGAGGTGACCCGCGAAGGTCATCAATACTGCTCGGTCACCGGCTACATCAGCCCGCAGACCCGCTTCGAGGTGCTGCTGCCGACCGCCACCTGGGCCGGCGACTACCTCCAGCAGGGCTGCGGCGGGTTCTGCGGCGCGGTCGGCCTCTCCCTGGCCGACCCGTCCCGGACCAGCGGTTACCAGGCCCCGTTCGCGCCGCTGAGCAACGGCGAGCTGGTCGTGGCCGCCGACGACCAGGGTCACGAGGCGGCGACCAACACCGACACCCTCTGGGCGCGCAACGATCCCCAGCTACGGGTCGTGTTCGGATACTCCTCCGAGCACAGCCTCGCCATGACCGCGAAGGCATTGATTCACGCGTACTACGGGCAGGACGCCGCGCACCGCTACTTCGACGGCGTCTCCGACGGTGGTCACGAGGCGCTCGATCTGGCCCAGCGCTTCCCGGCCGACTTCGACGGGATCATCGCCGGCGCCCCGGCCAACAACTGGTCGGCCCTGGCCGGGCTCTTCGAGCCGTGGCTGGCTCGCGTGAACCTCGACCGGCACGACCACCAGATCCTCACCGCGGAGAAGCTGCCGGCCCTGCACGCGGCCGTGATGCGGGCCTGCGCCGACCAGTACGGGGTGATCGCCGACCCGCGTGCCTGCACGTTCCAGCCCCAATCGATGCAGTGCCCGGCCGGCACCGACACCGCCACCTGCCTCACCGCGGC